>Ga0307515_10006236_pt1 | contig 23940 bp, 16 predicted proteins | sample 17_EM_MG_FD_194513 | JGI IMG/M metagenome (GOLD analysis project Ga0307515, IMG submission 194513) | Populus trichocarpa ectomycorrhiza microbial communities from riparian zone in the Pacific Northwest, United States - 17_EM | ecosystem: Host-associated > Plants > Roots > Unclassified | place... | reverse complement strand
CGGGCGACCGGCAGCGCCGCGATCCGCTCCATGTCGACGACCCAGCGCCGGCGCAGCGCGAGGTCGGCCGCGAGCTCGGGCACGAGCTGGGCGAGCAGCGCGCGGCGGCCGTCGGGCAGCTCGATCGACCAGGCGAGCTCGTGGCGCAGCCGGCGCGGCTCGCCGATCACGCGCTGCCCCGGGATCGCGGCCGGCGGCGCGATCACGTCGCCATCTCCGCGAGCGCCTCGACGTGGGCGCGGAGCTCGTCGAGGTCGCCCCCGGCGGCGCCGCGCGCCCGGGCCATCACCGCCCGCGCGCGCATCGCGTCGAGGAACGCGGTGACCTGCAGGATGCGCGCGGCCCAGCGGTCGCGGACCCGCCAGCTCGCGCGCCGGGTCTCGTCGTCGGAGCGCAGATCGTCGGGCGACAGCTCGGCCTCGAGCTGATCGAGCCGCGACGACGCGAGCGCCGCGTGATCGACCAGCGCGGCGAGCTGCGGATCGAGCGCGGCGCGCTCGGCCGGGGCGATCGCGTCGCGCAGCGCCAGCGCGCGCTCGACCACGCCGCGCAGCGCGTCGCGGTGGCGCGCCGCGGTCATCGCCGGGACGACGTCCGCGACCCGGGCGAGCGCGGCGTCGAGCGCCGACGGCAGCGCGGCGACGGCGCGCCGCGGCAGCAGCTTCGCGACCGGCCTGGAGCCGCGCCCGAACCCGCTCCACAGCGAGCCGGCCGCGATCAGCACCGCGCCGGCGGCCAGGCCGAGCACCGACTTGCGCATCACGAACCCGACGCTGGTCGCGCCGATCAGCGCGACCCGCTTGGCGAGCGCCCAGCCCTTGTCGCGGATCTCGCGCAGCGCGAGCCGCCCGCCGAGCCGCCAGTCGGCCTCGAGCCCCAGCTCGCGCATCGCGGCGGTCAGCGCGAGCGCCGACGGGTGATCGACGCCGGCGACGAGCACGAACGGCAGCCGCGGCACCTCCTTGACCAGGGTCGGCGCGGCCAGCCCGAGCGCGGGGTTGGCCGCGAGCCAGGCGATCAGCTTCTGGCGCAGCGCCGCGTCGAGCTTCTCGGCGACGCCGCCCGGCCCGGTGACGAACACCGTCGTCGGCCCCGCGCCGATCTGGAGCTGCGGCGCGCCGCACGCGAAGCACACCGCGACCAGCGGCGGGCCGAGCGCGCCGCACGCCGCGCAGCGCCGGCCGGTCGCGACCCGCGCGTCGCCGAGCAGCGCGAGCGCGGTCGACGAGCCGGCGTTCGCGAGCGCGGCCTCGACCTCGGTCGCCGACTGCGGGCGATCGGCGGGCGACTTCGCGAGCAGCCAGCGGATCACGCGGCGCAGGCCGTCGGGGGCCTGGTCCAGCGCGGGGACCGGCGCGGTGCGGTGCGCCTGGAGCACCGCGAGCGCGGTCGCGCCGCGAAACGGCGGCGCGCCGGTCGCGAGCTCGCACAGGATGCAGCCGAGCGCGTACAGATCGCTGCGCGCGTCGGTCGCGAGCGGATCGACCGACTCCGGCGCCATGTAGTCCGGCGTGCCGGCGACCGCGACGGCGTCCGGATCGCTCGACGCGAACGACGCCGCACGCGCGAGCCCGAAGTCGCCGACCTTCGGCGTGCCGTCGGCGCCGAGCAGGACGTTCGCGGGCTTGAGATCGCGGTGGACGAGGCCGGCGCGGTGCGCGACCGCCAGGCCGGCGGCGATCCCGCGGCCCAGCTCGATCACCCGGTCGGCCGGCAGCGGCGCCTCGGCGGCGATCACGTGCGCGAGGTCCGCGCCCGGCACGAGCTCCATGAGCAGCGCGGCGCGGCCGTCGACGTGGACCAGCCCGCGCACGCTGATCAGGTTGGGGTGCTCGATGCCGGCGAGCAGCCGGGCCTCGACCTCGAACCGGCGGCGCGCGCGATCATCGGCCTCGTGGCTTCCGTGCAACAGCTTGCCCGCCCAGATCGCGCCGTCGTCATCGATCAGCTCGACGACGCGGCCGAGCGCTCCGGATCCGAGCTCGCGACCGATGCGATACGCCACCGCGCGGCACTGTACCGCGCCGCCGGCGTTCCGGCATCGCTACGCGTCCGGCCAGATCGCAGGCCACATCCGGCGCGCGGCCCCGCCCGGATCCTCCGCGACGTGGCTCTCGCGATCGATGATCAGCGTGGCGCGGCGCTCGGAGCTGTAGCGCGGCCAGTCGGGGAGCCCGCCGCCGTTCGGAGTGCCGGTGCGGATGAACTGCGCCCAGCTGCGGTGCATCGCGGTGGCGATCGGCTGGAGCTGGATCAGCCGGTCGCCGAGCATGACCGGCGCCATCGGCAGGTCGAGCCGGTTCCACACGAACGGCAGCTCGAGCGCGTGCGCGGCTCCGAGCCGGCCGCCGAACGCCGGCGACTTCCAGTCGAAGCGGTACATGTAGACGGTCTCGCCGCGGTCGGCCTGGGTCTCGGCCAGCCGGATCGCCGGGATCCGGAACACCAGCTCACCGACCAGATCGACCCACGCGCGCTTGATCGAGTGGTCGGCGTGGGCGTCGCGATAGGTCTCGAGCAGCTGATCGACCAGCGGCCCGAGGCGCTGGCGCAGCGGGGCCTCGAACGCCTCGACCGTGACCTCGCCGAGGAACACCTCGAACAGGTTCCACTCGTCGCGGTTGGTGCCGAGCAGGATCGGGATCCCGGCGGCGCTGCCGTCGCGGATCGCGTCGATCGGCAGCCGCGGCACGGTCGTTCCGTCGATGTAGGGCGAGAATGCGGCGAGGCCGCTCGCCTGCGACAGCTCGACCTGGGCGTCGAGCAGCCGATCGATCGAGACCTCGGCGAGGCCGTCGATCCCGACGCCGAGCTTGTCGATCACGCCGCGCGCGATCCGGGTGGCGTCGGCGCGGGTCGGCGGCCCGAGGCTGGGCGCGCCGCTGTCGAGGATCGCGCGGTGGAACAGCCCGCGCGCGGCCGGCATCGCCATCAGGGTGCCGATCGAGATCGCGCCGGCGGACTCGCCCATCACGGTGACCATGCCGGGGTCGCCGCCGAACGCGGCGATGTTGCCCTGGACCCAGCGCAGCGCGGCGACCTGATCGAGCAGCGCGCAGTTGCCCGCGTCGTATCCGGGCGCGAGGTCGCCCAGCCCGCGTGCGAGGTCGCCGAGCCCGCGTGCGAGGTCGCCGAGATACAGGAACCCGGGCAGACCGAGGCGGTAGTTGAACGTCACCACCACGATGCCCTGCAACGCGAACGTGGTGCCGTGGTACAGCGGCGTCGAGCCCGAGCCCATCACGAACGCGCCGCCGTGGATCCACACCATGACCGGCAGCGGCCCGGCGGCTTCGGCCGGCGCGAACACGTTGAGCATCAGGCAGTCCTCGCCGGACACGACCTTCTCGGCGATCCCGCTCATGATCGCGATCCGCGGATCGCGCGACTGGGTGGCGACGGTGCCGAACCGCGTCGCGTCGCGCTCGCCCGGCCACGGCGCGGGCGGCTGGGGCGGCCGGAACCGGAGCGCGCCGAGCGGCGGCGCCGCGTACGGGATCCCCTTCCACATCGCGACGTCGTCGTGCAGCTCGCCACGGACCTTGCCGTGGGTGGTCTCGACTACCAGGTTAGCCATGGTGCACCGCGTGCTCGAGCTCGGTCAGCGCCTCGCCGCAGTACACCGCGAGGCGCTGCAAGTGTGGCACGGTATCGCGGCAGCCGGTGAACCCGAAGCAGACCGAGCCGGCGTAGCTGGTGCAGGTGATGTTGAGCGCCTGGCCATGGATCGGGACCGACATCGGGTACGACGCCTCGAGCCGCGCGCCGCGGAAGTACAGCGGCTGTTCCGGCCCGGGCACGTTCGAGATCACCACGTTGAACGTCGGCCGGATGTGGCCCGCGGCGCCCGGGATCATCTGCAGCATCGACGGCGCGGTGAGCAGCGCGCTGTACTGCAGGATCGCGGCCTTCGACATGCCCTGGAGCTGCTGCTTGGCCCGCGCGGTCGACGCGATGATCCGGGTCAGCCGCTCGGCAGGATCGGCGATGTCGGTGGCCAGCGTCGCGAGGATCGCGCCGACCGCGTTGCCGCCGCCGAACTCGTCCTTGGCGCGGATCGCGACCGGCAGCATCGCGATCAGCGGCGCCGACGGCAGCGCGCCCTGCTCGAGCAGGTAGGTCCGCAGGCTCGCGCCCGACAGCGCGAGCACGACGTCGTTGAGCGTGCCGCCGGCCGCCTTGGCGAGCGTGCGCAGCCGCGCGATCGGCATGCTCTGGGTCGCGAACCGCCGGCTCTTGCTGATCCGGGCGTTGAGCACGCAGCGCGGCGCCTCGAGCGGCGACACCAGCTCGTGATCGCCGGCGCGCGACGACTGCACGACGTTGAGCAGCGCGCGCACCACCGTCTTGGACGCGCCGTACTGCTCGCGCACCGCGGCGATGAGCTCGGGATAGTTGATCCCGCGCGAGACGCCGGGCTCGCCGGCCTCCCCCGGGGCGTCCGTGCCGGTCGGGCGGGGACTGCGCCCCCGCGGCGGGATCGAGAAGAACAGCGGCCGGTCGCGCTCGTCGGGGTCGGTCGACAGCGCGCTGGTCAGCACCTGCATCGCGGTGTAGCCGTCGACCAGCGAGTGGTGGATCTTGACGTACCAGGCGAACCGGCCGCGCTCGAGGCCCTCGATCAGGTGGACCTCCCAGGGCGGGCGGTGAAAGTCGACGTGGTGGCCATGCAGCCGCGACACCAGGATGCCGAGCTCGCGCTCGTCGCCGGGCGACGGCAGCGCCGAGCGCCGCACGTGGTACTCGAGATCGACCTCGGACTCCTCGACCCACGACTGCAGCGGGTTCCACAGCAAGTCCGGCGTGCGCAGCCGGAGGTTCCACGGCGAGGCCACCGGCGCGGTGACGCGCAGCTCGTTCATCAGCTCGCGCAGGTGATCGGGCGAGGCGTCGGGCGCCGGCGTGAACGGCATCATCCCGGCGACGTGCATCATCTGCTCGCGCGACTCGCCGTACAGGAACATCGCGTCGCTCGGCGACAGGCGCTTGACCACGTGGCGATCCTACATGACCGGTCGCGATCCGCGCAGCCGGCCGCCGCGCAAGCGGAGACGATTCAACGCTTGCCGGGCGGGACCAGGGTGGGCGCGGGCACGGCGGCCCGGGTCACCGCGAGCGCCTTGCCGACCATGAAGTCGACCACGGCCTGAACCGCCGCCGGCGCGTCGAACGCGTCCTGGTGGCCGGCGTTGTCGACCACGAACAGGACGCCGTTCGCAAACCCCCGGACCAGCGCCTGCGAGTTGGCGACCGGCGTCCGACCGTCGAGGGTACCGGCGATGAACAGCACCGGGACGCGGGACGCGAGCGGCGCGCGCAGCGGCTCGCCGACGTCGGGGCTGCCCCACACCGAGCAGATCTCCGGCCAGGGAAAATTGCCGGCGACCCCGAGGATCGAGGCCGGGGCCTCGCGGTCGACGCGGCGGCTGCGCGCGGCGGTCGCCCCCGACGCGCAGTTGGTCGCGAACGTCATCGCCCACGGGATCGGCGCGGTGACGCGGTCGGCCAGCGCCTGGACGCGCTGCGCCAGCAGCGAATCGTCGCCGCCAGCGATCGAATCGTACAGCGCGGGGAACCACACCGCGTGCCGGGTGTTGCTCGCATCGATCGCGATGATGGTCCTGAGCGCAAAGCCGCCGACCCGGACCGTGCGCTTCTGCCTGGTCGCGCGATCGACGATCTCGACCTGGCGTGGCTCGCGGTCGAGCCGCGCGTGGACGGACTTGACCAGCGCGATGAAGTCCGGGATGCGTCGCCGCCAGGCGGGATCGGCCGCGACCAGGCGGCCGATGTCCACGAGGTAGCGATCGAAGCTGCTCGGCAGCTTGCGCGTGTCGTCGAGACCCTCCACGCCTGCGAGCACCGCACGCTCGATGTGCTCGCCGTGGCGGCGGATCGTCATCAGGCCGAGCTGCGTGCCGAAGCTGAAACCCCACAGCCGCAGCTTGTCCGCGCCCAGCGCGACGCGGAGGTCCTCGATGTCGTCGGCGCTCTCGCGCGTGTTGTAGGCCTGCATGTCGACCCCGCGGCCGCGCCAGTCATCGGCGCACGGCCGGAACCGCGCGGTCATCGCCTGCAGCATGTGATCGCGGTCGACCAGGTCGTCGCCATGGAACCCCTCGATGGCCCCGCACTCGAGGTAGGGGCTCGACTTCCCCGTGCCGCGCTGCTCGAGCGCGATCACGTCTCCGCGATCGAGCAGGGGGCGCAGCACCGTCCAGAACACGCGGGTCTCGGTGATCCCCGAACCACCCGGACCGCCGGCGAGCACCACCAGCGGCGGCTCGGGCCGGACCGCGGCGCTCTTTAGGCGGACGAACGCGAGCTCGATCGTGCTGGATGCCGTGCCGGGTCCCATGCGTGCGGGGCCTGCGGACGTGCCCCGGCGTTCGGGGACGACCAGCCGGCCGAGCTCGGCCGCGATCTCCTTGCCATCTCCGGTCTTGAAGGTGAACGGCTCGAACCTCAGATCGCCGGGTCTTCGATCCTGGGCGCGCGCGGCTCCCGCGGCGGTGAGGCAGACCATGACGGCGAGGAAACTGCGTCTGACGTGGATCGACATGCTCGTTGGGTAGGGCCTGTCCGATGGTCTGTCGTCCGGTCTGATAGGCCTGGACGTTCGTAACTATCGTTCCCGCTTGCGCTCTCCGGCGGGGAGCTTCCGCCACTCCGAGGGTGTCATGCCGGTGTGTTTCTTGAATGCGGCGTTGAAGGCCGACTTGGAGGTGAAGCCAGCGCTCTCGGCGATCGCGAGGATCGAGAACTGGCTGTCCTTCGGATCGACCAGCCGGCGCCTGGCCTCGTCCACGCGATACGAATTCACGAAGTCATTGAAACTCTTGCCGATGCGCTCGTTGAGCAGCTGCGAGAGGTGATGCGGAGAGATCGCCAGTCGGTCCGCCAGGCTCGACAGACTCAGGTCGCCAACCATGTAACAGCGCTCGGTTTCCATGAGCACGATCAGGCGCTCGAGGTATCGCTCCGCCCGATCCGCGGTGAGCGTCGACCGTTCGTACTTCTTCGCCAGGGGCAGCGCCTCGGGCACCGACATCGCGACCGGCGCTGCACGCAACCTGAGGAAGACCGCTGCATTGACCAGGGCCGACAACAGGAGCGGTACCACCAGGTTCGACCGCACGCCGTAGTCGAGGAAGTACCGGGTCGCCCCCGCCACAAGGATCACCGCGAACGCGCCGGCCCAGACCCGGGCCCAGAACCGATCGGGATCGGCGAGATCACGCGTGTCCCGGCGCGGCAGGAGGCCCGGGAGCGAGCCCAGCGCGACGATGTAAACCCCTCCCAGCGCGAGAACGATCGCGGTCCTCACGCGCCACTCGAGTGGATAGCCATCGAGCGCGGCACGCAGGTAGTCCTGCTTCTCGGCCGCGTCCTGGAGATAGAACGGCGTCAGGTACAGCGTACATGCCACCGCCGGCACAGCGTGCAGGAGATCGCGGATCGCAAACGCACGGTCGCGCTGCAGCAGCGCGCGGGCATGAAGCCACACCAGCGGCCCGATCAGGAGCTGAAGCGGGACGTGCAGCTGAGCCAGGTGCGGGACCCACAGCAGGTATCTGGTGTGGAGCAGCACATTCCACACGAGCATGACGGCGATGACGACCAGCAGCGCGGCGAGGATCCGGTTCGCGCGCGATCCGCCGCGCCGCACGCCGAGGAGCGCACACGCGAACACCAGCGCCTGTCCCGCGCCGACGAAGTTCAGGATCGCAACCACCCCGAGCTCGGGCTCGGCGATCTGTCCCGAGATGCCCACACGCTCATCATAGCGTGCCCGGCGCGCCGGGCCGGTGGTCGACGGGGCACGCGCGCCACGCGAGAACCGTGCGCGGCTCATGGACGAGACCGGGCGTACCCCCTAGGGTGAGCAATGTCCGCGTGTCGGTCCGGGTGTGGCGCATGCTGTATCGCGCCGTCGATCTCGGCGTCCCTGCCGGCGCTGCCGCACGGCAAGCCGGCCGGCGAGCGCTGCCCGCACCTCACCCCGGAGATCGCGTGCGCGCTGTTCGGCTCGCCCGACCGCCCCGCCGTGTGCTCGAGCCTTTCGCCGTCCCCGGAGATGTGCGGCGATTCGCCGGCCGCGGCGATGGCGTTCCTGGTCCGGCTCGAGGCCCTGACCGCGCCGCGGTGACGGCGGCTTACAACCAGTCGGGATCGAGCCCGGCGTACGAGTCCTCGCCGTCGCGGCACAGCGCGGCGAGGTGGTCGATGCGGGGCAGCTCGGTCCGGATCCAGTACTGGGCGGCCGCGAGCTTGGCGCGGTAGTAGCCGGCGTCGCGCGACGCCCGGCCGCGCGGCAGGCTGCCGGCGAGCGCCTCGCGGGCGATCGCGGCGAGCTCGAGCCACTGCCAGGCGATGACCACGGTCGAGAACAGGTCGAGGTAGTCGGTGGCGTGCAGCACCATCGCCTCGGCCGAGCCGGCGAGGCCGCGGCCGGCCAGCTCGGCGGTCAGGACGCCGATCACCCCGACCGCGCGCTCGAGCGCCGCGATCCAGCTGGCGTCGACCCCGGCCGCCCGGGCGCGGGTGCACGCCGCGGCGATCTCGGCGGCGAGCGCGGCCAGCCCTGCCCCGCCGCGGGCGACCGCGCGCCGGCCGAGCAGGTCGAGCGCCTGGATCCCGGTGGTGCCCTCGTGGATCGAGTTGAGCTTCTGATCGCGCAGCCAGGCCTCCGGCAGGTACTCGCTCGAGTAGCCGTAGCCGCCGTGGACCTGGACGGCGAGCGCGTTGGCCTCGAAGCCGCGCTCGGCCGGGAACGACTTGGCGACCGGGGTCAGGATGTCGAGCAGGAGGCCGGCGCGCTCGCGCTCGGCCGGGTCGGTGGCGTGGCCGGCGAGGTCGGCGTAGCGCGACACCCGCGCGATCAGCACCAGGCCGCCCTCGACGATCGCCTTCTGGCGCAGCAGCATGCGCCGGACATCGGGGTGGCCGGCGATCGCGATCGGCGGCGCCGCCGGGTCGCGGGCGGTCAGCGGCCGACCCTGGGTCCGGACCCGGGCGTAGGCCACCGCCTCGTGGTACGCGACCGACGCGGTCGCCACCGCGTTGAGCCCGACCATGATCCTCGCCTCGTTCATCATCTGGAACATGTAGCGGATGCCCTGGTGGGGCTCGCCGACCAGCCAGCCCCGGCAGTCGCCGCGCTCGCCGTAGGCCAGCGCAAGGCTGGGCAGGCCGCGCCAGCCGATCTTGTGGATCAGGCCGGTGACCGCGACGTCGTTGTCGACCAGCGCGCCGCCCTCGAGCCGCCGCTTGGGCACGCAGAACAGCGACACGCCCTTCATCCCGGCCGGCGCGCCGCGGATCCGCGCCAGCGTCATGTGGACGACGTTGTCGGTGAGGTCGTGATCGCCGCCGGAGATGAAGATCTTGGCGCCGCGCACCAGGTGGTGGCCGTCGCCGGTCGGCTCGGCCGTGGTCGCGATGTCGGCCAGGCTCGAGCCGGCCTGCGGCTCGGTCAGCGCCATCGTGCCGGTCCACTCACCGCGGTACAGCGGCGCCATGTACGCGGCGCGCAGCGTGTCGTCGCCGAACGCCTCGAGCAGGTGGGCCGCGCCCTGGGTCAGCCCGAGGTAGCCGTAGGCCGACAGGTTGCCGGCCATGAGGTACGCGGTCGCGAGCGAGAACACCGCGAGCGGCAGCTGGGCGCCGCCGACGGCGTGCGGCCGCGGCGCGGCGACCAGGCCCAGCTCGGTCAGCCGCGCGTACAGCGTGCGCATCCGGGGATGCACCAGCACGCGGCCGTCGACCAGGCGGGGCGGCTCGGCGTCGAGCGCGCGGTACGCCGGGAACAGCTGGTCGCGCGCCAGGTCGCGGGCCGACGCGATCAGCATGTCGCAGGTCTCGCGGTCGTGCTCGGCGAAGTACGGCAGCTCGAGCAGGCGGCCCAGATCGAGCACCTCGTCGAGGATCAGCTCGACGTCGCGGTCGTCGATCAGCGGGTTGGTCGCGGCGGCGGTCATGGCGCCGGGCATCGTCGCACGGCACGCGGCGGCCGACACCTCCGCCGGCGGCTCGGCCGGCGCCTCGGCCGGCGGCGGCCGTGCCGGTTCCTGCCGCCGAGCGCGCCGCCGGGCGGCCTTGCAGTTCGACGGCAGGCGCACAAGAATCGCGGCATGCACCGCCGCCTGCTTGCCGCCTGCGCCGCCGTCGCACTCGGGTCGCTCCTGCCGCGCGCCGCCGCGCAGCCACCGCCACCGCCGCCGCCGGTGTCGTCGGTGCCGTCGGTCGAGGTCACCGCGACCCGGGTCGAGGTCGAGCACGCGCCGTCGATCTCCACCGACCTGGTGTTCGACACCGGCGACGCGCAGATCAAGCCGGCCGCGCGGCCGCTGCTCGACGCGATCGCCCGGGCGCTGGGCCGCGACGCCGCCATGCTGGTCCGGATCGGCTGCTACACCGACGACACCGCGCCGGACAACGACCGCACCGGCGACTACAACCTCAAGCTGAGCCAGCAGCGCGCCGACGCCGTGCTGGCGTACCTGGTCAAGCGCGGGGTCGCGGCCCGCCGGATCACCGCCAAGGGCTTCGGCCGCGACAAGCCGGTCGGCGACAACACCAGCGACGACGGCAAGCGCGCCAACCGCCGGCTCGAACTGCTGGTCGGCAGTGAGGTCCGGCCGCCGGACGCCTCGGACCTCGCCGGCTACACCCAGGCGGTCAAGGGCAAGGGCCCGCTGGTCGCGACGATCACGACCAACCACGGTTCGCTGCACTGCCAGCTGTTCGAGGACAAGGCGCCGGCCACGGTCGCCAACTTCGTGGGCCTGGCCACCGGGCAGAAGCCGTGGGTCGACGCACGGACCGGCAAGACGGTGCGCGGCAAGCCGTTCTACGACGGCCTCGGGTTCCACCGCGTGATCCCGCACTTCATGATCCAGGGCGGCGATCCGCTCGGCAACGGCACCGGCGGCCCGGGCTACAAGTTCGACGACGAGCTCGCCGGCGAGCTGACCCACAAGCCCGGCACGCTGGCGATGGCCAACGCCGGTCCCGGCACCAACGGCAGCCAGTTCTTCATCGACGAGATCGAGGCGAGCTGGCTCAACAACCACCACACGATCTTCGGCCAGTGCAAGGAGGTCGACGTGGTGTCCCGGATCGCCAGTCTGCCGCGCGGTCCCGGCGACAAGCCCGAGGCGCCGGTCACGATCACGCGGATCACGTTCGCGCGCAGCGCGCCGTAGCGGCTACTCGCCCCCCGGGAACTCCTTCATCGCGGCGAGCACGGCGGGGTTCGCCGCGCACGTCGCCATCGCGCTCTGCATCTTGGCAGCGACCGCGGCCTGGACCTCGGCGTTGCGCGCCGAGAACGCGTCGCGCTGCTCGTCGTTCTGCTGCTGATCAGCGTCGGCCAGCTGGGTCAGCAGGGCCTTGTTGCTGGCGATGAATGTCCGGAGGTCGGCGGCGAGCTTGTCGCAGTCCTTGGCGTCGGCGGCGAACATGTCGGCCATCCGCTGCATCATCGCGATGCCCTTGGTCTCGAGCTCGGTGTTGTTGGCCGCCGGCGCGGCGGGCTTGACCGCGGGGACCTCCGGCGCGGCCGGCTTGGCCGCCGGCTTGGCGGCCTTGGCCACCTCGGGCCGGGGCTCCGGCTTGTCGGTCTTGCAGGCGGCGAACAGCATCGCCATCGAAAGCGTCGCGATCCGGAACGTGCGAAGCATGGCGCTCTCCTTCGAGGGCGACGGTTTCACAGAACCGCGCGAGCGCCAACCGCGGCGGACGGCAATCGACGCCGCCCGCCGCGCTGCGCCGCGCCGCTCACCGCCCCGAGTACAAGAGCGTCGCGAACGCGGCCCCGGACGCCGCGGCGATGTCGAGGTGACCGTCGCGATCGAGATCCGCCACGCACACCCACTGCGGCGCCACGCCGAGCCCGAAGCTCGAGCCGACGTAGCCGCCGGCGCCGGTGTTGTGCAGCACGGTGACGTCGTTGGTGCTGGCGTTGCCGACCACGAGGTCGATCCGGCCGTCGCCGTCGAAGTCGGTCGCGACCACCGACGACGGCTGGCCCCCGACCGCGACGCTGGTCGCGGCGGCGAAGCTGCCGGTGCCGGTGCCCAGCAGCAGGCTGACGCTGCCGCTGGTCGTGCCGGTCGCGACCACGTCGAGCTTGCCATCGCCGTCGAGATCGACCGCCGCGATCGACTGGCCCGCAGACGCCACCGGGAACGCGGCCGCGCCGCCGAACGTGCCGTTGCCGATGCCGAGCACGAGCTTGACGCTGGCCTCGCCGGAGGTCAGGATCGCGATGTCCTTCCGGGTGTCGCCGTTGAAGTCGCCGGCCACGGCCGCCGCCGGGGCCGACCCCGCCGCCAGGGTGATGTCGGAGAGCCGCCCGAACCGGCCCGCGCCGTTGCCGACCAGGATCGAGACCACGTTGCCGGTGGCCAGCGGCACCGCCAGGTCGAGCTTGCCGTCGCCGTTGAAGTCGGCGACCGCGGCCCGCCGCGGCTGCGATCCGGACCCGGTGATGAGCGGCGCGGCGAACGTGCCGGCGCCGTTGCCGAGCATCACGCTGACGCTCGAGTTGTTGACGTTGGACACCACGAGATCGATGTGGTTGTCGCCGTTGAAGTCACCGGTCAGACCGTAGCTCGCGCCGATGTTGGCCGGCATCGTGACCGTCGAGCCGAGGACCAGCGCGCCCGAGGTCGATTGCAGGTAGACGAAGACCTTGCTCGCCGATGTATCGACCACCGCGAGGTCGGCGCGGCCGTCCTCGTTGAAGTCGCCCGCGATCGTCGACGAGATCGCCGTCGCCGTGAGCGGGGGCAGCGCGCGCGCGCCGATCAGCCCGCCGGCGCTGCCCAGCAGGATCCCCGCGGTCGACGTGCCGGCGTTGGCCACCACGAGATCGGCCGCGGCGTCGCCGTTGACGCTGGCCACCGCCGCGAAGCTCGCGCCGCCGCCGCCGGTCGCGACCGACGGTCCGACCGCGGTGAACGTGCGCCCCGCGCCGTGGAACACGGTCGCGTAGTTGCTGGTCAGCGCGACCAGATCGACGCCGCCGTCACCGTCGAAGTCGCCGGCCGCGACCACGAGCGGCGTGGTGGCGACGGTCAGGCTCGACGGCGAGCCGAACCCGCCGGCCCCGTTGCCGAAGAACACGCTGACGGTCGCGGCGCCGTTGGCCACCGCGAGGTCGAGGTTGCCGTCGCCGTCGAGGTCGGCGGCGAGGATCGTGCGGTTGTTGAGCGACAGCGCGAGCGACACCGGCAGCCCGAACAGCCCGCCGCCGTTGCCCATCACGACCAGCACCGCGAGCGGCGTGGTCAGCGCGAGGTCGAGCCGGCCGTCGCGATCGAAGTCGCCCACCGCGACCGAGGCCACCAGCCCGGTGATCCCGATGCTGGCCGCCGCGGTGAACCCGCCGCTGCCGTCGCCGTGCAGCACGCGGACCGCGCCCGACGCGGCGACCACGAGATCGAGCACGCCGTCCTGGTCGACGTCGGCCGCGGTGATCGCGGTCGCGCCCGACGGGATCGCGACCGTCGCGCCCGTGGTGAACGCGCCGCTCGCCGAGCCGAGCAGGATGCCGACCGTGCTCGCCGTGGCGTTGGCCACCGCGAGATCGACGCGGCCGTCGCGGTTGAAGTCGCCCGCGGCGACCGCGACCGGGCCGCTGCCGGTGGCGTAGGTCGCGGCGAGCGCGAACCCGCCGGCGCCGTTGCCGAGCAGGACGCCGACCGTGTTGTTCGCCGGGTTGACCGCGGCGATGTCGGCGTTGCCGTCGCCGTCGAGGTCGGCGATCGCGACCCCGCGGGTGCCGCCGCCGCCGGTCGCGAACGCGGGCGTGGCGACGGCGAGCTCGAACTCGCACACCGTGCCGGTCACCCCGGTCGCGGCGCCGCTGCACGGCGCGTCGCTCCACGTGCCGTCGGACAGGTACTGCACGCAGTCGGCGTTGCCCGCGTTGTCGGGCTTGCCGGCGTGGAAATTGCTGTAGGACAGCGCCTCGCCCGAGAGCCAGCTGAACTTGCCCTCGATCGCGATGTCGTCGGCGCCGAGCCACGGCGTGTCGCCGGCATGGACCGCGGCGCGCGCCGCGGCGTCCTCGGCCGCGCTGGAGATCGTCGGCAGGTGGCCGCCGGCGGCGGTGCACATCGCCGCCGCCGCCTGGTAGCTGTGCTGCACGCCGTCGTAGGCCACGAAGCAGTGGCCCGACGCCGCGTCGACCGTCGCGCGGTCCGCGCCCGTGCCCGAGCCGCAGGTCAGCTTGCAGCTCGACTCGCAGCCGTCGCCCTGCGTCGCGTTGCCGTCGTCGCACTCCTCGTGGCTGCCCTCGCGCACGCCGTTGCCGCACACGCTGGCCACCACCGTGACGCGGACCGTGGCCGCCGCCGATCGGAGCTGGCCGTCGAACGCGGTGAACGTGAACGCGTCGCTGCCGACGTAGCCGAGCGCCGGCGTGTAGCTGACCTGGCCGCCGGCCAGCGCGCCGAGCGTGCCGTGGGCCGGGGCGCTGGCGAGCTCGAACGTCAGCGCGTCGCCGTCGACGTCGCTCGCGACCAGGGCCGCCACCGCCGCCGTGTCGTCGAACGTGCTGAGCGCGACATCGGCCGCGACCGGCGCGTCGTTGACGCTGGTCACCGTGATCGCGACCTCGGCGGTCGCCTCGCCGCCGTGGCCATCGCTGATCGTGTAGCGGAAGCTGTCGTCGCCGTGGTAGTTGGCCGCCGGCACGTAGGCGACGTTGTGGGCGCCGCCGATCGCCGTCGAGCCGTGGGCCGGCTGGGTGACGCTGGCCACGGTCAGGGCGTCGCCATCGACATCGGAGTCGTTGGCCACCACGTCGATCGCGACCGAGCCGTCCTCGGCCAGGCTCGCCACGTCGGCCGCCGCGACCGGCGCGTCGTTGACGCTGGTCACCGGGATCGCGACCTCGGCGGTCGCCTCGCCGCCGTGGCCGTCGCTGATCGTGTAGCGGAAGCTGTCGTCGCCGTGGTAGTCCGCCGCCGGCGTGTAGCGGACCAGGTGCAGGCCGGCGATCGCCGCGGTGCCGTGGGCCGGCTGGGTGACGGCGCCGATCGCGAGCGAGTCGCGATCGATGTCCGAGTCGTTGGCGACCACGTCGATCGTGACCTGGGTGTCCTCGGGAAGGCTCGCCGCGTCGGCCGCCGCGATCGGCGCGTCGTTGACGCTGACCACGTCGAGCACCAGCTGCGCGGTGGCCTCGCCGCCGTGACCGTCGCTGATCGTGTAGCTCAGCGCGTCGGGGCCGTGGTAGTCCGGCGCCGGGATGTAGAGCACGCGCTGGGCGTCGATGATCGACGCCAGGCCGTGCGCCGGCTGGGTCACCGCGACGATCGCGAGCGCGTCGAGATCGAGGTCGCCGTCGTTGGCGACCACGTCGACCGTGACCTGCGTGTCCTCGGGAAGGCTCGCCGCGTCGTCGTTCGCGACCGGGGCGTCGTTGACCGCGATCACCTCGATCGCGACCGCCGCGGTGGCCTCGCCGCCGTGACCGTCGCTGATTGCATAGCTGAACGCGTCGAGCCCGTGGTAGTTCGGCGCCGGGGTGTAGGCCACGCGCTGACCGTCGACGATCACCACCGCGCCGTGCGCGCCCTGGGTGACCGCGGTGATCGTCAGGCTGTCGCCGTCGATGTCGGCGTCGTTGGCAACGACGTCGATCGCGATGCTGGTGTCCTCGAGCAGGCTCGCCGCGTCGCCGGCCGAGCGCGGCGCGTCGTTGACCGGGTTGACCGTGATCGCGATCGCCGCGCTGGCCTCGCCGCCGTGGCCGTCGCTGATCGTGTAGCCGAACGCATCGAGACCGTGGTAGTTCGCCGCCGGGGTGTAAGCCACGTGGTGGCCGTCGACGATCTCGGCCACGCCGTGCGCGGGCTGGGTGACCGCGGTGATCGCCAGCGGGTCGCGGTCGGGGTCGGTGTCGTTGCCGACCGCGTCGATCGTCGCCGCGGTGTCCTCGTCGAGGGTCGCGCTGTCGTCTGCCGCGACCGGGGCGTCGTTGACCGGGTTGACCGTGATCGCGATCGCCCCGCCGGCCTCGCCGCCGTGGCCGTCGCTGATCGTGTAACCGAACGCGTCCGGGCCGTGGTAGTCCGCGGCCGGGGTGTAGCCGACGTGGCTCGCGTCGATGATCGTCGACGTGCCGTGCGCCGGCTGGGTGATCGCGGTGATCGCCAGCGCGTCGCGGTCGACGTCGGTGTCGTTGGCGACGACGTCGATCGTCACCGAGCCATCCTCGTCGACGCTGGCCGCGTCCGCCGCCGCGACCGGCGCGTCGTTGACGTTGGCGATCGCGAGCGTCACCGTGGCGGTCGCCGTGGCGCCGTCCCGATCGGCGATCGCGTAGCTGAACGAGTCGGCGCCGTGGTAGTCGGCGGCCGGGGTGTAGCGGACCTCGTGGCCCGAGACGATCGCGGCCGTGCCGTGCGCCGGCTGGGTCACGCTGGCGACCGTGAGCGCGTCGCCGTCGATGTCGGTGTCGTTGGCCGCGACGTCGATCGTCGCGGTGGTGTCCTCGTCGAGGCTGGCGCGGTCGTCCACCGCCACCGGCGCGTCGTTGACCGGCGCGACCACGACGTGGACGATCGCGCTCGAGCTCGCACCGCTCGGGTCCTGCACGGTGTAGCCGAACGCGTCGGCGCCGTTGTAGTCGTGCGCCGGGACGTACGAGGCGACGCCGCCGGCCACCGTCACGCTGCCGTGCAGCGGCTGATCGAACGCGACCACGGTCAGGCGGTCGCCGTCGGGGTCGCGGTCGTTGGCGAGCAGGTCGACCGTGCCGGTGGTGTCCTCGGCGGTGGCGAGTGAGTCATCGACCGCGCCGGGCGCGTCGTTCGCCGCGGTCACCGTGACGAACACCGACGCGGTCGAGAGCTCGCCGTGGCCGTCGGTGATCACGTACTCGAAGGTATCGGCGCCGTGGTAGTCCGGGTCCGGGGCGTACAGCACGTTGTTGCCGGCGAACAGCGCCGTGCCGTGCGCCGGCCAGCTGACCGAGCTCACCGCGACGGCATCGCCGTCGGGATCGGTGTCGTTCCGGGTCACGTCGAGCACGCCGCTGCCGTCCTCGGCGACCGTCAACCAGTCGTGGTGCGCCGACGGCGGATCATTGATCGGGTTGACCGTGACCTGCACGGTCGCGGTCGCGGTGTTGCCGTGGCCGTCGTTGATCGAGTAGCCGATCGCGTCGCTGCCGTTGTAGTTCGCGGCCGGGGTGTAGGTCACGACGCCCGCCGAGATCGTCGCCGTGCCGCCCGCCGGCGGGGTGGTGATCGACGCGGTCAGCGGATCGCTGTCCGGATCGCTGTCGTTGGCCAGCACGTTGACCGTGCCGGCGTGGTCCTCGTCGACCACCAGGGTATCGCCGACCGCGGTCGGGGCGTGGCTGACCGAGACGCTGGCCGCTGCCGACTGGACCTGGAACGCGGCCGTGGCGCCGACCGCGCGCGCCGCCGTGACGACCGCCCAGTCCCCGGCCTGTGGCGGGGTGTAGCTCGAGCCGCTCGCGAAGTAGCCCGGGAGCACCGTGTAGTCGGTGTCGCTCGCCTGCTTGACCCAGTACTGGTACTCGGGGACCACGCCTGCCGGGCAGGTCGCCGTCCCGTGCATCGCGATCGCCTGGCCGGTGGCGAACACCGCGCCGCTGGCCGGCGTGTCGAGCGCCACCGCGGTGCACGGCGACGTGCTCGCCACCAGCGTGACGCCGAGGGTGTTCGAGCTGAACGTCGTCGTGGTGCCCGACGCGCGGACCCGGGCCGAGAACTGGTGAGTGCCGAGCGCGGCGCTGGTCGTGGTGAAGTCTGCGAAGGTCTGGGTGCTGAAGTTCTTGAACGTGATGAACGAGCCGCTGATCCCGGTGCGGTGCCGCCACTGGATCTCGGGCGTGCCGACGTTGCAGCTCGCGACCGCGGTCAGATGGATCGCCGGGCCGATGATCGCCGAGCTCGGCCCGGCGATCGTGATCGTGCACACCGGGACCACCGCCGCCACCGCGAGTTCGACCGTCGCCGACGAGATGTTGCCGGCGGCGCTGGAGGTCGTGTAGCGGAAGCTGTCCTGACCGGCGTAGCCCGGCGTCGGCGTGTAGAGCGCGCGCGAGCCGATCAGCGTCACGCTGCCGTGCGCCGGCTGGGTGAACCCGGAGACCACGAGCGTCCCGAGCTGTGGAGCGCGATGATCGGCGATCAGATCGATCGCCGCCGGCGTGCTCATCTGTGTCGTGACACGGACCCCGGCCGCGCGCGGCGTCTCCGGTGCGCGTGCGGCGCCCGCGGGCCCTCGGACCTCTGTCGCCGACGACGAATCACTGCCAGGGCCCACTGCATCGCGGTCGTCCCCACACCCCACGAACACCGTGACCGCGCACGTCACTGCTCCACAGACCTGCACGAAGTTCATAGTTGCGGCCCACGTTACTTCAAGGTCACTGACAATGCCTAGTCCGTATGCCTGTCATCATCGATGGCACGTGGTCTCATACGGGACAGTTGACCCCAGTGGGTCGCGGTGTACGCGACTCATCAGAAAATGCACAGTGCCCGAACCTGAGTCGATGTGGGCAACCGCCGAGTGTTCGGGTTGATGTCCGCGCCGCCTGGCGGCTCCAAGGTCGCGCTGGCGATCGCCGCGGAGCCCGCGTAAGCTGCCGCCGTGGCCACGGTCGGGAGCTATCTACTCGCTATTGTCGGGTTCGTCATGATGGCGACGGCGGTCGCACGCACGCTGACATCGAACCTCAAATACATCTACACGCGGCCGCTGCTGATCAACGCACTGCGTGCGAACGCAAATCATGCGGAGCGGCTGTGCAAGACCGCGCCCGAGTCGTACTTCGGCGCGATCGGCGCGGCGATCAAGATCGCGGCCATGACGAGGTCGCGAGACCCCAAGGTCGTCAGCAGCGCCACCGTGCCGTCGTATGACGCCGCCGCGATGCAGGTGTCGATGCGATGGAAGCAGCTGCTCGGACGGGTCAAACTCGCCGGGATGGCCGCCGGCGGCGCGATCATCATCGGCATGTCGAGCGGCGTTCCGCCGATCCTGGTGATCGTGCTCGCCGCCGGCGTCGGCATCGGATTTCTGTGGCTGTTCTTCTACAAGGCCGAGGTCGACCGCTGCATGCTGCTCGCCCGCGCCGAGATCCTGCCCGAGGTCGATCGCGCGTTCGTCGATGGCCGCTACGAGCTCCCGCCCCTGCCGCCGAGCTGACGCGACGGGCCGGCGACACCACCGCTGTCGGGCACACCTGTCGGGCCCACCTGAGGTGCGCTCTCCGCACCTGTCAAAACTGACTGGCATGCGGCCGGCCGTGCCGAGTCCACAGTTGAACACGAGACAATCTAGCTAGTTGTCGCGGCCGCGCGTTTTTTGGCGGCTCGGCGAAGCCGCGGCGCTATGCTGCGGCCGAACGACCTGTGAATGTTCGACCTGAAGGAGGTCGCGATGGCGAGGATCCTGGTAGTCGACGACCGACCCGACGTGGCACGCGCCATCGCGCGCATGCTCACCGATCACGACACGGCCACCGAGACTGATCCTCGACGCGCCGTCGCCCGCGTCGAGGGTGGCGAGCGCTTCGACATCGTGCTGTGCGACCTCAACATGCCGGGCATGAGCGGCGGCGAGGTGTCCGATGCCCTGGTCCAGGCCCACGACCCGCCGCCGATCGTCCTGATGATGTCGGGTGGCGAGAACGTCGAGTCGCTGTTCGCGACCGGCCGCGCCGTGCTGATCAAGCCGTTCGACGGCAAGGAGCTGCGCGACCTGGTCTCGGCGATGCTCCACGAGAACGCCGAGCTCGCGCCCCACCATCACGCCTAGCCCGGCATGACCCGGCGCAGCTCGGCGCTGCCCGACCTCGGCGGCGGGCGGGCTTTCCGCTAGGCTGCCGGCATGTCCTCGTTCCTCGACGTCCGCGGCCTCGCCACCGAAATCGCCGTGGATGGACCGCCCGGCGCTCCGGCGATGCTGCTGATCCACTCGCTCGGCACCAGCCTCCGGGTGTGGGACGCCCAGGTCGAGCGTCTGGCGCGCGGCTTCCGCGTCGTGCGGTTCAGCCTGCGCGGCCACGGCCTGAGCGACACCGGCGCCGGGCCCTGCACGATCGACGACTTCGCCGACGACGCGCTCGCGGTGCTCGACGCCCTCGGGATCGCCACCGCCCACGTCGGCGGCGTATCGATCGGCGGGATGATCGCGCAGGCCGTCGCGGCCCGGGCCCCGGCGCGGGTGACCTCGCTGATCCTGTGCGACACCGCGCTCGCGCTGCCGCCGCCGGAGATGTGGCGGCAGCGCGCCGCGACCGTGCGCGCCGAAGGCGTCGCGGCGATCGCCGACGCCACGCTCGCGCGCTGGGTCACGCCGGGGTTCCTGGCGTCGCCGCGCGGCCGCGGTCTGCGAAATCTCCTGTTGCGAACCCACCCCGAGGGCTACGCCGCCGCCGCGGAGGCACTCGGCAGCGCCGACCTGACGCGCTCGACTCCGAAGCTCCGGGTCCCGACGCTGGTCCTGGTCGGCGAGCTCGATCCGTCGACCCCGGTCGCTGCCGCCGAGGCGCTGCGCGACGCGATCCCCGGCGCCCGGCTCGCGGTGATCCCCGGCGCCGCCCACATCCCGATGGTCGAACGCCCCGACGAGGTCACCGCCGCGATCCTGGATTTTCTGACCCCGCGCGACGAGGGCGCCGCGGTGGCCGGCGCCCGCGCGCGCAGCGAGGTGTTCGGCGCCGACTACCTCGCCCGGACAGCCTCCGCGATCACCGATCTCGATCGCGACTTCCAGGCCTACATCACGCACGCCGCGTGGCGCGTGTGGGCGCGGCCGCACTTCGACCGCCGGACCCGCAGCATCGTCACGATCGCGCTGCTCGCGGGGCTCGGCCGCCACAACGAGCTCACCCTCCACATCCGCGCGATGAAGAACACCGGCGCCAGCCCCGCCGATCTCTCCGAGCTGTTGCTCCACGTCGCGGTCTACGCCGGGGTCCCGGCGGCCAACACCGCGATGCGCATCGCCAAGCAAGTCGCCGAGGAGGCGCCATGACCCGGACCGCGTATCACCCGATCTCGCCTGGTGACCAGCCGCCCTACGACGAACCGCGCTACGGCAGCACGCATCGCCGCGCGCCGCGCCAGCCGCTCGTCGCGGTGGCTCCGACCGTCGAGCGCACCGGCCCGGTGTTCTCGCCCCCGGTGTTCCCCGCCGCGATCGACATGTCCGGCCTGCACGGCAAGCTCGCGCTCGGCGAGCGCATCGTGGTCTCGGGCCGGGTCACCGACGAGGCCGGCCGGCCGGTCACGGACGCGATGATCGAGCTGTGGCAGGCCAACGCGTCGGGCCGCTACGATCACGAGCGCGACGACCGCGGCGCGCCGCTCGATCCCAACTTCCACGGCGCCGGCCGGGTGTTCACCGACGGCGACGGTGTCTACCGCTTCACCTCGATCAAGCCCGGCGCGTACCCGTGGCGCAACCACGCCAACGCGTGGCGCCCCGCGCACATCCACTTCTCGCTGTTCGGGCCGTCGTGGGGCGCGCGCCTGGTCACCCAGATGTACTTTCCCGCCGATCCGCTGCTCGCGCTCGATCCGATCTTCCAGTCGATCCCCGACCCGGCCGCTCGCGCGCGGCTGATCTCCGCGTTCGACCTCGAGCTGACCGTGCCCGAGACCGCGCTGGGCTACCGCTTCGACATCGTGCTGCGCGGCCTGCACGCCACGCCGATGGAAGGCGGCCGGTGATGCGCCCCGCGACCCCGAGCCAGACCATCGGCCCGTTCTGGCACCTGTTACCCGACGATGGCGCCGCCGACCTGACCCGGCTCGGCGCCACCGGCCCGCGCATCGAGCTCGTCGGCCGGGTGTTCGACGGCGACGGCGCGCCGATCACCGACGCCTGCATCGAGCTCTGGCAGGCCACGCCCGCCGCGTCGCCCGAGTTCCCCGGCTGGGGCCGGTGCGCCACCGACGCCACCGGCGCCTTCCGCTTCGTCACCGTCGCGCCCGATCCCGCCGCGCCCTGCCTCGCGGTCATGATCCTCGCGCGCGGCCTGCTCAAGCCGCTGTGGACCCGGGTGTACCTCGCCGACGTCGCCGATCCGCTGCTCGCGGCGCTTCCGCCCGAGCGCCGCGCCACGCTGCTCGCGCGCCGCGACGGCGCGACCTGGCGCTGGGACATCCGGCTCCAGGGCGACGGCGAGACCGTGTTCCTCGATCTTCGATAGGTCTATGCTGCGCGCCGCATGACCGAGCCCAGCCCCCCCGCGTGGCACAACCCCGCGTTCGTGGCCGTGCGCTGCTTCGCGTGCGGCGAGCTGCACGACCGCTTCACCCCGCTGACCGTGTGCCGCGCGTGCGGCCTGCCGCTCCGCGTCGACTACGATCACGCCCTGGCGCCGCTCGCACCGGCCGCGCTGGTCGGCCGCCCGGCGTCGCTGTGGCGCTACCGCGAGGTCCTGCCGATCCGGCCCGAGCACGCGGTCTCGCTCGTCGAGGGCTGGACGCCGCTGTGCCCGGCCGGCGACCGGCTGCTGATCAAGGACGAGTCGCGCAACCCGACCGGCTCGTTCAAGGCCCGCGGCATCGCGCTCGCGGTGTCGATGGCCCGCGCGCTCGGCGCCCGCGCGCTGTCGGCGCCGTCGGCCGGCAACGCCGCCGGCGCGCTCGCCGCGTACGGCGCCGCGGCCCGGATCCCGGTGGTGGTCGCGATGCCCGAGGACACGCCGCGGCCGTTCGTCGACGAGTGCCGCCACTACGGCGCCGAGGTCCACCTGTGCCCCGGCACGATCGCCGACGCCGGCCGCTGGCTGCGCGAGCACGGCCCGCGCGACGGCTTCGACGTCTCGACCCTCAAGGAGCCGTACCGGATCGAGGGCAAGAAGACGATGGCCTACGAGCTGTGGGAGCAGCTGTCCGGCAACCTGCCCGACGTGATCATCTACCCGACCGGCGGCGGCACCGGCCTCGTCGGCATGTGGAAGGCGTTCGGCGAGATGCGCGCGCTGGGCTGGCCGATGCCGCGGATCCCGCGGCTGGTCTCGGTACAGATGACCGGCTGCGCGCCCGTCGTGCGCGGCTACACCGAGGGCGCGGCGGCGACGGTGGCGTGGCCGGATCCGAAGACCAAGGTGTGGGGCCTGCGCGTGCCGTCGCCGCTGGGCGGCTTCCTCTGCCTGCGCGCGATCCGCGAGACCAAGGGCACCGCGATCGCGGTCAGCGAGGCCGACGCGGCGGCCGCCACGTCGCGGCTCGCAGCCCGCACCGGGCTCGACATCTGCCCCGAGGGCGGGGCGGCGTTCGCGGCGCTCGAGCAGCTGCGCGGCCGCGGCGACATCGCCGCGCACGAGACCGTGGTGGTGTTCAACACCGGCACCGGCCTCAAGTACCGCTGACCGGCGGTCCGGCCACCCGGGTCGCGATGCAGGCCATGCAGTCGACATCGGGATCCGGAACATCTCGGACGTCTCGCAACAGCCGCGTCACGCAGCAGCGCGGCCTCGCGTCCCCGGCGGCGAGCGCTTCGTGCCGTACGCCGTTGCGATCGCAGCCGGTCCACATCCGCGACGGCCTCAGTGCTCCTGGCGGCCCACGACATGGGCGTCGTGGAGCGCGAGCGCCTCGTCGACGAACCGCGCCGCGGCGGCGAGCGCGGCGTCGCGATCGACCTCGGTGTGGGCCGCCGCGGCGTGCGCGGCGATGACCTCGGCGTCGACCTCGAGCCCGTCGATCACGACGCGCATCGCGCGCGCGGCGCCGTGCGCCAGCCCGAACAGCTCGCCGATCACCGGCGCCTCGGCCTGCCAGCCGCCCAGCCCGCGCTCGAGCTCCTGCGGCATCCCGCCGAGCAGCGACGCGACCAGCCCCGGCGCGCGGATCGCCGCCGACAGCGCGACCTGGCAGCCGACCGGGTTGCGCTTGTACGGCATCGCCGACGATCCGCCGCGGCCCG
>Ga0307515_10006235_pt1 | contig 23942 bp, 31 predicted proteins | sample 17_EM_MG_FD_194513 | JGI IMG/M metagenome (GOLD analysis project Ga0307515, IMG submission 194513) | Populus trichocarpa ectomycorrhiza microbial communities from riparian zone in the Pacific Northwest, United States - 17_EM | ecosystem: Host-associated > Plants > Roots > Unclassified | place... | reverse complement strand
GGGCTGCCATTTGTGGTGTTGCCACCCATATTCAAAAGGGCTGAGGTCATGTGACTGCAGGCCACTTCAGGACAATCACCTTGTTCTGTTGGGACCATTTTAGGGCCTCCTTGAAGGTGTCTTTGGGGTCATTTTCCTGTTGAAAGGTGAACCAAGGCCTGTCTGACCAATAAAACTCTACAATTGCCAGGAATTCAACTTGATGAATGCTGGTGTGCAGCTCAGCATCCATTCTACTATCTATTGTGAACATATGCCTTGCTCCATGAGCAGGGTTGCAGCCCCAAGCAATAGGAAATCAACCCCTAACTTTAGAGCAGCCCAGACCTGCTGCTCAGAGCCAGGTTTTTTCCACCCCAAACCCCTCCATATGGCCCTACCCTGTTATACTTAGTCCTGTCTAACCATACAACCTTCCTCCAGCCATCCAGAGTCCAATGCCAATGCTCCAGAGCAAACTCTAACCTGTGCTTTGATGAGTCTTGGAAAGAACAGGCCATTTTACCTTAACTGTGGACATTAACCCCTCTTGCTTTAATGTGTCCCTAATAGTATCGACACAAACACCCATGTCCAGAGTTCCCTTGAGTTCAGTGGCAGTGTGAGCTGCTCCAGATGTGATTTTGTGAACAAGGGGTTTTTGGCTGTGATAATATCACCCTTTTTTCCTCTTTTCCTCCTCATTCTGATGATCTCCACTACCTCCAATCAAGGGATGTTGTGGTTTGGGAAACTGCAGCAAAAACTGCAGTGGTGTGGTTTGAGACTGTAGCCACAAGGCAAAACCCCAAACTGTCACTCATAAAATTAAAGTATAGAGTGTATGTAATGTAAATATTTTGGTAGAACAACTCCCATGCAAATGGTACACCCACTATTGCAATGGTGATAATTTATTTGCACTTGGCCTCCACCTTGACCCTCAGATACCCCCTCCAACATAGTAAACACTTCACTTACAACATGCAACCCTTTTGTGTATTGGATTTTGCCAAACAGCCTTGCACCTTCCACCTGTTCTGATGCAGTGCATCCAGGTGAGCCATGCACTGTGGTGTTGGGGCTTGCAGCTAACTTTCTGCTATATAGGCTGCTCATTTGGCCATATAATGCAACCAAAAACTCTCCCCTGCTGCCATCAGAACATGTTCCATGAGCAGATCCAGCTCACACAGAGTTATTGCACAAGGAACCACCCATGAAAGGCAGAACTCACTTCCCAGGAGTAGGATACCACCTGCACAAGGTGTATCTAGCAGAGCTGGCCATCCCTGAGTCTCCAGTAACAGTTCTCTCTTGTTTCTTTTTGATCACCCTGCTCATATTTGCTCTTACGATGTATTACAGATAGCTCTGATGAGTTTGTGCCCCTGCCCACAACATTCTCAACACTGTAGCCAATACCAACAACAACATTGATCACAAACTAGAGTTATTCAAAATTTGGAATAGTTGGGTCACAATCAAGCTACTTATTCAGAGCTGATAAGCATGTTTAGGCACATCCTCAAAGTCATCTTACATCTTCCAATTCTTTGAGGACCCTGATGTCATGCAGACTGAGAGTGGGAAGATTCAGCATGTCTCAATGTGCAAGAAGGAGGCATGCTGCCAGTCTATGGCTCAGACCTTGATGCAAACAGATGGAATCATCAAGAACCCTGGCACCAGCTCACTTGTTAGCCATGCCAAGTGATGCTTTGGTAATGATGCTGTCCAAGCAGCATGAAGCAATCAAAAACAGCTTTGTGGTGGCCCCCAGCCAGTTGTACCACCCCAATCATACCTCAATCATGAGTTGAATGTGAATGAGATTTGGTGTGTGGCATCCTGCTTGTTGTTTTTGCATACCTGATTTGCTCCATTTCAGAGTGGAATTGGTTAAGTGGTGCTCAGAAGCAGGCTGCCCTTTCAACATTGTCAATGATTCAGCACTTCAAACTTTGATCTTCAGTGGCACCAATTGTGCTGGCTCCCAACCCCCCAAACTATCTACCATGATGTTAAAATGGTTTTCGCTGCAGCACAGGAGGTTGTAGCAGCATGACTTCAGGTGAGTGTGTGGGATATCACTTTTTGTGGTGCTCATGTGCTTCCAGAGCAAAGCTTGTGCAATACACATCGCACTGGATGCATGGACATCACCCAACCATCATCCTTTTATGGCCTTTGTTGCTTGTCTTGCACAAGGGGGACATATTGAAGAGTTTTTGCTTGACTTTGTGGAATTATCAAAGGTACATTGTACACACATTCAAACCCAAACTCTCTCTTGCTTACATGTGTATAGAAACATACAGGAAAGAATATGGCAATATTGCTCAAGAATATTCTATGTGATTATGGGATCAAGGACAGGGTATGATGATATGCTTGCTCCCTGTCCTAATACCTCATGCACTTTTAGCTTCTTTCACTCACAACAGATAATGCCTCCTCAAATGATACCCTTGTTCAGTGGCTTCAGCAGCATAGCAACTTTCTGGGGGAATCCCATCAGATACAATGCTTTGCACACATCATCAACCTCAGTGCTCATGCAGCACTGAAGCTTTTTGAGTTGCATTCTCAGAATCCAGATGAGAACAACAGTGATGGTGAAGACAACAATGAGGCCAATGATGAAGACTACAACAATGTCAATGACCACAATGACAGTGGTGACAATGATGACAATAATGATGATTCATTGTACAATCCCCTTGCAGAAATGCCTCCATTTGCACAACAGGATGCAAGGGCAAAGGTGGGCATTGTGAAGGGCATACTGGGAAAGGCTAGTAGACTATTGTGATGGAATCGGTAATTCTGCTAATCTCTGACAGAGATTAATTGAATGGAAGCCAAGAGGGTGGAAAGGAGGGGGTCTTGAGGCTTATCCATTCGCTGATGGAATTTGGTTCTCCTCTTGTCCATGTGCGCCAGTGGGAATACAATCTCTGAAAGGTAGGGGGAAGTGGGGACGACGACTTAGGGGCTTGTCAGACCTAATTCCCAAGCAACTACCCAAAAGCATGATGGGTGCCCAATCTGTCTTGGCATAAACACTCTGGCTAGGTACAACTCCAAAGGGGCTGACTGAAGTGGGGGTTTGGTCCAGCTGGCTAGCCTGGTGGTGCTGAGGGTGGGAGTTACAGTAGCATGCGAGGGCGGGGAAATGAACCACTGGTCTTGAGGTCTGAAGTCCAAAGGGGCGAGGGGGCAAGTGAGCAGGGTGGGATTTACAGTGAGCAAGGCAGGGCGCAATAACAAATGTCTATAATTGAGATGTCGAGTGAGGGACATTCCCCATCGAGTCCAAGCTTAAATACAAAGTCTAAATCTACAACATGCGGCTACCAGACTGCAGGAGGTGGTGAAGTGGAGGGCGGTGAAGTGGGTGGCATTGCATAGTGTAGGTGGAGAGAAGCAGAGGTTGGACCTGACCACTACTTCCGAGTAGTTCCAGCCGGGCAATGTCCTCAACAGGGCAGCTGAAGGTGGTCTAGGTAAGCGGCTGGGGGTTGCAGATGACCCTGGGCTCTGGCCCCCAGTCATGGTTGTCATCGTGGGAAGTGACAAGCGGGTTGCTGGCTTGGGCTGTGGGCCTAGGCCTAGCTAACAATAGTTACATTCTCGTTTAGGTACATAGTTACACTTCTGCTTTTTGCAGATTTTTCATGTATGTAGTTGTTGCCCCATGGCCACCACCTCATCGCGACGTGGCACCAGTGAGTGATGGTAGGAAACCAGTGCGGGGGTCATGCTCCCCCGTATCTGAGGCTCTCTTTACTCTGTAGAATAGTGGTACCCAGGCTGGGCGGCCTTGAAAGAGCATCGCCCCACCCCCTGGGGAATCAGAACACAGTCGGTGATGCCGCCCTGGCAACTCCTCTGGGTGCCTGCAGGCACGACTCCTTAGCCGATACGTCTGCTCTGGAGTCACCAGGGGTCGCCAGGGAGCATGCTGAATTTTCTGGGAATTTCTTGGTTGCCCATGAGGCTTCCTCGAGTTCTGCACTGATACCATGTGGCCTCCATGGAGGTCTGCGGATGCCCAGCTGAAGAGGGGGCACGACATACTGTGCCCTTGACAGCATATTGCCTGGGTGGGGTCTTGGGTGCCCATGAGCGTCCCTGGACCTCCGCCCTTGTAAACCTTTATGCCATAGTTGGGTGTCCTTGGACACCCAACTGATTCGCCTCTCCTTGGCCTTGGCCTAGTGATGCATTGAGCACAGTCCTGGGCTACACAGATCTGTCGCCGGGCCACTGGATATGAGGGTGTGATCGTCTTGGTCAGCACCGGGGGCACCAGCGCTAGCTTAGCTGTAATAGGGGTGGGATCCCTGCCGCTCTAGGCGTACGGAGTCCGTTAGGTCATGTGGGTGGGCCATTACTTTTCGGGCCCTATAACCCGTTATATACACGTAAATGCACCTAATGTGTTAGGCAGGTATACCAATTGGTAGGACCCCTTCGGGGATATCCGGTATAAGTGGGAGCCGAGGGGGGTGACCCCCGGCCACTCCAGCAGTTGTCATTTGGCTTGTCACGTCCGGGGTCCACTCCCTGGAAACGGGCTTGTTGGTGATGATTGTGTGAGGCCATCGCCTATGGGCACTGTGGGCTTCGTGGTTATCTGGCGTTATAAAACCTGTGGTAAAAGAATACCCCCTGGCTGTGCAGTACCACCGAGTAGGGCATTTGTACCCAAAGGGTGGAGGCCTTTGGCGTAGTAAGTCACTGTTCCAGCGAGGATAGCGTTATGGCGTGTGGACCCCTTGTGCCCCGAGATGTTTCGCCCGGTGATATTAAATCTGGTGTCTGGTTGCTTTTCTGTCCCACGGGGGCGTGACTCCCCCATCCTTTGAGAGTGCTGGCCTTCAGGCCGCATGGATGGTGAGGGGAGTTTTACCATAATTCGTCTCCATTACCCTTCTCCTGCCCTCTGGGAGTGGGTTCTACTCCCGCTGTACGGCAGAGATAGTGGTGCTGGGTTATACAATCCCTGGAGGTCTGCGCCCACACCCAGGGAGGGATGTTAAACAGTTTAGGGGCGGTCCGGTATGGTATGCCCTGTCAGCCGCAGGCAGGGGCCACCATTACCTATGTCGGACTTAGAGGCCCTCCGCAGTTTTAGTGGGTATGACATCGTAAGGCACTCCGCCTGGGTGTAGACCCCCACACTCCCAGCCACTGAAGCCAGTGGTGGATCACCATTTTTCCCTCTCAGGCGCCGGGAGACCATTTCACCCTTGAGGAGTGGTGCGGCTGTATTGGTGCCTCCAACAGGCAATGGGGTCGGTAAACCGATTTCTGTGGGTTCAGGGGAGGGAGAGTTCTAGTGAACAAGCTGTTCCAGTTGAGGGGTGTCGTCCACGTCTGGGGTTTTACTCCCTGGAAACGGGCCGCCCTGTTTAGGGGCACTTTTTCATGGGAATCTCATTGAGGGCCGGGAGACCACTTCCCTCTTTTGAGTTTAAAATCCTTGAACTGGTGGCAGTGCAGCTTCCCTTCTGACAAAAAAAAAAAAAAAAAAAAAAAAAGTGGAGAGAAGCAGAGGTTGGACCCAACCACTACTTCCAAGTAGTTCCAACTGGGCAACGTCCTCAACAGGGCAGCTGAAGGTGGTCAAGGTAAGTGGCTGGGGGCTGCAGAAGACCCTGGGCTCTGGCCCCCAGTCATGGTTGTCATTGCAGGAGGCGACGAGTAGGATTCCGGCCCAGGCTGTGGGCCTGGGTCTGGATGCTTATAGATACCTTCTCATATAGGTACATAGTACATGTTCAGCTTTTTTGCTGAATTTTCCTGTACGTAGTTTTAGCTCCCCAGTCACCACATCATCGCAACATGATACCAGTGAGTAAAAGGTAGGAAACTGGTGCAGGGGTCGTGCCCCCCTGTATCTGAGACTCTCTTTGCTCTGTAGTTTAGTGGTACCTAGGCTGGGCAATCCTGAAAAGGCATTGCCCCACCCCCTAGGGAATTAGAACACAGCAGTGGGATTTTTGCTGTGACTCCCTTGGCTGCCTGCGGGCAGGACTCCTTAGCCGCTATGGCCGCTCTGGGGTCACCAGGGGTTACCAGTGATGCCTGCTGAATTTTCCAGGAATTTTCCAGGAATTTCTTGGGAGCCCATGAGGCTTCCTCATTTTCCACACCTACCCCATGCAGCCTCCTTGGAGGTCCCATGTAGCCTCCTTGGAGGTCCGTGGATGCCCAGCTGAAGAGAGGGTGCGTCATACTGCACCCTTGACAGCATTATGCCTGGGTTGGAGTCCTTGGACATCCTTGGACATCCTTGGACTACCACCCATTTTGACCTCTCCTCAGCCATGGTCGAGTGACGTGTAGAGCATGGGCTTGCGGGCTGGGCCAGTTGCACCCACCTATCGGGTATGAGGGTGTGATCGCCCTGGGAGCACAGGAGGTTATATAATACTTGGGACTGGCCTGGCAGCCCACTCTAGTCGGGTGTCTCGGGTATGAGGGTATGTTGCACACTGTGTGCAAGGGGTTTTTAATAGCTGGGAACTGGCTGTAATAGCTTTCTCTAGCTGGATTGCCAGTGAGAGTAGGGAGCGTCTTGTGGGCATGTGTGCCGCAGGTGTAGATAAATCCATTAATGAATCTTTAAATGGTAGGGTGCCTATAGCGGGCCAGCCTAGGCCAAAAGCCCTGTGATGGGAGACTAGGGGTATGTGCTTGGTGGCATGACCACTGGGGATGTATAGCATGGAGTGTTCCCATTGAGCAGTGGTATGGTTACCTCAGTACAGTATTGGAACGGGGCCGTGACAGTGTTAGTCTCTAGGGTCGCCATAAGTCCCTGGCTTGTTGCTATGCATTGTTCCTCCGTGGGAACGGGCCTGTGATGTCTACCTCCCGGCAGGTGGGTGTGTCTGTCTACCGACTTGGGTGAATAGCCCTTTAGGATTCCCCCCTGATTCCATGGATATCCCTCCGCGGCTGCGGGCCTGAGTTGCTGTGGAAAGTGACGGGCACTTCCTAGTAGACAGCTAGTGATGGTCCGCCATTGAGTAACACCCTGAAGGTACCTTAGTGGGAGGAGTATGCCAATGATGGCTAAATCTGTGCCGGCATCTGTGAGCCCTGAGGGTAACTGGATGACCCAGTAATGATGAGAGAACCCCCACTCCCCCTGGAAGCCATTGTGCATTTCGCCTGGTGATTGTTAGCCCGAGACACCTGATGATGATGAGTAAACCCCTGAGTCCCTCCGGGAGCCCCAGGGTGTTTCGCCTGGTGATGCTAAATCCGGTGGTCGGTAATGCCGGACCCTGTGAGCACGTGACTCCCCATCCCATGAGGATAGGGGAGTATTAACCATATATGTCATCTTGTTGACCCTTCCCGCGCCCTCTGGGAGTGGGTTCTACTCCCGCTGTAAGGCATGGGATAGTGGCCTCTGGGAGAGCCTGTAACAGGGTGTAACTTGGGGGCTCAGGGAGAGACATTAAACAATTTAAGGGTGGTCTGGTACGGCGTCCCGGTCCACCCAAGGTCTGGGACCACCTTGCCAATGTCGGACAGGAGGCCCCCTGCAGGTTTAGTGGGTATTCCCTCAGTATTCTACTGGGTGGCGACCCCCACACTCCCGGCCTCTGAAGTCTCCGTGGCTTGGGTCTATGGGCCACAAGATTGTTGGCTGTATTGGCGCCTCCAACAGGCAATGGGGTCTTAAACCAGATTCCTGCAGGTGACGGTAGGGAGAGCTCTAGAGAGCAGGTTGTGCCAGATGATGGGGCACTGTTTCTACTGCGTTGTCCTTTTTGGGGGCCGGGAGACCATTTCCCCCTTTTGGCTTCATCATGGACTCAGTGGCAGAGCGACTTCCCTGACCCACAAAAAAAAAAAAAAAAAAAAAAAAAAAAAAAAAAAAAAAATGGGAGAGAAGAAGTGGTTGGACCCGACCACTACTTCCACGTAGTTCCAACCGGGCAACCACCCCCCAAGTACAGGGACATAATTCGTGCTTGGGGGCGTCAGGCTAAAGGTGGTTGCCAGAAGCTGGAGGTAAATGGGGGTACCAGGCCCGTGGTGCTGTGGTGGCGCTGCGGATACGGCAGCAAAGGCATGCGGGGGGGTCATTGACACCTTGGGCTGTAAGTCCATCCCAGTCTACTGCTGGGACGCTTGAGGGGAATTCCTGAGCTGATGCAGGGGCCTCGCCATTCTCGGTTGGGTCCCCACCACTGGTTTGGTTTTAGTGATAAGTGATGATAAGACTCATAGGTGCATTTGAAAACGAGCCGAACTCGTAAGTAGTTAGAGTGCAGGTCAGTGAGCTCCCCACTTTGTCATCGTAAGAGTCAGTGCGGTGAGCCCTATTGTAAAGGCGCAGGATGTTAGTTGCAGTTTCACTCCCCCCAAGCACATAGCCTGATGACGGGTGCATGAGGGTTCCTGCCCCAGTGTGCAACGCGGACCCCCTGGCACCCTGTGACCCCTGGGGAGTCTGTGGAGACGCCAGGTGTTCCTCCGCGGCATCGGGCCTGTGAACCTGGCTGGCTGCAGGGCTGGTCAACTGTGGTGAGACGGCAACTGAGGTAGTATGGGGATCCGGGCCTAGAACCGGCTAGAGCACGCGACTTAACCAATTGCTATAGGCTTGCCGATAGGCAATTCGAACCGCACTGCCTTGGAACAGGAAGCACCGGGGATGGAATCCCGGTGTGGGCCATAGCAGTGGCTTCCTAGTAAGTTGCCATTGGCTTGAGAGTACAAAATAATCTGCTGTCGGTAGGCCCGGGGGAAGATCCCGGTTGCTTGCTTAAGTTGTTTCCAGGGTAGCGTGTAGCCAGCCATGAGGTTTTGTCCGGGCTCCGGTTTTTGAATTGGCTTTGACCATGTAGGGTTTGTGACAGTCTGTAGTTTACACTTTGGTGTCAAATCTGGCTTGTGATGTTGTGGCCATGTAGGCTCGGACCATTCTGTAGTCTCACTTTATTGTAGAAATACAAGCCTTTGTACCCTGGGAAGGTTCTCAGACAGGTGGACCGTAATGATCGGGACCCTGTTCGACAGAGTCTTAGATCCCGGGAGCCACGTCAAAAAGGTGTGGTCTATCACTGTACCTGAGGGACTAAAGGAGGTCCTCTGGAAAGAAATGAACAGTGCCCTAGTCTTGGGACACAGGTACTATGGCAATAAGAACAAGAAATCCGACATGGGATGGGTGTGCCCCTGCGGTCAGGAGATGTCACTCGGACACATCCTGCTTGGCTGTGCCAAGTATGACCTACAGCCACTTTTCGGAGTACTCAAGGATGAGTTACTAAAAGTTTCCCCAAAGTCTGCCTTCAAGACTCTACACCCAGATGAGTGGGGCTCTTCCCCCTGGTACCCTCTCCTGGCTCTACAGGTGATAGAGGAGGCCGCGCTACCAGTCTTCAAGGGGCGGAAGAAGATGCTCAAGGCACTCAAGCTCTCGAGACAAAAAAGGGAATGGTTAATTGGTAACTACTACTGGATGCTGTGGAAATGGCGCATGAAGGAGATCCACAAGGACGACTTTAAGTTCGTCCCCATATTCTGTGTCGCTTCCTTGCAAACAGCCCTGCTGCAGCCTTGCCCAGAGATGGGGGGGACTACGATGGTGGATGAGACTGACCAAGCCCCTGCGGCAAAAGTCAGGCTCACAGATGGTGCCTATGGATAGTAGGTGTGCCGATGTATGAGAAATCTTTTACTCACAATATGTCGTCTCCATGACCCTTCTCACACCCTCTGGTAGTGGGTTCTACTCCTGCTGTATGGTGGAGATAGAGGCCCTAGTCGGAGCCTGTAAAAGGGTATAAAACAGGGCCCAGGGAGGGATGTAAAACCACATGAGGGTGGTCCAGTACGGCACTCCTATCCACCCGTGGATAGGAGCCACCTTGCCAATGTCGGACAGGAGGCCCCCTGCAGGTTTAGTGGGTATTCTGCAGTCCTCTGGCTGACAGCGACCCCCACACTCCCAGCCTCTGAAGCCCTGGAGCCTCAATCAACTACATCTGGGTGCCGGGAGACCATCTCACCCTCTTGTATCGATGTGAGCGGGGCTGTATTGGTACCTCCAACAGGTAATGGGGTCTTAAACCAGATTCCTGCAGGTGATGGTAGGGAGAGTTCTAGAGAACAGGCAGTGCCGGATGATGGGGCGCCATTTCTACAGAGACATCTCTCTTGGGGCTGGGAGACCATCTCCCCTGATTGATGTGCTCTTGGACCTGGCGGCAGAGCCGCCTCCCTGACCCACAAAAAAAAAAAAAAAAAAAAAAGTGGAGAGAAGCAGAGGTTGGACCCGACCACTACTTCCAAGTAGTTCCAACCGGGCAACATCCTCAACAGGGTGGCTGAAGGTGGTCTAGGTGAGTGACTGGGGGTTGCAGATGACCTTGGGCTCTGGCCCCCAGTCGTGGTTGTCGTCGCAGGAGGCGATGAGCAGGTTGCTGGCTTGGGCTGCGGGCCTGAGCCTAGCTAACAATAGTTACCTTCTCATTTAGGTACATAGTTATTGCCCCCCGGTCGCCACCTCATTGTGACATGGCACCAGTGAGTGAAGGTAGGAAACCGGTGCGGGGGTCATGCTCCCCCATATCCGAGACTCTCCTTGATCCGTAGAATAGTGGTACCCAGGCTGGGTGGCCTTGAAGGAACATCGCCCCACCCCCTGGGGAATCAGAACACAGCAGAGGCACTGTTGCTGCGACTCCCCTGGCTGTCTGCGGGCAGGATCCCTTAGCCACTACGGCCGCTCTGGGATCACCAGGGGTCACCAGTGCTGCCCTCTGAATTTTCCGGGAGTTTCTTGGTCACCCATGAGGCTTCCTCAAATTCCACGCTGACACCATGTGGCCTCCATGGAGGTCTGCAGATACCCAGCTGGAGAGAGGGCATGACATACTGTGCCCTTGACAGCATTATGCCTGGGTGGAGTCCTTGGATGCCCTTGGGTGTCCTTGGCTTTCCACCTGTTCCAACCCGTTATGCCAGAGTTGGGTGTCCTTGGACGCCCAACTATTTCACCTCTCCCTGGCTTCGGCCAGGTGATGTATAGAGCGCAGACCTGTTGTGGGCAGATTGCTCGCTGGTCCACTGGACATGAGGGTGTGATTGTCTCGGTCAGCGCACAGGGCACCGGCACTTAACAGCCTAGCTGTAATAGGGAGGGGTAAGTCCATCCAGGCAATAGGGGACACTGTAGGTCATAATCCATAGGCTATCAGCCCCACTTGTAAGTCCTGACGTGGTTCAGGGCATCACCACTCAGTAGGGGTGGAGTGGGAGCTGTCATCTACAGCACATTGTGAGGTCTGTCACATCCGGGGTTTTACTCCCTGGAAACGGGTGGGCTGAGTGGGTTGGTGCACAGAGGCCGTCACCTTCAGGCGCTGTGGGCCTTGGCTTATGGGCGAAATTGGGGTAAGGCCATCTAGAAAAGTATACTCCCTGGCTGTGCAGCACCAACCGAATAGGGCAATTGTCCCGAACGGCGGGAGCCACAAGGCGTGTAAGCCACATGTCCCGGCAAGGATGGTGACCTATGTGTATGGACCCTTTGCGCCCTGGGATGTTTTGCCTGGTGATTTGAGTTCTGGTGTGCTAGCTTAGATTCGTGCCTATGGGTGCGTGACTCCCCCACCCTTAGAGAGTGTTGGCTTTTAGCCGCATGGATGGTGAGGGGAGCTCTACCATAAGTCGTCTCCATTACCCTTCTCACGCCCTCTGGGAGTGGGTTCTACTCCTGCTGTATGGCGCAGATAGTGGTGCTGAGTTACATGGGCTTTTATGGCTCTGCGCTCATGCCCAGGGAGGGACGTTAAACAATTTAGGGGTGGTCCGGTACAGTGTCCCTGTCTGCCTGTGGGCAGGGACCACCTTGCCAATGTCGGACTTAGAGGCCCTCCGCAGTTTTAGTGGGTATGACATCATGGTGCTCTGCTGGGTGTAGACCCCCACACTCCCAGCCTCTGAAGCTGATGGGGGACTCTGCTTTCTCTCTCGGGCGCTGGGAGACCAGTTCGCCCTTGAGTGGTTAAAGTAGGAACGGCTGTATTGGTGCCTCCAACAGGCAATGGGGTCGGTAAACCGATTTCTGCAGGTTCAGGGGAGGGAGAGTTCTAGTGAACCGGCTGTTCCCAGACAATGGGGGCACCCTATCCACTGGCATCTCATTAGGGGCCGGGAGACCATTTCCCTTTTTTGAGTTTAAAAGCCTGGAAGTGGTGGCAGTGCAGCTGCCCTTCTGACCAAAAAAAAAAAAGTGGAGAGAAGCAGAGGTTGGACCCGACCACTACCTTCTAGTGGTTCCAACTGGGCAACTTCCTCAACAGGGCGGCTGAGGGTGGTCGAGGTAAGTGACTGGGGGTTACAGATGGCCCTGGGCTCTGGCCCCCAGTTGCGGTTGTTGTCGTGGGAGGCGACAAGTGGGTTGCTGGCTCAGGCTGTGGGCCTGGGCCTAGCTGACCATAGTTACCTTCTCATTTAGGTACTTAGTTACATCTCTGTTTTTTGCGGAATTTTCCTGTACGTAGTTGTTGCCCCACAGTTGCCACATCATCGCGATGCAATACCAGTGAGCAAAGGTAGGAAACCGGTGCGGGGGTCGTGCCCCCCCATATCCGAGGCTCTCTTTGCTCCGTAGGATAGTAGCACCCAGGCTGGGCGGCCTTGAAAGAGCGTCGCCCCACATCCCACTGCATTTGCATAGCCTCCACCTCACCGCCCATGTGTGGTTTCCACTTCCACACCACCCCTGCCTCTGCTTCTCTCCACTTTTTTTTTTTTTTTTTTTGTCAGAAGGGAAGCTGTGCTGCCATGAATTCCAGGCTTTTAAACTCATAAAAGGGAAATGGTCTCCTGGCCCTCAATGAGATGCCAATGAAAAGGGTGCCCCCATCATCTGGGAACAGCCTGTTCACTAGAACTCTCCCTCCCCTGAACCCGCAGAAATCAGTTTACCGACCCCATTGCCTGTTGGAGGCACCAATACAGCCCTGCTCACACCTAACTACTCAAGGGCGAGATGGTCTCCCAGCACCCAAAAGAGAAGGCAGAGACTCCAAGGCTTCAGAGGCTGGGAGTGTGGGGGTCCTCCACCCAGCAGAGCGCCAGATGGCCATACCCACTAAAACTGTGGAGGGCCGCTACGTCCAACATTGGCAAGGTGGTCCCTGCCCACGGGCGGACAGGGACGCCATACTGGACTGCCCACAAATTGCTTAACGTCCCACCACCGGCGTCTTAAGCCCCATGACAGGGCATTGGACTACCATTATCACCGGTCATAAAGCAGGAGTAAAACCCACCCAGAGGACCAAGAAGGGACACAGGATGATTTAATGGTAAAGCTCCCCACACCATCCATGCGGCATAGCCAGCACTCTCAAAGGGTGGGGGAGCCATGTACCCATGGGCACAAGCCGAAACCAGTCACCAGAATTCACATCACCGGGCAAAACATCCCAGGGCACAAGGGGTCCATACACAAAGGCCGCCATTCTCACTGGGACAGTGACTTATGTGCCTACAGCTCCCACTGGTCGGGATCATTTGCCCTAATCAGTGGTACACACAGCCAGGGGGTATACTTTTGCACAGGACTTATAGTGCCTTTTGGCTCCCAATCTTCTGGGTAAGAGCCCTACCAATTGGTGTTGCCTGCAACCACCAGGATTTATGTGGTATTTGGGCAATAGCCTAAGCATTTTAGCTGCAGCGTCCCTTCGCACCTGAATGGGCTCCCGGTATTTTTCGTACCATCCCACCCCTATTACGGCTAGGCTATTATGCGCCGGTGTCCCAGGTGCTGACTGAGACAATCATACCCTCATTTCCAGTAGACTGGGGGCTGATTGTCCCCAGAGGTCCATGCTCTATATGTCACTCGGCCAGGGCCGAGGAGAGGTGAAAATGGGTGGTAGTCCAAGGACGCCCAAGGGCACCCAAGGACTCCAACCTGGGCATAAAGGGTAAAATGGGTGGTAGTCCAAGGACACCCAAAGGCATCCAAGGACTCCACCCAGGCATAACGCTGTCAAGGGCACAGTATGTCATGCCCCCTCTTCAGCTGGGTATCCGCGAACCTCCATGGAGGCTGCATGGTGTAAGTGTGGAACTCGAGGAAGCCTTGTGGGCAACCAAGAAATTCCCGGAAAATTCAGAGGGCAGCACTGGTGACCCCTGGTGATCCCAGAGCGGCTGTAGCGGCTAAGGGATCCTGCCCGCAGATAGCCAGGGAGTCACAGCACTAGCGCCTCCACTGTGTTCTGATTCCCCAGGGGGGGAGTGGAAGCAAAGAGGAAATAGTGGAGTGTGCAGGGCAGAGGTGGGTCTGCACTATAGGAATAAGTCTAGTAGCATGTGGGGATGATACAAACATGTGGAGACATAGTATACGAGCAGGCATCACAGGAAAGAGTCCATAATACAAAACATGAGCCACAGGAAATGGGAAATGGGAAAAGGGGGATTGGAAGGGGAGCAGAAGCGAGAGTGGGATTGGAGGAGGGATATTGGAGTAACCGGAGGGAGTGGACTTTGTTGGAATAGGGAGGAAAAGGGGAGAAAAAGGGTGATATTATTGCAACTATTCCTTTTTCCAAAGCCTGTGCTGATGATGTCTTGCAGCTCTGAGCCATTTCTCTCAAAGTTGTCCACTCCTCCACTGTGATATGGCCAGCATGGGAGAGAGAGATTGATTCTTACAACATGTGGAATCAAGACAACACACACACACACCCCTTCTAGTGAAAAAAATCAGTCTCCCTTATCGCAAGATGCCTTGAGACAACAAAACTCACTGGAATTCAACATTCACTCTCCTTGAGTTCACCTTAAAGTACAAGGAACCCATCATTTCCCTCTGTACGTGTGAACAGTCCATGGAGCAATACCACATCAGCTACTGAGAATGGAAGCTTGCCACAGAGTTGTTTGGTTTACTTGTGGTATGTCCCCAATATTATGCCTGGTCACACAATGCACATGAAGGTCTGATGTGCACTCTTTTAGTACTTCAAGCATGCAATGGACTTCTTCTCCCAAGCCAAGCAGCCCACATTTACCAATGTTGTACCTGCCATGCACACTCTATTGGCCAAACTCAGAGGAGTGTCAGAGAGCACAGATGTACAGCCATCCATATGCACAGCTGCATTCCTTGCCCATAAGATGTTGTACAAGTACTACTGTTGACACACAGTCACCGGGACACTTAAGGATTTTGGCCCTTGTGTTCATCAAAGTTCTGTAAATTTGTGTGTATAATAGAGAAATATATATAAATATCCTATTACACATGATTCGTTTGTGGCCATAAGCGATATGACCCTCAAAAATGGCCCCAAAACTTAGGGCCTTGTTCACTCACTGGGACAAGGCATAACGAAGGGTGGTACGCAAAAAGTAAATATATATTTGGATTGGTAGCAAAACAGGGAGCTATTCGCCGCTTTCACTGTTTTTTTCTGACCAGTTCAATTCACTCTCCTCTGATTCCTTGTCTCCCCATGACAGGATATCGCCTGCGATCGAGTCGAAATCTGCATTTTTTCGATGTCCTTGAACCCTTCTATTGTGACACTGAGTTTGAGGCGGATTGGCGGAGGTACTCGGTTGTTCCACTGATCCAGGCAGTTGTACATTCCTCAGTAGTGGCTTTGGGCCAACTGATGTATGTGTAAGTCCTTTCTTGACAGCTTCCTCACATTTCTGGTTATACACCTTGAGTTGTTCATGCCATAATTCCTTCCTTTTCCGCTTCATTTCTTGCCCCATGGCCTGCGCCAATTGCTTCACCTCCTTCTCCTGTTCTATGGCTGAAAGCTCTCCCAAGAACTCAGATCCTGTTGCATGGGCACCCTTCCCTGCCTTGAAAAGCTGACTTCGAACAGTTGGCTGCTTTGCCACCTTGCTGTTGAGGTCATAGTGTAGATCAGTGTTCTCCAAACTCATAAGTGAGAGTTTTGCTGTCAATCCGACAACAGTACTCTGTAGCTTTTGGTTCTCCTGCCTCATCCTCAGCATCTCCTTTGCCTGCTCATATTGGTCCATGTCTTGCCAATGTTCCACCTGTTCTTCGGCCCTAGTGTGTGTGCCTGAGCCAGAACTAGTCATATACATTGCCCTTGTGATTGGTTCTGTGAGTTTGAGTGGCGATATGGGGCTGGTGGAGGCAATAGGGGTACCACTGAACAGTCCAGCTGACCTTGTTTGCTGGAGTCTTGCAAAGAGTGAGTCAGATGCAGATGTGGGATCACTCTCATGCTTGTTTGGGGAGCCAGCACTAGATTCCCATGCCTGAATTGAGGTGATAGCAAGGGAGGATGTAGGTGGTGCTCTCTCATTCTGTAGGAAGTCTGTGATGAAGCGTCATTTTGTCCTCTGTATTTTTCCATTCTTTTTCTACTATTTTTCCCATTTTTCCAACATTCTTTGGGAACATTCTTGTGCTCTTGGTGGCAAGTGGCAATTCCTTTGTTGCTGGCCTTGAGCCTGACATGGAGCCTGACACCGGCTATACTTGGAGCCTGACACCAGCCTCCTTTGTGACACCATGTGGGAATGACCTGTCACCTGTCATGGTCATGGGACTGTCACTCTCTGCACTTCCCTATTCATATGGCTATTCATTCCTTCTGTGGAGACCCTCTTGAGGACGTACTCTGTGCTTCTCATGAGACATTATCCATTCTCTCCACACCCCCTTTCCCACTCCATTCGTACATGCTCTCTTATCTGTACTCATGCTTTACCTTTTGGCATAGGGGGACCCTTCTTCGTTCTATTGCCCATTCTCTCTCTGTGCGCCTTCTGCGCTTCTCTCTTCATTCTCATGCTTCTTGTGAGGGTATGGTGCCCCGTTCTTGGGACTTCTGCACTTCTCTCCATTGCTGTCATTCTCTATGTGTGTGAGTCTGCAATCTGTGATGTATCTTATAGGGTAGTATATTGTGCCAATATAAGGACTCTGCTGTGGATGTAAATCCGCATCTTGTCTTTCTAGCACTGGAATATCTTCCCCATAGTGTGACCTGAGTAAACCACTCACCTTACCTACCTTTTATTACAAAGTCCACAATGTGTTTCAGAGGGCTGCTGAGATTAACAATTGGCCCGCTTTGGGTGGAAAGGCCCTCTGCTAATGCTGTCATGTCTTTGGTGATCTTTGATCTGTCAACTGGCCAGGTTCCTGTGACTTCAAAGGCCTTCAGTGTATTCTCCAAAGTGAAGGCTCTCTCATATGGCCCTGCTATTGCCTCCAAATAGTCCTGCCAGGTTATTTTCTTCATGTATTGATTAGCTCGCTTCTCAGTTTCCTTCTGGTATTCTCTTTTGAACTGAGCAAACCCACAGACATCAAGTGCTATTTCAGATGGGTATCAGTGGCAGGACATCAGTCTCATGGAGAATTCTCACTTTGAAGAGCATGTGTGGTGTTTGGGGGAAGACAGAGCACCTTGATGTTGTTGGTTTTTGCATATTCAAGGAAGTCTTCAGTGAAATGTGAAACATGCCCATCAACAATCAAGAGGCGAGTCCGTCCATTTGCCAATTCACGGGTTTGGCTGTCGAAATCGACCTTGATCCATTCCTGGCTGATCTCACCAGTAATATAACCCTTTTGTGACATTCGGATACTAAAATTTTGATGTCAGCATCCCAATTGGCTGCTGTAATGTCATGAAATGAAACATACAATGCATTCAAGGGGTTCTTCCAATCTGCACTAGCTCGGAATCGTGCTCCTTTGAAGATAACTGTAGGTCTAAACACCTTCCCAGCTGCTGATATGATTGGAATCAGTGTTGCGGTTTCTCGATTCTCATCATGAATGGCAATGGGCTGGTGACTAGATTCTGTGGACCCAATATAGAGTGTCTTGGATGTCGGTTTATCCAGAAATGTTGATGTTTCATCCATAGAGAAGATGCAATCAGGGGAAATGGAAAATTTTGTCACGATTTCCCCAAGAAGCTGGAACCAGTGATTGACAACTCTTTCATTTACTGCCCCACTTCGTACAGAGCTCCATGTTTTGCTCCAAAACATGCAAATACTGCTTCCATGACAATCAAGGAAGCGATTGAGCCACAATCAGCTGACTGGGCACTCCAGTCCCATGCTCTGAGTTCTTAGTATCTCATTCGCTCTCCTTTTGCACCGCTCTCGAGTGTCAGGGAAGCCCCTGCAGGCAGCATCCTTCAGGTACTCAAGAAGAACTTGCTCTTCCTCAGGAAACAACTTCTGACGAAGTTTAGTGGACTCTAACTTTGATAATCGACCATTCAAGCAAGCTGAGAGAGTTGATTTGGGGATGCCAAATTTGTGTGCACATATTTGAAGTCTGGCCTTCTGGGAGCTTGGCATCTGATGGTACACCTCCATGGCTGTGCTGATAGGTTCTTCATAGTCTTCATTCTTGATTCGACATTGTTGAGCAGCCAATCTTGTTCTTCCCATTGAGGAACAATTGTAGGATGATTTTGGTTGATTACGGGACACTGAGGCAATTGAGGCACTTAAGGGACCCCACATGAGGTTTTCATAAGGTAATTACATTAATTGAAGCCACCATGGGCATCCCCTCTGCTGCAGGGACCTTAAATTCAGTCCTTATCTGCGTTGTAGGGCATGGGGTATGCTAGGTAAGAGGCTGGTGGGTGCAAATGACAAAATAATATCTTTATAATAGATGTAGTATACAATAAACACTAGCTATATGTCGCTTTTCTTACCAGGAGGTGCATGTCCCACTGAGTGAAGTGTCCCGCTGAGTGAGGTTCCATAGTATGTACTTGCTGGCAACTCAACAGCTTATCAGATTGCAATTGGTATGTTATTAATTTAGTCTTGCAAATGCTTCATTCATGTGTATTTGCAGCTTTACATCCATCCTACCAACTTGGCTGGTTTGATAACCCAGTGAACAATGTCCCACCAGAGTGGTACAGCAACATTGTGAAGGATGTTCAAACAGAGTTTTCACAGTGCTATCTCAATATTGCATCACCTGAGGACAATGTAATCACTGGCAGATCTGCTCAAGAGCTGAATTCCACCTGCAATGCAGGAAATGCTTTGACAAGCAACACAGACAAACTCTTTAATCACCATCAGGTGGGTTTTTCTCCTTTGATCTCTTCCATCAGCCTGTCCTGATGGCGTGAACTAGAACATTTTCAATGATCTTGGACCCAAATCTCCAGTAAAGCACTCTCATCCACTTCCAGAGGCTGCTACAGATGAAGTAGTGAACTTTCTCAATAGCCCAATGGAGCAAACAGGTTCCCCAATGCGATGGTGGACATTGAAACACAACTGAGCATGATACCCAAGGCTCCATCAGATGGCCTGTGACTATTTGACAATTGCTGGTGTGTACTGTTGCTCATAATGCTCACTCCACTGACTTACTGAGTTTTAGCCACAACTGTCAGTGTTGAAAGGGAGTTCAGTCATGGGAGACAAGTAATACCATACACTAGGAACCATTTGAGTCCAACCTCTATACATGCTCTCATGTGTGTCAGTGCTTGGAGCAAATTGGGCTGGGTTTCTGTTGAGCTCCTGCAGAAAGGGTGCACCACATCAGATCCTGCTGACTTTGAGGGTGATGAGTTGGAACCTGAGGATGTTCCCATGTCCCTTTCTGAACAGCCCATCTGTTGGAGCTGTTGTCTCCAAGCACAGGCCGAAATCACACATGGATAGACACCAAAAACATAAACTTGTATTCTCTGCTTTGAATCTTGTTATGTACATAGCATTGGAGCAGAAATAAGCAAGCTGTTGGAAAAACTGCATGGAGGTCCATGGGTGGTTACAGTTTCCTTTTGCAGTTTTTTTCCCATGGTTAACCATAACCACACTGCAACATTCCTTGCCTCCAATTGCTCTGATATCTCCAACTGACTACTGCCCCTTTGCATGCTCCACTAATGCCACCTTGCTCCTCCTCCCATACCAATGCACTCACATAGCCTCCACTTCATCATCCATGTGTAGTTTCCACTTCCACACCACCCCTGCCTCTACTTCTTCCCACTATGTGATGCCACCCACACACTGCCCTCCACTCCACTGCCCCCTGCAGTCTTGTAGCCACATGTTTGTAATTTAGACTTTGTATTTAAGCTTGGACTTGATGAGGATTGTACCTCACTCAATGTCTTGATTATAGATGTTTGTTATTGTGCACCCTGCTTCACTTGCATTGAAACCCCACCCTGCTTGCTTGCCCCTCAGCCCATCAGACTTTGGACCTCAAGACCATGTGGTTCATTCCCCTGCCCTCACATGCTAACTCCCACCTGTAGCACTGCTGGGCCAGCTGGACTGAAACCCCACTTCAGTCAGCCCCTTCAGTGTCACACCTAGTCAGAGCATTTACTGCTGAGACAGATTGGGCACCCATTGTGCTTTTGGGCAGTCACTTGGGAATTAGGTCCAAGAAGCCCATAAGCCATCATACCCATTTCCCCCCTTCCTTTGGAGATCTTATTCCTGCCAGCATGTATGTATGGATGAGAGGAGAATCCTGCTTCCATTGGTGCATGGACAAGCCTCAAGACCCTTTCCACTTTCTTTGTCTTCTGAGCATCAGTTCCTATAGGGAACCTCTGGAATTGACCAATTCCATCACATGCTTCCCCAGTCCCAGTCCCAGTCCCAGTCCCAACCTCCTTCTGAACCCCTCATCCCTCCTTCCACTCCCTATGACTCATGACTCATATTATGGTAAAGGCCAAAGAAGGGCAAACTGGCTACCAGCACAAAAACTGGTTCATCAAGTGTGGGAGATTGTAAATCATGTATTAAATCAACACATGGTGCTAATGTTTTGACATTTGGTACAAACAGGGCCAAGATACTTTGCTTTGTTATAGAAAATTCTCACGAGTTTAGCTTTGTTGTCTGAGCCACAATTGGCCTTGCAAGGAAAATTTTGCCAAATGTAAACCAGTTTTTGAGTCATTGTACAGTAGTTAGACAGTCAGTGAGTGGGGGGTTTCCCCACCATGTGTGATGCATGTGGCTGCATAGATTTAACAACTAAGTAATTCTATAAACTATCATGTATCTCAGACAAATATATCACGATAACGAGCTCTCTCAACTGTAGACAAACAAGCATACTGACCCAATTACAAACAGGCCATGCCCCTATCAACGTGCATCTACACAGGATCCAAAAAAACGATATGCCAAACTGCCCACAAGCCACCTGCAGAGGAATAACAGAAGACAAACATCACCTACTGTTCACCTGTCCACACTATGTACACGAAAGATATCAACTTACACAAAGAATTGGAAAGAATGCCTTCAACTCAAACAAGCTACTCACCGATGAGAAGATCATCCCCCACATGCTCAACTACCTCAACAAGATCAGATGATTCAAACACATCTACAGAGATATCACACCTGGACTGGAGAGATAAAAGAGACATTAGCGCAACGCGCCTTGCCCTAATAGGGCAACTGTTGAAAATACCAAATCTTGTAGTAAAACCACAGAAGTTCTACTGGACTGTGTCTAATTCCTTCCAACAGGGAGCAACAGGTCCTTTAGTTACTTAGCTTACAACATATCCAATGAATCATGTAACATAGCTCTTAGCACGTAAAATTGGATTACAAAAAATTAAAAATTAAATTAAATTAAATTAAAATCATGTATCTACATTTGAAGTTTGAGCACACCCAGTGGGCTGGTTTGTGTGGTATGGCCATTGGCAGAAATGGCCTTAGTCACTCAGTGAGCAGTGAGCAATTGGGGACATTCAGGCTAAGGAATGGGGGGAAAACTAAGAGGTATAGACTACTACTAATCACTAGTAATCAAAAACACTAGAATTTGACATTCAGACTCTCTGTGTCCACCCATTCTCTGTCATCTTCATCTGACTGAGCAATCTGGTGGTGTTGATGGTGAGTTTGAGGATGGGCTGGGGAGGAGGGTGCTTGATCTTGGGTACAAAGTTCTTGAAGAAGAACCTTGGGGTCTTGAGCATTCAGGAAGTCCTTCAAAAGTGGTTTCTTGCCTGCATATTTGACAGGTATGGTGTCATTTTTCAGCTGAGCCTTTCATTCATCATACTCTGATTCTGCTCTTTTCCACAGCTCCTGTCTCCTTGCTTTCTCCTCTTGACTCATCCCTGGAATGAGTCAGGCACTGCCTTTCCTTGTAGCTGCTGCCCATTTTTCTGTATCTATGGCATGAATGAGGGCCATAGTATTGTCTGCTGTTGCATGAATCACCTTTCCACCTGGGCTGATGCATTCACAGGCAGTTTGTCATTTTTGCTCTCTTGTGAACAGGCCTGATCACAGTTTCTTGTTCTCTATATGCAGCAAAGAGCACTGTGTGATCACTGTAACCCAATCCATGACCAGTCCTTGAATAAAATTTCAAATTCATGTGTTTTCTTCCTTGAGTGACTGAACATGCAAGAGGGGCTGCAATTTGGGCTGTGTTTCAAGGAAATCAAGATTTCCAAGCTTGCAGGGACCACCAGGAGCAAAGGTATTCTCAATAGCAGGGAAATGCAATGGTTGGACTGCATGGGTGGACAAAGGAGCAGATCCATCAATGAGGAAGGAGGCATGAGTGCCTTGGAGACTTGTATGTCATGCTTGTATGGCAAGTTGTAGAGCAGGATCAAGGGCCTCTGAGCTGGTAGCCATGGCAGAGGGTGCTGGAGTGGGTATACCTTGGGTGAAGGGGCTTGTAAATGACAGTACTGCACATACTGCCTTGACAGGAGATGTTGGAGCTATGGTGGCTTCCCCACACAAGGAGAGTCCAGTACTTAATGCAGTCTGATCAGCAGTGATGTGATTTCAATTAACAGGCCATGTTCCAGTAACTTCAAATGCCTTGAGAACATTTTCTGAGCAAAATGCTTCCCTGTATGGCACCTCAATTGCCTTCAGGAAGTCTGCATGATTGAATCAACCTCCACATTGAGATGCCTGCTCATTGGCATGCTTCTGGTATGCAGTCTTGAATTGAGAAAAGCCAAGCACATCCAATGCTGTTGGGTGTCTCAGATCAAGGGATTGAGTTCATTAACCATGTATGCACTTTGCAGAATGTGAGTGATATTGGAAGGGAGGCACAAAACTTCAATTTTATGCTCTTTGGCATATTGTAGGAAGTCATAAGTGAAGTGGGAGCTGTGCCCATCCACAAGCAGCAGTCAATGATGATTGCCAGCAAGTTCATGTGTTGCTGGATCAAAATCTTGTGAAATCCACTCCAAGCCCACTACACCATTCATAATCCTTTTTCTGAGCATCAAAGCCTGGGAATATGTGAGCCATTGCATAGATACACCACACAACTCACTTTGCGCCCAGTGGGTTGGGCAATTTGGCCTTTCCCCTAATCTGCTTCCCTTTGAAGATGATGGGCAATGGCCAGCAGCAGAGATACAGTGACTCCAAAAACTGGTTCACATTTGGCAAAATTTTCCTTGCAAGGCCAATTGTGGCTCAGATAACAAAGCTAGACTCGTGGGAATTTCTTGTAACAAAGCAAGGTATCATGGCCCTGTTTGTACCAAATGTCAAAACATTAGCTTCATGTATTGATTTAATACAGGATTTACAATGACCACCACTCAATGAACCAGTTTTTGTGCTGGTAGCCAGTTTTCCCTTCTTTGGCCCTTACCATTGCCTGCATCCTCCTGGACATACTCTCAATCAGGTTTCTACAAACCTCCTTTGGTATTCTATCTGATTCCACCTGCACTTGCCCCCAAAGCTCATCCACACCAGCAGGAGGTGCCCATAGACATTCAGCTGCCATTTCTGGTGTTGCCACCCATATTCAAAAGGGCTGAGGTCATGTGACTGCACACTACTTCAGGACAATCACTTTGCTCTATTGGGACCATTTTGGGGCCTTCATGAAGGTGTCTTTGGGGTCATTTTCCTGT
>Ga0307515_10006234_pt1 | contig 23943 bp, 24 predicted proteins | sample 17_EM_MG_FD_194513 | JGI IMG/M metagenome (GOLD analysis project Ga0307515, IMG submission 194513) | Populus trichocarpa ectomycorrhiza microbial communities from riparian zone in the Pacific Northwest, United States - 17_EM | ecosystem: Host-associated > Plants > Roots > Unclassified | place... | reverse complement strand
GGAGCGAGAAGCCAGTGTGATGCTTCTTTGCCATCGTATAGGCATGTGAGTTGTCTGAGGTCATTTTGGGAATTGCACCCGTCCCCTCGGCAGGGTCACAAAACTTGGACATGGCCTTTTCTGATTCGCCACCACTCACGGCTTGTGTCAAGGGTCGGCTGCTCCAAAAACACACACAGATGAGAAATAGTATAAAGTACTATATTTCTAGCATCCATCGGGCCGAAGAAAACGCTTCTAGGGCCAGTCGCTCGGTGAGTGTCGGTGCTCGGTGACCGTCTAACTACTGTATCTCAAGAGGGGCAGTCCGTCATAGTGTACTTAATTACAACATCGGAGTAGAGAAGGTGGGAGATTTGGTCGGATAATCTCAAGATGAAGGTGGAGGAGATACAATAATGACAAGGCGTCTTTATCTCCTCCCACTGAACCATCACTCTCTACCACGCCTCCCGAGTTTCCACGCTCCATGATGCCTACTCTCCTACCTAAGGTGCTCTCCAGGTTCAGCGCGATGCGGATGCCAGGTGCAGGTGGTAACAGGTAAAAGGATCGATTTATCGCCTACAAGACGGCTATACGAGAGGCGCAGTGACGAGGGCTCCGTGACTCCTTCCGCCCTCATCTAAGCCTCCTCGACCTTCACAAATACCTTCCGAGCGCCTTCTTGCACTGGTTCCGTGACTTTCTCTCTTCAAATATGAGAGGAGAGGGTTATTCGCCATCAAATCCTCTCATATTTTATTCGTAACTAGAGATCGGGTTTATATACATGAGCATGTGAACACGGAATGACTCTGACCTGATCCGTGGCAGAGCACTGCGCGTAATAACTATAGTCTGTGGCAAAGTTGTTCCACTTCGCCTCCAGCAATCAGACATAACAATCGGACGCAGCGAACACAGCCCATTCGGCACAACATCGCCGTTGGTTGGGCATGGGCATGGCAGACTTACGGAATCTCACTCGATATCCAACACTTTCAAAACACCCTCCCATGCTTCCTTAGCCGTCGTGACCACCACTTTCTCCTTGGCCTTCCTGAGGAGGTCCAGCCTCCCTTTCATCTGCTCCAAGCTACTACGCATCGTTTCCAGTTGCTCTGGACTAACACCTTTCTCCTCCATGCCCTTGCACCGCTGCTCCAAAAGCCGGGTTGCCTTCTCCAGCGGCGCCGAGAAGCAACCTGAAAGTGACAAGCAAGCATAGTCTCCCGCTAACTGCGTGAGCTCTTCCATAGCTTCACCCATGGCATGGCTGAGATCGTCCAGTGCCTTTTTGCTTGTTGTGATGAGCGCCTTACTCATCTCCTTCTCATCCTTTGCCGTCTCCCATTGCTTTTTCATGTCATCGTCAACCGACACCTGGGTCTCTTGCACCTGCACCCATTCAGAGCGCAAATGAAAATGGCACCAGTGGGGGTGGTGGCACTTGGTACACGATGCGAGCTGCATCGGAAAAAGTAGCAAAACACGGCCAATGGAATGTTGTACACCACAGGTGGAATAGCAATCAGGGTTGATACAGAGATAATTGCGGGTAGGAGTGGGCTGCTGCTTCCAGACTGGCGAATTTATTATCTTTTCGAAGTTGGAAAATGCATCCAAGTTCTACGTCCGATGAGCATAAGATTCAAGCTCCAGAGGCTAGGAAGGTGAAAGCTCACGGTGGATTTCTTTTTAAATTCCTTCACTAGTTTTTTGATTTCCGCTATCTTGGCCGCGGTTTGGTCCATCTGAGCAAGAGTGTTGGTGATCTTGGCCTCAATCGCCTGAGATTTCTCGTAGAGGCTTATAATTTCCGTCGTCGGTTGCGGCTCAAGGCCATCCAACCAGTCAAAGAGTCGAACTAACGTTTCCAATGCGTTCTGCTCCGCGCTCTTCACCGCTTTCTGCATTTCCTTCGCTTTCCTCCTACTCATACCACCTATGAGCTCAAGGTACTTCTTCTGGAGTGAGACGGGGTTGTCGATTAGAAATTTAGGAGCGCCCTTGAGAGCCTCTGGGATGGCACCCTTGCAGAAGTTGAAAGAGAGTGAAGTCGGGACATTTGAGAACAGGAAAGCAGTGTTATTGATCAGGGTTTTTGGGAAGATAGCGGACAGAGCAGAGAGTGCGTAGTCCATGCCGACGGTGATGCGCGGGACAGCACCGTTAGCGAGGATGAGAACGGCATTGACGGAGTCGATATGGCTCTGAATCTCAGTCACGATACTCTTCTTGTGGTGTTCATCTTGATAAATACCGCGAGTATCGGCCAATCCAGGCGTGTCGAGGATGCGAACCTTGCAAAGGTCAGCCGTACTTCGAGTATTCACAGACGCTGTTGCTTACCAATATTCTGTTTTTACTTGAAAGCTCGTAAATACGAGCCGAGTTGGTCTGACTTTGGCCGCTAGAACCACCCTGCTCGTTGCTATGGTCCAGGATTTTGAAGTCATAGCAATCAGCGTCTTTGCCGATCAGGACGTTGGCGATGAATTCTAATAACGAGGACTTTCCGGTACCAGTCTCCCCAACAAGAAGGATGACGTATGGTGCTTGAGCCTTATTCTTTGATGTTTTGATGATCCCCTGCCTGAGGAACTCTACATCGCTAAAAACCACAGTCAGAACCGATGCACCGAAGGTATTATTGAAGCTTACTTGATAGCTGGGGTGTCATCCTCACTATCGGAGTTGGACAAGTACCCTTCTTCCGCTCCGTTTTCGCGTGGGCTAATAGAATCCTTAATAGGCTCAACAACAGGAGGTTCAACACTAGAAGAACTTTCTGAGTCAGCAGCTATCCACGACTCTGGAGCTCCGTGGAAAACTCACGCCTCGGGCTTGACACGAACAGTGGTGGGCATCACTTCAGTGACGCTTTGAGGGGTTGATAGTGATGGGCGCTTGAGTGATTTTTCGAGGCGTTGAACAGGCAATCTCAGGGAGGATATCTAAAAGAACGTCATTGATTTCAAGGACCGTCGAGATGCTGAGCTCACCTCCATGGATGAGGGCGATCTCGGACCATCCATCTCAGGAGCTTGAATGGGCTGTCTGTAGTACCCAAATGGGCCGAGATATATTTGTGACGGGCCCAGATGAGCTTCAGCTTCGAGGGGAGATAAGGCGGTGGCTCATCTCAACTTAGCTAGTCAGAACCACCACCTGCATATTAGCTCCGCGGTTAGGGGAGAAGCATATCATGACGAGAGGTACTGTTATTACACTCAACGTCGTGCATCACCCCTCACCCGAGACTTAATCGAAATGTATGTCAAGCGGGTGTAGAGCTTTCAGAATTGACAGCGTTCTCAAGAATGGACGGTCTCTCGACAATAAAGCACTGGGAAGGCCGTGTTAGCTGGTTAATTCTACGACGCGAAAAGATCTGTTCTTATCTCTTTGGGTTTTCTCCTCAAGTCTGACGACAGCGAGACCGGGGTAGCAACCCAACCAATCCGAAAAACTCAATAGCCTACGAGGAGGCGAGTAGCCCCAACGTCTTCGTGGGGATGTCAGCCCATTGATCCATAAACCCTGGTAACACTATTACCGCCAGCAAAGGCGAATCCTACCTCACGAGTCACGACAAGCGAGCCACAAGCGAGGCTATCACTGTTACTGCCATCGGCCAATACCGTACGACGCGTGCATTGACTTCAACCACCCAAGGCGCTGCCGGTATCATTTCACCAACGTGCCACGCAGGACCAGTCCAATCAGTTCGTATATCCACTCGCTCCAATTAGACTGGCTACATAGCTTCGTAAGCCACGCTCCTGGTGGGCAGTTCCCACTCGCCCATGGGACTGGCTCGTCACACTTCGCGTCTCGATCGAACAGCGATGATGCCTCACTCATGGTGAGCTTCCCCAACCACTCAGTACAGGACGTGGCGATGTAGGCGTTGACGAATATGATGTTATGAATCACGCTTGGTCTTCCGTGCCGCCCGAACCCTGTGTACTGTTTCCGGTTCATACGCTCGTGTGATGGCGAAGCGGGATGGCAGGCGGATTCCATGTGGCCCTGGTTTTCCTGTTATTCCAATACCCGTGTATGTAGTTAATATTCTAGATACGAGTAAATCAAGGGGGTTTCGTACGGCGACTATTTTTCCCTCTCGTATTTTATCATTTGGCGCGACAGGTGACACATTGGTCCTAAGAGCAGTAATTTTCATTGCTGGTTTTCGAGACTGATTATGCTTGACTGGTATGCCATGACCGAGCTTGTGGCGGCTTCTCAATGTTGTAACTGACAGAACCAAGCGGACGAGGTCAAATGAGATTTTATCCAATTCACTACCATATGTCATTAGGATACGGCGATGCAGCCTCTTGGAGTTTGGAGAAAGAGTGTCTGAGGAGGGCCAAGAATTACTTCGCTTTGTGTTACAACTTGGAAACTCTCTTGTTAGCGGTAAATCCGATATCCCCTCTCCTGTACCACTGGCAGGACGCCTCTACCGCACCTGGACGCCACATCGAATCCCAGCGGAACAAGCATGCACTGAAGGCGCGATCAAAGTCTCAGCAGAAGGTGATAAACGTCACCTGGCGTCATCCGATTCTAGAGGTCCCTCCGTTTCTGATTACAAGTAAGTAAGACTCTTGTTTTGGCCGTTGCAACTCTGGCGTTTCTGTTCTTCCTTCCCTACCTCGTTACCTTCTTATCTAATTTACCCACGAATGGTCCTTTCCACCTACCTCTGTAACGACACCCTTTCTGAAGCATCACCCGTTTATCTCTCTTCAATCAATATACTGTGGCCGCCAACGAAAGTGTTCTTGTCCTGGATATCGTCAATAACACTGGGAGTTACGTCGGGGGGGATCAATGTCGTGCAAGGAAAACTTACTCTAGGTCTGAATGTATTCATTGTCGTTGATCTTATCACTGATAAGGTTAGGCCAGGCCATTCCCGTAGACGGGATCAACTATGGGCTACCAACAGGTGATTACATCAACATATACGCCTGGAAGCACCACAGTGTCTGGTGACTGCCAACCAGCCCGTGGACAAGACTGGGTGCCACCGACCCGAACGGTGAGCGATTTTTCCACACCGAGAATTACATTGCGCAACTGAACCCAACCTCTCTTTACAGTCTCCAATATGAAAGGGCTGGTGGTCTCTATCCAACTTCAATGCCGAATAATGTATTCGGACTTCTTGGAGGCCCCGCCCTATGTAAGTGATTCATTGGAGTAGTCCGCGGCCCTGGACAAAGGAACAACAAAGAACAACCAGCGGTGATGGATGGTGTATTGTCTGGGGCGCTTGACTAGCTGAAAATAGAAATCTCGCTAAGCTTCCCCCCACTAGTAGGAATAGTATTTGCGCGAACAGTGTGCCAAATATGAGCGTTTGCCCTTCAGCAAAACAGACTTGACAATTTTATCAAAGTTGCCTCGCAGCTGCCTTTTGTATTTTATATTTCATGCCAAAATACCTTCCAAAATGACGTATCGGTTGTGGCAAGCCCGGGCCCAAATGTGATATGCTTGCAGCGAACATGTAGCCCTCGGTTCGGATAAACCTTCCTCTTCCTACAGGTAATCAGGACCGCTTAGCTCCCCTAACGGGATCGGGAATAACGGCAGAGTATGGACATACATTGACAAATAATATATTTATCCCCACAATTTAAGGTTCCTCGCCCTGCCCTTGAGTGTCTCCCAAACATTCCACAATCCCTCCTGTGCCTCCCCTTCACCCTTCGCCAGTCCCTCATGCACTTCTTCAACCTTCTCATCGACCTTCTGGACCTCCTCCGGGGCTTCCTCGATTTTCTGAACTGTCTCTTGCGACCCCTTGACCTTTTGAACTCCCTTCTGGGCGTTCCGAATTCCCACTCGCACTTTCTCGAGAAGGTCCAGCCTCCCTTTCAGAAGGTCCAGCCTCCCCCTCATGTGCTCCAAACTATCTCGTACCTTCGCCAACAGCTCCAAACTAACTCCTTTCTCCTCCATTCCATTGCACCGCTGCTCCAGGAGCCGGATTGCCTTCTCCAGTGGAGCCGAGAAGCTCCCCGATAGTGACAAGCAAGCATATGCTTCCGCTAGCCGCGCGAGCTCGTCCATAGCCTCATCTATACTGCGACGGAGCTCATCCAGTGCAGCTTGACTTGTTGTGAGGAGTGCATCAGTCCTCTCCTTATCGTCCTTTGCGGCCTCCCACTGCTTCCTCATGTTGTCGTCAACCGACACCTGGCCCTCATGCACTTGTACCCATTTAGAGCGCAAGTGAAAATGGGACAGGTGGGGGTGGTTGCACTTGGAGCACAACGAGAACTGCCTTGGAAAAAGTAGAAAAATACCAGCAACGGAATGTTTCACACCGCAGGTGGCATAGCAGTTGGGCGCGCTGCAGAGGTAATTGAGAGTAGAATCGGGCTGCTGCTTCCAGACCACCGCATTTATGATCCTTTCGAAGTGGGAAAAAGCCTCCATGTCCTACGTCCATCGAGCATAAGTATTGCCGAGCAGATTCAAGGAAGATGAAAGGCTTACAGCGGATTTCTTTTGGAGTTCCTCCATGAGCTTGTTGATTTCTGCCATCTTGGCCGCCGCCTGGTCCATCTGCGCGAACGTATCGGTGATCTTGACCTCAATGGCTTGAGACTTCTCGTAGAGAGCCACGATCTCTGTCGTCGACTGCGGCTCAAGGCTGTCCAACCAGTCAAAGAGCTCGACCAACATTTCCATGGCCCTCTGCTCCGCACTTTTAACCGCTTTATGCATTTCCTTCCTCCCTTTCTTCTTATCCGGGTCATTTTTGGACTCGAGGAACTTCTTCTGGAGCGCGATCGGGTTGTCGAGGAGGAACTGAGGGGCGTCTTTGAGTATCTCTGGAATAGCGTCTTTCGAGACGTTCAAAGAGAGGTATGTCGGGGAATTGGTGAAAATGAAGGCAATGTTCTTGGCCAAGGATTTGGGGAAGAGTGCGGAGAGTGCGGAGAGTGCATAGTCCATGCCGGCAGTGATACGAGGGACGGAGCCATTGGCGAGGATGAGAACGGCACTGACAGAGTCAATGTGGTTCTGAATCTCAGTTGAAATACTCTTCTTGTGGAGTTCGTCTTGATGAATACCACGAGTATCGGCCAATCCAGGCGCGTCGAGGATGCGAACCTTCGCGAAATGTTACATACACTCAAACCATTCACAAATACCGCCACTTACCAATATACCATTCTTACTTGTAAGTTCGTAAACACGGGCTGAGTTGGTCTGGCTTTGGCCGCCAGAACCTCCTTGCTCGTTGGTGTGGTCGAGAATTTTAAAGTCATAGCAATCAACGGATTTGCCAATAAGGACATTGGCGATGAATTCCAATAGTGAGGACTTTCCGGTACCAGTCTCTCCAACAAGAAGGATGTTATATGGTGCTTTAGCCTTGTTCTTTAACGTTTTAATGACTCCCTTCTTGAGAGACTTTATGTCGCTAGGAAATACCATCAGAACCGAACCAAGGAATGTCGCTCAAACTTACTTGATGTTAGGGACGTCCTCACTATCGGAGGTGGGAATGTCTCGGTCTTCATGAGTATGTTCTCGAACGTCAACGGGATCTCGGATGAGTTCGATGAAAGGGAGTTCACTCCTGGAGAGATTCTCCAAATCAGCGACTCTGAATTGCTTGGAAATACTCACAGTTTAGGCCTGATATGAGCAGCAAGTGACATTGCTCCGATAATGCTTTGAGCAGCAGATACTTGCTTGGCGGTGCTTGAGTGATATCTCGAGCCCCGGAAAAGATAATCTCTGGAAAGAGGTACTGGTGACGATACCCAGATATCCCTCATTTCAGGGACTGCCGAGAAGCCGAGCTCACATCTGCTGACCTTGCATTTCTCAGTCCGGGTAGTTCCAGAGCTCGAATGAGACGCCTGCAGTAGCACAATACGCCGGGACAACTTTACATGAGCTCAGCTGAGCCTCAGCTTCCCCACCCATTGGAGGGGAGATGAGGTGGTGGCTCATCTTAGGTTTGTTAATTAGATGAGTCAAGAAGCATGGTACTGCAGCTAGCAACAAGCACTGCCATAGGACGCCTCCTCAATACTCCCGTTAGCGAACGGCAAATCCATTATCCTTGTCGTCCTATCGTGCACACTGGGTTTACCCAGCGGGTGTTGAAAAGCGTCCGCGTCGAATTGAGCTGACGTGTTCCTTCGCCCAGGACCGAGTAAATCGAGTCGTGGGCACCACGTTGGTATTGGGGTCCCGTAGGTGTCCGTTTTCTCGGTCATCTTTGATATGATTTGTCTTTGGCCTGATGATCAGATCTTATCGCGGACCCCAAGTTGCCAGCAGGCCCATGTGATTACTCGAATGTGATGGAGTGAGGGATAGTCGAACCGAAGAGGTCGCTAATATAATGGACTGGAAACTCGGCATCAAGTGACAATTGTTTGTGGGTAGCTGCGGGGTCGCCACAGTGGGACAGCACCCCCCCACGGGGAACCAGTAATGTAATTTTTGATTTCTGGGGGAACGTGCTAATTGTAGCGCAAATCTGTCAAGGAACATATCAACGCCAGCACTCCCATGTCCTCTACTAAGTTGTTTGGACTCGACCCCCTTCAAGCAAGGTGATCGGAATAGAAATTTGTAACTATCTTGTAACTATCTTGAAGAGGGCCCCAGTTGCTAGATAGACACAATCGCGGTTCGGCATGTCCACGCTCTCAGTACTCTTGACGTGATGCAGCATCAATTCTCGAAGCCTTGGAGAGCGTGAAAAGTCCTATTCAAATGTCACCCTTCTCTTTCTCGCCACAATAATTGTCGGAATATTAGTTTTCTCATCACTGAGTGTTTGATGGTTCTATATCTTCAGCCTCAACTCTCGTAATCGACGTTTCTTGTCCCATGTGTCCGGCAACGCTTCAATACTGGCTACAATTCCGCTCTTGGTTTGATACGCGTTTTCATCGCCAGGTCGAATCAAATGTGAGGTGAGATGAGATGAGATCGAGAGACACATGGATATAATGTTAAATCCAACAGTTTGATTCCTTCTGGTGCCTGTACTCTTTTGTGTTCACTAATGTCAAAATTCGAAGTGGCAAACAAATCTTCAGGTATTCACGGAAATCTCTACACGAGCACCATGCTAGTAAATGAACCAATGGCACACTGAACCGGGCTCTGGTCCAACCTCCAAATACAATGAAGATGAGACATTATCCCAGACAAATAGTGTGATACCCTATCGCTAGGTCTGCACATTGATATCAGGCCCTTATGCACCATGCTATACTCTATTTGACTCTAAGGTATGATTACGGAACCCGGAAGGTATCACGGCGTTCACAACCAAATGTTAGAATACCGGGAATGTTGAAATAGTGCACCATCCGCACCCACAGGACATGAAGGCAGGCGTACGCACAAGGTAAGTACGATTTCAGTTCGAGGTAATGTGTCTCTTGAGTATTCAAATGCTTAACCTGATCACAATCATCATATTCCCATCTCTCCTTCTTTCCACGAACTGGTATTTGCCACGTACGAGTCGATCACCTGACCACGTCAAGCCCTCGAGCCAGAGACAATTCTTAGTTTATGAAAGCACGTACACCACCGCGGTTGAGACGTGTTGGAATATATGAGTAAATTCTAGTGTTCAGTAGGATCCGCTACACCACTTGGTGACACAAAGTCATTCAGGTGAGTCATTATATTTAACTCCGCGCCGAGCTAGCCTCAGGCTCCGAGTCCGTGTTTCCGCACGACTTTGATCCTACTCCCTGAGAAGAAGATGGCCAAGATCTGGTAAAGACATAGCATGGAGGATGTACATTAGCAATTATTTATTTTGGGTCAAGATATATATCTGGCCGAACTCTCTCCCTGGCTCTCTCCCACGCCTCCTTGACCTGCCCCTCCTGTATCTCCCCCTTGACCTTCCACACTCCCCCCGGTACTTCTTTGATCTTCAAATCACTCTCTTGCACCCCGCTGACCTTCCGGACTCTCTCCTGGACCGGCACCGTGACCTTTCGTATTCCCTTCAACAGCTCCTCCTTACTCTTCTTCATAACCACGGCCTTCTCCTGGGCCTGTCTGAGGACATCCAGCCGCATCGTCATCTCCTCCAACCTACTTCGCACCTTTGCCAGTTGTTCCGGACCAACTCCTTTCTCCTCCATGCCCTTGCACTGCTGTTCCAGAAGCCATATTGCCTTCTCTAAGGGAGCCGAGAAGCTCCCCGACAGCGATAGCTCCGCATAGTCATCCGCCAACTGCGCGAGTTCGTCCATAGCTTCATCTATAATGCGACTGAGACCGTCCAGGGTTCGTTGGCTCGTCTCGGCGAGTGCATCCGTCCTCTCCTTCTCGTTCTTGGCCGCTTCCCACTGCCTCTTCATGTCGCTGTCAACGGAGACCCGGGCCTGTGGCACTTGTACCCACTCCGAACGCAAGTGGAAATGGAACAAGTGGGGGTGGGTGCACTCGGAACATGACATGAACTGCATTGGTAAAAGTAGCAAAATATTGCCAATGGAATGTTCCACCGCACAGGTGGAATAGCAGAAGGGCGTGGTACAGACATAGTTGAGGGTCTCTGAAGGCACCTGTTCCCAGACGGGGGCGTTTATGATCTTCTCAAAGTTGGAAAAGGCGTCGACGTCCTACCATCCAACGAAGCATAAGCATAAGATTCGACCAGCGCCAGATGCAAGTAAATGAAGCGTACAGCAGATTTCTTTGGGAAGTCCTTCATAAGGTCCTTGATTTCCGCCATCTTGGCTGCCGCTTGGTGCATCTGGGCGAGAGTATTGGTGATCTTGGCCTCAATCGCCTGAGACTTGTCGTAAAGGACGACAATCTCTTTCGTCGGCTGTGGTTCAAGACCGTCTAGCCAATCAAAGAGGTCGACCAGCATCTCCAACGCCTTCTGCTCCGCTCTCATCACCATTTGCCGTAAAAGCTTCCTCGGCATCTTCTGATTCGGACCATCCTTGATCTCGGAAAACTTCCTCATGAGGGCGATGGGGTTGTCAAGAAGGAAACGAGGAGCGTCTGATAGAATCGGTGGGATCGCGTCGTCGGAGAAATTCACAGCAAGGTAGTTGGACGAATTTGAGAATAGGAAGGCAATGTTATTGGCCAAGGATTTGGGGAAGAGTGCGGAGAGCGCGGAGAGCGCGTAGTTTGTACCGACCGTGATGCGTGGGACGGTTCCATTGACCAAGATGAGAACAGCATTGACGGTGGCGATGTTATTCTTAATCTGTTCTGCAATACTCTTCTTGTGGAGCTTGTCTTGATCGATTCCACGAGTATCGGCCAATCCAGGCGTATCGAGGATGCGGACCTTGGTAAATAAATGGGTCATATATTTAGTACACTTATTATAACACCACTCAACCCGCTGGCACTTACCTTTATGCCATTCTTACTTTCAAGTTCGTAAACCCGGGCCGAATTAGTCTGACTTTGGCAGCCAGAACCACCTCGCTCGTTGTCGTGGTCGAGGAGTTGGGAGTCATAGCAATCAATGTCTTTGCCGATCAGGACATTGGCGATGAATTCTAATAGTGAGGACTTTCCGGTACCAGTCTCTCCAACAAGAAGGATATTATACGGTGCCCCAACCTTGTACCGTAATGTTTTTATGATCCCCTCCTTGATAGACTCTACGTCGCTAGAGAATACTTTCAGAACCCGATGGCACGAGTGATCATCTCGTTGTAACTCACTTGATAACTGGGTCTTCATCTTCATCATCGCCATCAGAAATGTGCTCATTGTCCTCATCGTGTTCGTTTGTACCAGCAGGGTCCTTAACAGGTTCGCCTCCTAGACGGAGTTTATCACTAGAAGCGGGATCTGAGTATCCACGGGGCGGACTATGATTGGAAACAACTCACAGACTGGACTTGACACGAGAGGCCAATGACATGGTTCCGAATGATGTGATAGTGGCCGGACAGTGGATAGCTGAGCAGCCGAAATAGCTAGGCGACGGCGTAGATGGGTGGGGGGAGGTAAAGATAAGACGTCATTTCATTTCCCCCCCGGATCGTTTTCGATTATTTTGATCATCATCTGTGGAGCGGCGCAACGGTGCAATTTTGGCGTGATCCACGCCACGCACCTCTGGTGCTTGAACGGGCTGTTCTGGATTACTCAATAGGCCAAGGTCGTTTTTGAGCTCAGTTGAGCTGGGTGCCTACTGGGGCAGGATAATGACGTGAATCGCCGGTGGCCGATAGGTTCATGGTTGGCCGGTAGGTACATGACGACATGACGGCACGCACAGCCAACAGGAAAGCTAAATATGTAACTCTACCAATGCTTAATTGTCTTATAGCATATCCACCCTATTCAGCTTAAAGCATACCCCCCTTCGTTTATATTTCGTAAGTAGATCACCTAGCAACGCAATGCGCCCACTACAAACGATGAAATACCGAGGTAGTGAGAAGAAACACATACACCTCTAAAACATGGCATGTATGTCCAGGACAAATATATCATGTCCGCCAAAAGCCAAAAGAAAAAAAACCCCCCATTCCAATGACAAGCTGCAAGCTGCAAGCCGCCTCCAATAGCCGATGTCTAATATAACACAATGCAAAAAAAGTCCGAAAAGAAAAGAAAAGTCCAGAAGAAAAAGTTCAGAGGGTCCTTGGGGGACTAGACGATCATCACAGCATCACGAGGGCATTGAAGCCGAAGCTAGGGGGAGTGGATTGTTCATGGATCGTGGATCGTGGAGTGTTCATGGATTGTTCGTGATGGTCGGTCGTAGCCCGTAGTCCATGGCCCGTAGCCCGTAGCCCGTAAGTCCAATGCAATGCGAATGCTAATGGAAAGCAGGATCAAGCGCGTAGTAGGACTTGCATAGTCCCTCCCATGCTGGATCAGGAACGACCGATTTCGGACCGTCGCGCACTCCCTGGGGGTCTTCCACGAACAGCATTGCAAGTCCGGCCTCGAGGTGCATATCTGGCGGAGGGGTAGGTGGAGGGAGAGGGGGTGGTTAATGTCTGGCCCCAAAACGCAAAAACGCAAAAGCGCAGTTTGCTGCTGCTACTCACCTATATGACAGTGGAAGAGCCAAGGACCGGGGTTGTCGGCAATGAAACGGATCGTCACGGTTTGGTTTATAGCTGCCCAAAAATCCGGTCAGGAGATTCCGTTCGTTCGCATATGGAGTAGGAGGAGTAGGAGTAGGAGTTCCACATACCGGCGGAAGATAAAACGTCACGGCGAGGGGGGTTGATATAGTTGGGAGGTCCACCGGCACTTTGAATGACGTCAAAGGCATGGCCGCTGTGAAAAAAGGGAGGGTTAGTGTTCAGTTGAGTTCTGTGCTTCTGAAGGGGGCAGTGAACGGTCACACGCACTGAAGGTGGAAGGGATGATCCGCGAAACCGCTAATGTTAATTTCTACGATCGAATCCGGTTTGATGATCACGGCATGCTCGGTAGGGTCGAAATCCTCTGATTTGCTGGCACCAGAGAGAACCTTGAGCAAACTAGGCAGCTTGGGCGCGTGGTACGTGACGCCGTTGACTATGAATGCCAAGTGTTCTCCCACGGTAAAGTTGAAGTGTAAGTCGAACACTTGGTCTGCTGGACCCGAACCCGTGATACCGGCGTTGTAGAGAGGCACTGTTTTTTTATATCCAAACAGGTCAGTTTTTTGGTCTGTGACGTGGACGACGAAGGGGAATATTTACATACCAAAGTTATGCTCGAGCAGGTGGGTGCCATTTGCAATTGGGGCAGGTAGAGGTGGATCGGCGACCTCATCTGCGCCTTCATAGTGGAGGACCGCATAGATAGTGTTGGGGTCAACTACATCCATCATCATCATCACCCGTTAGCCGTTAGCCGTTGGCCGTGACCGATGTACTGGAAAAGCTGCTTACAAGTCGGGTTGTTAACAGACGTGCGCACGGTAGCGGGAGCGGTGATCCAGTAATTGTCGACGGGCTGGTTGGCAGTGACAATGACACTGTAGCGTTGTCCAGCGTATATGTCAATGTAATCGCCGGTCAACGGTTGGTGGCTGTACCCGTCTACTTCGATGACCTGCCCGTGCCCGGGTCAATGACAATTGGATACGGCCAAGCCAGGCCAAGGCTGGACTTACGGTGAGTGAATGACCCTGGATGGCGAAACGATAGCGAGCGTTCCCAGAGGAGTTTATGATCCGCATGCGATAGCGTTTGCCTTGGACAACGTTGATGCGGCTCCAGGGCACTTCGGGCCCTCCGACGTAGCGCCCGGCACCGTTGATGAGACCCGAGTCGGGCACACTTTCGTTGGCGGCAGTATTGGTGGGAGCGAGATACTTGGTCGTGGCCTGCAGGGTTCGGACCCATATTTTTTTCAAAGGTTCAAAAGCAGAGGTGAGAAGGCGGCGGCGGATGTGTAAAAGAGTGAAGTGTGACTGACAGCAGGTGCGGGCTCGTGCCACCAATCTGCTAGTGTGATGATTGTACCCTCGTCGTCGACATCGTATAACGATTTGTGTGGGTCGTTGGGGTCCTAGGGGATTCCGTGAGTAGTTTTCAAGATGGTTGAGGTGACTGGCGTACATATATGACGATAACACCACGAAGGCCGTCCAGGTACTGAGTCGAGAGATGGGAGTGGTACCAAAAGGTGCCGGCGATGGGGAGGTCCATTGCTGTTTCGAGCAAAAGAACTCAGTTAGCCCAAAGTGAAAGGAGGATGACCAGTCGTGACTAACAATATGTGTAGGTTGAATTGGGACCGATCGGGCACTGGAAACGGTTCAAGGACATCAGCCGAGCGCTCTTTCTGCGGGAGTGCGACAGAGGCGGACAGACCTGAGTGACGAATGAAGGGCCATCTTGGAAGGCGTTGCGGTGCTGGGTCTAGCCACTTGTCAAATAGTGTTGTCGATGGAACCCGAAGGTGACTTACAATGCCGTGCCAGTGGATGGAAGTTGAGCGGCGCATCGTAGGGTCCGTCAGTTGGTTGTTCACTTTGACCTAGACTCGTGTGAGGAGCTATACGAGGTGTTGGGTAATATAACATACATTCAGGCGGTCGCCTTTGGTGGCGTAGATAGTGGGCCCATGGAATTGACTGGACACGGGATCGGAGGAGGTGAGATTGGGGTCACGGAGTGATATATATGTGTATGGAGACTCACCCGTTGACAAGAACAGCGGAGCGAGAGTATCCATCCTGGAAGCCATTTGGAATTGAGAAGAAGAAGAGAGAAGAGGGAAAGTGCTGACTGGTTCAACGTTGGCATTGGCAATGTCGAAGACGTAATCAACGTGTCCGCCGTTAGGTTTACCAGAGGTATCCTGTAGAACTGCAGCTGCTAGCACGGCGGGAAGGGCGACCAAGGCAGAAGCAAGTGAGAGGACAGCATTTTTATTGAAGAGCATTTGCAATTAAGGTAAGGGGGAAGGGGAAGGGAGGGCCGAAATCCTGGGTTAGGGGGGTTTGTGTTCGAGGGGTTTTTATGTTGTGGAGAGAGGACACGACGACGGATAACGGGCCAGAGTTGTGACGAGAGGAAGTTGAAATAGATTTAAAGGGAATGAAAGAATAAGGCGACGATGAACGGGCGACTCGCACCGTCAGCGAGTGTCAAAGTGTCTCCACTGCCAGGGCGGTGGACGGTGAGCGGTTCCAGACGCAGACGCTGACGCTGGCCGCTAAGAAAAGGTATAAGTGAGGCGATGGTCTAATGGTCTATTTACGGACCAAAGTCGTGTGATCCGTTGGTCCGTTTTGCATGATCTGCGTGATCTGCGTGATCTTCGTGAAAGAGAAGTGAACCGGCTAAGAACGCTCAGAACGCTCAGAACGCTGAGAATAACATTTTTGCAATAATGGTTGGTGGATTGCTTATGCTGGCCTTGGTGGCCTTGGCGTTGTCCCCGTGTGAGTGGGCTCTGTCTCTGGGTCTCTGGGCCTGTAATGGTGGCTTCTCGTTGGCACAGACTCGCTGTCGGGTCCACGCCGCGGTTCGTGCCCAGAACTGGACGCCGAGGCACCGCAGGCACCGCCACGTTGCTGGCTCGGACCCGCCGCGCCAGACCAGGATTGGCCACTGGGTATTGGCGAATGGCGTTTCGGCGTATGTCATATTGACGCTTTCTGGGCAAGACAAACAAATGCAATGCAATGCAGCGCTCACACCCTCCGACACCGACTTCACCGACCGCCGAGTGTTGACCGTCCGCAGGAATATCAATCAATCAATATAAGTATAATAATATACCCGGAACGATCCGATGCCAAGTAGCCCTCTCCTCCCCTCTCCTCTCCGCTCCTAATTGGGAGAGTGCGATAATCTAAACTGCCTCGAAAGCCCAGCCCAGTCTACTTATCAGGCACGCACTTAGGCCTCCTTTGTATGACAACAATTGTGAATTTCCCAGTCGAGGATGTGGCACGGGGTCGTACTCTTCAGTGGAGTCGTTGTGTGAAACACAGAAGAGGTGGGGTGGGATTCGTGACATTCTAGGGTGGGGTCGTCGTTCCATTTTTAAATATTTTTATCTAGCGAGCCAGCCAGCGTGTTCCCGTTTACGTGGATCAGCAAAATTACAATATATCATATCGATCAATCGATCAATCATACCAAAGAAGCTTACCACCTGCCTGTCGAGAACCCTTCACGTCTATCTCCGAAAATGGAGACTTACTCCCGTCGCTTCCGGTAATTGCTAATGTGACGATCCATCACAGATAGAAAGAAGCCTGACATACATAAACTGACTTATGTTTCAGCCGTAAGTTGAGTTCGTGTACGAATACGAATACGAAGAATTGCTGGCTGACAGCACGACTCAGGAACTGGCGCGTGAATAACATCAAACCCCGGGTGAGTGCGAGACGTAAAGAGCATGTGCGGGGCGTGGTCCAGTACAGTACAGTCTTCTCCCAACTTGTTGCAGTCGAGGTCATCGCGAGTAATGTTCTCGTAACCCAGAGAAGGCTCGTTCGTTCGTTCGTCCGTTGCATGTCATGAAAACTACACCACTCTTGGAAGAAACCCAATGCCACAAGGACCAGTTCCGATCACCGATCGATCGATCGCTCCGCGGACCCAAGTAAGACTCGAGGAAATCCGCTTCATTTTTTTTCCCATACTGATCGATCATAGTCCTCCACCAACTCTTTGTCGTGCTATGGGTGTCAATCATTTGTGAGTACACACCAAATAGTCGTCAGCAAATGCGATCAAGCAAAGGATTGGTGTTGGGTTGGGTTTGGGATGTTGTACCTACCCTATACGACACTTGGAACTCGTCGAATCCGCCTCGAAGAACATAAATCTCTTGGTTAACTGGCGCGTCACCCCCGTTCTTCCTCAGTTCGGCGGTGGAAACTGCATAAAGCTAGAGGAACATAGACGTTAACATGAAAGAAGCGGGTCTCGTTCTTGCACTGGTGGGGTGGTATTACAGACAAACGGACATACCCTGGCGGACTCTGGACCCCTGATCCCATCCCATCCGAGTGAGACTCAGCAAAGTAAGACAGACAGTCGAGGAAAAAGACGAACCGAACTTGCGACAGCTGGCAATGGAAGATCACCTGAGGTACATTCTTGGTCTTCTCGCGTATCTCTTCCACCCCGCCGTGATGGAAAGTCTGGGAGGACTGGTTGATGGCGCCTTTGATATGCCCGCCTATGTAGTCCTCCCCTCTCACGTCAACCACAGTGAAGTCCCTTCCTGGTACTTTCCCCTTCGTCTTCATCATAGCGGCAAGTTCCTGTTCGTAAATTTAAATTTAAATTCTTTGGTATCAACCCGTGCACCACCCCCCCCAGGGGACGCCGATGGCGACGTACGTCCGCGGACATGAATTTGTACGACATGAATTACAAAACCACAGGGCGGGGGCAGAGGTGGCGGAGGCGACGGAGACGGCCGGGTCCAAAGTCAACAGCAGCGCGGTTGTGGTTTTCGGAAATCCGACCGTGACCTTGTCAATATGCTAAACAAAAATGGCGCCCTTGAACCAAACCAACGGCTTGTTGAACGTGGCGTAGCGGTCTTATCGCAGTTGTGCTGGGCGGCACGAGGCACGAGAAGGGTGCGGTGGTCAGAGACGTGGTGACAGGTACTGAGGACACCAGAGGGCAGTTCCTTGAGATAGTACCTGACCGCCTTGGGACGTCGCGGGAACGGCGACCCCGTTCTCTTCGAGTTGACGAAAGCCACGTTTGGTCGACTGTTTGTTCGTGTGGTTCATGTTGGCGGGCATTCGCTTGTTGGACCCGTCCTCTACCACCCTTTCCCTCTTATGTCTACCACCGAATTCGGGGATATTTTCCACACTGGCGAGCAAGGCAGTGCGTGTTCGCCGCGCCATTTACAGGAACGGAACTCGCTGTTTTTTTTTTTTTCTGACTCTTTATTGGGCGATATGCAGAACTCCGCATAGGTGCCAGTGGTATCTCGTGGCGTAGCAGTGAAGATGGCCGCATCGTTAACGTTCCTGTCCACGAGCTGAAGTGGGTTGAGTGGCTCAGAGTGGCAAGAAACTTTCAGCTCCGAGTCGGCCTCAAGGGGGATCGCAGGCGAGGAGAAGCCTTTGATGGCTTTTTGCGCCAGGTATGTAGCGCGAGTTTGTGCACTCTCTTTCGGAAAGATGATATACCCACGGTACGAAATAAATAGGACCAGGAAACGCTCGCTGGCCTATGCAAGACGCTCTTCTCCCTAACTCTGGAGACTAAAGAAATCAGCTTCAAAGGCTGGAACTGGGGATCTATTGATTTCAGAGGTACGTCGCCTTCTTGTGACTCGTGAGGGCTCATCAGGGGAGACGGAGGATCGCCCCTCTTTCCTCTAGTCCCACAGGAACTAGATTCATTTTGACCCTCTTGTCTCCTCTTCCTCCAACGGCCTATTCGCGCGGGCCAACCTCGCCGAAGGCTTAATAACCACGCGAAACGCGCTCAGTTCAATATTGGTGCATTTATGCGTATGTTGACGTCACTTATTACAGGCCAAGACCTCGCCATGGAGGTTTCGAATCGAACTGCGTTCGAAATTCCACTTGCCACTGTCGCAAACTCCAATATTGCGGGCAAGACCGAGGTTTCCCTCGAGTTCTTCCTGCCCGACACGGAAAAGAAGGACAAGAGGCGAGCACCGGATGAGCTCGTCGAAATGCGCTTCTATATCCCCGGCACGCATGTCAAGGGAGACGAGGAAGGAGCGAACGAGGATTCCACCGTCATCAATGCAGACGAGGATCAGAGTGCTGCACAGGTCTTCCATGATACGATCAAGGAGAAGGCAGATATTGGGCAAGTCACTGGCGAGGGTATTATCGTGTTCAACGAGGTCTTGGTTACGACTCCCAGAGGACGTTACGACATCGATATGTTCCCCACCTTCCTGCGCCTACACGGCAAGACGTACGACTACAAAGTTCCATATAACACCATCTCACGACTATTCCTCTTGCCCAAGCCCGACGACCAGTATGTTTCGTTCGTGGTGAGTATCAAATATGAAGTGTCTAGTGGAGCTACTTCTCACTATACTATAATCAGGTCCAACTCGACCCCCCCATTCGACAGGGCCAGACGCGATATCCATTCTTAGTCATGCTCTTTGGTAAAGACGAGGAGATGCAGGCCGCGCTAGCTATGGACGAGTAGGTTCACTCTATCTACCACTGGAGGCACATCTGACGGTGCTTCTTCAGAGCCACGATACAAGAAAAATACGCAGGCAAACTAGAAAAAACCTACACCGCTCCCACCTTCCAAGTTGTCTCCTCGGTTTTCCGCGGTCTCAGCGGAAAGAAGATTCTCACCGCTTCTCAAAGCTTTGCGCCTGGGGGAGAAGCTGGGCATGCTGTAAAGAGCAATCTTAAGGCTGTCCAAGGAGAGCTCTACTTCCTGGAAAAGTCGTTGCTATTCCTTTCAAAACAACCAGTTCTCATCCAGCTGAGCGATGTGCATACTGCAGTCTTCTCTCGGTGCGTCTAATACATTGCAACCCGCGCGTGGCGCCAGTTGGCTGAACGTCATCAATTATTATAGCCTCGGAGGTGGCATGGCTTCAGTGAAGACCTTTGACTTGCGGATTACACAAAAAATTGGGCCAGAGATCGCATTTTCCTCCATCGCAAAAGAGGAGAAGGATCACATCGAAACCTTCCTTTCGTCTAAAAAGGTCCGCGTCAAGAATGAAGTCGCAGACGATACAATCATGGCTGTCGATCTGGGCTCCGATGATGACGAAGAAATGCGCTCCACCGCCTCCTCCGATTCGGAGAAACCCAAGCGGAGTGGTGGTGGCGGTGGTGGTGGAGGAGGTGGCGGAGACGAGGACGAGGCCAGCTCGGAAGACGAAGACTTCCGGTCGGTCACGTCTGACGAAGGCAGCCCGACCGATAGCAGCAGTGATGGCGACGATGACGGGAGCGACGCAGAAGACTCGCCCGTCAAAAGGAAGGCCCCCCCGAAGAAGAAGGGTAGTGATGATAGTCCTCCGCCCAAGAAGAAGAGGAAACCCACCAAGGACGTCGATGGAGACGAGAAACCAAAGGCGAAGTCCAAACCCAAACCGAAGCCTGTGCCAAAGGGTGATGACGACGACGACGGGCCAGGACCCGCGAAGAAGAAGAAGAGAGTGGAGTAGTGTTGTGTCGTGTCGTGTCACGACGACGTGTTGTCTGTATCATATCCGGTGTCTCGCTTGTATTTCATTCGATTCATAGTATCTAAAATCATCATATTCATCTCCCAAAAAGAGCGACAGATCGACATTACACTTTGAGCAGCTCTTGTACATCCCTCAATGTCTGTGCCTCTGAGGAGCTCAAGAAGAGCGCTATCGTGTCAAATCTAGGAACTCGTTGCAACGCATTGAAATATTGGCCTACGACCCTCTTACGTGTTTGATCATTTACCAAAAGGTCTTTAAATGTCTCGAGTATAGATAGTAAGAAAGGTGGGTCCAGCAAGTTCTTGAAGATGTCGACGAATTCTGTAGCAGGGATTGTCTGTTGGGTGTTAGGTTGGGCGGGGGCATTGAGATGAATATAAACATTAGGATATCGGGAAAGACCCAAAACTGATACTGATACGGGACATACCTGAAGCAGGTGCCATCGATCATCAACGCCTTCACATGCCTTCCATGCCCTTTCGAACTCAAAGAGAGTTGCCGGTCTTGATGGTCTTGATGGTTTTGATGGAGGTGGCTTGGCCGCGTTGACCATGACACTTGTTGCGTTTCCGGTGGACCCATTCACAGAGCTCTGTACCTCACCATCATCTCCTCGATCCCTGTTGGGTGCTACCTGCTGCTGCTTAGGTAGGGGACGCTCCAAAACTCGCTCAGCGAGGACAGCACGATTGTCGCTTCCCTTCTTCCAAATCCCTCCCCCGCCAACCCGGACAAATCGACTTTGGTCACCCGTATTGGTTGTTGTTGTTGTTGCTGTGGCCTTGGATGAGGAGGAACCTGTTTTGGCCTTCATTATTTCAGCATTTTCAGACACGGCGGGTCGACTGGAGACTTCTGTTAGGAAAGCGGATAGCTCCTCTGGAGGGGCCTGAAGGGGAACCGGGGAAACTGGAGAAACTGGAGAGGGCTTGGCAATCCCCTTTGGAGTGACTTCAGTTGGAGCCGGGTCGGCCGTAGACGATTGTTGTAATTCTTCGATTCTTCGTGAGCCCTTTATACCACTAGTACTGGTGGGAATGCCAATTGGGGCGCTCTTGTCGGCTCCAAGCGCTTCATCGTCGATTATCTTGATAGGTATTCTCTTCCGCACTGCTGCACCACGCGCCTGGCTGTCACACGATGAACGGGTTGGTGTGGTAGTCTTGGCTACTGGTGAAGAGCCATCCTCAGTCGGTATAGGGATCACCGTCGTAGTTGCTGAAACCTTCACAGGTGGAGGGGTCGCAGTTACAGATATGGCCGACGATGCTTTGACCTTGGGGTCGGAGGGCGGCTTCCACATAGGGCCTCTAGGTGGGACAGCCTACCAAACGCATAAATCCCTGTGCTGACTCATTGTCGTGAGCTCGTACCTTCTTCTTTCCTTCAACCTTCGCGACCCGAGCCTTGATGCCCTCCAATTCCTGCCTCGCAAGCGCATTATTGGGCTCGATTTTGATTACTTTCAGGAGGTCTGCGCACGAGATAAAAATTAGTAACCAAGAATCCTGTCCGCAGCAAATGAAATACGCACCGGCTTGAGCCTCTGTGAGCCTGCCTACTCCAGCTCTCGCTTGGGCGCGTCGAAAGAGTCCCTTTATATTCTCAGAATCCAGCTGAAGGACCCTTTCACAGTCCCGCTCTGCGTCTTGGTACCTGGGTGAAAGAGGCCCGACTGCGTCAAGCTCTCTCGAAAAAAACAAAAGGCGCAGGAAAGCATGGAGAGGGAAAGACGGGCAAAGGAGAAAATATCATACTTGTCTAGTTTCAAGTATGCAGCGGCCCGATTCAGAGGATATGTCGCGTTGTTGGGTTCAGCGAACATCGCGCTTGTGTAGTGGCCCACCGCAGTAGCGTAATCTCCTGCCTTGAAAGCATCATTTCCCTGTTCCTCACAATAAATCAGTGTCCTTACGCGCAGTATTTGGGTATCCCAACCTTTTCCTTGTGGCTGGCCATCGTGGAAGAAATCAAGTCCTGAAGTCAGGTGGGAGCATGACCGAAATAACATCATGCAACGCGTGGTCAACTAGAGTTGAAACCAAGGAGCATAATAGATATATCAGTAAATATATCGAAGACAAAGTGTCCCGATCTCACGAAAACCAGATAAGCAAACCACCATATCGGCACTGGGGAGCGCATTTTACCTCCTTTTGAGCTCCAATTCATCTTAAATGGAATTGATATGAACATTCTGTGACCATATGGTATCCAGAACCCTCGCTTTTTGTTCATTTGCAGCCCAGAACCCATACTTCAGGGTTTCATTTACCTCAACACGCTACATTCTAACCATAGTGGACGGTACACACAACATCTTGGCTTCCACAAACCTGGCCATGCCGTCAGTACAGTAATAGCGAATCGTGAATCAGAAGTAGCTTTATCTTGGTCCGATGTACGTGTATTGGTCTTAGAAGAATAAAACAAGGACTTGTTGTCACAATTAATCTTGTGAAAATCGCTGAGAGCGGAACTTGTACGTTTCGTCCCAACTCCCCGGCCCCTGTCGCAAATGTGAGAATTTGGCGATCGAGTCAGGTTTAACCACAATCACAGTGCATCCCAACGATATATTATAGTTACGGCGACCATTTGCTTTACTTACAAGCGTGTCACCCATGTGAGTACAGCAAACCATTCGGTTGTGCCAGTATTTTTTAAGGCCTTCATTCTCTCTCTTGCCTCTTGAGTTGAAAAAGCGACCTAGAACACCGTACGTCACATACTCTGATCAAAAGAATGGACCCGATCAATCTTTGGGTAACTTTTGCAGCTAGTCCTGCTGAATCCAATATGACCCCCTACTCCCTGCAAATTTGAAGTGCTCCGTCGGTCATCACGCGTCCTTCCCATAAAGACATTTGCGGCTCGATCGCCCCATGATCCGGCCCAGGATGACACATGGACCTCAACCCCTGTTATTTGCATCCTCACGTCTTTGTGGCGAGCCCAAACAGGATTCATTTTGTCGTAATGCTCGGCTGCGTGGAAATTCAAGCAAATGCTTGATCGTATGGCTTCTGGGGTTTCCAAGGGCGGTCCAGAGAACATGCATGTCCGGTCTCGATGCCCACTAGTGTGTAAATATGTCCTATGTGTTCGTTGGGGACACTGATCACTCAACCGACAATGGAGCGAAGCTCAGGTCACAGCTCTTGAATGTGCGTCGATTACAAAATCCACATTATAGTCACTATAGCTTCAAGAGCATGTTGCATGCCACTCCCAGCTCAGGCTCGCGACCATTTCCCCTCCACTCCAGAAACGCCAACAGGAAGTTTGGCC
>Ga0307515_10006233_pt1 | contig 23951 bp, 18 predicted proteins | sample 17_EM_MG_FD_194513 | JGI IMG/M metagenome (GOLD analysis project Ga0307515, IMG submission 194513) | Populus trichocarpa ectomycorrhiza microbial communities from riparian zone in the Pacific Northwest, United States - 17_EM | ecosystem: Host-associated > Plants > Roots > Unclassified | place... | reverse complement strand
AAATAGAAAAATTCCTTACTTTCGCCACCTATGGAAACTGTTGTTAGTGGCATCCGTTCGACCGGAAATTTGCACTTAGGAAACTATTACGGGGCTTTGCAGAACTTTATAAAAATGCAGAATGAATATAACTGCTTTTTTTTTATTGCCGATCTGCATTCGTTAACCACGCATCCAACACCTGCCGATTTACATAGTAATGTAAAACAGGTTTTGGTGGAGTACCTTGCCGCGGGTATCGACCCTGAAAAGGCTACTATCTACGTACAATCAGATGTGCCCGAGATTAGCGAGCTATATTTATATTTAAACATGAACGCCTACCTGGGCGAACTGGAACGCGCTACATCATTTAAAGACAAAGTGCGCGCCAACCCCGATAATGTGAACGCGGGCCTGCTTACCTACCCGGTATTAATGGCGGCGGATATCATTATCCATAAAGCCACCAAAGTGCCTGTTGGTAAAGATCAGGAACAACACCTGGAAATGGCCCGTACCTTTGGCAACCGCTTTAACCGGCTGTACAACCACGATTATTTTCCCGAGCCTTACGCCTTTAATTACAGCAGCAACCTGGTGAAAATTCCGGGGCTTGATGGTAAAGGTAAAATGGGCAAGTCAGAAGGGGAGGGCAATGCCATTTTCCTTTGTGATACCCCGGAAGCCATCAAAAAGAAGGTAATGCGTGCCGTTACCGATGGCGGGCCAACAACCGAAAACCAAACCAAACCCCAGGAAATTCAAAACCTGTTTGATTTGATGAAGGTAGTATCATCTGCGGATACCGTTGCCCATTTTGACGATTTGTATAATAAAATGGCTATCCGTTACGGTGATCTTAAAAAACAGCTTACCGAGGATATGATCATTGCTACAGCGCCCATCCGCGAGCGGATAAACGCTATTGCGGGCGATGCCGATTATTTAAGAAAAGTGGCCGCCATGGGCGAAGAAAAAGCCCGCGCAAGCGCCTCAAAAACCATCAGGGAAGTACGGGAAATTATAGGATTTAAGAAATTTTAAAAATCATCTGAACCGGAATTAAACGAATTAAGGAATTTCCGGAATTTATAACAGAAGCCCCTTGAGGGCTTTTTTGCCATTTAAAAGTTGAAATAATAAAGTATTGAGCCTTTTAAAATTCAAGTAATTCTGTAAATTCGACAAATTACGGTTCAGACAAAACTCATTGACATCGCATGCACATAGCTATTGTAGGAAATATTGGCGCCGGTAAAACCACGCTGACTGAAATGCTGGCCCATAACTACGGCTGGGAACCACTTTTTGAAGCCGTAGACAATAATCCCTACCTGGAAGATTTTTACAGCGACATGAAACGCTGGAGCTTTAACCTGCAAATTTATTTTCTGAACAGCCGTTACCGCCAGATCATCGATATTCAGAAAACCGGCCGTAATATTTTGCAAGACCGTACTATTTACGAAGATGCCTACATATTTGCCGAAAACCTGCATGATATGGGGCTGATGACCACCCGCGATTATCAAAACTACGAATCGATATTTGAAAATATTACCGAGTTTATAAAACCGCCCGATTTGCTGGTTTACCTAAAAGCATCTGTGCCAACCCTTGTAAGCAACATACAGCGCCGCGGCCGCGAGTATGAAATAGGCATCCGCCTGGATTACCTTTCAAAACTGAACGAGAAGTACGATAAATGGATCAAAAACTATAAACTGGGCAAACTGCTGATCCTCGATAAAGACAACCTCGATTTCGCCAATAATACCGAAGACATGGCTACCATAGTTCAGTTGATCGAGCGGGAGATAAATGGGTTGTTTTAGCGGTTAGTTAGGTTTTACGTTGGACGTTTTAAGTTTTACGTATACCAAATGGAAAAAAATCAAAAACGTATAACGTAATACGTAAAACGTACAACTGAATGAACATTTTAGGTATAATCCCCGCCCGCTATGCGTCTTCCCGTTTTCCCGGTAAGCCTTTAGTTGATATTGCCGGTAAAAGCATGATTCAAAGGGTGTATGAGCAGGCTAAGAAATGCGTTGATGTTGCCGAGGTAATAGTGGCTACCGACGATAGCCGAATATTTGACCATATACAAGCCTTTGGAGGAGTTGCGGTTATGACAGCCGACTACCATCAAAGCGGTACCGATCGCTGTGCCGAAGTTGCCTCCTTACATCCTGAATATGATGTGATCATCAATATCCAGGGCGATGAACCCTATATCGACCCTGAACAAATTACTAAGCTCGCAGCTTGCTTTAATGATCCCGGTACTCAAATAGCTACGCTGATAAAAAAGATTCTAACCAGGGAAGAGTTGTTTAACTACAATTCGCCTAAGGTGGTTATCAATAAATTATCAGAAGCCATATATTTTTCAAGAGCTACGTTGCCGCATATTCGCGCACAGGAGCCGGATAACTGGCTGGAGTTTTATACTTACTATAAACACATAGGCATTTATGGCTACCGGGCAGATGTGTTGCAGCAAATTACAAAACTCCCCATCTCGGGCCTCGAGAAAGCCGAAAGCCTTGAACAGCTGCGTTGGATTGAGAATGGCTACCGCATAAAAGTTGCCGAAACAGAGCTGGAAACCCATGCAGTGGATGTACCGGCTGATTTGGAAAAATTGAATTTGTTCAAATAAATATATAGCTAAGCAGACGGAAAACTTACGAAGTTTTTAAAACTTCGTAAGTTTGGTTCACTTGCATATGGTGGGCAGCTAAGCCCTTAGCGTTAGGCCTTTTCGCTTTCAGCTCTTTTAACTACCTGTTCTCCAGCACCGCAAACTTACTCCCGTAATCATTTAACTCATCCTGGAATTGTTTATGCAGCCCGGTTTCTTTGTATGCTTTGGTGGTTTCTGCCAATCCGTTCAATACATACAGCTGAAATTGTATCTCGCCAACATTAAGGGCTTCGGGTTTATTTTTTAGTAGGGTGTAATTATAGGCAAGCTGGTCGGTAAGGTAATTGCCTATCCCTTTTGCGTAGCGGTTGGCCAGTTCTTTATCGTTGAGTTTATAGGCCAATTGGGCCAACAGCAGTTTACGGTGAGCGGTATCAATGTTAGGGTTAATGTCGGGCATTTCCTGGTCAAATTTATGCAACGCATTTAGGGCCAGGTCGCTGCGGCCGTCCTTGATGAGGCCCTGGGCAAGGTCATGAAAGGTGGTTTCCATGAAGGGGTAAAACTCGGTTTTGCTTACATCGTCAAGGTAGCGGGCATGTTTAAAATTACCGTATTTAAACTTGTTCATTACGTTATTGTACATCACCAGGCTGTTTACCTTACCCAATTGATCGTGCACTGCTGTATCGGCTTTAAAAGGGATGAGGTGATAGGCGAAGCCTTCTTTGTAAAGATAAGGTTCCATACCCATCATGTATTCCGATGCTACACCTATCGTGAAACATACCGGCCGTTTCCAGTCGTTATGTGCCAGCAGGTCAATCATGGCCAGTTTATCTTTATAAATATAATCGCCTTTGAGTTGCCACTCCATACTATTGGTTAGCTTATCCTTTTGCTGTGGAGTTACCACGCCGTTTTTTACAAGCTGGTCAGGGTCAACCTTTAGTTTAAAGTTTTTTGTGGGCAGGTAATTCATGCTTTCGCCGCTTTGGTATTGCACTTTGGTGCGCTCATCATCCGATGTTATGAAATCAAATACCTCTTTTACATCAACCGAACCGGGTATTTTGGCATCGTTATAAGCCATAAAATCGCGTACACCCTGTTTGTATTTATCAAAAGGCATGGTTATGGGCAGCGGGGCCGATTGGTTCATAGGCTTTTGCATCTGGCGGATGTACCAATCGCCGCTAAACAGGCTGGTGCAAACTATGCGCACATCGGGCCTCACGCCTTCAACCTCCTGGTCGTACCAAAGGGAATAGGTGTCATTATCGCCATTGGTAAACAGGATGGCATTTTTGGGGCACGAGATCAGGAAATTATAAGCCATATCATGCGGCGTCATCTTGGTAGACCGGTCATGATCGCCCCATTCCTGCCTGGCCATTAAAACAGGCGCAACAAGCAAGCAAACAGCCACTGAAGCAAAAGCCGCACCCTTGGCGTTTACTTTATGCCTTATAAAATCATTAATAGCCAGCACGCCCATACCTATCCAAATGGCAAAGGCGTAAAAGGAGCCCACGTAAGAGTAATCGCGTTCGCGGGGCTGAATATTGGCCTGGTTAACGTAGAGTACAATAGCCAGGCCCGTAAAAAACCACAGCAGGCCAATAACCATGGCGTCGGCCTTTTTGCGCTTAATGTGGTAGGCCATACCTAATAAGCCAACAATTAAAGGCAAGGCGTATAAAGGAGTGTAAGTATTGGAACTGGTTACCGATTTGGGCAGGTGTTTGCTGCCATCAAACCAGCCCGATGTCCAGTTGCCATCAATAGATGCCGTGCTGGTTTGACCGTCGGTATCATTGTAGCGGCCAACAAAATTCCATAAAAAGTAGCGCCAGTACATCTGGTACATTTGCCAGCTTAACATCCACTTCATGTTATCGGCAAAGGTAGGGCTTTGCCCGTCGGCTAACTGTAGCCATTGTTTGTAAAACTGCACATTTTGAGCATATTGTGGCTCGCCCTGGGTGCTGTGCATGCGCGGCATGAGTGTATTATGATCGTATGTGTTGATGAGTTTTTTACCGCTTACTTCGTATCGTTCGGCCCCTTTGCGGTACAGGTTTTTACCTTCCTGTTGGTCGGTAAGTTTGGCATCAAAGTACGGGCCGTAAAGCAGTGGTGTTTCGCCATATTGGATGCGGCCAAGATAGTCGTTAAGTGTAAAGGCATTATCCGGGTGCGAGTTATTCAGATCGGTATTGGCCGTAGCCCTGATAGGGATATAAAAAAATGAGCCGTAGCCAAAGTAAATAAAGGCCAGGCAAATCAACGCCACGTTTAGCGCAGGTTTTTTATGACGGATGCTGTACCAGATACCCAAAGCTAATGAAGCTACAATCAACATTACAAAACACATGGCACCGCTGCCAAAACCCAGACCCAGGGAGTTTACGAAAAACAGGTCGGAGTAAGCCGCGAATTTGATGGTGTATTCCCTGATACCATACTGCACCAAACCAAGTAATACAATGCTGAGCAAAAATACAACGATGCTGCTTTTTATAGTCGGGTTTTTATACCTGCGGAAATAATACACCATGGTAATGGCAGGGATAGTTAACAGGTTAAGCAGGTGGATGCCGATAGACAGGCCCATAACATATGCTATTAAAACTATCCATTTATCGGCACCGCGCTCATCCGCATGGGCATCCCATTTTAAAATGGCCCAGAATACTACAGCGGTACATAGCGAGGACAGGGCGAATACAATAGTCTCCACCGCCGAAAACCAAAAGGTATCCGTATAAGCAAACGCTAATGAACCAACCAGGCCGGCCCCCATTATCGCAATCAGCTGTGATGATGTGATTGTTTCACCTTTTGCGATAAGCAGCTTTTTGGCCAGCGCGGTAATTGTCCAGAACAAAAACATCACCGTGGCAGCGCTTGCAAGGGCCGAACCGAGGTTGGTAAAATAGGGTACTTTGGTATTGTCGCCCATGGATAACAGCGAAAATACTTTGCCCAGCATGGCAAACATAGGATAGCCCGGCTGATGCGATACCTGCAGACGATAAGCGCAGGCTATAAATTCGCCACAATCCCAAAAGCTAACTGATGGCTCGAGGGTTAAAATGTAGGTTGCAAGGGCAATTACCAGGCAAAGCCAGCCCAGCAGATTGTTGATTTTGTTGTACTGCATTATTAATAAGGTTGTAATTGTTTTATCATACGTTAATGCGGTACAATTTCGAAGTAAAATATCAGAAGGCCATGGGCATTAACATCTGCTTAACATCTTTTAACAAAATTTAACTTATTGATTTTGAGTGGATAGGTGGCAGTCGATGCGGCTACGTAATGCTGTGACAATAGCAACAAAAAAAATTAACATTATTGAATATAAAACGTAAAAGCATATAAGCCGATTTATTAAGCACCCTGAACAACAGCGGGATAAACCGGTTAGTTAACCATTAAGAAAGCAACATAATAATCAACAATTAAGGAATTGTATCTTTTTAGTAAATCGTTCAAATTTTCAATGGTTTGGCCGTTATTGCTCTTTCTTTTGTTTAAATTACAAAAAATACTCCAGGATAAACCTTTTCAGTTATGAAAACCGCACAGCATCATTTTATCAATAATAAGTGGATCGATTTCAACCCCGATAATGCAATTAACTCAGCAAAATGCCAGCTTGTGCTTGTATTTGGCGCGGCGGAGCTAATTACGGTGCCTGAAGTATATGAGCATCTGAAAATAAAATATCCTATCGCCGATATTGTTTTTTCTTCAACTTCGGGCGAGATACTGGACAACGAGGTTTATGACGATAGTATTGTAGTTACTGGCATCGAGTTTGAAAAATCGAGCATAAGTTGTGCTACAACCCATGTAAGCAGCCAGGCCAGCAGCTTTGAAACCGGCGCCTACCTGATGTCGCAGCTGGATAAAAATGGCTTGAAATGCGTGTTCATTATTTCCGATGGTACGTTTATTAACGGCAGCGACCTGGTGGCTGGTTTTAACAGCGATAACCTGGATAATATACCGGTAACAGGTGGCCTGGCAGGCGATGCAGCAAGGTTTAACAGCACTTTTACCAGCCTTAATAGTATACCCGCGCAAGGTAATGTAACAGCTATAGGTTTTTATGGCGATGATTTAGTTATCAGCCACGGCTCAAGCGGAGGATGGGACGAGTTTGGCCCGCAACGTACCATTACCCGGTCGGATAAAAACGTGTTGTTCGAGATTGATAATAAAAGTGCGCTTGACTTATACAAGGAGTATCTTGGCGAATATGTAAAAGAATTACCGGGGTCGGCCTTATTGTTTCCATTGTCATTAAGTATAGCCGGCTCTGATAAAAGGCTGGTGCGTACAATTTTGAGTGTAAACGAGCAGGAAAAATCAATGACCTTTGCCGGCAACCTGCCCGAAGGAAGCCATGTGCGGCTGATGAAAGCCAATTTTGATAAACTGATAGATGCGTCGTCAACGGCGGCAACAGATGCCTCGGATAGAGTTTCTGATACAAACCTGGCCATTATGGTGAGCTGTGTAGGTCGTAAACTGGTGCTTAACGAACGTACCGACGAGGAATTGATGGCCGCTAAAGAAATTTTTGGCGATAAAACGGTTATTGCCGGCTTTTACTCCTATGGCGAGCTATCGCCACTAAACAAAGGCTCAAATTGCGAACTGCACAACCAAACCATGACCATTACCACTTTTACCGAGAACTAATTTATGGACTACCATTACCTGTTAGCTAAGCAAATAAGAAAAATGCTGCCGGCCCGATACCTGCAGGATGAGGCCATTTTGCAGTTTTTGAGTGCTGTAGATAATAGTTTTAAAAACTTCGACAAATCAATAAAGCTTGCCGATCATGCCTTTAACATTAGCGAACGCGAATACCTGGCCGCAACAGACGATCTTAAACAACAAAACGAGATCAAAAAAAGATCGATAACACAGTTAAAGGAAGCCATAAAAGCGCTTAACCCCGATGTTGAACTGAAAATTTCCGACTCGGACGATGACCTTATCCATATCATCAGCTTTTTGCAGGAACGTATAGCCAAGGCCAAGGAGCTGGAAGTAGAACTTATTCAATCAAAAGAACTTGCCGAAAAAGCGGCCATGGCCAAAGCTCAGTTTCTGAGTATCATGAGCCATGAAATACGTACACCAATGAACGCCGTAATAGGCTTTACGCACTTGCTCATTCACCAGGACCCTAAGCCCGAGCAGAAAGAGTTTTTGGGGTTTTTAAAGTTTTCGGCCGAGAACCTATTGGTGCTTATTAATGATATATTGGATTTTAGTAAGATAGAGGCAGGTAAAATTGAATTTGAACACGTTGATTTCAGTATTATCGATTTGATAAAAAACACCCGTTTATCTCTTTTACAAAAGGCAAATGAAAAAAACATCCAGATAAAACTAATGATGGATCATGACCTGCCAAACGCTATTATAGGCGATCCGGTGCGGTTAGGACAGATTTTAACCAATTTGATAAGCAATGCTGTTAAATTTACCGAAAAAGGAAAGGTTACCATTACAGCTACAATGGCCGGTAACGATGGCGATAAATCAATCATTGATTTTGAAGTTGCTGATACAGGCATAGGAATTATGCCCGATAAAATTGACCATATTTTTGATAGCTTTAGCCAGGCCAGCACCGATACTACCCGTAAATACGGAGGCACAGGCTTAGGTCTAACCATTACAAAACGCCTTTTGCAATTAATGGGTACCGATATAAAATTGAAAAGCGAATTTGGCGTAGGGTCTGTTTTTAGCTTTAGCCTGGCGTTTAAAAAAAGCAAGAGACATTTAAGCAGTACATCTGACAGCGATGAGTTTTACGCCTTAAAAAGTTTGAAAGGGACCAGGTTGCTCATTGCCGAGGATAACCAGATTAACGTAATACTGGCCAAGCATTTTATGAAGCAATGGGATGTAGAGTGTGATGTGGCCGAGAATGGCGAAATTGCATTGATGCTGGTACAAACCCGTGATTACGATATGGTGCTGATGGATTTACAGATGCCCGAAATGGACGGCTACCAAACCACCACGGCAATACGTAACTTAGCGGGCGAGAAGTATAAAACCCTGCCCATTATAGCCCTTACCGCTTCGGCCATGCTGGATATACAGGATATGGCATTTACAGTAGGGATGAATGATTATGTGAGCAAGCCATTTAATCCTAACGAGCTTCACCGCAAAATAGCTTTGTATAGCAGGAATAAGACAATAGTTTAGCTACTGTCATTTCATTACTTTGTTTATTTTGTAATTATCTCAATTATAAAATGTTATAAATCCTGGTGTTTGCTAAATACCCTGGTTCGGCCGTTTTTTTCTCAACAAGTACGCCAAAGCCTGAAAATTTTCTTACTTTTGTATCCCGTACACAAACATTTGGTTTCGGCATAAAACCGCAGCCATTTTTCAAAAAAATCATGACTAAATATATTTTTGTTACGGGTGGCGTTACCTCGTCTTTAGGGAAAGGTATTATCTCAGCCTCATTAGCCAAATTACTTCAATCGCGCGGTTATCGTGTCACAATCCAAAAGTTTGACCCCTATATCAATATCGATCCGGGAACGTTAAACCCTTACGAGCATGGCGAATGCTATGTAACCGAGGATGGCGCCGAAACAGATTTAGATCTTGGTCATTACGAACGCTTTTTAAATACCCCAACGTCAAAAGCCAATAACATTACTACCGGCCGCATTTATCAAAATGTGATCAATAAAGAGCGCGAAGGTGCTTTTTTAGGTAAAACTGTACAAGTAGTACCGCACATTACCGACGAAATTAAGCGCAATTTTCGCATCCTTGGCGAAAGCGGCGATTACGATATCGTGATTACCGAACTGGGTGGTACTGTGGGTGACATCGAATCTTTACCTTATATCGAGGCTGTACGCCAGTTTAGGTGGGAGATAGGCTCTGGTAACTCATTGGTCATCCATCTTACTTTGGTTCCTTTCCTTGCTGCAGCAGGCGAATTGAAAACAAAACCAACGCAGCACTCGGTAAAAATGTTGCTTGAATACGGTATTCAGCCGGATATTTTGGTTTGCCGTACCGAGCATCACCTGAATATGGATATCCGTAAAAAAATCGCGCTTTTCTGTAACGTGAATATCAACGCGGTTATTGAATCTATCGATGCATCTACCATTTACGATGTGCCTTTATTGATGCTTAAAGAGCAACTTGATAAAACGGTACTTACCAAATTAAAACTATCGCACAAAAATGAGCCAAGCCTCGAAAATTGGAAAGATTTCCTGGGCCGCTTAAAAAACCCTACGGCCGATGTACGCATTGCCCTGGTAGGCAAATATGTAGAATTGCCGGATGCCTATAAATCTATCACCGAAGCGTTCATCCACGCGGGCGCTGCCAAAGAGTGTAAGGTAAGGGTTGAATATATACCATCAGAAAGCCTGACGCCCGAAAACGCTATTGAAAAGCTTAAAGGCATGCACGGTGTACTGGTTGCCCCTGGTTTTGGCGAACGCGGTTTTGAAGGTAAAATTGAGGCTATCCGCTATGTTCGCGAAAATAATATACCTTTCTTTGGTATTTGTTTGGGCATGCAATGCGCGGTAGTAGAGTTTGGCCGTAACGTGTTGGGGCTTGAAAATGCCAACAGTACCGAGATGAACCCCGAAACCAAGCACCCTGTTATTGGTATGATGGAAGATCAGAAAACAATCACCAACAAAGGTGGCACCATGCGACTTGGAGCTTATGCCTGCGAATTGAAAAAGAACAGTAAGGCTGCCGCTATATATGGCAAAACCAGCATATCGGAAAGGCATCGTCACCGTTATGAGTTTAATAATAACTACTTAAAACAGTATGAAGCCGCAGGTTTAATCCCTTCAGGAATTAATCCCGAGAATAATTTGGTAGAGGTTGTAGAGTTAAAAAATCACCCGTTTTTTGTGGGCGCGCAATTTCATCCCGAATTAAAATCAACAGTTGCAAATCCGCACCCACTTTTTATTAACTTTGTCGCCGCTTCACTGGCTTATGCCCGTAAGAAATAAGTAATTGTACGATACAATATAATGGATAAAAATACTTTCACAGGATTATTCCTGATTATGGCTATCATAGCCGGCTCAATTTATTTTTTAAAGCCGAGCGATGCCGAATTAAAGAAAAACAGACTGATAGAGCACCAGGATTCAGTAAAAAAAGGCTTGTTCAATAAAGCCAATACGCCGGTAGCTGCTAAGTTTGATACTGCTAAAGCCGCGGTTAAAACCGTTGCCGATTCTGCAACTTTAAAAAGCCCCTTCGGCGCGGCATCTGTAGGCAGCGAGAAACTTATCACCATAGAAAACCAGGAGTTATTAGTTAAACTGAATACTAAGGGGGGTAAAGTAGCATCGGTTGAGTTAAAAAACTACAAAACCTTTGATAAAAAGCCGCTGGTATTGTTCAGTGGCGATAAAGATCATTTTGGCTTAAACTTTAACGTTGGCGCTAAAAACATCAACACCGACGAGTATTATTTTACACCAGGCGGTACCGATTTAAAAGTAGCCGAAAAAGATTCGGCTTCCATTACCCTGCGTTTAAGCTACAGCCCAACCCAGTATATTGATTATGTATATAGCTTAAAAGGTACCGGCTTTAAATTAGGCCTTACCATTAAGCCAACCGGCCTTGATGGTGTTATGGCCAACAGCAGCAACCTTAACCTGAACTGGGCAGCCAGCCTGCACAAACAGGAAAAGGATATGAAACAGGAGCGCCAGTATACCACTGTTTACTATTACAATACCGAAGGTACTATTGATTGGCTGAACGAAAATAAAGACGATCAAAAAGAAGTGGCCGACAAAAAGATGAATTGGGTTGCCTTTAAACAACACTTTTTCTCAAACGCGCTGATTGCTAAAAATGGCATAAGCAAATCAAGCCTTGCAGCTACCACTGATGTGGCCGATACCACTGATGTTAGGCAATTAAAGGCCGATTTAACTTTGGCACGCTCGGCCGATGGTAGCGTTCCTTTGGAGTTTTATTTTGGCCCTAACCGTTACTCAACGCTAAAAGCACAGGGAGCTGACCTACAAAAACTGGTTAACCTGGGCTGGGGGCCTTTAAAATACATCAATCAGTTTGCGGTATTGCCGTTGTTTAACTTCCTGAACCAGTTTAACTGGAATTATGGGTTAATCATTTTGATACTGACAATTGCCCTTAAGCTGGTATTATCGCCGCTTACTTACAAATCATACCTGTCTATGGCTAAAATGCGTGTGCTGAAGCCCGAGATGGACGAGATAAAGACTAAGGTTGGGGAAGATAACCCAACGCTTTTACAACAGGAATACCTGAAGCTTTATAAAAAAGCCGGTGTAAACCCATTGGGCGGCTGTTTGCCATTGGTAATACAGATGCCAATTGTTATCGCCTTCTTTAAGTTTTTCCCAAGCTTATTTGAGCTGCGCGGGCAAAGCTTTTTGTGGATGCACGATTTATCAACTTATGACTCGGTAATTAAATTTGCACCTATCATGAATGTTGATCACATCAGTTTGATGTGTTTGCTGATGACCATTTCTACATTGATCTATACTTATTTCAATAACCAGATTTCGGGAGCTACCGGGCAGATGAAATATATCGGTTACATTACGCCGCTGATATTCCTGATCACCCTGAATAGCTATCCATCAGGTTTGAATTATTACTACTTTTTGGCCAACATGCTTACCTTTTTACAGCAATACCTGATTAAGTTCATGGTTGATGATAAAAAGATTCATGCCCAAATCCAGGAGAACAAAAAGAAACCCGAGGAAAAGAAAAAGAAATCAGGTTTCCAGGCCCGTATGGAAGAAATGATGAAAAATCAGCAACAAGCTAAAAAATAAACTTCGGACGAAATATTTAAGCTATGAAATATCCCGGGAGGTTGGCCTTTCGGGATATTTTGCATTTGATGGGTGGGAAATGCAAAGTCTGCAGTTGGTTAATTGCATACGCCGCCGACGTGTAATTTTAATGATACAAATACCCCTTAATTGCAATAACATTTCTTTAACTTAGAAGCTGTTTTGTTATCGGTAAAATTTAATGATAAAACCCCCAGTTCCGGAAAATGAAAATGAGCGCCTTGCCGCTTTAAACTCCTACCAAATTCTGGATACTTTGCCTGAGCAGGGTTTTGACGAAATCACCCTCATTGCATCTGAAATTTGTCAAACGCCTATTTCGCTGGTTAGCTTAATTGATGACGACAGGCAATGGTTTAAATCAAATAAAGGTCTTGAAGTTACTCAAACACCTAAAGAGCTTGCTTTTTGTGCCCATGCTATTTTAGAGCCTGAAAAGGTAATGGTTGTTCCCGATGCGCAAATTGATGAACGATTTGCCGATAATCCACTGGTAACTGGTACCCCACAGGTTGTTTTTTATACTGGTGTGCCGCTTATTAATCCGGATGGCTATGCCCTGGGCACACTTTGCGTTATTGATCATAAAGCCCGCCAGCTTAATAACGCCCAAATACTTGCCCTTAAAGCACTGGCTAACCAGGTGGTTGCACAGCTTGAGCTTAAAAAGAAAGTTAATGAGCTTAACACAACCCGGCTCCAACTGGAAGAATCAAATCAATATCTTGAAAAATTTGCCATAATGGCGGCTCATGATATCCGTAACCCGCTCACCAATATTTTGCTTACAGGGCAGGTATTAAAAGATAGGTTTAAAGATAAGCTTGATGAAAAAGGGAACAAATTCCTGGATATCATTAATGCATCGTCTTATAAATTGATCTCGTTGCTTGAAAAGATGCTCGACTATTCCAAATCGAGTAAGGTGTTGATGCAGAACAGGGAGGAAGTTGAGGTAGTGCGCTTGTTAAACGATGTGCTTAAAATGGTAAATGTACCTGCTGCCTTTACTGTTAACATATTATCGCGGCCTGTTAAAATTACAACGTCGGTTGTTGCGTTTGAGCAAATCATGACTAACCTGATCAATAATGCTATCCGTTATAACAACAAGCCAAAAGGCGTTATACAAATTGAATTTACTGCTGATAACTGGTTTTACACTTTTATTATTACCGATAACGGCAGAGGTATTGCCCCGGAAAACCACAACAAAATATTCGAACCTATGACCACACTGGGTATTAAAGACCGGTTTGATGTCGAGGGCTCGGGCGTAGGTTTAAGTACCGTAAAAAGCCTTGTTGAGGCATTAGGTGGCACTGTGAAGGTTAACTCGGTAATTGATGAGTTTACAGCGTTTACTTTTACGATGAAAAGATAGTGTTAATGCCAATATATAGTGCGTATTAGCTTGCAACTTGCAAAGTTTTTAAGACTTCGTAAGTTTAGCCCGCTTAGTGTGTTGTTTAATATTTATATGGCTTTATTGTAGCGCATGAACAGGCGCAATTTGCATCGGTGATGCTCAGCTTCTTTAAAAAGAACTGGTAAAAACCAATGCGATCTGTCATGCCGAAGTTATCGCCTTTGCCGCATTCTACATCGCCATTAACAATGTTGATGGTCATGCCAAAGCCTGGCGCGGTACGGCCATTTGCTTTATCATTAGCCGTCGGTTGCCATTTTCCTGTCATTACATCATGGGCCGATGGTTTGTGGGTTTCGGGTGTCATCCAAAAATATATGGCAGCTTTAAAAGCTATTACCGCATCTTGCTCCACCAGCTCGGGGTTGTTGAGCAAGATTTTTGAGTTACCAAAAATAATGTTCGAGGCAAAACCATAGTTCCCGTTATAACTTAATTGCATAGGGCCACGGCCATAATATTTTTTCCCTTTAACCGCGGGATATTCGTCGCTGTCGGATATATATACATTTGATGTGTTGTCTTCATGTATCAGCATTAATCCGTCGGTATAACTACCGTTCATGCCGTGGCGCGTTTCGTGGGCAATTTGTGCAAAAAATGCCGCCAGTTCTTTTTTGTTGATGTCGGCTGCCGAGGCAGTGCAAAAGTCGCCATAGTCAACTGTAAATATGCTGTCGGGTTTCTTTTTTGCCCATTCTTCATTCCAGTCGGCATCCTGGCGTGCCACAGAATCTTTGCCGGTTTTTTTGTTGGTGCGTATAAATTGATAAACAGACACCGCCCTGCGGGATATTTTTACTTTAACCTGTCCTAATTCATCTGCTGCTTTAATAAAAGCGGCATAGGTATAAAATTTATCGCGCTGCGGGAAAAGATCATTGAATTGTTTTTCGGTAAGTATACTGCTGATGGATGCCTTAGGCGCAGCTATTGCTGTGGTGTCCTGAGCTTTTTTATCCCCGGTGCTGCCGCCGCAGCTAACAGATGATATAATCATGGTGCTGGCGGCAAGGAACAATAGCTTAGATGATAATATGATCGATTTCATGATTTTCATTAAATAACGGTTTTGACTATATTATAGGTGCAAGTTTAATGCTATCATTTTATAAAAGCATTTTATATGTAAAAATTACACAAAAGTGTTGTGTTATAATATTGGAATTGCGCTATTTGTTTCCGGTAAAAGTGATATATTCACTTTGGCTGAAATGGGTATGAAAAGAATTCATGAAGATATATACTAAAACAGGAGATAAAGGGTTTACATCATTGATAGGCGGCACCCGGGTAGCTAAATACCATTTGCGGATTGAAAGCTATGGAACTGTTGATGAGCTAAACTCGTACATCGGACTTATTCGCGATCAGGATATTGCCGATCATGATAAGGAGATATTGAAGCAGATACAGGACAGATTGTTTACAATAGGCTCCTCTTTGGCGGCAGATCCCGAACGGTCAAAAATGGTGATACCTGATTTGCATATGGAAGATGTGGAACTGCTTGAACAGGAAATGGACAGCATGAATGAACAATTGCCCGAGCTGCGTCATTTTATTTTACCAGGTGGCAGTAATGCCATTTCGTTTTGCCATATTGCAAGATGTATATGCAGGCGCGCCGAGCGGATAACCGTTGAACTGGCTACCGGGAGTACTGTAGATGAAAAAGTGAATATTTACCTGAACAGGCTGAGCGATTACCTGTTCACTTTGGCCCGTAAAATTGGATATGATAATAAAGTGCCTGAAAATCAATGGATACCGAGAATTTGATAATGTGAAAAAAAATATTGATATTCCACTTAAAAATATTATAGTTTTGCGAAAAAGTTAATTTACTGATAAATTATAAAATATAGAGAAATATGTATTGGACACTTGAACTTGCATCGCATCTTGAAGATGCCCCATGGCCAGCAACAAAAGATGAATTGATTGATTATGCTATCCGTTCCGGAGCCCCTGTTGAGGTGATTGAAAACCTGCAGGCGTTGGAAGATGATGGTGAACCGTACGAAAATATAGAAGAGATATGGCCGGATTATCCGACCAAAGATGATTTCTTTTTTAACGAAGACGAATACTAATCAGCATAAAAAAGCCTCTGAAAGGGGCTTTTTTATTTAGCCTGCATTTTTGGAATGATTTTAGTAATAAGCTTAACACATTTATCACTTTAAAAACATACAAAAATGAGAGGCTTATTGTACATCATCGCGGTTATCCTGGTAATAGGATGGCTATTCGGAGCATTTATTCACCCATTTGGCGGTGGCTTAATTCACATCCTTTTGGTTATAGCTATTATAGCTGTGCTTTTAGGCGTTATCCGAAGAGCATAACAACCTTAGGCAAATAAAAAGCCATTAGCCGACAAGGTTAATGGCTTTTTTTATTCAACAGCAATTCTGCAATTGCTATATCTTCGGGAAACGTAATTTTGATGTTTTCATGACTGCCCCCGGTAAGTTGGATATCAATACCAGTTTGTTCAACAACGCTGGCATCATCGGTAAATTTGGGGCTGAAGGCTTGTTCATAAGCTTTTCTTAATAAACCGGCTTTAAAAGTCTGGGGCGTTTGCACCAGGTAAACTTCATCCCTCAATAAACTTACCGATTTATCGGCATTGCCCTGCCTTACCGAATCGCGGCTTTTAACGGCCGTTACCGCATTGCCGTGTTCGCCGGCATGATCGTATGATGTTTTGATAACAAAGGCGCTGGTGAGCGGTCGAACAGCGTCATGCACGGCAATTAAGGCGTCGTCGTTGCCTTCAATGGCGCTCAATCCGTATTTTACAGAATGAAAGCGCGTTTCGCCGCCGGCAACCAATAGGTGGGGTATGCTGAAACTGTGTTTTTTGCACAATTCATGCCAATATGCATGAAAATCGGGATGAAGCACAAGTACGATATCGGGTTTCACGCCCGAATTAAAAAACGCCAGCATAGTATGCATCATTACCGGCAGGCCGTTAACCAAAAGAAATTGTTTTGGCACCGCAGCCTGCATACGGGTACCCGAGCCGCCGGCTACTATAATAACATACTTGGATGTGGGATGTGAGATAGGAGATTTGAGATTAGCGTCGGTCATCGGTGCTTAATTTCTTTTAATCGTTATGCCTGTTAAAAAATCGGCGAACACATGCCTGGTTACAATCTATAGCAAATACCTTATGTCATTGCGAGCGATAGCGTGGCAATCTCGTGGCAAGCATAGCCAATTTGCATAGCTCGCGATTGCTTCGTGCCTCGCAATGACATAGATTTATTTTGTCATTTTTCACTTCAGAGCCACCTTGAATTTTACAACTCAGGATGATGTTAATTCTTAGTAAATCTAAAACAAAAAAAATGAGCTATGAGCTTTAGTCCCATATCTCATTTCTAAAAATCTCAGATCTAAACTTATATAATCAGCATGGCATCACCATAGCTGTAGAAGCGATATTTTTCTTTAACGGCAACTTCATAAGCATTCATTACATGCTCGTAACCGCCAAATGCCGATACCATCATCAACAGGGTTGATTCTGGTGTGTGGAAGTTGGTGATCATGGAGTTTGCAATGCTAAAATCGTACGGAGGGAAAATGAACTTGCTGGTCCAGTCGTTGGCAGCTTTCAGGGTTTTACCTGCAGATACTGCCGATTCGATGGCACGCATCGAGGTAGTACCAACAGCGCATATACGTGCTTTGCGCTCAATACCGCGGTTTACAATATCGGCTTGTTTTTGCTCGATAATAAACTGCTCCGAATCCATTTTGTGTTTGGTTAAATCCTCAACCTCAACCGGGCGGAAAGTTCCTAAACCTACGTGAAGGGTAACTTCGGCAAAATCAACACCTTTTAATTCAAGGCGTTTCATCAGCTCGCGGCTAAAGTGCAAACCAGCGGTAGGGGCAGCAACAGCGCCTTCGTGTTTGGCAAAAATAGTTTGATAACGTTCTTTATCTTCGGCAGTAGCTTTACGCTTAATGTATTTCGGCAGCGGCGTCTCGCCCAGGATCTCCACATTGCGGCGGAATTCCTCGTCGGTACCATCAAACAAAAAGCGAATGGTACGGCCACGTGAGGTGGTATTGTCAACAACTTCGGCAATTAACAAATCGTCATCGCCAAAATATAATTTATTGCCTACGCGTATTTTACGGGCCGGATCAACCAATACATCCCATAAGCGTAGTTCTTTGTTTAGCTCGCGTAATAAAAAAACTTCGATAGTTGCGCCAGTTTTTTCTTTATTTCCATACAAACGGGCAGGGAATACTTTAGTATTGTTAAGGATCATTACGTCCTTATCATCAAAATAGTCAAGTACGTCTTTAAATATTTTATGCTCAATTTTGCCAGAATCTTTGTGTAATACCATTAAACGGGCTTCGTCGCGGGTAGCTGATGGATTGTGTGCAATTAATGACTCTGGTAAATTGAATTTAAATTGAGATAATTTCATGTTTGTGTATATGAATTTTCAGGGCGCAAATGTATGAATTTTTTTGTTAAATTCACGGATTTTTTTAAGGGTGTTGTTATTTTATAAACCTTTAAGTTTAATATTAAAATGCTGTAACTTAAACGCAGCAATACCGTCTAAAAAACAAAAACATTCAACCGGGTAAAATCTGTTCTTTTTGGCTTTTGCTAAGGTGCAAATGCAGTAAGGTTAACCATTGAAACCAAAATAAGTTTATATGCTGTTTTTAAAACTTTTCGGGGAAAGCTTTTTGTTTGCTTTTGATGCGCTAAAACAAAACAAAACCCGCACAACGCTTTCGTTATTAGGGGTAACCATAGGCATATTCACCATTATAGCTGTATTTTCGGCTGTTGATACCCTGCGAAATAACCTGCAAAGCAGCGTTAATAAGCTGGGCAACAATAGTATTTATGTTGAAAAATGGCCATGGGTAGGGGGCAGCGATTTTCCGTGGTGGAAATATCTGCAAAGGCCGGTTGCAAAACTTAAGGATTTTAATGAACTATCTCGCCGTAGCCAAACCGCCAAAGCATTATCGTACGAAATTAGTATTGATAACCGCACTATTAAATATAAAAGTAATACAGTTGATGGCGCACAAATAGACGCAGCCTCACAGGATCATAATAAAACCTGGAATTTTGATTTTGCCGAGGGCCGGTATTTTACCGATATGGAGTCAAAAACGGGTGCTCCCATAACTGATATTGGTTTTGATATAGCCCAAAATCTTTTCCCGGCGGGCGATGCGGTAGGCAAGCAGATAAAAGTAATGGGGCGGTATGTTACGGTTGTTGGCGTATTTTCAAAACAGGGAAAAGATATGCTGGGCATATCAACTGATAAGGAAGTGCTTTTGCCGTTAAACTTTGCCCATAACCTAATAGATATCCAGGCCGAAAATTATCACCCCTCAATTATTGTGCGCGGCAAAGATGGCATCCCTACAGATGATGTGGAAAGCGAGATCAGGGGGCTGATGCGTTCAATCAGGAGTTTAAGGCCTGGGGTTGAAGATAACTTCGCGCTTAACCGCACCACCATGCTAACCCAGCAATTAGATAGCGTTTTTAAAGTTTTAAATACCGGGGGAGCCATAATAGGTTTATTTTCGATGCTGGTTGGCGGGTTTGGTATAGCCAACATCATGTTTGTGTCGGTAAAAGAGCGTACTAACATTATAGGCATCCAAAAATCATTGGGAGCAAAAAGATATTTCATACTATTACAGTTTTTAATCGAATCCGTATCGCTTTGTCTCATGGGTGGGTTGATAGGGCTTTTGTTTGTATACTTTTTAACATTCGGTATCAAAGCGGTATTTGATGTACAGGTGATACTTGGCGCTTCAAACATTGTTACTGGCTTAAGCTTTTCGCTGATAACAGGTGTTTTATCTGGGATTATTCCTGCCTATTTTGCATCGGTACTTGACCCTGTTGAAGCAATACGGACTAACTAACGTAATAAATGAAAATTGTAAACCGTATTTCTGTTGTTGCCGCACTGGTAGCCACATCGGCATGTAACCAAAATGCAAAGCAGCAGGAGCTTGCCAAAACCGATACCGCCACTGTAAAAGTTGTAGATGCAAAAATTGCGGATACTGCTAATACAGCCCATGTTTTTTCTGCTTATATCGCGCTAAAAGACCAGTTCCTGAAATCGGATGTAGCGGGAATTAAGGCAGCGGCTTCGGTACTTGAAAATAAACTTATTGGTATTAAAGGTTGCTCAGAAACAGCTACCCTTACCAGGAAAATAGCTGTAACCGATGATATCAAAGATCAGCGTGCTGCCTTTTTAACCTTAAGTAGCGATGTGATTGCACTGGTAAAAGGAAGCAAAATAAAAACCACCGCCATTTATGTTGACTATTGCCCTATGGCCGATAGCGGTAACGGCGGTTACTGGCTGTCGTTAGATAAAAAAATACAAAATCCTTATTTCCCCGAACAGATGAAAGAATGCGGATCTGTTAAGGAAAAGATGAATTAACAGCTTCTTATTTATTTACGTTCACCGAAGGTTTGTAATATTTGGCCGCTTTTTCAAACAAGGCTTCGGGTGCAAATGGTTTAGTAAGGTAATCGCTCATGCCCGCTTCAAGGGCTTTATTGTAGGTTTCGGGCATAGCATCAGCCGTTAGCGCGATAATAGGGATGTCGGGGTGTAATTTTTTGATAATAGCCGTGGCTTCAAATCCATCCATTACCGGCATCTGCAAATCCATAATAATAAGGTTGTATTTGTTGTTGTTTGCCATGTTTACAGCTATCTCGCCGTTTAGTGCTTCGTCGGCAGTGGCATTCCACTTCCTCAAAAAGCGGGTTGCAATCATCAGGTTCATCTTATTGTCGTCAACAACCAATATATTCATCCCGGTAAGGCTAAATGTAAGCCCGGCCACAGCAGGTGTCATCGCTTGATGGCCGATGGTTTTTGGAGCTATATTAAAGGCAATGGCGAATATAAAGGATGTGCCCTTCCCCAGTTCGCTTGTAACAGATATGGTGCTGTTGTGCAGCTCAACCAGGCGTTTGGTAATGGCCAGGCCAAGGCCGGTACCGCCATAGTCATTATTAATTACCTGCTTGTCCTGCATAAACGGATCAAAAACAATATCAAAGCTGTCGGGACTGATGCCTATCCCGGTATCGGCAACAGTAAACTTCACGGTAACCACCGTGTTGCTTATCTGTTCTTTCTCCAGCTTAATGGAAACACCGCCTACATGTGTAAACTTCACGGCATTGCTTACCAGGTTGTTTAATACCTGGCTTAAGCGCATGTTGTCACCGGTTACCATTTCTGGTATACCTTCGTCAATTACAGCATCCAGGGATAATTGCTTTTCGGCAACCCTGGGGTGAAAAGACTGCTTTATTTTATGGATCAATTGATGAAGGTTGAACGGCGATTTGTTAAGCTCAAGTTTGCCCGCCTCAATTTTATTATAATCCAAAATGTCATTTATGATGGCCAGCAGGTTCTCGCCCGAGAATTTTAGCGTATTCAGGTACTCCAGTTGCCCGGGTCGTGGATTTTCTGAGAGTAATAAATTGGTAGTGCCAATAACCGCGTTCATTGGGGTACGTATCTCATGGCTCATGATCGACAAAAACTCCGATTTGAATTTTGATGCTTTCTCGGCTACGTCTTTAGCCCAGATCAACTCCTGTCGTGCTTTTTGCTGGTCGGTTATGTCTTCGCCTATGCTGGTGGTTTCTCGCAGGTCGCCGTTTTCGTCAAAAATGATGGTGTTTTGCCAGCTCATAACCCGTTCCTCGCCGTTGCGGCATATAATGGGGTTAATAAAATGGGCTTCAACCGCATTGTTTTTAAACCAGTTGTGCATGAAGTTTTTTAAATCGCCCGGTATAAAATGATCCATCCAGTTCATGCCAACAATTTCGGCCTGGGAGTAGCCAAGTAGTTTGGTCAGGTATTTATTGCAAAATATAATGTTGCCGTTTTTATCTAAAGTAACTGCCGCCAGGTTAATGGTTTCTAAAACCAGTTTGTATTTGCTTTCTGATTGCCGGTAGTCTAATTCGGCTTGTTTGCGTTCGGTTACATCCTGTAAGGTACCGATGATTTTACGAATGCTGCCATCGTCGCGCCTCATCAGCTTACCTATAATTACACTTAAGTATCTTACATTGCCATTGGGCGTAATTATGCGGTACTCCTGCGAGATATCTTTTAAATTTTCGGGTGTCCTGATTAATTGTTTTAAAACATGCCTGTCATTTGGATGAACATACTTTAATAATAAGGTCATCTGTTTTAACCCGAGCAGGTGAACGGCCGAAACTTCGTGGATAATGTTTAACTCCTCCGACCAGCTGAGCAGGTTTGTAGTCAGGTTCCATTTCCAGTTACCTATTTTGGCTATGGTTTGGGCTTCCATCAATTCTACCTGGCTAACTTTTATCGCTTTTTCGGATAATTTAGCTTCGGTAATATCCTGTAGCACCCCAAAAATTCTTTTACTGCTGCCATCATCGGCCTGCAACAGGTTACCGCGGATGATTTTGATGTATTTTACGGTGCCTTTTGGTGTAATAAACTTATGCTCAAACTGCGCCAGCGTTGTGTGGTGAACACTCGAAAGGTAAGCTTCGGCATTTTTGCGGTCGTCGGGATGAATGAGGCTGATATAATAATGAAATTTGCTGATGTTGGCAGGGATGCTGTCAATCTCGAGGAGACTGAATAAATTATCTGACCAATAGGTTTCACTTGTGACGCTATCATACCACCAGTTACCGGTTTTTGATATAGCCTGCGCCTCAAGCAACAGTGCCTCGTTGGCCTTCAATGCGTCTGCGTTTTTCTTTTGCTCAGATATATCAATCAATGCGGCAGATATTCGCCCGGTATAATTTCCATTACGCTCATAAATAGGCATCATATTACACCTGAACCATTGGTTTGTGCCGTAATCGGATAAAAATTCAATAGACATAGGTAAACGGTTTGCTATCACGTAATCAAGGCAATCAATATACTTTTTTGCTCTATCGGGTGGCAGTGCCTCTTCAAGTCGCTTGCCAACAATTGCTTTTGGATCGGCCGACCGTTCAATCAGTTCGTTATACCATACATTAAGACAAAGCCTGGTTTCATCAAACTCAAATACCATATCATTAAAAGAGCCTATAAGCGAGTGAAGGTTATTATTAAGATTAACCATTTTATCCACCGCGTTTTTCAGCCGGTATTGATACGCCTTAACAACAAGAAAAGATACGTAAGCTATAATGGTAAAAATGATAATAAGCACCACCAGCACAGGAAGGGAAATATTTAGCCGCGGGGCATTAGTGTAAGCGGTTATAATTACCAGCAGGTTAAGTCCGCATATAGCAACAAACTCCCAGCCTTTTTTACAAAACAGTGTGAGCGCTATAAATATGGTGATAGAACTAAAAAGGTACGCGTGCTCAAACCCGTTTATACTTAATAAAAAGTAGTTATTAATAATTAGGAAGGAGAAAATTGTGATGTAAGTACTTGTGGTATAAACGGCTTTGTTGGTGCCAAAAGATAGGCCAAGTGAAACAATACACAAAAAACTATTAATAAACCTCAACCAAATAGGGTCATATGAGTTATAATAACAAAGGTAGTGTAGTGATGGACTTGCAATAAATAAGCCGATGAGCAATAACCGGTAAATTGTTTCGTCGTTTTGGATTATTAATACTGTTTTAACTTTCAACGACATTAACGAATACTTTTTAATGATTCAGGACAATATTACTTAGCAAAAGAGGGGTAATTTAATAATTTTGCAGTTAAAAATTTACAAATAGTAAATTATCTTAGCGGGTATTAATACGCAGATTTAATTACATTTGTTGCAGATACAAAAATTTCTATGTCGGAAACAGCACAGCTAAAAATTGGTGATAAAACATTTGAACTCCCGGTAATTGAGGGTACAGAAGGCGAAAAAG
>Ga0307515_10006232_pt1 | contig 23953 bp, 27 predicted proteins | sample 17_EM_MG_FD_194513 | JGI IMG/M metagenome (GOLD analysis project Ga0307515, IMG submission 194513) | Populus trichocarpa ectomycorrhiza microbial communities from riparian zone in the Pacific Northwest, United States - 17_EM | ecosystem: Host-associated > Plants > Roots > Unclassified | place... | reverse complement strand
CCAAGCGGGTGGCAGGCCGAGGACGTTGGGTACCGGGCGCAGCGAAGTAAAGGAGGAGGCCCGGCTTGCGCAGCAAGCCGGGCCGGGGGACATGAGCGGAGCCCGGTACCCAGCGGCCTCGGCCCGCAACGACACGTCGAACGAACGACCGCAACGGGCCGACAGCAGCCGTCCAACAGGTGGAGCAACTAGGATGGCGCTGCTTGACGTCAAGAACCTGCACGCCGGCTACGGCCGCGCCGAAGTGCTGACCGGGCTGGACTTCAGCCTCGAACCTGGCCAGGTGATCACCATCATCGGCCCCAACGGCGCCGGCAAGAGCACGACGCTCAACGCGCTGATGGCGGTGCTGCCGTCGCGTGGCCAGGTGGTGTTCGACGGTGTCGACCTCGCCGACGTGACGCTTGAAGAACGGGTGATGCTGGGCCTGGCCCTGGTGCCTGAAAAACGCGAGCTTTTCGGCACCATGCCGGTCGAAGACAACCTGGTGCTGGGCGGCTACCGCGCGATGAAGCTCAGGCGGCCGAACTGGCGTGGTGAACTCGAACGGGTCTACGAGCTCTTTCCGCGGCTGAAGGAGCGGCGCACGCAGCTCGCCGGCACGCTTTCGGGCGGCGAACGCCAGATGCTGGCGGTGGGCCGGGCGCTGATGTCGGCGCCCAAGCTGCTGATGCTGGACGAACCCAGCCTGGGCCTGGCGCCGCTGGTGGTGCGCGAGATCTTCCGCATCATCGCGCGGCTGCGCGAAGGCGGCACCAGCATCCTGCTGGTCGAGCAGAACGCACGCGCTGCGCTCGAAGTCGCCGACCACGGTTATGTGCTCGAAACCGGCGCCATCGCATTGCAAGGGCCGGCGCAGCAGCTCGCCGGCGACCCGCGGGTGATCGAGACCTATCTCGGCGCCGCGCGCAAGGCCTCGTGATGGCGGTGGTGTCCGAGACCAAGGCGGCGGACCTGCTCGACACCGGCAGCGTGCACCACCTGATGGGCTATCTGCTGGCGATGGCCTCGGTGCAGACGCGCCGCGCCTTCCAGCACAGCCTGGGCACACCTTTCGACCTGCGCACGGTGGAGTTCACGTTGCTGATGCTGCTGCTGAGCAGCGGCGGCGCTTCGCCCAAACAGCTTGCACGCACGCTGGACATGCCGGCGCCCAACGTCACGGTGCTGGTCGACAAGCTGGTGGCGCGTGGCCTGATCGAACGCCGCCGCAGCAGCACCGACGGCCGCGGCCAGCGTGTGCTGCTGACCACCGACGGCCTGGCGCTGGCGCGGCAAGCCCATGCGCAGTCGATGACGAGCGAAGCCGAACTGCTGCAGCGGCTGTCGCCGGCCGAACAGGCGATGCTGCGCGAGCTGCTGCTGAAGTTGTCGCGCGGCTGAGAGTCTGAGCGCCGCGCCGTGGCGCGGCACGGCACCGCAATTGGCTGGATCGGCCTCGCCAGAATGGCCCTTGCGGCAGCGGCGCAGCGGCCCGACGATCGTGCACCATGCGCGTGTTCACGACGTTCCCGGACCGGGCCATCGGTGGCCCGTCGGCCCTGCCGGCCCTACCGGGCTTTGTGCCCGGTGCGCGCTGTCTGTGGCTGACAGCCGACGACAGCACGGCGCTGCCGCTGCTGCAGGACGCCTTGTCGGCCGAAGGCCTGGCGGTGCGGGCCACGTCTGCCGACGACACACTCGACGACACGTTCGACGCCGTGTTGCTGTGGGTGACACGCGGCCTCGCCGGCCAGCTGCGGCAATTGCGCGAGCTGCGCCGGCTGGCGCCCGACCGGCCGCTGCTGGTGGCCTGCAGCGGGTTGCGTGAACTCGACCAGGTGCTGGCGCTGGAGATGGGCGCCGACGACGTGCTCGACACCGCCTGGTCGGCGGCCGTGGTGGCGGCGCGGCTGCGCGCGCGCTGGCGCGTCGGCACGCCGCGCGGCGACAGCTTCGAAGACGAACTGCAGTTCGGCGCCCTGCACCTGGTGCGCAGCGAGCGCAGGGTGGCTCACCACGGCAGCGTCGTGCCCTTGACCGAAGGTGAGTTCGAGGTGCTGTGGCTGCTGGCCAGCCACGCCGGCAGCGCCCTCAGCCGGGCCGAGATCCTGCGCCGCGTGCGCGGTCTCGACGACCAGCCGCTGGACCGCTCGATCGACTGCCGCGTCTACCGCATCCGCGCCAAGCTCGGCGACCACGAGCGTGGCCAGCACCGCATCCGCACCGTGCGCAACCGCGGCTACGTCTTCCTTCCGGCCGGCTGGTGAACCGCTGGTGATGACGGCCTCGCTGGTTCTGTTCGTTGGCGAGGGTTGCCGCCCGGGCGTGCAGGAGCGGGCCCTGCTCGGCCGCGATGGCACACGCTGCCTGTGGGTGGCCGACCCGGCGCAGGCGCACAGCGCCGCTGCGCTGGCGCGCTTCGATGCCGTGGTTCTGGATGTCGACGCTGCCGGCGCGCGCTGGGGGCTGGCGCTGGTGCGCCTGCGCGACGCGCTGGCCTGCCCGGTGCTCGTGGTCGCGGCAGCGGACGCTGCCGACGACGAGGATCTGGACGAGATCCTGGCCCTCGAACTCGGCGCCGATGTCTTCTTGCGCCAGCCACTGCTGCCGCGCCGCCTGCATGCCCACCTCTGCGCCTTGCTGCGGCGGCCGCCTGCAGCGATGCCGAAGATGCCACCCCCACCCGACCGTGCGACCGAGCGCCTGGCGGCGGGCCTGGCCGCGGTGGCGCTGAACGACACGCAGACGGTACTGCTGCAATGCCTGATGGCGGCGCCGGGCCGCATCGTCACCCGCGCCGAGCTGCTCGCTGCGCTGCCGCCGGGCCTGCGCGCGCGCACGCTCGACCTGCATATGCACAGGCTGCGCCGGCGCCTGGCCGCCCATGGCACGGTGTGGCCGTGCATCGGCGCCGTGCGCGGCCGTGGCTACATCCTGACCACCGCCGGCAACGATGTGGCGCTGCCTTTGCGCGCTGCGGCGTGAGTCTGCAAGGCCAGGCCGATGCGGCGGATGGCATCGTCGATCAGCGCCGGCTCGAAGGCGCCGAACCCGATGGCCAGGCCGTTGCGCAGCCCGGGCCCGATGCACACCGATGACAGGGCCATCGCGATGATGCCCTCGGGCCGCACCGCACGCGCGATGTCGAGATCGTGGATCTCGTCGGGCAGGTGGATGCAGGCATGGGTGCCGCCGCCCAGCGGGCCCAGCACGGCCCACGGCGGCAGGTGGCGCATGCAGGCGGCGCGCAGCGCCTCGCCGCGTTCACGTGCCAGCAGCCGCAGCGTGCGCAAGTGGCGGCTCAGGTGGCCCTCGTCGATGAACCAGGCCATCGCCTGCTGCAGGCCGACGTTGCTGTGGTCGCCGAGCAGGCCGCGCATCGCGATGAACAGGTCGGCCAGCTTGGCCGGCACCACCAGGTAGGCCAGCCGCAGCGAAGGGAACATGATGCCTTCTAGCGTGCCCAGCAGCAGCACGCGGTCGGAGCGGTCCATTGCCTGCAGCGGCGCCGGGGCGCGGCCGTCGTGCGCGATCTCGTCGTTGAAGTTGCCTTCGATGACCCAGGCGCCGCAGCTCTCGGCCCACTGCATCAGTTCGGCGCGGCGGGCCGTGCTGGTGCGCACGCCCAGCGGGAACTGCGTCAACGGGTGCAGGTAGACAGCAGCGGCCTGCGGTGCCAGTTCGCGCCCGCGCGCCACGTCCAGGCCCTCGGCGTCCAGCGGCACGCCGACGACACGGGCGTGCAAGGCCTGGAACAGAGTGATCAGGCTGCTGTGGCCGGGGTCTTCGACCCACACCGTGTCGCCGGGCTCGAGCAGCACCCGCGCGATCAGCTCGACGGCCTGCGTCGGGCTGTTCAGGATCAGCACCTGCTCAGGCCGGCACGGCGTGCCGCGCGCCAGCGCGAGATGGCGCACGATGGCTTCGCGCAGCGCGCGCAGCCCGGCGGCGTCGCCGTAGTTGAGCTGGCTGCGCTGCTCTTCGCCGTAGGCACGTGCGATCAGCCGCCGCCAGGTGTCGAGCGGGAAGGTCGCGATCATCGGCGCACGTGGGTACAGCGGCAGGTTGCGCACCGCCGGCCCCGGCAGTTCGATCTTCTGCTTCGGCCCCAGGTAGAGCTGCATGCGTTCGCGCACCTTCAGCGCCGCCGCACTCACCGGCCGCAACACGGGGTTGGCAGGCGTGGGTGTGTCGGCGCGCGGCGGCAGGTCGGCGACGTAGCTGCCGTCGCCGGTGCGCCGCGCCAGCAGGCCTTCGGCCTGCAGCTGGGCGTAGGCCTCGTCGACGGCGCCGCGTGTGTAGCCCCACTCGGCTGCCAGCTGGCGCGACGAGGGCAGGCGCGCGCCGGCGGGCAGCGCGCCGCCATGGATGGCGTCGACGATGGTGCGGTAGACGAGCACCCGCCGCGCCACGCGCTCGCCGGCGCGTGCCACCGGCGCCGCAATCACTGCCCCGCAGGCCTGCTTGACCATGCCTTCACTCTAGTCGCGCCACGGCCTGTGTGGGGTGCTGGCCGGCCCGCACTGCGACGAAACGCGGTTCGCGGGCCATGAACCGCGGCGCCACGGCCAGTGCGTCAAGGCTGGCGCACGTAGCGACCGTCGAACACCGTGGTCCAGGTGCTGCCGTCATCGTCGCTGCCCTCCCAGTGCTGGCGCACCGTGCCGTCGGCGGCCGGTGTCCAGCTGATGCGCTCGCGCCGCGTCGTGGCAGGGCCGCTGCCGGCAAGCACCATGCGTGTGCCTTGCAGCGCACCGGCCAGCCGCAGCAGGCCACCTTGGCTGTCGACCCAGTGCTGGTGCCACTGGCGCGTGTCGGCATCCCAGCTGTTGAGGCTGGTGCCGCTGACGCCGCCGTTGCCGCGCCAGCGCTCGATCAGGGCGCAGCCGTTGTCGACAAGTTCGATGCTGTTCTCGCCGACCTTGTTGCCGTCGGCGCCGAACACGGTCCAGCGGCCGACCCAGAAATCGAACTGGCGCTGCTCCGGCGCCTTGCAGCGTGTGTGGGCTGGCGGCGCTGGTGGTGTGCTCGTCTGCGCCCAGGCGGCCGTGCCGGCGAGCGCGAGGACGGGTGCGAGCACGACAAAAGCAGAAGAAGATCGCATGCACAAGAGCCTATGCCGCAGCCGCATGCCCAGGTGTGCGGAACTTGCGCTTTGTGCAGTTCAGCGCAGCGTGGGCCCGTACCGCGCCAGCGCGCGGGCCAGTGCAAAGCGGCTGCCGAAGCCGCACTGCAGCGCGATCCGCTCGCGGTCGTGTTCGCCGGCGGCCAGCAGCCGCAGTGCCGCGCGCGCCCGCTTGCGCAGCAGGAAGGCGTAGGGTGTGATACCGAAACAGGCGCGGAAGTGGCGCACGAAGTGGTAGCGCGAGAGGCAGGCCACACGTGCCATGGTGTCCAGCGTGATCGGCTCGGCATGGCTGCTGTCGATGAAGTCGGCCGCCAGGTGCAGGCGCCGGGCGAGTTCTTCACGCGCTGCCCGGCGCGGCCCCGTCGCGGCCGGCACGGCGTTGCCCTGCAGCAGGGCGTCGAGCAGCAGCGTGAGCTGCTCTTCGAGCATTTCTTCGCACAGCGCACCGGCCAGCGCGGTGTCGCGCAGCGCCAGCAGCTGGCGGCTGATGGCGCCGCCGTGCGGCCGCAGATGTTCGCGCAGTTCACCGGCGCGCCGGCGCGGGTCGGGTGTCTGCAGCGCCGCGTCCAGCGGCTGCGCCCGCGCCGCCCGCACCTCGGCGTGCAGCCCGGGCCGGAAGAAGACCGCGAACGAGGTCATTGGCCGCGGCGAGCGCACCATGCTGCCGTAGCAGCGGCCGTCGCCGAGCAGCAGCCAGTGGTCGTCGTCGACCACCACCTCGCGTTCGCGCAACAGATATCGTTCGCGCCCGCCCCAGGCCGCCTTGATCGACAGCAGTTGCGGGTGCACGTCGTATTCCACCTGCGCGGCGCGGCCGCAGACGAGCGCGTTTTCACGCCCCCAGCGTTCGTAGAACGAGCGCCTGAATGGGGCATTCGCCGCGGTCAGCGGCCGCGGCGGCAGGTCGGGCATGGCGGTGAGGATCATCGCAGGCCGATGATGCCACCACCTTCCCCACCGCGAGTCACTGGAACGTGTAGCTCAGGCCGGCGTAGACGAAGCGCCCACGCGGGTCGGCGTACTGCGGGTCGTAGCCCGACTGGAACGAGAAGCCCTGGTTGCTGTACGGCGGGTCGCGGTCGAGCAGGTTGCGCACGCCCAGCGTCAGGCGCAGGCCCTTGAAGCCGGCGTAGGTGGTCTGCAGGTCGAAGAGTTCGTAGGCACCGACCCGGCGGTCGACGCCGGTCAGGTTGCTCGGCAGGTCCTTGTAGCTGCTCTGGTAGCGGTAGGCCAGCGTCGAGTCCCAGTCGCCGAAGAGCCAGCTGAGCGACTGGTAGGTCTTCACGCGCGGGATCACGCCGCCGGCGGTGGACTGGTCGAGGTTGCCGACGTTGGGCGAAAACGAGCCGTCGGGGTTCTGCGTGTCGTACTTCGAGAAGTAGGTGCCGTTGAAGGCCAGCGTGAAGCGGCCCAGGCTGCCGGCCGGCCAGCGCCAGCGGGCGTCGATGTCGACACCGGCCACCTTGGTCTGGCCGAGGTTGATGTTCTGCTGGTTGATGCTGATGATGGGCCCCGGCAGCGTCGGCGTGGCCGGGTCGACCGGGCCGCGCACGACGAAGGAACCGTATTTGTCCAGGTTGGCCAGGATGAAGGTCTGCGCCAGGCCCTGGGTGATGGTGTTCTCCAGGTTGACATGGAAAGCGTCGATGCCGATCGACGCGCCCTTCACCGGTTCGAAGACGATGCCGAGGGTCGCGTTGGTCGACTTCTCGGGTGTCAGCGTCGTGTTGCCGCCGTTGACGGTGCCGAACTGGGTGGCGCAGTCCTTGACGCCGTCGCCGGTGGTGGGGCAGCGCAGCGGGTCGTCGAGGCCGGTCTGCGAGACACCCTGGGTCTGCGGTGCGTACAGGTCGGCCAGGCTGGGTGCGCGGAAGCCCTTGCCGATGGAGCCGCGCACGAGCACGGCGCTGGCCGGCTGCCAGCGGAAGCTGACCTTGGGTGTGGTCGAGTTGCCGACACCTTCGTAGCGGTCGAACCGCACCGCGGCATCGAGGTCCAGCCCTTTCACGATGGGCACCGAGACCTCGCCAAACGCCGAGCCGACGCTGCGTGTCCGGTCGACGGCGGCGATGTTGCCGCCGAAGCCCGCGAGGTCGCCTTGCAAGAGTTCGGTGCTCGGCTTGAAGTCGTACTTCTCCTTGCGGAACTCGGCGCCCAGTGCCAGCGCCAGCGGGCCGGCGGACAGGGCCACGACATCGCGCGAGGCCTTGCCGCCCAGGCTGGTCAGCGTCGAGGTGACGCTGAAGGCCTCGCCAAGGAAGTTGGTCGCCCGGATCTGGGCGTCGACGGCCGGTGTGTTGGCGCCGAAGAAGTTCACCGTGCCGCTGTTGAGCAGCGGCAGGATCTTCGACAGCACCGGGTAGCCGTCGTTGATCTGTTCGGTCACCTTGCTGGCGCTGTGCAGGAAGGCGGTGTCGAAGTCCCAGCCCAGTGCAACACCGCGCAGGCCGAAGGTCAGCCGCGGCGCTTCCGAGGTGTCGGTGAGGTCGCGGTTGCCCGAGACGGCCGCGCGGTAGCGCACCAGCACGTCGGGTGTCGGGCCGCCGGTGATGCCTTGCACGAACAGCGTCGGGTAGTACGGGCTCGCCGAGGTCAGGATGACGGTCGACGACGGCTGCGCGGTGATGCTGGTGTCGTTGTAAGGCGGGGTGTTGGCGAGCGGGTTGTTCGGCGGAATGGTGAACTGGTCCGACAGCGGCACCGGCTGGATCACGACCCGCTGCTTGTTGCGCGTGAACGAGGCTTCGACGAAGGCCTCGAGGTCGTTGGACAGCGCGAACTTCGCCGCGGCGAAGATGCCGGCCTTGTCGGTGGCCGGCACCAGGGCCACCAGGCTGGCGGGGTCGAAACGGCAGGCCACCGTGCCGCGGCCGGGTTCGAGCTGCGAGTACGGCGCCACGCAGCCGGTCGCCGCGGTCGGGTTGACCGAACCGAACGAACCATCGAGTGCCGCGATGTTGGCCGGGAAGGTGTTGCCCGACGACGTGGAGTTACCGGCTTCGACGTTGTAGCCCTGGCTCGCGAAGTTGCGGTCGCGGCCGAACAGCGCGTCTTCCTTCTGCAGCGTGCCGACGAGCATGAGGTTGTAGCCGTCGCTGGCGAGGTCGCCCTTGCCCCAGACGATGCTGCCGCGCTTGATCTTGGCGTCGCCGCGTGTGGCCTGGCCGGCTTCGAGCGCGAGTTCGGTGGCGCGGTAGTTCTTGCGCAAGATGAAGTTCACGACGCCGGCGATCGCGTCGGAGCCGTAGATCGCCGAGGCGCCGTCCTTCAGCACTTCCACCCGTTCGACGGCGGCCAGCGGGATGCTGTTGACGTCGACCGAGACCGAGTCGTTCGTGAAGCCGATGCCGTACGGCGCGATGCGCCGCCCGTTGATCAGCACCAGCGTGCGCAGCGAGGTCAGGCCGCGCAGCGAGAGCGACGAAATGCCGCCGGTGGTGGCGCCGGACGACGACGAAGCCACCAGGCCGCCGCTGCTGGACGCGGCGCTGATGGTCTGCATCAGCTGTTCGATGTTGGCCGCGCCGCTGCGCAGGATGTCGTCGCGGGTGACGATCTGCACCGGCAACGCCGTCTCGGCGTCGACCCGCTTGATCGACGAGCCGGTGATCTCGATGCGCTGTGCCTCCTGGGCCGTGGCCAGGCCGGTGGCCAGCAAGGCCGCCAGGGTGCAGGCCGCACGGGCGGCGGGTGTCGGGCGAAAGGCGGCCATGGAGATTCCCCGTCGATGTGTTGCGAGGTCTCCAATCTATGAAGGACTGTGCAGCGGCGGCGAAGCGATGTGTTGCCGTTGCATGGCACCCGGTCGCAAAGGTCTCGGCCGGGCTGCGGCGCACATGTTTGCGACATGGCGTGACAAGTTGCCCGGGTTGTCCCGGAGGGCGCCACCGCGTGGGCTGTGGCGGCCTGCCAACGCCGCCGCTTTCAGGCCATGCCGGCGGCGGCCTTCGCGCGCATCTTGGCGTTGATGTAGGCGCCATGCGGCACATGCAGCAGGTCGGCGATGCGCCAGAGCACGTGGTTCTCGTGCGCCGCCAGGTGGCCGTCGGCGTAGGCCACCTGCCACATCGCTTCGATCACACGCAGCTTCTGGCCTTCGTCGAACTGCGTGTTCAGCGCCGAGGTGAAGCTGTGGAAGTCGGTGGCGCTGCGCGCCGTCTGCTCGGCCAGTTCGACCAGGCGGGCCAGTTCGTCGTCGCCCAGGTCGAACTTGGATTTCAGCGCCGCCAGCACGGCCTGGCGTTCGGCCGCGCTGGTCTCGGTGTCGGCCCGCATCACTTCCACCAGCAGCACCGCGGTGGCGAGCTGCACACGGTGTTCGCCGGCAGCGGGCGTGGCCGCCGCCGCGGGGGCGGTCAGCGAATCGAACAAGTCCTTCAGCGTGCGCAGCATGGTCAGGCCGCCTTGCGCGGCAAGGTCGCCGCCTGTTCGCCCAGATCCCAGAACAGCCCCGTCATCAGCACCAGCGCTTCACGCACTACCGGCAGCAGCAGGTGTTCGTCGGGTGCGTGCTGCTGGCACGCCGGGTAGCTGTGCGGCACCCAGACGGTGGGCAGGCCCAGCGTATCGGCGAACACGTCGTTCGGCAGCGAACCGCCCAGGTTGGGCAGCAGCACCGGCGGCCGGCCGGTGCTGTGTTCGATCGACGCCAGGGCAAACCTCACCCAGGCGTTGTCGGGGTCCAGCCGGGTGGCGGCCATCACCATCGGTTCGCTGACCTCGATGCCGCCGAAGCCATGGGCGGCCAGGTGCTGCTGCACGTGGGCGCGCAGGTTCGCGACATCGGTGCCGACGACGAAACGCATGTGCAGCTGGGCCTTGGCCGACGCCGGGATCGCGTTCACCGGGAACTCGGGGTTGCCGGTGCGGTAGGCCAGCACGTCGAGGGTGTTCCAGGCGAACACCCGTTCTGCCGGGGTCAGGCCAGGCTCGCCCCAGTCGGTGTCGACCTCGGGGTCGCCGGGGCCGCCGCCGACCTCCAGGCCGGCGAGCGCCGTGCGCACGTTGGAAGGGATCGGTGGTGGCCGTAGCGCTTCGACGAGGATGCGGCCGCGCCCGTCGACCATCGAGGCGATCGCATGCGCCAGCACCGTGCCCGGGTTGCGCAGCAGGCCGCCCCAGTTGCCGCTGTGGTGCGCGCCTTCGCGCAGGTTCAGCGTGAGGTCGAAGTTGGCGACGCCGCGCGAGCCGAGAAAGACCGTCGGCGCATCGGCACGCAGGCGCGGGCCGTCGCTGGCGATCAGCACGTCGGCAGCGAGTTCGGCCCGGTGTGCGGCGCAGAACTCGGCCAGGCCCGGCGAGCCGGTTTCTTCGCCGGTCTCGACCAGCCACTTGACGTTGAAGCCGAGTTGGCCACCGCGTGTGGCCAGCACCTGCGCCAGCGCCGCGAGGTTGATGCTGTGCTGGCCCTTGTTGTCGGCGGTGCCGCGGCCGTAGAGCTTGTCGCCTTCGGCCTGCACGGCCCAGGGGCCGGCGCCGCGGGTCCAGCTCTGGTCCTGGCCGCGGATGACGTCGCCATGGCCGTACATCAGCACGGTGGGCAGGCTGTCGGACTCATGCCGTGTCGCGATCAGCAGCGGGCCGAACGGCGGCACCGGGTTGGCATGGATCGTCGACGTGAAACCCAGCGCCGCCAGCGACGGCACCAGCTCGTCGGCCAGATAGGCTTGCAGCGCCGGGCCGCTGTCGGCCTGCTGGCTTTCGGTGCGGATGGCGACACGGCGCGCCAGGTCGCGCACGAAGGCGCCGCTGTCGAAATGCGCCTCGGCGGCGGCCAGCGCGCCGGGCCTCACGACTTGCCCACCAGCGTGAAGTGTTCCACCACCGGCGGCACCGCGAAAAACGGCCCGACGATGGCGCGCCACTGCGCAAACAGCGGCCCCTGGCGGAAACCGACGGTGTGGTCTTCCAGCGTTTCCCAGAAGATCTGCAGGATGTAGCGCTCGGTGCTTTCGACGCCGCGGTTGACCTTCCAGCCCTTGAAGCCCTGGGCCTTGCTGGCGACGGTGGCGATGCCATGCTGGATGGCTTCTTCGAACGCGGCGTTCTGGCCGGGGGGGATGCGGATGTCGGCGATTTCGAGGATCACGGCACAGATCTCCATCAAACGGAGCACCGATTGTGCAGCGCCGGGCTGCAAGGATGCCGCCGATGCCACCGCTACGATGGCGCCCATGTTGAAGGCCGACGATGCACGCGCCCGGCGCATCGGCATCGGCCTGGTGACGCTGGCGACGCTGTGTTTTTCCGTGCTCGACGCCTGTGCCAAGTGGCTGGTGCAGTCGCTGCCGGTGTTCGAGGTGGTGTGGCTGCGCTTTGCGCTGCACGTGCTGCTGATGTTTGCGCTGCTCGCGCCCCGCCATGGCCTGGGCCTGCTGCGCATGAAGAGCGCCCCGCTGCATGCGCTGCGCGGCAGCATTCTGGCAGCGATGACGGCGCTGAACTTCTGGGCTCTGCAGTACCTGCAGCTGGCCGAGACCGGGGCCATCCAGTTCAGCGTGCCGCTGTTGATCGGCCTGCTCTCGGCCTGGTGCTTAGGCGAGCGCCTGGACGCGCGGCGCTGGTTCGCCATCGTCACCGGCTTCGTCGGCGTGCTGCTCGTCATCCGGCCCGGTTCGCAGGCCTTCCATCCTGCGATCCTGCTGTCGGTGATGAACGCGTTTCTCTACGCCGCCTTCAATCTGCTGACGCGGCGCATGGCAGCCACCGAGTCGGCCGAAGGCATGCAGCTGATCTCGGCGATCTGCGCCACGCTGTGGTTGGCGCCGTTTGCACTGTCGGTGTGGCAGACGCCGCAGACGGCGCTGCAATGGGCGGTGGTCGGCCTGTGCGGGCTGGTCGGCGGCCTGGGCCACCTCTTCGTGGCGCAGGCCCACCGCCATGGTTCGGCCGCCGTGCTGGGGCCGTTTCTGTACCAGCAGATCCTCTACATGGTGCTCTGGGGCTGGCTCGTCTTTCACCAGGTGCCCGACGCGTTTGTCGTCGCCGGTTCGGTGGTCGTGGTGACCAGCGGGCTGTACCTGCTGTGGCTGGAGATGCGCCGGGCGTAGCGCCTTCGTGTAGCCTGCGCGGCCTTGTCCCGCCGGAGCGCACATGTCCCTGCTGATCCTCAGATGCCTGGCCGCCGCGCTGGGCCTGGGCGCCGCCTGCGTGCAGGCGCAGCCCGAGGCCGCGGAATGCATCCGCATTGAGAGCGATGCCGCACGCCTGGTTTGTTATGACAACTTGCACCGCCGCCCGGCCCCGGCGGCGGCGCCGGCATCCGAGCCGACATCGACCCTGGTGCCGACTTCCGACTCGATGTTCAGCGACCGCTGGGACCTGGACGGACAGCGCCGCAACGAACTCTTTTCTCCGCGGCCCTACAAACCCGTCTACATGCTACCGGTGACGTGGACCGACCGTGTCAACGTCGAACCCGGATCGCCCGCGCCCGAGCACCAGGTCACGTCGCCGCTGGACCTGCGCCCGGTGGAGGTGAAGTACCAGCTCAGCTTCAAGGCCAAGCTCTGGGAGCAGGTGTTCGGCAGCCCGGGCACGCTGTGGGCCGGCTACACGCAATCGTCGCGCTGGCAGGTTTATGCGGGCTCGGCGTCGCGGCCGTTCCGCGAGACCAACTACGAGCCCGAGGTGATGTTCGGCTGGCCGCTGAAGCTGACGCTGGCCGGCTGGGACCTGCGCCAGGCGATGGTGTCGCTGAACCACCAGTCCAACGGCCGCTCGCTGCCGCTGTCGCGCAGCTGGAACCGTGTCATCGCTTCGCTGCAGGCCGAACGCGGCGACTGGACGGCCGAGTTCCGGCCCTGGCTGCGCCTTTCGGAACCGGTGGACGACGACGACAACCCGGATATCGAAGACTACGTCGGGCGTGCCGAGCTGCTGCTCACCAAGCGCTGGCGCAGTGGCGAAGCGGCGCACGTCGCGGCGCTGCAGCTGCGCCACTCGCTGCGCGGCGGCCAGCGTTCACGCGGCTCGGCACAGCTGGAGTGGGAGTTTCCGATCGACGGCTCGCTGAAGGGCCACCTGCAGTGGTTCAGCGGTTATGGCGAGAGCCTGGTCGACTACAACCTGCGCCAGAACAAGATCGGCATCGGTTTTTCGATCGTCGGCTGGCGCTGAGGCTACGCGACGGTGTCGAGCAGTGCGCCGGCCATCGCGTTGCCGGTGCGGAACACGGCGAGGTTGGCGAGAAAACTGTTCTTGGCTTGCAGCAGGCCCACCATGTCGGTGGCCAGCGATTCGCCTTCTGTCGACGATTGCCGCAGCGTGGTGGTCACGCCGCCTTCGGCCACTGTGGCGTTCACCGCCTCCTGACGCCGGAAGTTGCGTGTGGCGGCATTGGCGATGTTGTGCCCGGCCACGCCCAGCGCCGTTTGCGCGGCTTGCGTGCCGGACAGGGCGGTGGCGGAGATGGACGACATGGCGCGAAGCGTACCCGGCGGCGACCAAAGGCGCGCGCCAGGATGTCACGCCGACCGCGACTATTCGGCTTCGATCCCGGCAGCTTTCACGACCCGGCCCCACTTCGCCGTTTCGTCCTGCTGGAACCTGGCCAGCGCTTCCGGCGTGGTGGCGAAGACCTCGCCGCCGCTGTTGTCGAAGAACTGCTGCACCGCCGTGCTCTTCAGCGCCACCTGCAGCAGGCCGTTCAGCCGCTGCACCACCGCGGGCGGGGTGGCGGCGCCGGCGTAGGCGGCGAACCAGTAGCCCATGTCGTAGCCCTTGACGCCGGCTTCGTCGATGGTGGGCACGTCGGCCAGCACAGCCATGCGGCGCGCCGAGGTCACACCCAGGGCGCGCAGCTTGCCGGCCTTGATTTGCGGCAGACCGGTGGAGGCGTCGGTGAACATCATCGTGATCTGGCCGCCCAGCAGGTCGGTGATGGCCAGCGGGTTGCTCTTGTACGGTACATGCAGGATCTCGGTGCCGCTCATCTGCTGGAACAGCTCGCCGGCGATGCGGCTGCTGGAACTGCCGCTGCCGAAGCTGAGTTTGCCCGGTGTCTTGCGCGCGGCGGCCAGCACGTCGGCGACCGTCTTGTACGGCGCGTCGGCGCGCACCACCATCACCTGGCCGCCCTTGCCCAGGCCGCTGAGCGGGGCGAAGTCTTTCACCGCGTCGTAGGGCAGCTTCTTGTACAGATGCTGGTTCGCGGCGTGTGTGGTGTTGGTGGTGATCAGCACCGTGTAGCCGTCGCCCGGCGCACGCGCCGCGGCCTGCGCTGCGAGCATGCCGCTGGCGCCAGCCTTGTTGTCGACGACGACGGCCTGTTTCGTCTGTTCGGTGATGGACTGGCCGATGGCGCGCGCCAGCTGGTCGGTGGCGCTGCCGGCGGCAAACGGCACGATGAAGGTGATGGGTTTGCTCGGCCAGTCCTGCGCGAATGCGGGGCTCAGCGCGGCCGTGGCCAGGAGTGCCAGGCTCAGGCGCCGGGTGATGGGGTTCATGGGGTGTCTCCGTTGTCGGTTGTGTTCGGGCCGCGCAGCAGCGGCAGCAGCGTTGCCGGCACCTGCAGCGGCAGGTCCAGCAGCAGGAAAGACAGCGCCTTGCCGTGGCTGTCGAGATTCAATGCGTCGTTGACGCCGCCGTCGAGCACCTCGTCGAGCACGACGTTCATCGCGTGCAGGTTCGGCAGCAGATGGCACTGCACATGGCTGGGCCGACGGTGCGCAAAACAAGCGGCCACCACCGGCGCCGTGATCTGTTCAGCGAGCAAGGGGTACAGCGCCGGATGCCAGGCGATGACGCTGATGTTCGAGCGGTTGCCCTTGTCGCCGGTACGGCCGTGGGCAACGCGCCAGAGCGGAACGGTGATCATGGCGCCGCTCCTTCGGTGAACCAGATGAAGCCGGCGTGCAGCGCTTCGCGTGGCAGCAGGCACGAGACCGTGCCCAGCGTCGGCCGCAAAGCCGTGCGCACACCACCACCGCCGGCCGGGCCGCAGGTGTAGAGCGCGGTGACCTCGCGGTTCAGGCGCTCGGCGCTGGCACGTTCGGCATGGCGCAGCGCAACCCGCAGGCGTACGTCCTGCGCATCGCCAGCAGGTGTGGCTGCCAGCCAGCGGCCGGCGTCGTCGCCGAAGACGCTGGCGACGCCGATGAGGTCGGCGCGCAGCGGGCCCAGGCCGGCCAGGCGTTGCCGCAGGATATCGGCCGCCAGCCGGGCGCGGGCTTCGGCGCGTGGGCCGGCGTACGAGATCTCGCCTTCGGCCAACCAGCCGCTTTCGAAGCAGACGTTGGCCTTCAGCGTCGCCGGCCGGGCGTGGCCGCGCACACCACGCAGGCGCACGCGGTCGGGGCCGATCTCGTCGACATGCGCCTGGCTGATGTCGGCCACGACATCGGGTGTCAGGTAGGCCGCAGGGTCGTGCACTTCATAGAGCAGTTGTTCCTTCACCGTGTGTTCGTCGACGCGGCCACCGCTGCCGGCGGGTTTGCCGACGATGCAATGGCCGTCGGCATGGATTTCTGCGATCGGGTAACCCAGCTGCGCCAGGCCGGGCACGTCTTTCAGACCGGGGTCGGCGTAGTAGCCGCCGCTGACCTGGGCGCCGCATTCGAGCAGGTGGCCGGCCATCGTGGCGCCGGCCAGCGCTTGCCAGTCGTCGGCTGCCCAGCCGAAGTGCGCCAGCGCCGGGCCGACGGTCAACGAAGGGTCGGCAACACGGCCGGCGACGACGATCTGCGCCCCGGCACGCAGCGCCTGGGCAATCGCTTCGGCGCCCAGGTAGGCGTTGGCGCTGACGATGGCGCGGCCGTGCATCTGGGGCAGCAGGTGGCGGTGTTCAGGCCCCGAGACATCGTCGCCATGGACCACCGCGATGCGTGGCAGCGGCAGGCCGAGTTCACGCGCCAGCGCGGTGATGCGGCGCGCGGCGCCGGCCGGGTTCGCGGCGCCGAAGTTGCCGACGATGGGCACGCCGTGGCGCAGGCAGTCGCCCAGCACCGGCGCCAGCATCGCCACCAGCAGCGGCTCGTAGCCGGCATCGGGGTCGGCGCGGCGCGCCAGCTGCGCCAGCGCCAGCGTGCGTTCGGCGAGGGTCTCGAAGATCAGCACGGCAGGCCCGCCGCTGGCCACCAGCGCCTGCACCACCGGCGCCGCAGCATCGGTGCGGTCGCCGGAAAAGCCGGCGGCGCAGCCGACGAGCAGGGGGGTGGTGTGCATGCATACAAATGTAGGCCGCGGCAGTTCATCTGTGAAATCGAAAGTTGCTCTACATTCATCTGCCATGCAGATGAATCTGAGCACACGCGAACTCGCCGCCTTCGTGGCACTGGCCGAACAGCGCAGCTTCACACGCGCCGCGGTGCAAAGCCATTTGTCGCAGCCGGCGTTCTCTGCGCTGATCCGCGCGCTCGAAGAGACCGTGGGCGCACGCCTGTTCGACCGCACGACCCGCAGCGTCGAACTCACCGCCGAAGGCCGGGTGCTGATGGATGCCGCGCCGCGGCTGCTGCGTGACGTGGAGCAGGCGCTGGCCGATGTGCGTGACCACGTTGCGCGCCGGCGCGGCCGCGTCGCTGTGGCGGTGCTGCCGTCGCTGGCCGCGGGCTGGCTGCCGCCGCTGCTGGCGGCCTACCGCGAGCGCTGGCCGGGCGTGCAGCTCGACGTCGCCGATGTGCTCAGCGAAGCCTGCATCGACCGGGTGCGTTCGGGCGCCGCCGACTTCGCGCTGGCCGCGACACGCACCGCCACGCCCGAACTGCTGACCGAGGACTTCTGCAGCGACGCCTTCCACGTCGTCTGCCGCGCCGACCATGCACTGGCGGCTTTGCGCGGCGGTCGCGGCGCGCTGCACCTGGCCGACCTGGCGCCCTACCCCATCGTGCAGCTGGCGCGTTCGAGCAGCGTGCGCCAGTATGTCGAAGCGGCGATCCACCCGACCCGGCTGGCCACCGCGATGGAGCTGGACCAGCTCAGCAGCGTGGCCGGCATGGTGCGCGCCGGCCTGGGCATCAGCATCGTGCCGACGCTGACGCTTTTCCACTTCAACCACCCCGAACTCGTGACGCGCCACTTCGACGCGCCCGGCCTGCTGCGCCAGGTGTTCATCGTGCGCCGTGCCGATCGCTCGTTGTCGAGCGCAGCGCAGGCCTTGTACGAGATGGCGCTGACGGCGCGGCCACGGGCTGCGGCGTCGCGGCAGCGGCGCACACCGCGATGATGTCCAATCGAGTCATGGACACCCTGGACTTCGCCCTGCGCGGCGACCACATCACGCTCGACGCCTTGCTCAAGGCCACCGGCATGGCGCCCAGCGGCGGCACCGCCAAACAGCTGATCGCCGCCGGCGAGGTGCGTGTCAACGGCGAGACCGAGACACGCCGCGGCCGCAAGCTGCGCGCCGGCGACGAGGTGCTGCTGGGTGCAGCGCGCGTGCGTGTGAGCGGCGGCTGATCAGCCGCGCCCGGTGGCGTAGACGGCGGCCTGCACACGCGAGCTGAGGTTGAGCTTGCGCAGGATGTGCTGGACGTGGATCTTCACCGTCGTCTCGGCGATGTCCAGCGTGCGCGCGATCTCCTTGTTGCTGGCGCCGCGGGCGATCTCGGCCAGGATCTGCTGCTCCCGCGGCGACAGGCTGTCGATGGGGTCGGCAGCGGCCGGGGCAGCAGCGACGGCGGCCGGCGGCTGCAGCGAGCGGAACGCCGTGACCAGCTTGCCCGTCATCTCCGGGCTGATCGTCGACGCGCCCGCCACCGTGCGCAGGATGGCGTCAGCCAGCATCTCGCTGTCCACCGTCTTCAGCAGGTAGCCGCGGGCGCCGCCGCGCAGGGCGGCAGCGAGGTCGCGTTCGTCTTCGCTCACCGTGAGCATCAGCACCTGGGCCTGCGGCGCCACTTCGCGCAGCCCGGGCAGCGCATCGACGCCGTTGACACCCGGCAGGTGGTTGTCGAGAAGGATCACGTCGGGCCGCACCTCGGCGGCGCGGCGCTGCGCCTCACCGGCGTCACCCGCCTCGGCGACCACCTCGAAACGCGGGTCGCTGGCCAGCAGCGCGATGAGGCCGCGGCGGAACAGCGTGTGGTCGTCGACCACCAGCACGCGGATCGGTGGTTGGCGCATCGGGGTGCTGGCGGTCATCATGCCGCGAGCGCCTGCCGCTGCGGCAACGTCAGCACGACGCAGGTGCCGGCGCCGGGCACCGAGTCGATCTCGACGTAGGCGCCGATGCGGCCCGCGCGCTCGTGCATGATGCGCAGGCCGACGTGGGTCTGGTCGGGTGCGGCGGCCTCGCTGCTGTCGAAGCCGCGGCCGTCGTCGCGCACTTCCACGCGCCACTGCGGCGCCTGCTGCACCTCGACCCAGACCGCCTGGGCGCCGGCATGTTTGCGCACGTTCGACAGCGCTTCCTGCACCACGTGCAGCACCTGCACCTGCACGTCGGCTGCCAGCGGCAGGCCGTCGCCCTGCACCGAGAAGTGGGTCGCCAGGCCGGTCTGGTGCTCGAACTTCTGCAACGTCGTCTGCAGCGCCGGCATGATGTCTTCTTCGTTGGTGCGGGTGCGGAAGTGCAGCAGCAGTTCGCGCACGTCGGACAGGCTTTCGTGCACGCCGGCGTCAAGTTCGCCGAGCGTGCTCTGGATGCGGCTGGGGTCCTGGCGCTGCAACGCCGTGCGCAGCAGGCCGACCTGGATCTTCAGGAAGGCCAGGCTTTGCGCGATCGAGTCGTGCAGTTCACGTGCCAGCAGGCCACGTTCTTCGGCGACCGCGGTCTCGCGCTCCAGCGCTCCCGCGCGCAGGCCTTCGATGGCGCCGGCCAGGTGGCTGGCCAGGGTTTCGAGCAGGGCGCGGTCGTCGGCGCCCAGCGTCGTTGCCGTGCGGTAGAACAGGTTCAGCTCGCCGACCATGCGCTCCTGCAGGCGCACCGGCACGCTGATCACGGTCTCGAAGCCGGCGCGTTCGCAGTGGCCGAGCAGGCCGTCGGGCTGCTCGGCGCGGATCGGGATCACGCGGGTCGCCGCATCGCCTTGCGGTTGGCCGCAGAAGCAGTCGCCCGTGGGCACGCAGTGTTCCGCTTCGACCAGCGCCTGCGGCAGGCAGTCCGAGGCCAGCATCAGGTAGCGCCGGTTCGATTCGTCCGACCAGCGCACCGCCGAGGCGTCGGCATGGGCTACGCGCCGCACTTGCTGCGCAAAACCCTGCGCCAGCGCGTCCAGCGTGGTGGCGCGGCTGGCAAACGCCGCGGCTTCGTACAGCGCGGCCAGGCGGGTGTGTTGCAGTTCCAGCCGCAGCGTCTTCTCCTGCACCTTCGCTTCCAGGCTCTGGTACAGGCTCTGCAGCGTCTGCGCCATGCGGTTGAAGCCGGCAGACAGGGCGCCGAACTCGTCGTTCGAAGTCACCTCGACACGCACCGCCAAGTCGCCTTCACCCACCTGCGCCAGGCCGGTCTGCAGCCGCGCCAGCGGGTTGAAGACGAACAGGTAGGCCGAATAGAGCAGCGCCACCGCGCTGCCGATGGCCAGCGCCACCATCACGAACTGGAAGGCGTTGAGGATGGCGGTCAGGCGGGCCAGCTGCTGTTCGATGGCCGAGACGAAGGCATCGATGCGTTCGACGAAGGCCTCGGCCTGGCGCGCCGTTTGTGTTGCCGTCTGTGCCGCCGGTGCTGCGGAGCCGGCCCAGGCCGCACGCAACACCGACCAGCCTTGCTGCACGTCGGCAAACGCCGCCTGCGACCGGGCGTCGCGCGGCACGAACAGCGGCCGGGCGGGGTCGCCACTGCGCAGCGTCGCGACACTCTGGTCGAACTGTCCGGCCAGCGCGTCGATGCGGCTGGCGTCGCCGCCGGCCAGTGTCTGCGCCAGCCGCCAGGTCTGCATGCGCATGCGGCCTGCTTCGTTGACGGCGGCGGCCCCGCCTTCGAGCTGCCAGGTCACCCACAGCGTCAGGCCGATCGACAGCAATGCCATCAGCAGCAGGCCGCCGCCGATGGCGCTGAGCTTGGCCGAGAGGCTGCGGGGTTTGTGCATGGCCGGCACGCTAGCAGTCCACCACGCGGCAGGCAGCGCTGTCATGCGCGGCGCGCGCTGATGCATGACGCGGTGATGCGGTGGCATGATCGCAGCCATGGAAATTGCCGACTTCGACGACCTGCTGGCCGCTGCGCGTGCTCAGGCCGAACCCCAGCGCCTGCTGCTGGTGTTCGCCGACGCCAGCCTGCCCGCCGACGCCAGTGCCGAGCAGCGTGCGGCGTTCGACGCTGGCGAAGCCGGTGAGCTCGGGCCGGTGATGTGTGTCGACAAGAGTCCCGCCGAACTGGCCGACTTCCAGGCACTGCTGGCCGAGGCGGCGACCACCGCCCAGCCCTGGACGCTGGTGTTCGCTGCCGCGCTGGGCGGCAGCGCCGGCCAGGCGCCGACGGCGGCTGTGGTCGACACCGCCTTGCAGGCCATGGTCGAGGCCGTGCGCGCCGGCGACATCGGGCGCTACATCGCGTTCGACCGCGCCGGTCACGCTGTGCAGATGGGCTGACACGCTGGCGGGCTGCTAGGGTCCGCCGACACGTTTGCCGATGCGCACGTGCCAGCGCTCGGGGCCGGCTTCGAGCAGGTCCCAGTCGAACTGGTCGCGGCGTGTGCTGTGGAAGTGGTGGTGCAGCGGCGTCGGGTCGTGGTCGTTAAGCAACTCGAGGGCGTCACCCGGGGCCAGCGCGTCGAACCGGCTCAGCAGCAGCGTGTGCCGGTGGTGCGGCGCAATGCTGCGCACATCCACCAAAGACGAGTCGTCGGCCATGCGGTCCATTCCGGTCTCCTTCACGCGATTGTGCCCAGCCCGCAGTGTGCGCCGCTACGGCTGCCCCGGTCTTGACATCCGTCAAACTGCGCCTCAGACCGGCGCCTGCGGCTCTTCGTAGTGCGCGTACGGGCCGGTGCCTGCATGCAGCGAGGCCGACGCGGCGATGAAGGCGCCCTGCTGCACGTCGAAGACATGGACCTCGCCGTCCTCGATGACGTAGTGCCAGCCGTGCAGCGTGACCGTTTTCGCCTCGACCCGTTCACGCACCATCGGATAGGCCATCAGCCGCTCCAGCTGCAGCACCACCGCACGCTGCTCGGTGCGGCGCAGCGCCTCGGGGCCGGGTTCTGCCACCGGCAACGCAGCTTCGCGGCCCAGCTCCAGCCAGGACGCCAGGTTCGTGGCAGCCGGGTGCACGCCGCCGTAAAGCGCGCGGATGCCGCCGCAGTGGCTGTGGCCGCAGACGATGATGCGGCTGACGTTCAGGTTCAGCACCGCGAACTCGATCGCGGCCGCAGTGCCGTGGTAACCCTTCGAGCCGTCGTGCGGCGGCACGAAGGCGCCGACGTTGCGCACCAGGAAGAGTTCACCCGGCCCGGTACCCGTGAGCAGGTAGGGCACAAGGCGCGAGTCGGAGCAGCCGATGAACAGCGTCGTCGGGTGCTGGCCATCGTCGACGAGCAGGCGGAAGGTCGACTGGTACTGCGGGAAGGCGTCGTCATGGAAACGGCGCAGGCGGGCCAGCAGCTCGTCGGGCATGGGGTCGACCTATTGCACCAGCGGCGTCGCCGCGGCATCCAGATCGACGCCTTCGACCTCGGCCTGCCCGGCCAGCAACTGCAGGTACTGGCGCAGCGCGGTCGTGAAACTCTGCTGGCGCAGCGCCTGCGCCACGGCCGAGCGCACGGCCTCGAATGGCGGCGACCGGCCGGGTTCACGCGCCAGCACTTCCACCACGTGCAGGCCGAAGCGGCTGTGCACCAGGCGCGGCAGCACGCCGACATCGCTGTGGCCGAACAGTTCGCGGCCGAACTCGGGCGCACAGTCGGCGCTGGTGAGCCAGCCGAGGGCGCCGCCGTCTTCGCCGCTGGGGCAGTTCGAGGTGGTTTTCGCGACCGCGCCGAAACGTTCGGTCTGGCAGCGTACGTCGAGCAGGCAGGCTTCGGCGCGCGAGCGCAGCAGCGTCACGTCGACACCCGGCGTCACCGCGAACAGCACATGGCGTACCTGCACCCGTTCGCCGATGGCGTAGCGCGCGGCATGGGCGGCGTGGTAGCGGCGGCAGTCGTCTTCGCCGGGTTCGGGGCCTTGCAGCTCCTGGTCGAGCAAGGCCTCGATCGCGTCGCTGGCCGCGGCGCTGCAGGCACCGGCCTGCGGCACGGGGTCGTCGGCGTCGAGCAGGCCGTTGCGGATGGCGGCTTGGCGCAGCAGCTCGGCGCAGGCGCGCTGGCGCAGCGCGTCTTCGGCCAGGGTTTCGCCCGGCTGCGCGAGCGCAACGCCGTTGATGCGGGCCACGGTGTTCATCACAGCTTCCTCGGGTGGGTCGGCACGTTGAGCCGGCGTGAACGAACGATCTGGTACGGGCGGAACAGATAGGTCACCGACGCCAGGCCGCTCCAGACATGGACCAGGCGGCTGAACGGGAACAGCAGGAAGATCGTCATGCCCAGCAGCATGTGCACCTGGTAGTGCCAGGCCGTGCCCGCCACCAGGCTGGCGTCGGGCTGGAGCGTGGCGATGCCCTGCAGGTAGCTGGCCAGCCGCAGCATGGTCTGCGGGTCGGACACGTGGTGCAGCGACGCCGGCAGTGTCGACAGGCCGATGACCAGCTGCAGCCACAGGATGACCAGGATGGCCAGGTCCGTGCGGTGGCTGGTGAGGCGGATGCGCGGATCGAAGATGCGCCGGTGCAGCAGCAGGCTCAGCCCGACGAAGCAGACCAGCCCGGCGATGCCCCCGGCCACCACGGCCAGGAACTGCTTCTGCGGCGCGGTGACGAAGATCTCGTAGACCGCATGCGGCGTCAGCTGGCCGAACAGATGGCCGAAGAAGAGAAACAGGATGCCGGCATGGAACAGGTTGCTGCCCAACCGCAGCTGGCCGCTGCGCAACAGCTGCGACGAGTCGCTTTTCCACGTGTACTGGTCACGGTCGAAACGCGCCAGGCTGCCCATGAAAAACACGGCCAGGCAGATGTACGGATAGACGTTGAAGAGGACGTTGTGCACGGCGGTGTTCATGTGCGCGCTCCTTGGGTGTTGTGGGCCGCGTTCTTGACGATGCGGATCGGCTGCGGCTGGCCCGGGCTGGCCTGGCCTTCGGTCGAGCAGCCGCCGAAGGCGAGCGGTTCTTCCCAGCTCTCGTCGAGCCCGGGTTCGTCGGGCAGCTTGACGGCCTGGGCTTTCTCGCCGGCCAGGTCCAGCAGCGCGGCAACGACGGTGGCGTAGACGCTGTCGCGTTGGAGCAGCGCGCTGAAGACGACTTGCAGGATGTGCGACACCTCGCGCAGCAGCCCGACGGCCTGGGCCGGCGGTTGCGTCGAGGCGAATTGCAGCAGCACCGGCAGGTAGTCCGGCAGCTCGCCCGGCGCCAGGAACAGGCCGGCCTGCTCGTAGGTCTTCAGCAGGTCCACCATCGCCGGGCCGCGGTCGCGCGAATCGCCGTGCACATGTTCGAACAGGTGCAGCGAGGTGCCCCGACCACGGTCGAACATCTCGACGTAGCCCGATTCGGTGTCCATCGTGCGTGGGCTGCGCAGGCGGGTCATCAGCGCGTCGAGTTCGGCCAGCCGGCCGTGGCCCAGCGCCCGTTCGGCCTGCAGCGCTTCACGCAGTTCGGGCAGGTGCGCGCGCAGTTCGGCGTCGGGGTAGCTGAGCAGGTGCGACAGCACCCGCAGCGTGAGGGTCATCGTTTTCATGTCAGTTGCTCCACCGCGCCGGGCTCAACCCATGACGCATCAATCGCTGGTTGTTGTGAGACTGCTCTCGGCCCATTACGGCCATTGGGGTGGTGGCGATCGCGCGCGCTTGGGGTGCCCTGTTGCGCTCATGTCCCCCGCCCCAGCTTGCTGCGCAAGCTGGGGCTCCTCCTTTACTTCGCTCCACAGGG
>Ga0307515_10006231_pt1 | contig 23953 bp, 27 predicted proteins | sample 17_EM_MG_FD_194513 | JGI IMG/M metagenome (GOLD analysis project Ga0307515, IMG submission 194513) | Populus trichocarpa ectomycorrhiza microbial communities from riparian zone in the Pacific Northwest, United States - 17_EM | ecosystem: Host-associated > Plants > Roots > Unclassified | place... | reverse complement strand
CACCGTCCTCTGCACCAATCACACTGCACACACAAGACCGACTAGCTTCACGACTCAGCATACTCACACCATGTCCGCCACACACACATCCCATCCAAAATCTGGAACTATGGCTGTAATGGGACGACAGGTGTACATTCAGTCGCCGCTGGAGGCATCGATGAAGAAGCTTGGGATTGACTACTGGTCCCTCTCGAAGGCAGGTTGGTTTTATACCCATTACAGTATACAGAAAGCTAATACGGGAGTAGATAGATGAACGGGAGGCATTCCAGAGAATGCGTCGAGTTCAGCTTGGCAGCGATGCTCCGATGTATGCCAACCTCGGCAGGTATTATGAGCCCTTCGAAGAGACTGTCGCTCCAATCAGCGCACTGGCTCTGAAATCCGCGTTCCCACCAATTCCCCCAAACAAGCCACCTCCTCCCGCACCATGCGGGGATGAGGATCCCTTGGGGGGAACAGCCACTCCCCATCAGCTCCTGGAGGATACCAGCCCGGTTCGACATAGCGTCCGTCTATCCCAGGTCTTCCGTCCCATGTCCATTAGTCCAGCCCCTGTGCTCGATTATCTAGCAACTCCAGCGTCTCCATCAGGAATAAATGCAGAGCCTGACGTGACGAGGATCGATTCGCGCCACGCAGAGGACCTAAAGCCCATCGACCGGGCCAAGGAGACAGAAGAATACACTGAGGTTACTGGGGATGAGTATATACCTGCTGAGGGCGCAAATGAGGAAGAAGGGTACACCGCATATGGTCCTCCGAACCGAAGGGGCCAGAAATCGATTCGACATATACGAGAAAGAGCGGCGCCATACTCATTAGAGGGGAACGCTCCAAATCGGGTGCACAAGCCCCGCATTGTTACCGACGAAGACGATTTCCCGCGTCCGTCGATCCCCAATCCGGATAGTGCTCGCCAACAAGCCGATTTCAACGCCGGGAAGCACAAATGGTGGAGCCAGCGCGTCCTTCGACCATTACTGAGCGCCTCCCCCAAGCCCCTCTCAAAGCACGCCATTTTATCAATCATCAAGAAGGACCTCGGGCTGACAGGAGACGCTTGGAAAGCCTTTCATGACGAGCATTTGGTGAGGACATATTCTTTTCTGAACCTCTTGAGCAAATGTCTGATGTTTTGCCCTCAGAATTCCATATCGCAAACACTCACGGCTGGTGCAAAGGTCGGTGGATCGAAGGGAGCAGTCTTTGTGCGCCTCGGGCGCCCTGATCAGATCAGGGGTGGATGGTGGAGTATAGGTGAGTGACATTTGGCACACATTTCGGTGATCTGATTTTATGTTTGCAGCGCGTGTTGAAGGCAGGAGCGACGTGGAAATCAAGGAGGAGACCGGCGGTTGGGTCCTCTGCACACCCACTCCCCGCACCAATACGGGCAATTAAGCGAGTCAGGAACAAGTAGTCCACATTTAACTCGGTCCTTTTGCAGGTCACGCATCACCCGCCAGATTCCGCAACCCAGAATTGCGGCAAGACTTAATACCTGGACTTTTAGGATACCCCTTGAGGACATTTTATCTCTTCTTCGGACTACCTTCCTTCGTATTCCCGTGGTCTGGGTTACTTGTGTTTACATACCTTCAGCCGATCAGATCGATAGACCATCGCCTGATCATCGGAACTACATATTATTGATAGACTCTAGCATTCTATGCACCTTGGACGGCTGTTGAGTTTGGGATCGAAAGTAATTGGAGTCTGACCCCTTCATATTTGCGTATTTCGCTGATGTTCACCGGTATCGTTAGCCTTGTCAGACCTCTTGGCCCCACCTTGGAGAAGTCAAACCCCAATGAGTGGCTAGGTGGAAAGTTTGTTTCAAGTTCGAGTGTTCCAGAACTGACTTTTCGTATACCTATCTCGCTTCTGCACTGCGAGGTAAGATTTGGGCTCCCATATAATTTGGGCTGTTCTAGTTTCTCAAATGTAAAGGCAAAGAAAGGACAAAGGAGAATACATAGTGAGGAGATCTCATTGGTGTCTTTTGTGGCGAGTGGGAAACCTAAGAGGAAGACAATGGACCGTCAAAAGGTAATATACCAAACTACAAGCAAAAGGCCGGGTTAACAAAAGTTAGGGCTGATGAGTGCTAAACATTTGAGCCCAGGAGGTTCCAAAGGCACAGCTCTCAAAATCAAGAAGAACTGATCGAATATGAGAAATTGGAGGGATTGTTAGGAGAGCAGGCGAATGGAGGCCTATGCGGGAGTCTGGGGGTACCCAATATAGCAAGCCGCCCTCCGAGTCTCTGACCCAACCATCTGGGTCAGGGTGTGCATAAAAATTGAGATTGGCTGGGCTACCATGGGAGGAAGGCTCGATAGAAATATGAGGGAAGGAGTCCCATACACGGATGGTATTGTCACGAGAACCGGAGACAATGTACTGCCCATCGGTAGAGTAAGCGACGGACAATACAGAATCAGTGTGCCCCTCGAGAGGCCCGCCAACTAAAGCACCAGTCTTGGCATCCCAAATTCGAATGGTCCTGTCTTCAGATCCGGAGACGATGTGCTGCCCATTAGGTGAGTAAGCAACACACCATACCCTACTAGTGTGCCCCTCTAAAGGCATGCCAACTGCAACGCCAGTCTCAGCGTCCCAAATTCGAATGGTATGATCATCACACCCAGAGGTGATATGGTGCCCAGCAGGAGAAAAAGCCACGGAATTCACACCCCTGTTCCGCCCCTCCAAAGGCTCGCCAACTGCAGCCCCAGTCTCGGCATTCCAAATCCGAATGGTTGCGTCCTCGGATCCTGATATGATGATGTGCCGCCCATCGGGAGAGAAAGCAACCAACCAAACAATGTCAGTATGCCCTTGTAGTGGCTGGCCAACTGCAGCGCCAGTCTCAGTGTCCCATATTCGAATCGTTTTGTCACCAGATCCAGAAATGATGTGCCGCCCATCAGGAGAGTAGGCAATGGAATTCACATCCCCTCTATGCATGTCCAGAGGCCTGCCAACTGTGGAACCAGTCTTTGTGTCCCAGATTCGAATGGTCCTGTCATCAGACCCTGAGGTGATATAACATCCATCGGGAGAGTAGGCGACGGACCACACAGAGCCAATGTGCCCCTCAAGAGGCTTGCCAACTGCAGCACCAGTCTTGGCATCTGATATTCGAATTGTACTGTTAAAGGATCCAGAGATGATGTGACACCCATCTGGAGAGCAATTGACAGACCGCACAGAACGAGTATGGCCTTCAAGAGGCTTGCCGACTGTGGCACCAGTCATGGCATCCCATAGTCGAATGGTTGTATCCTCAGATCCAGAGATGATGTGCCGCCCATCAGGAGAATAAGCTATGGACATCCCAATGATAGTGTGTCCTGCTGAGACATTGACAGCTGTCAGGTGAGAGGCTGGGTTCTAATTCAAAGCACAGGAGGGAATCAGCTTGCCTGTGCATTACACTACTTGAGTGAATTTACCTGTGAGTAGTAGATCTATACCTGTGGCTCATGCTGCAGATGTTTGTGGTTATGCTCTGAAGCGAGCTCAGACATCAAGACTTCAACAAGGCTTTACCCAGCCTCGAGTCACATCAGAGACACCTCTTTAACCACATCACAGTGCGGATCACCCCACAACTCAGTTTGCTCATCCCACTGTCCACCACCTTGAGTATCTCCTTGCCCTATCATGCCAGTCTCAGCATTCTCTCCTCCAACAAAGAGCTCTTCCAGACCTCGACACAGTACCACCTGCAGAGGTTTCTGCCATTGAAGGCAGACTGATGCATACAACTCACCAATATTGCGCCTGCAAACCTAGTCAGCACGAACAAGCTGTCAGGCATCATGTTGACTGAAGGTTGCATCTCCATTGGGTGTAACACTGGTGGCTCCTCAAATACCTAACACTCCTCTCGCTTTTCTCTGTGGAAAGCCATACTGGTACCTTGTGCTGGTTACTGGTTTGTGCAGTGCAGGGACCTGGTATTCACCCAGTGCCTCTGCTGGTGAGTACCACCTGACCCGGGGACTGGTATATCACCATGTCATGGTACTGGTAACCAGTTTGCATGGCTAACACAAAAGGTTACCTCTTTTTTGGTTGTACATACTTAAATTAATAATAGAAAATGAAAGAAATTATATCCATTCCTGATGACTCTACATGCCACACGAAATACTGAAATCGTCCTCCAATTCATATTCTGGCTCTTGAATGTCATAAATATTAATCCGTAGAGGTCCCATACTGCGATCGACGATTCCCCACCATTTCCCCATCTTCACACGACCAATCACGCAGTCAATTGTTGCCACACTGAATGCATGATCCGATCCCATGTCGCTGTCCTTGTACTGGGTTGGGGTTTTGCTTGCATATTCGCCCTTGGTGTTGCACATCCGAACTAGGGCCACAATCGCAGGGACATCCTTCTTGACATCATGTCATGGGGCTGGGGTGGTAACAGCAAACAGAACAGCCTGTGCATTGTAGTATAGCATTGTGATCCATGTTTTAATGTATGGCCCATTCACAAAACTTCACCCTTCCACAACATTCCATGAACAAATAGAGTTGCCACAGTAGCTGCAGTAGCAATCTGTAGGAAGAGAAAGAAAGGCCAGGCTGGGGATCAAACCCCCCACACTACCTGCACTAGTTCTGGAGTATGTTCTAGATGCCAGTGGGTTGCGCCAATAAGCCGAGGACCACTTGTTTGTATCGTGTCCTCAAACTTATGCCCTTTCTGAGCTTGACCTCCAACCACCTCTGATGCACCAACACCCTCTCATTCATCTCTCTCATAATCATTGTCCACCATGTCTATTACCAAGATCTACACTCGTTGGGTTCATCCTTCCCCAGCAGATGAGCGACGAGTGTAAATATCCAAGCTGACTTTCCATCACATTCTTAGATATTTCGACTTGCATGGTAACTCCATAGTCGAGGTTGATGTATGGACTGCAAAAGGTCAGTATTGGTGCTGTCTTCGATCAAGTTCCCCAGTGCGGATGAGTATGACCATCCAGTCAACCTACTCACTGATGTTTCCCTTTTGCCCACTTCTTCTAGCTCTCTCATGGCCACCTTACAATCCTGCATCCTACCCATACCTATACCAAAAATCACTGATCGCCCACCCATTACTTTTCAATGCCTGAACAATGATTTTATCACTGAAATCACGACGCATAACACCAACCCCAACATCTGTTCTCATGATCATCCACCTTATACAAGTGTATCGTGCAGTTCTATAGGCAGATTCCGTGCTGCTGTCCCCTCTGGCTTCAACCTGTATTCATGAGGGCTGTCGAACTCCGTGACAGCAACAAGTTGTAATACATTGGTAAAGGTATGTACCGATATTCCTCTGCTGTGAATCGTGTTGTATTATCATTCTTCTTGGCTCACTTGCTCCATCATCCCACCTCCTACATTTGCCTGCCAGATTCATTTATGTACAAGTATTTATTGGTTCATGTTCCAGGTGTATCTAAAGCCGTTGCAAATGTCAATGAGATCATCGCTCCTCAGCTTATCGAGTCTGGCCCCAAGGTCACCCAGCAAAAGGATATTGGTGACTACCTCATCCAACTTGATGGTACACCCAGCAAGGGTAAACTTGGTGCCAACGCCACCCTTGGTGTCTCAATTGCCATTGCTGAGGCTGGCACCAGTGAAAAGGTGCGTTTTGAACATGAACCACTCTCAATCCTTTTGCTTTGCTCATCTCATTCTACCAGCCGAATATTGATGGTACTTCACATAATGCTCAGGGTATCCTTCTATACCGTCCCTTTGCTGATCTCGCTGGTGTCAAGCCTCCATTCATCCTCCCATACCCAGCTTTCAATGTCATCAATGGTGGCTTACATGCTGACAATTGCCTCGCCTTCCAAGAGTTTATGCTTCTTCCCACTGGAGCTACAAGTTTCTCTGAAGCGATGAAGATTGGTACTGAGATGTATCATATCCTTGAAGAGATATGGCCTCGATGGTGTGGATTTACTCCTCTCCTGGTCAATATACTTTATTAATACTGACCCCTTCTATCCCTTCTGCTCCACCTTCCCTGGCCTGTCCAGTCTGCTTGACTGCAGCTCCTTCTGCATCAGTATCCCCCACTCGCCACTCCAGTCGCCTGACCGGCTCAGGATGATGACCCAGAGGGGAAATGGCAAGGCTGATCTGAAGGGAAAAGACAATGCTGATCTGGACAAGCCTGAGCAGAGGCCCAAGGTATGTTTATTAACCCAGCTGCTGATCTCTCACTAATTCCATATAGTGTGTGACCCGCGGTATCAAGAACCCCCATAACCTGGTTTAGTCTGCCCCCTCAGATCATTGCTGCACCGATCCAGTTTCTTATACACCTTGGTCAGTTGTATTGTCACATTTACTATGCGTCTAATAATCTCTGTTAGCTTGCACTCATGTTTACGCCTCCCACACTCATGCTTGTGTTTGCCCCACCCCCTCTCGCTTGCTTGCTCCACTCTGCTTCACAACCCTGGCTTCTCCCCTTGCGACTTAGCTGATTGCAAGTTTTTGGACTTCATAATTAAGTATATTGGATATGTAGTAAATAATACTATAATTTCTTTTACATTCTATTGTGTGAAAATAAGTACCAGGAAACCTAGAAATAAATGGGTGAGCCCTGGCTTTTGGACTGGTAAATGAAAACAGGTTACCAGTTATTGAAACTGGTATTACCTGCCTTATCTGCAGGATACCTGCTCCGGTTGTGCCTAGGAGGGAGACCTGGTGAAACTGGTGCATGATTCAAAACTGGTTACCAACCTACTCATTTGGTTGAACCAGTTCCAGAAACAGGTATATTTGCATGAAAAAGTGGTAATACCAGTAGACTTAGCAGGTGCCACTGGGTATATAGCTGGGTTCTTCACCATGCTTGGGTACTGGTTTGAGTAACCACAGAGTTTTGGGCCCACTGGATGTCTACATCGCAGGAGTGGGAACTACCAGTACAAGATAAGAGAGGGGATAGAAGATTGGAAATACCCGGAGAATATATGACTCGAGGTCCCTTTGACATCTCCCCACATTGAGGAACTTGGGGAACCTGCTCAGTTTTGTGCTTCAAGGACACTAGACCCGCCGGACCCTTCGGTAGGTACATGCAGGGGTTCCTCGCATAACGTCTTGGGTTCATTTGTGCATCTATCGAGAATCTAGAGCTTTTGCAATTGGGCACAGCAACACGAGTGGTGGTAGGATGGCGGCAATCGCACTTGTAGGTCTTCAAGCACTTTTGTGCTGATAGCAAACAGAGTATGAAACCACTAGTTGCATCAGGATCAAGGTGGATGTAACATGTCATTGAGTACTTGGTTCCCCTCGTTCTCAATTAATGGCACAACTCCTTCGATTTCCTTATTAGGAAAGAGACGAGGGATACAGGTTGTGCGATGGACCGAGAGTGTGGACAAATGTTAAGTAATGACTGGCCAAACAAATACGGCCCGTCACACATAACAAATCATGGCCCGATTACGTAATATGAATCTAGGAATTAACCGGGAATCCGTACAGTCAGTCCAGCAGCTCTGGTGCTCTGGTTTTTGCTTGCAGCCCACCTCTGCCCTTCCTGAACGCAATCGGTTAACAAAGCTATTGGCGACCGCAAATAGCCCGACTAATACTGTACTAGCGAACTTATCGCTTCTATTTGTACAGAGTTTACGGCGCGAAGCAGGTCAGGTGGTTTATAAACCACGGCCCTCGTCGGCAGCGCACACTCCTTACCCGGTTTGGCCTATCACCCAGGCTGCTTCAGATTTGTGAGAGCCTCCGTCCCTACTGCTCTGTCCCCTTTTCCCTGCACTTCTAGCCCCAAATCGCCTGAACATTAATCAACTCGATAACTAGATAACGTTCTACGCTCCTTAATAGACGGCTGTTGAGATTGCGCTCGAAGGCGACTGGCGTTTGAATTTTCCGTATCTGCGTGTTTTGGTGATCTCCAATTTTATCGCCTCGGCGGACTCATTCCCAATTTGGCAACGACTCACGAGTCGTCCAAATGCGGACGGCCTCGACTCAACTCAACTCAACTCGCGGCAACGCTACCTCCACTGAATTCCTGGCTGGGCTTCGCTTCTGTCGTGCCCCAACTAAGCATTTGCTCTTGGTCACTGAACCCACTTCTCTCCATGCCAGACACCATTGCAAATAGAGTGGTGTCCAGAGCAACTGCCGTTGTTTGTAGGTCACTCGTGGCTTGACCGGATTCCGGAGGCGTAGATTGGACAGTATACAGAGGGAGTGCAGATATTAATCGGGGTTGTAGAGTATTCGGTGTACTGGACCCCGCAGATCGGAGGTTGAGGAAAAATCTCGATGTCATCCTATCGATAGAGTATCAGTCAAGTGCCATGCGAAAGCAAAAGGTAAGAGGGTACGTAGAAAGCATAGCCCGATATGTGTAGGCTCCCAGATAAAAAAAGGAGTTGGGGAGGGCGACCCAAATAATGGTATTCCATATACGGAGAGCAACCTATGGTATTTCTCATGAACGGAGAACGGAGATAACACTATCTGATGGACTAACAACGACGACAAAGTAGCTTGAGGGTGATTGACCGTCAGCAACATATCATTAGTTCTTCACAGTCGTACGCACAGAATCCCATCCCGGAATATGGTATTGAGCTATTCAGGACGACGGTCAGACGCGTTTACACTATCAAGAAAAGGAAATTACGTACAATGTCAGCACTGGACTGTTTTCGCAATCCAGGAGGGAGGCGAAATATCTTGATCACCGTCAGGATTACAATGGCGAAGTCGAATATCAACGGTGGAAGATAGGGCGCAAAGCTTGAGTGGGACACATCGACCGGTAGGCACACCCCAGATACCGGATCATACACAAATTTATCTGCAGATTTGTTAGAGGAAACATTTCCCCGATTCCAGCGAGAATGCCCTCACCGAAAACTGCCCTGATAGAGCTCGCGATAATAGCTATGGAGGTGATGTAAAGTAGCCCAGAGAGGATCCATAAACCCCTCCCAACCCACTTAGTCCTGTCATAGAGCGCTGCAACTCGCATAATAAGGATTGCTAAGAGAAATACTTAGTCCTCGAAGAACGGAACCATGGAGCATAATCACATGAAGATGCCATTTCAGCTATGGATTCAGCGATCGGGATTATGACGACCCAGTATCTGCAACTAATGCCCGATTTAATGAGGCCCGCCAGGTGCTGAGGTGACAAACTGACAACTGTGGATTTATGTAAGGGTGATGGTCGATGGCCAAAGCAGCGAGCAGCACCCACGGTGGTCGACAGGGGTGGTCGAAACCCAGCGACGACTTGGCTAGTGTCAGCTTCTCAAACGCGCATCTGGGGTACGCGTTACCCACGGAAATTGGCAGCCGTTAAGGACACAATCCCCCAGTACCGGTTGATGTAGTAGAGTAGCTTCGAGACTGCGAAAGGCCCCGGCCAAACCAGGTGAACCTGCAGAGAATGAGTACAACTTATGTGCTTGTGCACAAAGCCTGCTCACTTCGTCCTCGATAGTCAGTATAATATCGTACAGGACCACGACCAAACCCGCAGCGGTGAAATAACGAGAGATCGTCACATTTCGGATGATTTGTATCAGAATATTTACTGTGGCGGACTTCTCGTTGTCTATGGTACTCATGTCGGATTGCTCTATGACGATTTGGCTCGGGGGTTGGCGTTCGTCGCGTCCAAGCGCGGGCGCGAGGGCACTCGAAGGGATGAGGCTTGCTGCTAACACGGCTGCTGCTAGGCCATGGGGTAACAGGCCAACGAGCTAAATAAGGGTAATTTTTAGCTCCAGCTCGGATGATGGAAAACGCGGCTGCCGCGAAATTTGCAGGGACGGCCCGTGTGCGGAGACAACCTGCAACCGTGGCAAGTTCGCACGAGGACTTCGGTGCCGAATACCACGAGAGAGCCCCTAGATATGGTGGTAAGAGCGGGGACACGAGATCACGTGCGCACTGCCTCCCATTACTACAACAGAACAACAGGGTTGGACATCCGAGATGAGTCGCGGCAGTGGTTCTGACTTGACTTCAGTAAACAGATCGCCTCGAGAGTTCGCGCGCTGTCCCTGCCTAATGCCTATTTACTTTCGGGCCGGACGTTCTCGAGTCTGGACCGGCGGATTTCCCCGAACTTCAGCAACCGCAAAAGGCGGGTCAGTGGCTTAGCCCACACAAAGAGGCCCCATCTTCTCACTGTCTGTAAGTTGTCGGTTGCCTCGATTCTATTCCCACCCCATGTACCTCGTATTTAGGGCTTTACTACCAGTAGAGCCCGCCATCCAGGAAGAGGCTGGGTAAAGGGTGGGTAGGCACCAATTCAGTGTGAACACTCGCCTCGCTTGTATCTTGTCTTGCACACCCGCGCCATTCCCCGCGGTTCCATTTCATTTCTTGCTTAATGGTAGTAATCGGTCAACATCAATCCCTGGACCGTTTCCCCAAAGGCTGGTCCATTTGCCGTGTTCCGTGGACAGCGGAGGGTGACTATCCACCCGGATCGAGGCACTCTCTCTCGGACACACCCGTCTGTAGGAAAAGACAAGAAAGGAGAGACCAGAGATCGAACCCGGGACTCCCGAATTCTAGAAGGGTGCATTGCCGCTACGCTACCCTGCCGGTGTCGATGAGAGGAGGAATCATCAACTCCAACTCGTTCCTTCTCCGGTCTCATGCCCTTATAGACGGACGCACATGAGCAGTAGTGTTGCTTTGTCGCTTTGTCGTGTTGTCAGAAATCAATTTTTGTTATACGTACAGGTGCCAATTAAAAGATGTATTCGAGCCGCTCCACTACAGGAACATTACTCGTAATTCAGCTCCAACCATTATTCTCTCGACGGCGGCGATTAATGTGTCCAGGTTGTCGCACTGCGTCGATACTCTTACATCCGCGACCTCTTTACCCTGCGGACAGCTCCGGATTCGAAGGCGATGCGGTTTCAAAGAATCCAAACGTCACATATCAAGTACCCTGGTCAGATACTGAAGACATTTTATGTGGTAATAACCGTTAATACACAACAGGACGGAGTGTCTACCACAGGGAGTCAGCATTACATGCCGCACTTGGCTTGGAATCACAGGCTCGCTACAAGTATTAGCCTCCTTTGCTACTACAGGTGCACTAGTCACCTCTGCCTCTCATTCTTCACGTACTGAAACCGTACGCGTTCAGCCATGCTTTGTCTTCGTGCGGTGGCTCCCTGTGATCATGTCAAATGGATCAAAGGCACACTCTGGGTGACCCTCGCATTATCCTACATCACCATATTCGCCATATTGGGTCCCACGTACAAAATAGTGTGGAAAGTCGCATACTTTCCGTTGACCGACATTTGTCTCCTCCCGAACATCCTTTCTTACATGTCCGTGACCTACCTAAGACTCACTCCTTTGGGGTCCCTGTCGTTATCTTTACCATTATCAAGGCATATGAAAGCTTTGCCGGTCGCGTTCCGATTTTCCAATGGTGTGCGTCCCATTACGCCTGGGCCCACTTCTCACTCTCGCCGATAGCTATTTGTCATTATTCGAGACGTGACGTCCTCCTGTCAGAGTTGTGCCTCCCATGAATGATCTAAAGAGCCTGACATATAAATACATCCATATTCACTTCCTTATGAACGTACGTCATCTTGGCACTCATTTACCTTTCAACTCACCGCGATCCGCGATCAGACCATACTCCGCGCTCTGGTCTCGGTCATGTGCGCCGCGTCTCCAGGAACTCTGGGGACCAGTGCAGACGTGACTGGGCCGTTGGATCAATGTAAGCCTATTTATCAATTTATCAACACGAGCCGCTTTTCAAATTCTGATATCTATCTACAGTGGCATATCACCCGCCGGGCAGTATCACCCACCGGGCAACAGCACCCACGCGACAACTAAACCTCCTGCTTTGCCATTCACATATGTAAATAGGATTATTATGCTTCTTGAAACTGTAATCTGACGTGCGCACCATTAATCCCACTTGCAATGTGAGCCAGACACCAAAAACAGCGAATTGAATAAGGTTCCAGGGCTGGAAAATGCATGGGAACCTAGGTCGCGATGCCCAGAACCTAAAATAGTCGTGAGAAATCCACATTCTTGTATTGCAGCCTATCTCTTGAGCAAAAGGACTGCGAGTGAGCCCTCAAAGCCAGTCTCCAAAGCCAGGATCGATCACAAAGGCTGCCAAAGCAAAAACAGCAGCCATAAAGAAGGAAGAGACCCTTCAAAGGGCTGTGGAGGAGTTTCAGAAGACTCAAGGTCTACCCTCAGCACCAAGCCGGAAATTGTTTGCAACCAGCTCACTGTCAAAGACACCATCCGGCCAAGAAGGAAATGCTCCGAACATACAAAGGAGGAGACATGGACACCCTCGCATTTCGATTGACCCAATCCCAGGTGAGGAAGTTGACATGGGCAACATGGACTTCGTCAAAGTATCTGAAGCATGGTCTGCACATGACAAGAGTGCTCATTTAAGCACGTAAGCGTACCGTAGATTTTGAATTGATGCTTTGTGCCCCGCTAATCACGCGTTGCTCGCTGCGTGATCCATTGTGGAATTGGGTCAAGCATAGATCAGTGAGATAGAGGCAGCGCATGCGGGGGAAAGTAATAGAATAGGCTCTTCTCGATATGTGAGTATGTTTGATACATGGCTGCCTACTGTGGTCTCAGATTTCAGTGAGCACTGCTAAGCTGCCCGGCAGGTGATACCCGACTGTATGTAGCTATATATCTAAATTTTTCCTCAACCTGCGTTCGGTTGCCCATGACAACCCAAACCCACAACATCGTCACTCTTATGCAAATACAATAAAATGGTTCGCTCTAGATAATAAATCGCTGCGGACGCGAATGATAAAGATAATATGGCGCCCCAAAACGGTAATCCAGATCCAGGACACACAGGGGGGCCCTGGAGGATATGGTAATAAGATGACGTCGAATAGAGGAAGGGGACGTGGTGAGGATCTCGGGCATTCGCACATCAGCGACCCTGAGGCTGGTAAATCGATGGTGGAGCTGAGGAAGACGGGAGTTTAGGCGTTGTGCGACGGTTGTTACGAGAGAGCCCGAAGATTGGCTCGCGATTTATCGAAATAGCGAACATATCAGAACTGGTAGGTCTCATTCATCGAACCCCTTTGATATTATCAGAGCTCTGCTCCCGGTGCGGGCGCGCGGCCGGGTATATAGAATCCACTCCTGCCAGTTTTGCAATCGTCTCCTCGCACAGTGGGCGATACCGAGCCGTTATCCAATCATCCGCTGAAACTCATCACTGCTGTGCACTATTCGTGCTCTTAGGATACTGGAGTACAGTCCGTATAGAGACATCAAGCCAGTACCGGCTGAGTCTTCCAGGGTCGCCTTCAAAGTCGCGGTGGGGTCCTTGCATTGCTCAAGTGCAAGAGCAATCGTCTTGACAAAGATGAATAGACCCGCTGCCCGTGAGATAACATCATCAAAGAGCGGTTGTTCTGGCCAAGGAGATTGGGGATGCCGCTTTGAAGCCACCCAACTGAATCGGTCTTGGGCGAAGACTCGTAGGTCAGATCTGGCCTCATCATCTGCGGCTAGATCATATCGTACATGGGATGCCCTAGTGTCGGGAGTATCAAAGAATCGTTGGATATCGATTTCGGGTCTACTGGTGATGATAATTCTCAGCCACCCGAGCTTGTGCGGCCACGTCTGTCAGAACCCTCAGGAGGGCTGGACGACTTTTCTGGTCACCACATTCATCGAGTGCGTCAATCACAAAGACGAGAATATGTTTTGGGCGACGAGGGAGGTTGCGTATGAAGTCGAGGATGACAGAGGGCTTCATCGATTCGGGTGTCAGGTTCGGGTCGTTACGAAGGCGTTCTGCGACGATGGTTCGAAAAGGGGGAAAGATTCCCGCGAGTTTGTTGATGAACGTAGGAAGAATATTTCTGGGCTTGCTCAAATTCGGGTCATCCCTCCTGCAAAAGAAGGCTCCAGCAAGATGCTCCTGATCATGGAGCTTTTCACAGATCGAATGCGCTAACGATGTTTTGCCGATTCCGGGTGAGCCGTAGAACCAATAGGTATTCCTTTGTGGTGTCTCATTTCCCTCTTGCGGATCGGCCACCCACCCCATGATTTCGTTCAGAATAGATTGCCGAGTGCCTGCCATACAGCCACGGTCCAAGTCATAGCCAGCAAGCCGCCCAAGGAGAAGTTCTTGCTCTACACGAAACTGCTGAGAACGAGCTATCGTTAGAGTGTGACAATATGGAGTGCTTACCGGTCTGCTTGGCTAGGCGGAGAGCCTCGACATTCATGGCACGGTCGAAATCTTCGATTACCTTGGTCAACTCTTTATCCATTTCCTCGATTTTCCCAGGGTGGACTAGCCCACCCTGCGTTCTCTCTGCAATGATTAGCACTCGCCTACCCCAGAACAGGTGACTGCATACCGAGATATCCACGCTTTACATAACCGCACACAAATTTCGAAACCGTTTCCATCACTTCGAACATCCGCGGGATGGTCCTCTCCAACACATCTGTCTCTTCACCGACGATTTCATCTGCGACTTTGTCTGCAAATAGCAAAATGCGCCGCAGCCGGTCCAAAAGCCCCATCGGTATCTGATCGAATTTGTTTTGTTCCTGCATAAGCTAAGCAGTCGGCGTCAGTTTTGCTTTCTGGTATTCCAACAGCGAGCAAGGACCTCAAATGTGACTTGTGCAACACTGAAGGCGGCTTTTGCTATCCCATTCAACTAAGGGGTGTCAACGTTTTGTTGGTATCCAGATAGGCGAACTGACCTCTGCGAATGCAGCCCCGTATTTCATAGCCTTCTCCAAAACCTTCTCCGTCGATTCACTCATCAGTGGGGAGTAATCATCTAGCAGTTTCTCGAGTTTACGAAGCGACGATCGGAGAGACTCCGCCTATGAACATCATCAGCTGCTCGCGATGGGTAGAGGACAAAAAGACAAACGCTAGGTTCTGCAGAGAATTGTAATTCTAGAGAGAAACTATGTTTTCCAACGGCAACTCCCGCTGCGCTTCTCGATCAGCGATGAGAGAACTGATGGGTGACCATGACTGACCGCGTACTACGAGTTCGTGGGCTTTGGAGGACCAATAATCATCGAAAAGTTCTCGAAGGTCGATCGTTTGGCTAGCCCGGGCCTTCGTCACCCACGGCAGATGAGCGCTGTTCATTTGGATCTCGACGCTCAACTGGGATGTCGGAGAATATCTCTACATATGCACAGTCATCAGTGAGTGTCCGTGGTGAGGAGAGAAGAGACACACAGGCGTTGGGCTAGTGCCCAGGTCAAGTTGTCTTTTCTCTGTATAAATGCTCTCTCCTCATTGTCGACTGACAATCTCAGCGTATACTTCAGCTTTGGGGCGTCTTGCAGTATAATTTCTGTACGGTGTCCGAGATCAACAGTATGCGCCTAAATTGAATGAAGCGCCGCACCATCTAGGTGTATGATCAGCCACAATATTGCTGCGCTAGCCATAGAAGGTGCTCACAGGTTCCCTTTCTTGGCTCGTGAAGTCGCCATGTTTGGTCGCTTAGCGAGACTTGGGGGTGAGAGCTAGGTAGGATGCAAGCCGCAACTTGGGTCGCGGACATGGCCGATGGCATCGACAGCTGTCAATGCAGAGGCTGGGATTTGGTTGCACCGTCCAGTATATATTGTGAGGTGCCGTGCAGAAAGCTATTCAACGAACAATTGCGTGTATACCCTTTTGGAGCTTGTGCCTCGTTGGTTTGGCTGGCTGTTTCGAAACTGACTCCGCGATTTTCCTTATCGCCAGCTACTCCCCTGCCGTCGCCGTATCAGGTCGTTTGTTGAGAGCCCCTTGGTAGGTAGATAGTGGCGGGGGGGCTTAATCTCTCTGTCCCAGAGAATTTGCACGCTCGCCTTTGTCAGCGCTTGCTCCGCGTTTCCCAGCCGAGTAGCAAGGAGAGAACGATAAGATTTATTTCAAACGGCCGACTCGTATATTCTCATCTTTTTCGAACCCCCCATGTTAAATCGAAGAGGGGAGATGTCGCCACTGGTGAACTAGTACTGTCAGCCCAAGAGCTGTCAAGGAGCGTCATTAGCGCGATGTTGAACCAGTCAATCGTACTCAAGGAAGTACTGGACTGGACTCTTGTTCTTGTCCTTGAAATGTGAGAACCCAGAAAAGACGTTGGATGCCACTTTGCAAGACTCAGCTAGTCGTCTTAGAATCTCTGCACATTACCGGATGTGAGCGAATGATTGGAGTATGAGTGTGTTACGAAGCGGTGTCCTGGCTGTAGAGCGTGAATATACGAAATTGGAGACATTCACTATTAACTAATGATCTCGTTCACTACTAAACGAGGGTGCATGTACACAGCCACAGCCACACCCTGTCAAGCGGAACGGATATTGTAACTGGAGGCGACCTGCATGGGACGGGATGACAATGTCATGCCAATCTGTCGAGATACTAGGCCCAGACCAGTGGAAGAAGCGACTACAGGGGCCGGGTATGTCCAGATTTGGACATGATGTCGTGGAGGTGCTCTAAAATCGCTTTTCCACTCATGAACATTGCTTTCTGCTTTCTACGTGACTTACCAGGAGATATTATGCACGGGTTTGTGGCCAGAAAGGAAGGTTGCTGGTGCATATGTTTCGAAGTTTGTTGTCTGAACTTGTGTGGTTTCTGGTTCTCCTGCCTGTTTTATGTCGCAAACTGTCCTCCTGCCTGTTCTCTCCGTTTATCTAAATAACTTTCTCATCAAATCGTCCTCCAGATGGCTTCCCCACCTTTGCAATGGCGTACCCCCTTTCGTCCCCCACGACATTATGCACTCAAACCGCTATGGCGTCATCTGTGGCCGGGAAGAACGCTCGATACATCTGTGGGTGTGCTGGGGTGTGCCCTACTCAGGGTCACTCAGGGCTAGAGACAGGGAAGTTTCGTCAGGAACATGCGGATGTCTCACATCTTGAGGGTGTTGGTTCGAAGGTAAATATATTAACCTATGGGGAGTTGAGTGCCGCAATGGTCAGACAAGAGAGACTTGTCCGATGCTGATGCTACACCACATGATGAAGTGGTCGGCGGCCTTCATCATATTTGTTCCCTGTGCACCTGCTGCTGCTGCTGGTTATGTCGGTGGGAGAAAGGGATACGGAACCCAAGACATCTGTCTTGTCTAATTATTGGAAGGGATGGGAGTGAGCAAGGAGTTGGACATACCTTTTGTGTTGGAATTCCGAGGTTTCCTATTTGGTTTGCCAGGTAACTCTGGTCCCGAAAGCGTCAATGACGTCATAGATCGATCTGCCCCCGACCGCACCTGGCAATCACGAGGGTTCGCGGGGAAACTTGGCAGAGGATTATTACCGATTGTCGATGACGGGGAAACGACGAATGTGGATAGTTCCACCCTGCGCCAATACTGAGATAGGAACGGCCATGGCTGATCGGGTCCTGTTAGTAGCGCCCTGAGCTGCCAAAATTTAAATGCGTTCCGTAGAGTGGGTGTGCGCTGTACACGTCCTATGAAAACGAAAGCAAACGTGGAGGTGCAATACCGGTAGTCCGTATCTTATATACATACATACACACATGTATGTATATGTATGTATTTAATAAGATGGCCTGCAGCAACACGGAGGTGACCCGCTGTGACGCAGCGCCGGATATTTACGCGAGTGGACGACCAGTTGTACGACGTCAGAGGGTTCGAGGATGCTGGCTGCTGGCTGTATATAACAAACTGTTCAAGATTCATTCTTTGCTTGATTGAGAGCTTACAGACCGCTCGCTCGCTCGTCGCCGTCGCCGTTGTAGGGTGGCAGACCGATCGTCATGCAGCGGAGCATCCAGCGTCGTCGGTTGGAACGCGAGCAGTCCTGGGAGTTTATCGGAGATCGTTCTGCGAGCTGGGCGGGACCCTCGACGACGACGACGGTGACCATCACCCCAACTTGGTCCAGTACCACGACCAACGAGTCGACAACAAAGCTGAGCGCCGCCGACCCAGCCCTCCGCCCGCCCCCGCCGCAAGCCGCAACGCCCGCTGAGATGGACCCGAGACGTCGTGTGGGTCCCCGAGCACAGGCTCCACCGCCGCCAGAGTCGCGAAGTGCGGCGTACGAGAACATCTTTGGACGCCCGAGCGCGACGCACCACCTCGCCCAGACAAATCAGTATGGCGGCAGAGGCAACGGTGGGTTCGGGTACTCGCATTCTCTCCGTCAGCCGGCCAGTACATCGTCGCTGGCTCCCTCGCAGGTCGCGGCGCATTATCGCCAGCAACACCAACAGCACCAGCAAATTCACCAGAACCAGAACCAGGCGTACAACTATAGCAATTACAACAACTTCAACAACACTTACTCTAATTACGCCAATAACCAGAACCAGAACTACATCCCTCCCCACCAGCTCGCCCCCCCATCGGTCCACTCCCGCCCTCGCTCCTTCGCAGGCTCTCCTCAGTCCGGCGATATCGTTCCCCAGCCAGCCCCACCACCAGATCCCACTCTTGAGCACTACACCCGCCAGGGAATGACCCCCGCCCAGGCGTACCAGGCCCAGGTGTACAGCAACGATCGACAACACCACCCCCGTACAGAGCCCCTGAGGGCCTCTCTCCCCCGTCTCGAGATCCTTGAGGTCGACACAGACGGTGGACACCTCGATCTCGACTTTCATCGCGGCGCCTCCAACCCAAACGGCTCGCACGCCCCCCGCGATCTCGACGAGAGCGACTCGGAGCTTCCCTGGGCCGCAAATGCCGGTCAGCGCACGCGTGAGTGATTCCCCACAGGTTGTGTTGTGTTTGCTCACCCTCTGCTCAATTACCCGCCCCCCAGCTACAATGAACTCAGCACGGAGAACATCCTCGATTTCGAATTACAACGCAGGCGCATCCTCCAGTCACAGTAGGCCTTTCACAGGTGAGAAAAGAACCACTGCTCCACCCAAGTCGAGGATTGTCGCTCCACTCGGCCACGACCCCATTATTATTTTTTTTGGTTAGGCAATTCATGCCCTGGGCTCGTCGGTCTCTCGGAACAATCCACTCAGAACGTGCCTGTTCGTGCAACCTGTGCTTAGCACGATGGTGATTCGCCAGGATGACCGATCGGGCGCTTCCGTTGCCTCGAGGGCGGTTGGGAGGCGGAATCATATCGATCGCAACCAGATGAGATGGGCGAAATCAATTCACCCCTTTGCCCACTTCTCCTTGCGAGATGGCTTCACCTTTATGCCACCAGTTGGGCTTCCCACTGAACGGATTTGGTACCCCAACCACGCTCTCGTGATACACTAGTTACATCAAATGGTAATAAGATGCGTCAGTGGCGTGCGGGGTTTTTAAATACGAGCGAGCCACCACCTCGTTCCGCCGAATCTCACCAAATCTAGTATTCTCCTTCGTCTCTGTTAATGAGGGGCAATTATTACACTCTACTGCGCATTCCCCTGCTCATTTGCAATGAATACTCCGCTCACCCCCCTGCAGCCCCTCGTCCAGACGCAAGTGGCAAAGCACTTCCCAAACGACCATACACGCCCTCAGTTTCGACCACCTCGACCACCTCTCCAACTAGTTCGATTTGCCCGTCTAGCCAGCAGCTGAACGTGGATTCTGCGTACTCCCCGCTCTCCCCGCTATCGGATGTTACATCGCCTCGGCGCTCGTCAGAGTCGGCGCAGACAATGCCGCCCATGGGCAACTTCCAGCAGCGGCTGCCGCCTTCGGATCGCAGTCGGTCGTTGTCCGCGTCTCAACGCTCGTCTGCGCGAGCTCCGGAGGCCCGCAGGCGCCGTGAACCAAAAGGTGCACCGATGGTGTACCCCGCGTTGCTATCCAAGGTCGCGGAGGCGTTCCGAGCGCGTATGCTCCTCTCGGAGCGCGTCAAGGACGGGCTCGCGTACCCCGACGCATTCGACGGCGCCGAGGCGGTCGACAAAATCTGCTTCATCATCAAGACGACCGATCGAAGCCTTGCCCTCCTCCTGGGACGCGCACTCGACGCGCAGAAGTTTTTCCACGACGTCACGTACGACCACCGGCTGCGCGACAACCCGAACGAGATATACCAGTTCCGCGCGAGACTGCCCAACGCATTTACGAGTGACGCGGACGCGCCTCCTGCGCCTGGCGGGGAGCCCATGGGGAGTAGTGGGTTGTCGTCTTCGGGCTCGAGGTCATCGCGACCCATGAGCCCCGAATCCGCAACGAGCAGCACGCTGACTTCAAGGACACCGTCGTCGATCGTCTCCAACGGGTCAAGCGCTACCTCCGTCACGAACCACGCGCAGGGCCTCTCGCAGGCGACAATCGCACCAGCGTCGTCCGCGTCGGCAGCGGCAGAGGACGAGCTTCCGACGGGAGTGTTCACGATGCTGACTGAGTGCTACTCTTCGACATGCTCGACGACGCAGCTGTGCTATTCGATCACGTGTCCCCGGCGAATGGAGCAGCAAGCCCGGACGAACCCGAGACCCCAGCGTGAGCTCAAGGCCCAGATTTCGCAAGAGAGCCTCGGCGAGGGGAGCGGGCCTGATGCTGGCACGCTCTGGATTCACTCCGTCCCCAAGGAGATCGCAGATACGCTCAGCGATACGGAGAAGAGGCGTCAGGAGGCGATTAATGAGGTTATTTATACTGAGAGGGATTTCGTGCGCGATATGGAGTACCTGAAGGAGGTGGGTTCATTGTGTCTCGGCTGGTTTAATATAAAGAGGGTGATATTGACGATATTCTTCTTATTTCTCTATGTGAAGGCTTGGGTCAAGCGTCTCCAGAACTCCGATGTCATCTCCCCTGCGCACAAACGGGACCACTTTATCTCGCAGGTGTTCTGGAACTTGCAGGCGATCATCGACACCAACACCCGCTTCCGGGACGCGCTCACCAAGCGTCAAAAGCAATTTGCCGTCGTCGGCGAGATCGGCGATATCTTTGAGGAGCACGTGCCGCAGTTTGATCCGTTTGTCGACTATGGCGCGCACCAGCTGTATGGCAAATACGAATTTGAGAAGGAAAAGAGCGCAAACCCTGCGTTTGCGGCGTTTGTCGAGGTACGTTGTATTGGGTTATAGAGTAATCGATGTCTTCAATGCGCTGAATCATTTTTGGCGGGTGTGTAGGAAACGGAGCGATTACCAGAATCTCGCAAACTTGAGCTCAATGGATATCTCACTAAACCGACTACTAGGCTTGCGAGGTACCCGCTGTTGTTAGAAGCTGTGCTCAAGCACACGCCTGAGGGATCACCTGATAAAGCCCGGCTGCCAGAAGTCGTCAAGACCGTTCGTGGTTTCCTGGCGAGGGTGAATCAAAAGTCGGGTGAGGCAGAGAACCGGTTCCATCTACATCAACTAGAACGACAACTGGTTTTCCGGCCTGGAGAGTATGCAGTGAGTGCCGATTGCGAAGCAGAAAACATCAATAGTTAACATAAAATCAGGATTTGCAATTGTCTGCCGAACATCGACAGCTCATTTACAAGGGCTCGCTCAATCGACGTGGTGGTGCTGGTGACAAGGAAGAGCTTCAGGTGTTCTTGTTCGACCATGCAGTTCTCATGGTCAAGCAGAAGACTAAAGCAGATCAGCACAAGGTCTACCGACGAGTGAGTGACAAGAAGGCGTTTGTTGGGGAATGAGCAAGTCTTAATTGTGTTTGTCTTGCAGCCAATTCCGTTGGAACTCCTTGTTGCCTCCGCAACTGACGACATAGCTACAACGATGCGTGCACAAACTGCCCGAGCAAAGAGCACCCTCTCGAAAGCGGTGTCTGTACCCGCTGTGGTGGTCCGTTCGGACAACAGCAGAAACGGGTATCCGATCACGTTCCAGTACCTTGGCTGGCGAGGGTATTCTATCACTCTCTGGGCACCAACGCAAATTGGGCGGAAGAAGTGGATGGACAACATTCAGAAGCAACAGGATACGCTGAGGGAACGAAGTGTTGTGTTCGAAACTGTCCCATTCTCCGAGGGGTTCTTCACGGGTGCCAACCGGGTCAACTGTGCTGCGCCTTTCAGTGAGTGCTCTAGTGCCCTTTTGTGAGCCGTGAAGATAACCAGGTTGACAGACCAAGGACGGAAGATTGCTTACGGAACAGATGACGGCGTTTATTTCTCTGACTTTAGAGAGAGCGGACGTGAACCTGTCAAGGTTCTTGCCCTCCTCGAGGTAACGCAGGTCGATATCCTCGAGGAGTATCAGCTCCTGGTTGTTCTGGCAGGTCAGCTCTCTTCCTTCCCTCCTTCGGACCTTGTTCTTATTGCACTCGCAGAACGTACGGTCATGACGTTCCCTCTCGATGCTCTCGACCCGATGGACCCTACCGCCGCGCTCAAGAGAGGCAAACGAATAGCCTCGCATACCTCTTTCTTCAAGGCCGGCATGTGCCTCAACCGCACACTCGTCTGCGTTGTCAAGACCAGCGCTCTCTCGACCACTGTCAAGACTTTTGAGCCCATCGATCAGAACATACGAGGAAAGAACAAGCCAACGTTCCGAAAGTTGTTGCAAGGCGGTAATGATACCCTCCGTTTATTCAAGGTCAGTTGCCGACTTTTCGCGCATAAGGCAATGTTACTGATTCGGTGATAGGAGTTCTACATCCCTGTTGAATCTCATTCGCTTACCATGCTCAAAACACGACTATGTATGGGTTGCACGAAAGGATTCTTAATTGTTGATTTGGAAACGCTCGATACCCAACCTCTCGTTGATCCGACCGACCCTAGCCTCGAGTTTATTGAGAAGAAGGATAACCTCCGACCCTTGGCGATCTTCCGAGTCGATACGGAATTCTTGTTATGTTATGATGGTGTGTCTTATCCCTCACTGGTCGGGGGAACCTTCTTCCTGATTGATTGTTAATACAGAATGGGGTGTCTTCGTCGACAAAAGAGGCTTCCGTGCAAGAGGAGAATGGAAGGCTGTTTGGGAAGGGCGTCCGACTGCCTTTGGTGAGCACCACGCTCACTATAGTGCACCTCTCGTACTAACGAACGTTCCAGCTTTCCACTACCCCTACGTTATCGCCTTTGAACCCAACTTTATTGAAGTTTGGGATATTATTGCATGTAGAATTCAGCAAGTTATCCCTGGCGACAACTTGCGCTGCCTCTTCGCCGAACCACCACCAAGTGGTTCACACCCTCCACCTCCACCAATGTACTATCACCCTCACTCTATGCCACACCAACCCCATCAACTCCCCGCTGGTCCGATGCAATACGGCGCACACCTGAATGGGTCGATGTCACACTATCCGCAGGTGCCGCAGCCAGGCTTCCTTCCTGGTTCATCGATGCACCCAAGTCACCCTATGATCTCGCCGCAGCACTTGCAAGGCATTCCTCCGCAGCCGGTGGCGCCCAACTTCTCGCCTGGATACGGCTCTGGTCGGCGAGAGATTCTTCTCGTCTCGGATGAGAGTGTTATGTTATTCAAACGTGCATTTCCATCACAAACCTCAGCGGATGGGCCACCAATGACAGGCCCGTCGCATACTTAGATGATGGTGATGGTGATGAATGGATCGCTCGTTTTTCCCCATGTCCCGCCTTATGATTTATTCCTGCATGTGGTCTACTTGGGCAGTTGGGCTTGGCTTATTCATCGCTGGGTTTTGTTACCTTTCCCCGGGCGCCCCTCGTCTCCCACGCGTCCTACTTGTTCCCTGTAATCGATTGGTGCGTTTGAACTATTCCCCCTCTGACTCTCGGTTCGCATTCATATGTCCCGTTCTCATTCTCGTTCGCGTTGCGCATTGCTTGTATTACATGCCAGCTCTAAATCATAGCAATCATCCATTTGTTCGATTTCCTCTTTTTTTCTTTTTTGAATTGTCTGGCTAGTACCTTTACGCGTGCAACTGAGCCGACAT
>Ga0307515_10006230_pt1 | contig 23955 bp, 31 predicted proteins | sample 17_EM_MG_FD_194513 | JGI IMG/M metagenome (GOLD analysis project Ga0307515, IMG submission 194513) | Populus trichocarpa ectomycorrhiza microbial communities from riparian zone in the Pacific Northwest, United States - 17_EM | ecosystem: Host-associated > Plants > Roots > Unclassified | place... | reverse complement strand
TCGGCGCTGGCTACGAAAATGAGTTCGCGGAGTTCTGTGAACAACTACCCAAGGACATCGAAGTCGGTTTTCTCTCGACTAAAACGCGTTACAGGACCTCCCACGACATGGGAAAACTTTTCACTCGTAATCCTCTCCACTTCCTCGTAGAGGAAGATCCCGCACCAGAACCAGGTGCCCTCCTGCACGATCCAGAACCAGTCGGCGTCGATCCAGATCAGGATGGGGACACTACGCGGAGTGTGTTTAGACCAGTATGTGTCTTCGCCGACCAGAGAACTATAACTCACACGCGCGTAGGATGCGAATGTCATCCGCCCGGATTATACTTGGTTTCGCTGTGAAGTGGACGAGTGCAGGAGCAAGTTTTCTACGAAGGATGATTTGCGTCCGCACGTCCGGTTCTTCCATTGGCGGGTAGGTTAAATGTCACACAACAATGACACGCTGTCAAAACCTCCCTTAGACGACCTCCAAGCCAGGCGAAAACGCGACTGTTGTAGGTGAGAGGAAATACGATGAAAGTGTCAAGGCGTTTACACCCGGACTCTCAGGAGACGATGTCCATTACAATAACAAGGTGAGAACGTGGGTTTCTGCTACCTCTGCAAACGCTCACGGCTTGCCACCCGTCTAGGCTTTCGGTAGGACTGAGATGGTGATGTATCTATGTGGCTATGGCTATGTGAACACTACCCGCCATTCAAGAGTTCATGGGAATTCGGACGGGTAAGCTTCTACATCCTCCTTCCAAAATTGGCCTGACATTTTTGCAAAGCACTTGAGCGAATGCACCTCGAGTCAAAAAATGTAGCTGTTTCGAAGGTGGGTCTAGCTACCCACTCCTACATGGACACGTATCTTGTTCATCAACCGACGGTGTGTTCTACCCCGCGTATGTACCGCCCCACTGCCACTCACACAGGTCCAGGAACTGCTGAGTCTTCGGAATCCGAATCCATGCAGGTAATTTTCTACCTCTTCCGGCTCGATCCCCTTTTTCTCAAATTAAGAATTGAAGCTGAAGGATCACGACTGCAAGGGTTCAGGTTCAGGTTCCTCGGATGATGGCCGGGATTGAGAACAGTCTGTTGCTAGCCGGAGGGTTCGGAGGCGTGGGAGGTCTTGGTTGTCATCCAGATCGACGCGCCTGTGCACAAAGTCCCTGTGTAGAAGTAGACGTAGTTCATCAGCATTATTCCGGCGACACGCCAAACGTGTTACTCCAGTCTGACAAGGCGCAAGTGTCCCTCCACCCTCTCGGGGTGCCTCTCGCTTTCCACCTGTGATCGCGATTTTGGGTCCGCCTCCGTGATTTATTTCTGCTGTGAATCAATACTGCCCTCCATGGACAGTTGATAACCCGGGTCACCGTTGCGCCTCGTGGGGATGACATAATTTCTGGGCGTCTAAACCGCCTTGTGCATTGTGAGTGAGCGTCCTCATCTGATCGACGGTAGACTTGTCCGCCACATTCTCCCATAAACGACAAAACCAGAGAGAAACAGATTATTCCCTATCCGCAACCGAGTGCGTGGCTAAGATTCACGATCCCTGGTCGGCAACGTGTCTCCTGGCTGGAACAAGTCGCGGAGTGTCTTGGTTGAGATGGATCCATTGACTTCGCCGCAACACATAACCGGGACCAGCACACAACAACAACACCCACTACTCTTTGATGCGATACATGGCGACCCAAGTGGATCGACAAGCTCCAGTTGGCGAGAGTCTAGTGCATGGGATCCCATCGCTTGGCGGCCCGCGTCAGTTTTCGCGACGGGCGGAAATGTACGTGACACAGCCCAAGTTCTTTCGGCGTGATTGATGTACGCTCAGGGAATCCCAATTACACCGCGAACCCCCTTACCGTTACGCCACGGCTATGGCGAACTTCACGCGGAACCTGGCGGTGGCACGGCACTCTTGCAATCGCACTTGGCTCCGAATCCTCACAACGACATACGGGAAGAGGGGGTCTGGAACCTCCCCCCCAGTCACGTCCCCCCTGTAGACAACAGAGTATTGTTCGGAATGACAACGCCGACGACGATGGGGCAGCCCCAGAAACCACCGAAGGTTCGGAGCGTATGATACATAGCATTCCAGATGTCGGTGACAACCTATCTTAGCCGGGAAGGGAGATCTTTTGTGAACAGTGTCCTGAGTTACCCTCCTTCGCTGATAAGGTCGCGTTGAGAAAGGTGATATCGAACATCCCCGATGGTTGCAATTACTGAAATGTCGATACAGCATAGGAGGAAAGTCCACGCTCCATCCGTGAGAGATATATCTGTTCCATGCGTTTTGGTCTCAAGTTTTGAACCCATGTCATCTAGTGCCCGATGTGTCGTGCAAGGCTATCCAAGCAAACGCTTGCGAGGGTAAACCTACCTTCGGTCTTGTTTCCCGTTGACTGACCCCACAACAGCACCTCAAAAGAGTACACGGCATAACCAATGTCGCTGCTGAAGCCGGTTCCCTGAAAGCACCCGCGCCCACACGATGCGCCAACGGCACTGCGGAATTGTTGCAGGTAATTTACATGTTGTATTCTTTACTCGGAACTGAAACCGTTGACGAAGAGATCTCAAGGTCCAGACAGTGTTACTGTCTCTCACACAAACGAAACGACGTCAGGGCGGGTCTACTGCCAGGAATACGATTGTGGAAGGGGCTTCTCGTTAAATACGCACCTTGAATCGCACATGAGATTTTTCCACCCGAAACGGGTGAGTACATGGTTATTCCTCCTAACCGTAAGCAAGGGTTAACTTCCGGGTAGCCCAAACAAATTGTGGAAGCACGAGAAGAAGCTTCCTCTTCGTCGGCAGGCGTGGTGGAGAGATCCGCTGAACATCCTCTCGAATACTATCCATCAACTTCAACAGACACTTTGCCTCATGTGGAAGAACGGGTGAAACAGGACAGTCGTGACCGGCGTTTCCCTGTCGGAACCTGTGCGCCCAACCCCGGAGGTGGATGCCAGGGTGTCGACTCAGTTGCAGGGAGTGGCAGGGAGCAATCCGAAATTTCTACCCAACCTCCACCTTCGACCCAAACCGGTGTCAATACGCAACCAAAGACATTACCACCTACCACAGGCGTCCTCGCTCTGCATTGTAAGATGTGCGAGGCGCCTCCGATGGTTACGACACGACCTACAGTCACCACGTGCGGCCACCTCTTCTGTTCCGAGTACGTTCCAAGGCTGCTGAGTACTGTAACCCGCAGGCTGACTCCCCATCAGGTGCATTACGCAACACGTATCATCCACGTCCAGATGTCCCGTGTGCAACAGCTCCCTCTTGTTGTATTGTTTATTTGAACTTGATGTCCAAGTGACACCCTAGGTACTTAGTCTGTAATCCGATGCTGTCATGTATGTAGTGTCGCGGACCGTAATCCTTTTCGTTGTGTATAACATCCGAACAATGAAACAACACTGACTCAGTTCATGAGACTGCAAGATACATCGATGCAAAGCTGGTGGGAGTGAGACTGTCAAAACTATAAACATGATTGGCAGGTAAAAATACGGAATGAAGCATCCTGAGTGTAGTAGGAGGTTGTGTCTTGGTCGCCGCAATATGTTGGCCTCGTTCATCAAACCGATGGTACGTTTCATCCCACGAAGGTATCCCTTACCGTCGGTCTAGCCTACCCAGGTGAAGATGCTCCTCCCCGGTTGGCCTCCCCCCGGTCCTCTCGGTCGTTGGAACAGTCATTCGGGGCGAGTGGTGATCTCATTCTAGTCATTTACGACGATCCCCACACCCAAACCGCGTTACGATTTTCCAGATTGAACCGGCGCTTCCTTCCCGTTTCCGGGCTACATGGGGGTAATGTAATTTCAAGGCGTTTAGTTGGATCTTATAGATTGTGGCTGAATTGGCTGATCGAATCTTTTCCTGCCCGCCAGCCACACTTTCTTCAGCATGGCGAAAAAGAAAAACACGATGTGCCCTTATTGCAGCAACATGTTCGCCCGTAACGAAGACGTTAAACAGGTGTGTGGCTAAGATATACCATTCCCGGTGGACAGCAAGTCACACCCATTTCGCAGCATATCCAGCAGAAACACCCTAGCTACAACCGGACCCCGATAACTCCCCAACCACCGGTCGCCACGGTTTCCATGATCAACTTTGTTCGTGGCCCTGGTGAGGCGGATCCGCTATGGCCACAACCCGTTTACGGGGCAGGCATGATGGATCCGTATGCTTCGTCGCCCAGCTCAGTGTACGGCGACCCAGTTCGAACACTGAATGCTGGTTTTCAACCTGGGCCGTGGGACTATGGCTCTACTTGCGATTGGCAGCTACCTTCTCTCACCACGGTGGCACGATCCCTCTTGGATGCAAGTGGCCCCGCAAGAGTCGAGGTGTCAAGTCGTTCTAAAGACTGACTGAAAGCGACACACTGACATAAACTTCAACCCAACCCCAGGAGGTCTATGGTATACCGTGGGTCCCACCCTGTTTGATTTCGATATACTTCGTGTGGAATTTAGAGGCAACAGCAGGATGTACCCGCAGATTCCCTCGGATTCATTCGCCTATGGTCATGGTCAGGCAGCAGGCGCACAAAGCCTCCCTTTCAATGGTGTCCCCCCAGTGAGCTGCGAAGTAGTATCAACGGCGGAGAGACGATCCCAGATACTGCCGAAGGTTAGGACCGAAACCCCTGTGATGATTCAAACGTTGATAACCACATGTTCCTTAGCCCAAAAAACAGAAGATTTGTCGCATGTGTCCTGAGTTTCCCGCGTTCGTTGATGGGGCTGCGCTAAGAAAGGTATCACAATATTTCCGGTGTTGCCACGCGCTTTCTGACCCGCCTCCCCCCTCCAGCATAAGAAAGAACGGCACGGTGTGTCTGTAAGCCCCTGCGTATGCATTATCCCTAGTCCCAATCAGTAACGTCGCCGTTGGATCCCACAAATCCATCCCCCAGTGTCCCGTGTGTTCTGCACCCTTACTTCAAAAGAAGCTCGCCAAGGTAGCCTTAATCTCAGCTTCCGTCTCGTTTTCCGCAACCTGACCCCACAATAGCACATCAAGAGAGCCCACGGTAACACAAACAGTGTTGACCGGGTTGTCAACCAAATGGTACCCGAGTCCAGAGGCAACAGCGTCCCAGCTGAATCGACGCATGCAGCTACTTTACCCCCAACTTCTGGAGAACCGGAGGAACCAAGCCACCGAACCGGTGCGCACCTTCAGGATAGAGAAGATTCGATTGTCTTGGGCGTACATGATATGCCGCCGGGGCGGTTCTACTGCGATGAGTATGATTGTGGAAGGGGATTCTCGTCCAAAGGGTACCTTGAGTCGCACACGAAGTTTTTCCATCCAAAAAAGGTAGGCGGCAATCTTTACTCCCGGCGGGGCAAAGGTTGATATCGATGGATAGCCCAAGCGAACTACAGAGGGGGAGGAAGAGGTCATTGCGTTGCCCAACGACACCCCCGGGGCAGCCGAAGGATCCACGGAACATTCACCTGTATATTCAACTATCAGTTCCCCCCGTTCAGGAGAACAAGTGACACCAGATGGTCCTGACCCAACTAGTCCTGCTGAAACTCCTATGCCCGTCCTCCCACAGGATGGGTATCAGTGTACCGACTTGAATGGAGGAAAGGATTTACAACAAACATCCGAAAGTTTCCCCGAGCCGCCAACCACAGTCCAACGCAACGTTAATGTGCCACCAGCAGTAACCGCACCAGCACCCCCTTTTCTGCAATGTAGGATGTGCGACGCGCCTCCGACTGTCGGTGCACAACCAACGGTTACAATGTGTGGTCACATGTTCTGCTCCGAGTACGTCTTGAGAATTATAGCAAAGCGGGCGTTCGGCTTACTCCCCACCAGATGCATCACGCAGCACGTAATGTCAACTTCCAGATGTCCTGTGTGCGACAACGCACTCTTGTTGTATTGTTTATTCAAACTCGATTTTTCGGTGTAGTCCTAGGGAACCAGCTTTTGTAAAAATATGACGACACAACATATCCGTAGCGTTTAGACTTTGATCTCTTCTTTTGGGACCCACCACTAAGTATCCATCACTTTTTTCCTCCTCGAAACTTCGATCGTCACCCGTTTTTGCCCAGGGCGTTGTGGGTCCACAGTGCGAGGTCAGGTACACACTTCCGCCACGAGGCCTAAAAGCTTTCAGTACCACGTCACAGCGGACTTTGATTCGGTTCAACCAATTCTCATGGTCGTAAACCGCGGGTATTTCAGCTGTCCTTCTTGTTCTGACTCCTTTGGTTCCCAAGAAGCGGTGAACTCGGTACTTATCCTCTCCCGATTTTCCAAGTCTCGTTTCGTTGATGTCATCACATTAGCATGTCCGGGCGAAGCATAGGAGTATCCGCTGCCCCGAGTGTGGCCGTGAATTCGGGACGGAGGATGGAATGGAACAGGTCCCAGTTTACAACACTCGTCCTTCCGCAATCCTCTACTGAGGCTCCTTCAGCACCGTGATGCAAAACATTGCTTCGAATGTTCCGAATGTGATGACGAGTTTACTACGGAGAGAGCGAGGGATCAGGTTCGTCCTTTTCGGTGATTCCCCGTGCTTAGGTACTCAGGCAGTTTCTCATTCAGCACTACGATGCGGTCCACCGCTGGGTAGAGTGTCCCCAATGCGATCGAGAATTCAGGACGCAAGAAGCGATGAATCAGGCTCGTGTTCACCCCTCCACTCAGCGGCCGTCTGCTTACGACCCCTTAGCACTATGACACGAAACACCGCATTGAATGCCCAGAGTGTGATCGTGAGTTCACAACACAGGCTGCGATGGACCAGGTCCCTTCCTACCCATTGAGTCTCGGTTACGTCCTCACACGCCCCTTCAGCACTACGAAACAAAACACCACCGCACTTTTGAATGCCCTGAGTGTGACCGCGAATTCAGGACCGAGGACGCGATGGATCAGGCTCGTATTCGGCCCCGTGTTTTAGGGCTACCTCCTGACATCCTTACAGCACTACGACGCAAAACATCGTTTCGAATGTCCCGAGTGCGATGACGAATTCACGACACAGGCCGCGATGGACCAGGTCCCTTCCTATCCATTGAGTCTGGGTTACGTCCTCACATGCCCCTTCAGCACTACGAAACAAAACATCGCACTTTCGAATGCCCTGAGTGTGACCGTGAATTCAGGACCGAGGACGCGAAGGATCAGGCTCGTATTCAGCCCCGTGCTTGAGGGCTACCTCCTGATATGTTTCTTCCAGCACTACGATGCAAAACACTGTTTTGAATGTCCCGATTGTGATGATGAATTCACGACACAGGCTGCAATGGACCAGGTCCCTTTCTACCCATTGAGTCCGGGTTGCGTCCTCATATGCCCCCTCAGCACTACGAAGTAAAACATCGCACGTTTGAATGTCCTGTGTGTGACCGCGAATTCAGCACCGAGGACGCGATGGATCAGGTTCGTATCTAGCCCATTACTTGAGGGCCACTTCCTGACATCCTTCCAGCACTACGACGCAAAACACCGTATTGAATGTTCTGAATGCGGGGACGAATTCACGACACAGTTTGCAATGGACAGGGTACCGTTTCCTCCGATTGCATCACGTCTTGGTTTTTCATCCGCACCCTTAGCACTACGACGCAAAACACCTTTTCGAATGTCCTGAGTGCGATGATGAATTTAAGACACAGGCTGCAATGGACAAGGTACCTTTCCCTCGATTGCATTACGACTTGGTTTTTCACCTGCACCTTTAGCACTACGATATGGCCCACCGTTTGGTGGAGTGTCCCGAGTGTGATCGCGAATTCAAGACGAAAGAGGGGATGGATCAGGTTTTTCAATCCTTCGCGAGAACAATAGTCACCTGCTGACAACCGCATAGCACTATAACGTGAAACACTGCTTCAAATGTCCCGAGTGTTATAAGGAATTTACGACGGCAGTTGCGGCGAAACAGGTCACTGTCTCTTTACCCACGACACCCTGATTGCATATTCACGTGGATCTTCAGCACTACGATGTGCAACACCGGATTGAATGCCCCGACTGTTCCAGCTACTTCACCACGGTGACTGCGATGGATCAGGTTCGTCCTTTTATCTCCCGAGCGCCCCGGATGGACCTGTGAACGTTTTCTCAGCACCGCGAAGCGCATCATCGGCTCCGTTGCGCCTATTGCACCGACATCTTCGTGACGGAATTGGGGAGAAGTCAAGTACGTCACTCCATCACCACGCCCCAAAACGGTGACGGAATTTGACAATCTATCCAGCATTGCGAGACGAAACACAACTTTCCCTGTCCTAAATGTGCAAAGAAGTTCGTGACAACTGCAGAACTCCGAAACGTTCGTGCTTTGCTTCGCATGAAAGGGACGATTTTAACAACTTCGAATAGCATGAAGAGAGCGAGCACAAGACATACCCATGCCCCAAATGCCCCGAAATTTTCAAGACAGAGGGAGCGATGAACCAGGTTTGCCATATAATCGAACGATAACGACCGGGTGGAGTTTAACCGTTCCCCCAGCACGTCGGCAGTAAGCATAAACCTCCGCCTCCACCGTCTAGTCGTCCATCTAGCCAGGATTTGGTCGCGGATGGTGGAGAACCCATACGTGTCGGTGGTACCATATCGCCAATCCATGTCCCCGTACTGCTCTCGTGGCTATGATCTCAGTGGCCCTCGTCAAACTGACCCTTGATATTGCACAGGCGAGCAAGGCATCCGATAAAACGGCATTGGACGTCGCAAACCCCGATCAAGACCAGGTGGGTTTGGTTAACCTCTCGTCGGTGACAACCAAGGTTACATCTCACATTCTGGCGTGACCGCAGGAAATAGCTCGGCCAAAACGGTTTTACTGCCAGGAGGAGGACTGCGGACGAGGATTCAAAACCCAGGGGTTCCTCGATACACACACCAGATTTTTCCACCCAAAGGTGAGCATTTCCCCGGGATGCGGGAACTCGTGCGCTGATCTCTATTCATTCGACTGGGCAAACTATCGCTGGATATGCCAAAGAGGACGATCCCTGGAAGCGACACTCCCGCTGATGCCAAGGGAAAAGACGGAGGGGCGAATTTGTCTGTAGGACAGGTATCTGATCGGAGTCCGGTGACGCTGAGGGCGTGCGACGAAAAAGGCACGCCCACCGACCTCGCTACTCAGTTCCGGTGTAGAATCTGTGAAAAACCCCCATCTGTAAGGACGCAGCCGACGGCCACTTTCTGCGGGCATATGTTCTGTTATAAGTGAGTGTGCCAATCATCCTTTCGGGGAACCCGGAACGGTCTGCTGAGTCTCTGCACTTTGCTATAGGTGTATCAGGCCGAAGATCACGTCCACTTCCAAATGCCCCATCTGCAATGCCAGCGTTTTGGAAGACCGTATCTTTAGGTTAGATATATCGTGCTGAGATGGTGACTCCCGCGTATGCGCAATTTGGTCGTAGATCTAAACCCATCGTACCCTACGAACTTATAAAATACATCGCCTAACCCTTGCATCTCTGGCCGCCGTAATGTACATTTCACTTCTATAATCCTCTCGCTTCCGGTCGATTCCCTCGGAGCCGGCGGAGTCATCGATTATCGATTATCATTTTGACATTCGATCCGAAAAAATTGCTCTCAAGTTCCCCCCCCCAGATAATCAACGTCTGTAATGGCCCCGTCCATCCGAGCCTCGCTTTCCGATGGTTTCTGGATCTGGGCGAGACTTTGCTTACGACGCTGCTTTTCTTTAGTTGGAACTCGGAATATCTGGTCTCGGATCCCCAGAAGGGGCAGAGACAGAAACACAGCTGTGTTGCCCGGAGAGTGCTTACGCGTACTGCTTGCTTTTTATTTGGATAGGGACCCTCATAAACAGGCCCCAACGTTGTTTGCTCGTGCCTCACGCCGCCACCCGCTTTTTGTTCGCCACAACAATGGCCCGTACGAAGACCGGATCTGTCCCCTGCGCTCTGTGTGATAGATCCTTTGCATCTATTGCCCACATGCAACAGGCGAGTGGTTTTCCCACGTCTCCAAATCAATTTACTAACTTCTCGCCTCAGCATCTCCGTGACTTCAAACATCCCAAAAAACCAACCCAGTCGACGACCGCGAAAGTCCAGTCTCCTGTGCAGGAACCTCAAGTACAGGTGAAAAACGAGCCATCGAGTGCTGTGAGAACCCCACTTTTTCCTCGGTCTGTGGCTAATTGTTGAACCTGGAGTAAAGTCCGCCACTCCCTGCTTGGGTACGGTAATATGCGAACATTGTCTCGCCTCTTTCCCCTCCTCAGACCACTTGAAACGGGTTCGAAATTTCCTACCTTCCCCCACCCCTGCTATGCTAACTCCAGGATAGCACAAAATCACATCCCACAGTTGGAGATGCATGAAATGTCCCGCTCTACCCCCATTCGAGAACGGAGCTGCCTGGCAGATTGTACGTGTTTCAGAGACCAGCCGCTTCCTCCTTTATCCAACAATTCTGTAGCATTTCACCACAGTCCATGCGGTCGATGCAGATAAGACCGCGGACACGAAGGAGAAGAAGGTCGCAACCCCTATAAAAGAGGAGAAACCTTCTCAGTTCGTCCGTGACGACCCCGGGTGTTCAGAAGGGCCCTATTTAGGGGAGCTCAATGGCAAGAACCATGATGTGAGCCATGATACCAATATCGAGGTACGGGAATCTATTGGTTGTGAGGGAATACATCTCATGTATGGCTCAAGGTCCACAGCGTGGCTGCCACGCAGTCCGGACCATCTTTACGTGGTGTCGCTGAGGTAAACCAACCCAGTATCAGCAATCTACCTCCGGCGGTGGTGACATCCAGTGTCACCCAGTCTGCCCCGGTTGACAAGGTATGTAAATCGGGAAAACACTTCATCGGATCTGACTCGGATTAAGCTGAGTTTATCGGCCTCCAAGGTGAGTCTGATCCAACGATGCTTGTTTGATGTCAGGGTCCGCGCGATAACCATTTTACTGAATCGTAACCCGCTAATCAGACTACATCCAACTCAGAAGATTTGACTGTACACGTCGATGAGCACCACCTCTTATCATCCAAGGGACCAACCCTATCCGCCCTCGTTGAGATTGACCCCGAACCACACCGAGGTCTGGATGGGGTAACCTATGAGATTGCTTCGGATCCGGGCATCCTGTCTCCTACAACGATCGTATCCTCCATCGAAACCGAAGAGCCTGAATTGGAAGATGACATAGAGTTACCATCACATCCATTAGAACCCGTAAGGCTGCCTACCTGATTGGCAGTTTCCCAAAGCTAACCCAGCGTGTGCCAGCTGAATGGAAGTTCCCCCGAGAAGGAACAACATATCGTTGTCCCGCCTCGTGGTCCGATACCCGGGGATCGGGAGAGCCGCACCACGTACGTAGAATGTCAAGTCTCGCTTTACGCCATTGAACCCCTCTCAAGGGGTAATGCCATTGTGGCTGGGAATCACTCGCTGGACGGGCCGAAAGTCCAAGCGCGAAATGGACTCGGTTGGATAACGCCGCCAACAACAAGGGAACAATACGGAGTGGTCAGATCTGATTCTCCAACAACCACAACCTCAAGCTCACAGGATCCAAACCAAGGTTCGTTTGCGATGTTTTACGATGATTGCAACCGCGAAGGATCTGGCGGGCTGCTGGTGAACCGGTGACAACTTAACTCACTCCCGCGGTCAGGCGATCTCCCCCATGATCCGCCGCGGACACGTAGATCAAAAACTGGCTCGGTAACGGCAACGCCAGAGATTCACTTTAAGTGTAGAATCTGTCTCTCGGATCCGACACAGACCTCAAATCTGACCGCCACAAACTGTGGACACTTGTTTTGTTATGAGTAAGTGGACGATCTCACTGCTGCTGGGGAGGACCGAGATACTGACAGTTCGGTGGAAAGATGCATAGCCGCAGAGGTTTTGAGGACTTCGAGGTGCCCGGTGTGCAATAACGTTCTGGCACTTTATTGTTTGTTCAAATTAGACGTGGCGCCGTGACGGTAGATATAGGTGGAGCGCGTAAGGGATTCTTCGCGAACATTCGATTGTTTGGAGCCGGGGGGGTTTCATCATCAGGTGTGACAGATGTTTTGTGGCTAACGTGTCGCAGTGCCTAAGAGAAGTGGTATCACGAGGGCCAACCCCCTGTGTTCTGGTTTGCCGTGGCCCAAAGAGTATGGATGATACGAGCTGACTGATCGGCCCAGTGGCTGCGTGTGCCAAATGGGGTTACTTCGATGTTTTGGCACCCGAGTGTGGCAATGGCGTGTTTGTGTTGCGAGAACGCGTGCCCATTCATGATTCCAGAATGGCGAGGAGTGTGGCAGACCACAGCCTCGAGGTGATTGGTACAGGGTTCATCAGGGATGTCGCTGGATTGGGAAGGTCAAAAGGGCTGTGACCGTCCTGGTCCTCATTAGGACAAGTAAGAGCGCTTGAGACTGATGGTTCTTTAGGGCAAATTCGGTTATAAAAGCCGTCTGTCGACGTGGCGACCTGATAGGGTCCTCTCTCTCCTTTGGACGTCGTTCCCTTGGGGCATGCACGATGGCATTCGGTTCTGGTGACTATCTTTATTGCAGCCACAGCACCTGCCGTCGCAGGTTCTGCTCCGAGAGCGCGTTGGCCAAGCACTATGGTTCCTTCCATGGTCGTCCTACGTGTGACACGTGTGGCAAGAAACTCAAGAAGTCCGGGCAGGTGAGTCTCCTATCTCTACCACCACCCGCTCGTTCAAACCAACCAACCCCATCTTCTGCGCCCACAGCATACGTGCACGTTGTTGGATACAGGTGCCTTCCTCGAGGATTACCCCGCACTCGACTTTGTTTCCAACTCCACGGACCTTGACTACGGATATGACACCGAGAATGCTGAGGTGCGCATAACCTTGTCCGTCAGATGACACATACAACATACTCATCACATCAACGTGTCGACAGCATGTTGATATCTTCTCCCCACCCACGTTCACTACCGGGGATCCACAGGGGACTGGCGTTCGTTCTTCTTCGTTCAACTTTGGTGGTTTCTATCGCACCCAATCCAGTTCTTCCTCGCTGGAGTCCCTCGAAAATGACGATGAATACGCGAGCAGCTGCACTCCACCGATCACAGATGACTTGAGCAGCGCCGACTGCGATTCGGACTCATGCGAGATATGGGAGGACCATGGAGGTCTGGATGAATATGTCGACTTCTATGATGGCCTCAGGTATATTTGACCGGTTGTGTTCTGCTTCTCCTCCCTGACACTCTTCTCCCTCAGATATGATGACGGGACCAAAGATGAATCCGCGTTACCGTTCCATGTCCACCTCTCCCTCGCTCTGAAGCAACTCATCGGGCCCTCCGTCGACGAAGACTGTTGGGATGAAGAAGACTCTGATTACCTCGGGCCGACCCCAAAATGGTTCTATTCTTTCTACGACGATGGTGTGTGGTTTCCCTCTGCGTACGGGCCCTTGCAACACCAGCCTGACCGGACCTTTCCCTCTAGAACACTACCTTGACCGTGAAGCTGAGAGCAACGATCCGAGCTTCTTGAGCCAGTCTTTGAACACGTTGTGGAGCCCATCGTCCGGGGGTGTCAAAGTCGTCTGACCCACGGTCGACTTGTTTGTAATAATGAATTTTTTGCTGTGTATGTTGCGCTTTGAATCGTTTTGTTGGGGGCTGGTGTTCTTCACCAGGAGTCGGTTGTACGGGTAACGTAGTAGTGAAACCATGTATTTCGCGTAGTTAGTATGGAAGAAATAAATAACGACCACTTTCCTTTCAATCTGACCAACCTGTTGAGCCATTTACCACACCCACGCCGACCCGCCCACCGCTCAATCGCCTTGCAAGGTGTGGCGACAGAGTCAGCAAACACGCGGTTGGAACACATGGCAAAGGGCAGAACCATAGAGGCAGATTTCCGCCCAGGCTCTCGTAATCAAGCCATTGCTTCTTCAGTGTGTGCTCATCCCATATCTCATTCGAAACGTACATCCGGGTTTACTTACGCGCAGACGTTGGAGCTCAATGCTCAACGTTCGGCGGCGAGATAACGATCCATGTATCCGAGTGGGATCAAGACGGAGGATCACCGTGCAGGTCTCCCCCTTCACTGGGCGTGTGGGAGGTTTCACGAGTGCCGTTGACGTTGAATTGTTCGATGGACGCTTATCGAACGCCTTCATGTCAATTGAAGAGAGGCAGATGTCCAACATGAGGGGCACACTATAAATCCACTCGTCCACACAAACCGACCACCAACAGCGCTCCCTCTCCGCGTCCCCTCATACCGTTTTCCCGCCACCTCTGGTTTACTTCCTCCCCCTCCTACACAAATGACCGATATTGTCATTCGTGAGGTATTGATTCCGTGACGTTGTATCCGTTCCGGGCCGTAGATGACCACCCACACGCGACACAGATCACCCCCGAACTCGTTACCTTCTCGAAGCCCTTTTCCCGGTTCCTCGGATGGTTTCCAATGGGCGGTCGTTCGACCGCTATCAAGCTCTCCTCTGGCGACGTCTGGGTCATCGCCTCGACGCCCTTCACCGAGGAGACTAAGACCGCCGTAGAGAAACTTGGAACCGTCAAGTACATTTTGGCCGCGGACGCTGATCACCATTTCTTCTTGAGTGAGTGGATCCTCCCCCCCCCTCTCGCTTGTGATCCCGCACGCCTCCTGTGACTGACACGGATCGATCCTTTTGTAAAACAGCTGACTGGAAGATGAACTATCCTGAGGCCAAGATGATCGGGGTTGAGACCCTGGCCGAAAAGAAGAAGGGGGAGTCCTGGATATTCGATGAAAGTGCGTGCCCGGAATTCTCCAAACTCCTGTTCATCGTCACTGAAATCTCGTTGCTCCTCCAGTCTACAGGCCTTATGCAGAAAACAAGTTCGGCTTCGAGGCTGATGTGAGTACCCTTGATCCTAGGTGCTAACGCGTTTCTGATTTCAACGATTCCAAACAGATCGACGCCGTCTACTTCTCCGGCTTCAGCAAGAAGGATGTCGCCTGGCTTCACAAGCCCTCAAAGACCCTCATCGTCGCCGACTTGATCTTCAACTTGCCCGCCAACGAACAATACTCCATGTCCAAGCAGCGCAAGACCGGCCTCCTCACCAAGAAGCTCAACCCATACACCGAGTTCCACAGGAACTTCATCTGGGGTGAGACCAAGAACAAGGTGTACGTATTCCGCCCTTCTTCTCATTCGTGTGCTAATTTTTATTTATTCCAGTGATATGGCTAAGGATGCCAAGGCAGTTACCGCATGGGACTTTGAACGCATCATCCCTTGCCACGGAGTGAGTGCTATCACGATATTGTATTCAGAGAGGCCCAGTTTACCGAAGGTTCCATCCCCTAGGATGTCATCGAAACCGAAGCCAAGAGGGCGTGGCGGACTGTTTACGCCAAGTTCCTCACCATGCCAGATCCTACTCCTCCTCCAGATACTCCCCCTGCTCCTACCCCCGATCCTGCTCCTGCCGCTGAGCCTCATACCTCTGAGCCTCATACTCCTGAGCCCCATATTTCTGAGTCTCATGTTTCTGAGCCTCACACCTCCGAGCCTCCTGCTGAGCCTCGTACTCCCGATTCTCCTGTTGAACCTCGTACTTCCGATCCCCCCGTTGAACCTCGTACTTCCGATCCCCCCGTTGAGCCTCGTACTTCTGATTCTCCTGTTGAACCTCGTACTTCCGATTCTCCTGTTGAGCCTCACACTTCCGAGTCTCCTCCTGAGCCTCATACTTCTGAAGCTCCTGCCGAGTCTCCTACTGATGAGGCTCCTGCCGAACCTACCCCTGCCGCCACCAAATGACCTTTCACGTTACAACTCGTTTGTTCTCATTCACACTCAGTTTGGTATACGATTCGTATTGTATTTACCCTCCCCTGCTTCTTCGGATCTGGAAATAACAGTACCCTTGTGCCATCGTCCCCCCGGTGAAAGTTTATATTCCCTTTCATACTCTCTGAATAGAGCGTCCCGTGCTGTACCATACCTCCTATGCTGCACTGCCTCGCGTCAGCGGCGCACAGCAAGAAACAATATATGCTGATCGTGCATATATGTCTCGCGAAACGGGCGAGGTACAAACCCATTTATTACGATCATGTGGAGGAAGGGTAAAACATTAAGGCGAGGTCCTAACGATTTAGACAACGTAGCGTTCCACAGATACATTCCAGACATTTCACATCATGGTACAGACCCCGCGCGATGAGACGGTGGACGTGAAGTTTCGAAAAGCGAAATAGAAGATCAGGGAATATTAAGCTCAAGACTTGAACTTAGAGGCAATCGTAGCCTTCCAACTCTTTCTGGTATCCCGCTGCCTCCTGACCTCTTCCTCCAATTGTTCGTCCGTGAGCCGTTGTCCGGAAAGCGCGTACCACGTTACAGTCGCCATTCCAAGCGTAGCCGTGAGTACACACCTAAATCACGTGTGGGTGAAACACATTAGATTAGACTTCTCGATGAATCAGAGCTAGTCGAGAGGAAGAACACACCCAAACATTGCGCCAATACCCTTCGGCCTCCATCCCAAGATCTGTGGGAACGGACCCTGAGGCAAACCCTTAAGGTCGTTCGGATCCCCGTTTCCAGCTGCGTTTCCCTGCGTCGGCAAGTTCAGTGCCGCACACTGGTCTCGCACGAATTGCGGCACGGATGTACCCGCCAACTGTGGCGTAGCCTCAACGAACACCGCTGCCAGACCCTGGATTTTACGCGAGTCCGATCGGGCGAAAGAATTGTTTGCCAAAACGGGAAGTGGCCCCAAGGTCACCGGCGATAAGAAAACGGAAGAGCAGATAGACCAATCAGATAACGACTACACGCAAATCCCCTGTTAAAAAAAGGCAGACGCACGGAAGAGAAATGCCAGTCGATGTGGCAGTGGAACAACCAGGCACCGGGATTATCAGCGACGAATCGTAGAGTGGCAGACTGCATCGACAACAGCTGGATTGTGTCACGGCGGATAGGGTTCGCCTGTCCCTCCTTCAAGGGAGGGTTGATGGTAGTGTCATCAGAAGTGTAATTTTCACCACGGTTGACGATTTGGAACTTGTGACCGTGAATGTGGCTTTGTGATAAGTGTTCAACAACACCGCGACGTGGTGAGATGAGAAACGGGACATACAAAGGATGCTTTCCAGCGTCACCATTTTTAACAACAATATCAACGACGGTCGCATGGTCTAGAGTGAATGCAAGTTCACCAAAAGCCATCTCGCCTGCCAAAGCAACCCATCAGCCTGAGTGTCGGATGTCCGCTTCAGGACTAGACGCACTGATGTTTTGTGCCGCATACTGGACCTGCGTGAGCAAGGTTGGGACCTTGGGCATGTTGAAAGTTTTCGAGTTGAACATTGCGTGGTTAGTGCCGTCGTCCATGGTGTCAAAAACGACCTCGAGATCAATAACCTTGTCGGGAGGAGGTAATTGAGGCTCGACGATCGACGGAACAAAGACTGTGTCATCCGTAAATTTGTAGAACTCCAATGGCACAGGAGAGAGATCCGTGAGGTTGCTAGAGGAAGAGTACGTGATGGAGGCAGTCGCATTTGGGTTCAAACCCTCAGGGAATTGGTCAAACTATGTGGCATTGAGTACATATTCTTGGCGGAATTGTGAGGGACACACCATATCGTAATCCATGTTGGCGTGGACGGCCCAGTTCGAGCTCGTGTCATTCCTCGCGGTGACGAGGACAGAGTAGCGTTGAGCGACTGGGATAGCGAGCTGATCAACCAGGTACGGTTCAACGTCAGTCTGTAACAGTGGTCAATACTGAGGTCTGTGAATGGGTTGGCAAAAGTCTGACTCCATCAACCTCGATGACGCGCATTTCGTGACCATCGATCCAGAAGTACATAGCGACGAATGCAGCGGTATTTATAATCTAGATGAGGTATGATTCTCGGTCGTATCAGCTATCACGTTGACAATAAACCACTTACTCGGAGACGGTAGGTCTTCCCAGGCTCAAATGGCAAGCTGGCATTCCTGTTGAACCCGACGTGACTGGTAGATGGAGACACAGTCGAGGCAGCGGATGCAATCGGTGGGAGGTAAGCGTCTCCGCGAGCGAAGTACATCAGAGGTGCTTCAGGGACTGGCTCAGCACCACCAGGGTTGGCAACGGACATGAAGCGTTTGATCATGGGATCATGTTCCATGTGGTACCTATGAATGTTCGTGGTCATGTGTGAGCAGAATTCGGTAAGTATGGAAATAGACGGACCAATCTCCAAGTACCACAACGTATTCATCTTCGTACTTGTCTGCATGGGTCTCGTTCGGGTTATGGATAATAAGGGGAGCGCGGAGACCGTCAGTGTATTGACCCTGTGGGAGTGATGAGAAAGAAGTCGTGTGTCACAGACGACACGACTGTACCGATGAGTGCGCGTGAACCCAATAAGTGCCCCACTGGCCCGCGCGGGGGATATCGATCTCGTAGGTGAATGTCTGACCGTACGGAATACCGCACTGGGTGACACTAACGGCACCATCGAACCAAGCCGTCTTATTGAAAAACATGCCATGGTGGTGGAGAGCACTGGGTTTGTCGAGATAGTTGGTCGCATGAACGACGAGGGAGTCGTTCGCGCTGACGGAGATCGGCGGAGGCCTAAAAGTTTACATAAGAATGGAGAGGAAGCCCAGGAGATAAAGAGAGAAAACCGACGGCCAAGTGCCGTTGACGCCTATTGCACGTCTTGGAACACCTAAACCGTCCGGGCTGACATCGTAGGCGTAGGAGAGGTTCCACCACACTTCGTGGACACCCGCAGCGACGGAGAGGGCGCCAGAGAGGGCGATCAAGATGGGAGAGACGGTAGCTCTCATTGCCAGAGGGGAAGGGGGGGGAACTAAAAATCACAAAGAGACCGCATCGCGGGTTGTATTTATTGCAGGAACGGGTGAAGCAAGCGAGGAAACTGTGATGCGGAGGGGCAAAACGAATTATTTTTTCTTATCTGATAAAATACCCGTGAGAGTTTCGGAATCTGATCGGACGTCCGGCTCAGACCGGGATTGTTCCGGTAAAACTCCCGCGGGCGTCCCATGTTCCGTTATTGCGGAACGCTGTCACGTGCAAAGGAGAGGGGTAGCGGAATCCGACCCTGGTCTTTTCAAGCCTGGTGACTGGAGTCAGTTCGGCATTGCTCAGGTCCAAGTGAGAAAAATACATATTCCGCCGTTGGCCAGGAAACAAGGATGCTTCGTTCTCTCCTCTCCCACCGTCCCCTTCGTTCCACAGCTCTGTTCATTCGCAGAACAATGGCCTTAGCGACCACACCTGACTTCGTATGCCGTTATCTCCGCCCTCAGCATACAACCTAACTCACGGGGGCGTCTTTTTAGAACAAAGTATTGTACCAGCCCTTGGCAGAGACCGACCCGGAAGTGCAAAATATCATCGACAAAGAGACATGGAGACAGTTCACTGGGCTCGAGCTCATCGCGTCAGAGGTAACGGAGGACCACATTTCTTCGTGTCGACGCCTCTGACCGTGCAACTTACAGAACCTCACCAGTCTTGCAACCATGCAGGCTAACGGTTCGATCCTGACGAACAAGTATTCCGAAGGCCTTCCAAATGCCCGCTACTACGGAGGAAACGAATGGATTGACGAGCTCGAGATTCTCTGCCGAAAGCGCGCCTTGCAGGCATTTAACCTTGACCCTGCCAAGTGGGGCGTTAATGTTCAGCCCTACTCCGGATCAACAGCCAAGTTCGTCTTCTGTTCTGTTTCCCATTGTCACTCCCTCTGAATGCGTGATGCAGCTTTGCGGCCTTGACAGCGTTGATTCAACCCCAGGACCGTCTCATGGGTCTCGGCCTTCCAGACGGCGGGCATCTCACCCACGGGTACTACGTTAGTGACATTTGGTGCCTTGTCTCGTGTTCATCCGGCTGAATGTCCCGACGCCAAATCCAGACCGCCAAAAAGAAGATGACAGCTTCTTCCATATATTTCCAGTCTTTCCCGTACGGTATCCACGGTGAATCGAATCTGATCAACTACGACGCTTTGGCTTCTCAAGCTCGACTCTTCAAACCAAAATTGATCATTTGTGGCGCTTCTGCGTACCCGAGGGATTGGGACTACAGTAAACTCCGGGCAATTGCGGGTGATCACGATGCTTTCCTCATGGCTGATATCGCTCACACGAGTGGCTTGATTGCTGCCGGGGAGCTCAACGACCCATTCGACTTCTGTGATGTCGTGACTACTACTACGTACGTTGACTGGGGTCCCGACCGCCATCTGAATTCGATCGCTAATTGGCAATTCTCAGCCATAAGACCCTGCGTGGACCCAGGGCAGGCCTAATCTTCTTCAGGAAGGATTCCCAGCGGGCACCCGACCTTGAGAAACGAGTGAATGATGCCGTCTTTCCGGCTTGTCAGGGTGGCCCCCACAACAATGTCCGTCTCCTTCCGCTCCTTGAAACAGTTATCTGATAAAACATCCTCCTCAGACTATTGCCGGCGTTGCTACCGCTCTGCTGCAGGCTAGTCAACCCACTTGGAAGGCCTACGCCAAACAGGTGATCGCCAACGCCCGTACGTTGGCCGATGAATTGGTTGCACAAGGCTACAAACTGCAAACTAATGGGACCGATAACCATCTCGTGTTGTGGGACCTCCGTCCGTTAAAATTGACTGGCAGCAAGCTGGAAAAGCTCTGCGACTTCCTCGGAATCACGATCAACAGTAAGGACATCCTCTCATGTGGACATTAGAAGAGTCGTTTACGTTGTTGTTGTTTTTCCACAGAGAACGCGGTTTCCGGCGATGCTTCGGCACAGACACCTGGCGGTATTCGTTTAGGCACATCGGCTCTTACCTCGCGTGACATGCTCGAGCCGGATATCAAGATCGTCGCCGGGTTCTTGCATCGTGCCGTTCAACTTGCTTTGCTGATTCAGAAGGAATCCGGCAGCAAGCTCCTGAAAGATTTCGTCGCTGCTGCTTCTACTCAGCAAGAGGACAAGGAAGGTGCCAAGCTGGTGAAGCAGCTGAGAAAAGAAGTCAAGGAGTTCGCCACCAAGTGGCCGCTCCCAGGGGTGGACGTGAAGGATTTGAAAAAGCCGTCGGGAATAGAGGAGGATTGATCGATGATCATCCGTACAATCAATCAGATAATTTTTAGCGTCGGCTGAACTTCGATCAAAAAGCTGACGTTATCTGATAATTTTTTTCCTATCTGATAACGGCCGAAATCCGTCGGGTCGCTAAGCCAGAGATGTTATAGAACGAGAACCTCTACTGTTTTCACAGGAGTCCGCCTTTTCCCTTCGCCCTCCTTTCCCCAAGGACTTTCCCTCTCGGACATCGTCGTTTTCCTTGCAACATCCTCGAAGCAGTCATGCCGAACGTGTTCTCCGTCCCAATTTTCTTCATCGTGTTTAGGGAGACCCTCGAGGCTGCCATCGTCATATCCATCATGTTGGGTATCGCCGAGCAGATTGCCAATACGCGGCTGGGTAGAGACTCTCTTCCGGCGACAGAATTGGAGAAGGAAAAGCATAACACCGAGAGTGGGGCTGGTGAAGAGCCGCCTTCGCTTCCTTCCAACGACAATGACGACGCGTCGAGTGACGATGGCGATCGGAAAAAGCTCTTGAGAAAATTGCGAATCCAGGTATGACAGAGTCCCCGTTTCCGAGTTCAATCCCCCCCCCCCCCCGAATTCCCTGATCAAGTTACACTTAACTCGTTTTTGTATGATAGATTTTCATCGGCTCCGGCGCGGGTCTCTTGGTCGCTCTCGCGATCGGTGCGGCGTTCATCGCTGTATGGTTCACCAAAGCTTCAGACCTTTGGCAAAAGTCTGAAGAGTTATGGGAGGGGATATTTGCGCTTATTGCTTCTATTCTCATCTTCATCGTTGGTATTTCGATGCTCAAGATGGAAAAGGCGACGGCAAGGTGGAGGGTCAAGCTCCAGGATGCTTTCGACGGCAAAAGTTCGTGTTCAATCTTTTCCAATACGGCCTAGGTTGTGCTGACGCATTGGTGTGCAATAGCCGTTGATGCTCGCACCAAGGCCGGAAGGTGGGCCCTGGTCGTCTTACCCTTCATCACCGTCCTCCGTGAAGGTATGGAAGCCGTTGTCTTTGTCGGTGGTGTCTCGCTCGGTCAACCTGCCACTTCCATCCCTCTCGCTGCTATCGTCGGCATCATCTGCGGCCTCATCATTGGATACCTCGTTTATGCCTTCGCCAGTCGCACTAGTCAGTTGCTTTTCCATACCCACTCCCCGTGCTCACCGCTAAATGCCATTAACAGCTTTGACTATCTTCCTCATTGTCATGACCAACTTGCTCCTCCTCATCGGTTCTGGCTTGTTTAGCAAGTCGATTGGAAACTTCCAGGAATACAAGTACAACAAGATGTCCGTCTATCTTTTTGTTCGGCGTCGCGGACCCTAACCATCGCGTCGTCCTATTTCTTAGGTTGGGTGCCGATGCCGATGATGCCGCCGGTAACGGGCCAGGCTCATACGACGTCCGTGGAAACGTCTGGCACCTTAACTGTTGCAACCCCGAAACCAAAGTTGATGGCCAGGGGTGGATGATCTTTAGTGCTATCTTCGGATGGTCGAACAACGGTACCCTCGGTCAGTTGAAATCCTCCATAATCTTCCCTTCTCGTCCTGTTTCACTCAATGGGTTTGCTATCTTAGGTACGATCCTTGGATATGTGTTCTATTGGATCGCTGTTATGGTCACCTTGATCGTTTTGAAGCGAAGGGGTACGTTATTCGCTTCGGTATTCATTTAGCAGTGACTGGTAATGACTATGTCTCCACAGAATCCAAGGCTAGGGCCCAAGCTTGAGCAGGCTTGACTGTGGTGGCAATATGTACGGCTTAATTCGTAAGAACTTACTTCTCCATCCTTTGAGAGATTTGTGTCCACAAGTGAAGTAAATACCTCTCGTCTAATCAACCCCGTTTCGTTGGAAACCACTCTACTGTGCCCCTTCCGCGCGTTCAACCCCAAGTTCAAACTTGAGCGCGCTCTCCCTATAGCGTCCTACACTATCCGCATTCTGGCGATCCGCGGACTCTATTACCGTAGTCTCCTTACCACTGACGATCACCGGCGAGGGATATACGTAGTGATATGATATACTTATTCCTACTCATTACCATGTACTTACCCCAAGCCCGATTTACAGCCGACCCATATTTATCTACAGATAAGATGCAGATGATATATGACCCCCTACTATTCAATTACGATCCCGTGAACAGGTGACCTTGCAAACGCCAGGAACACAGGAACACTTGAAATGGTTCCGTGCGAACGCTTTCGGGCACTCCACAGTCCTTCCGTGGTGCTAGAAAAATCGCACCAGTGCCTTTTTGCCTAGGTCTCCGGTGGTCGGAAGGCCGGGGCTGCATCTCTCGTTCTGGGTTTGCATTGAGTTACCCTATGGTCTTGCGGTGAGAATGGGGCTAGAGGGGTATGATTTGGTCCCGACCGGCGTTCCCCGATTGTGTGGATCTGCAGAAGAATTACGATGACTTTCGATGACTGGGAGAGATGGCAGATCCCCGCCCATGTTCGAGGGTGGGTGTAGGTCGGCTGGGGGGGGGGGGTTGAATCGGAGGTCAGCGGGTTGGGTTTTCTGCTCTTGTTTCCTTGCGTTCGTAACTGCGATTTCGCTTCATTTCTCGGTGAGCACAGCGAGGGTGATCTCCATACATGATGGATGGCCTGTGGCCCTGCGGAGCAGGCGGGATATATGCCCAAGGTACTCGAAAACGTGGTCCTACCGTAACTGCCGATGTTGTGGCGGAACAAGAGGCGATAAAAAGGGAGATCGAGGTACGTAGCGGTGTGGCCTTACGGAAAAGGACACAGCCAAGGACATGTTGTACGCATTAGGTACCCCCTTAAA
>Ga0307515_10006229_pt1 | contig 23956 bp, 23 predicted proteins | sample 17_EM_MG_FD_194513 | JGI IMG/M metagenome (GOLD analysis project Ga0307515, IMG submission 194513) | Populus trichocarpa ectomycorrhiza microbial communities from riparian zone in the Pacific Northwest, United States - 17_EM | ecosystem: Host-associated > Plants > Roots > Unclassified | place... | reverse complement strand
TGGGCGAGCCCGTGAAGATCGTCGACCTCGCGCGCGATCTGATCCGCTTGTCGGGGCATGCCAGGGACGAGATCAAGATCACGTTCTCGGGCTTGCGGCCGGGGGAGAAACTGTACGAGGAACTGTTGGCCGATGCGGACCGAACATTACCGACCGCGCACCCTCGTTTGCGGATCGCGCTGCTCCAAACCGATGACGGTCGGCGGCTGGTCGCAGACATGGGCTCGGGCGTGAATGCGCACGGCGTCGGCGCACCCGATGAAGCAGTCAAGCGCTGGTTGCACGAGCACGTGCCCGAGTACCGGTCGCCCTGATACAAAGGTGCGGCACAGCTTGCGCCCTGCTCGATGCACCTTGATCGGGTGACGCGATTGTCATTGCAAATTGATCGTCTAATGATCAAAATGCAAGGATGATCAGCCGAGAACTGCAAGCCCTGATCGAACGCCGATTGAGGCAAACACCCGCCGTGGTGATGCTGGGCCCGCGCCAGGTCGGCAAGACCACGCTGGCAAAGTCGATTGCCACTCAATACCCGGGCGCCATCGTGCTGGATCTCGAGCGCGCGTCCGACCGCGCATCGCTGCAGCAGCCGGAGCTCTTCTTTGCTGCGCACCGCGACCGCTTGCTGATCCTTGACGAGGTGCAGCTTGCCCCGGAGCTGTTCGCCGCACTTCGCCCCGAGATCGACGCCGATCGTCGTGCGGGTCGCTTCCTGTTGCTCGGCTCGGCGTCTGGCGACCTGTTGCGGCAATCCGGCGAGTCGCTGGCTGGCCGAGTGTCATACGTCGAACTCACGCCGCTGCTTGCGGCCGAGTTGCCCGTCACCGAACTGGCCGATCTGCAGCGTCTGTGGCTGCGCGGCGGCTTCCCGTTGAGCTACTTGGCCGTTGACGAAGAGGCGTCGTATGCGTGGCGCCAGGATTTCATCCGCACGTTCCTGCAGCGCGACCTGCCGGGCATGGGCGTGCGCGTGCCCGCCGAAACCATCAGACGCTTCTGGCAGATGCTGGCCCATTTGCAGGGGCAGTTGTTCAACGCGTCGCAGCTGGGCATGTCGCTGGGCGGTGCCTCGCACAGCACGGCAGGCCGGTACCTCGATGTGCTGGTCGACACGATGATGGTGCGGCGCCTGCCACCACACCTGGTCAACGTCGGCAAGCGCCTGGTCAAGTCCCCCAAGGTGTACCTGCGCGACAGCGGCGTGCTGCATGCCTTGCTGGGGGTCGCGACCGTGCAAGACCTACAGGGTCACCCCATCGCCGGTGCATCGTGGGAGGGCTTCGTGGTGGAGCAGGTGGCGGCCGCTTTGCCGTCTGATGCGCAATTGGGTTTCTACCGTACAGCTGCCGGAACCGAGCTCGACCTGGTGATCGAGCAGGGCACTCGCAAGCTGGGCGTAGAAATCAAGTTCTCGTCCGCGCCCAAGCCGACAAAGGGGTTTTGGCAGGCGCTGCAAGACCTGCAGATCGAACGTGCCTACGTGGTCGCACCCGTGCCGCGTCGCTACCCGTTGGCCGAGGGGGTTGAGGTGATTCCGGTGGGGATGGTGCCCGCGATACTGGGAACGTAGGCAGGTCCACCGGCGGCCATCAGCGCGTGCGGCGGAAGATCATCCAGCGCGGGGTCTTGAAGCGCACGATTCGCGCGTAGAGCCAGATGTATGCGATGACAAAGGCCAGCAGGAACCAGGACAAGACCGCGGTGCTGTTCCACCAGAGCACGCTCGGGATCACCGAGGTGAGGCAGAGCAGCCACAGATAGGGCGAGGTCATCGAGTTGCGTCGGGTCAGGCGCCTGCGCTCGAGATTGGCCGCCAGGGTCCATCGGACGAGCCGGCGGTGAATCAGCGTGTGCAGATGGATGCCATCGGGAGCGGCTGTCGCGACGCCCCGGACCACCTTGCGGCGGTACATGGTGAAGATCGTTTCGAAGATCGGGTAGGCGCAGAGCAGCAACGGGAAGATGGGCGAGACCCCGGGGTTTCTGTGAATCAGCAAGATGCTGAGTTCGCCGAGCATGAAGCCCAACAAATAGGCGCCGCCGTCCCCCAGGAAAATCAGGCCGGCCGGGAAGTTCCATACGAAGAAGCCCAGCACGGCACCTGCGGTAATGAGCGACGCGGTGAAGATGAACGTGTCACCCACCTGGAAGGCCACGTAGCCGAGGGCAAGGATCATCATCATCACGCACATCGACGCGAGGCCGTTGAAGCCGTCGATGATGTTGACCGCATTGGCGAGGCCGGTGATGACGAAGACGGTCAGCAGCATGGACAACGGAGCCCATTGAATCAGCTGATCGACGCCGGGTATGTCGGTCTTGGTGATCACTGCGTCGAGCAGCCAGATGGCCAGCGCAGCGGACGCGACGGCGGCAACGAGGCGCCTACGCGGCGAAACGTTCTTGGTGACATCCTCCGTGATGCCTGCAGCAAAAGCTGGAAAGCTGCATGCAAGCAACAGCCACAGAGAGGGCGCGGCGGGCGATCCGCGGACTTGGGCGATCCCAACGCCGACGACGATGGCAATCATGACACCTAGGCCACCGACGCGTGGTACCGGGCGGGAGTGAAACTTCTGCGGGCCGCTTAGGTCGTGGTCAGCCGACAGATGGCCGTGCTGCATCGACGATCGCATGATGAGAAGAGTGGCCAGTAGACCGACTAGAAAGCAGCTGGCGAAGTAGGACATTGGATCGTTTGAGAAAAGCGGAAGTCAACGAATGTGCTATGCACGGGCAACGATAGCTGCGGGTGGCGCGATCTTTTCTCAGCTGACGAACCCCGTGAGAGGGATTTGTCCGCATATCGAAAATGTGATCCTATGCATTCCGGCGCCAAGCGATGCGCCACACTGGTGTGGACATCCAGACTCGGAGAAGGCTTACCAGATGCATCCGAAGATACTGACTTGAACGATGGCTGTCGCGCTGGGCGTCATGTACGACGGTGACCGTCGGAGCCTGAACTAGCAACCATTCCTTCAGGTGCATACGGGCACACAAATCATAGTCTTCGCAATAGAGGAAGTAGCGTTCATCGAAGCCGGCGAGCTCAGCATAGGCCTTCGAACGGATCAGATAGAACATTCCCGCGTACCAACGAAACCCCGGCGTGGCGGGTGGCATTTGCCGGGTAGACCGAGGGGCAAGCGTGCGTTTCAAGACGGACAGCGGTGTCAGATTTTCGCGCACTGAGTCCTCGATGTCTCCGACCGAATTCAAAACACGCGGCGCTACTAGAGCAACTGCGGGCCGGTTTGCCGCATGCACAAGTAGTTGAGAAAAGACATCGTCGGCGACATGAAGGTCTGGGTTTAGGATTCCAAACCATTCGGTGGTGCAATTCCGGAAGGCTTGGTTGTGGTTTGCACCGAAGCCTTTCGGGGCGATATTGCGGATCGTCTCAATCCGAAGGTTCGCAAATGGTGTCGGATCGAGGTTTTCCGTGCGCAGATTGAGCGTTACTAGCACGCGCAGATCGCGCAACGGCTGCAACGCGTTCAGGTCGGCGAGCAGGCGCAACAGTAGCGGGCCGTGACCATGACTAACGATGGATAGCGTCAGGGCGTCCCGAAGCGGTGTCATCTGCTCGCCGCTAACTTGGAAATGTCGTGGCGCGGGGCGCGCTTACGTTGACCGATCGCGTCGGGCGCGCGTGGAAGCCTGAACCCCATCCCGCACAGTGTGACGAACGTCAATACAGTCGCTGGCGACACGCTCAGGAGATTGACGAAGATGCCGCCAAACGACACTGCAAGGACGCAGACCCAATTTCTAGCCAGCAGCGCTATAACCGCCGCGTAGATGAATACTGGCAGGTAGCCAAAGTCGGTGAGCATTTTCGGAATCACGCTACCGTCGAAGAAGCCGCGTTGAAAATCGACGAACTCGTAGTCGGAGAACTCTCCGAGTCTGGACAGCTTCTGCCAGCTCGAGCCGATCAGGTCAAACTTGTCGGGTTCCGTCGCGACTGTCAAGAGTCCGATGAATCGGTGATAGAACGACGCATCGAGCGCGGCAAGGTCGCGAATCAAATCACTGAATTGGCTGACGGCTCCCAGGACGACGAATTGGCTCGTGATGAAAAGGACGAGGTGGCCAGCGATCGCAATTGTGGAGTACCTCGCTTTCATCCGCGTAGACAACGCCACCATCAGGTAAACCGGAACCAGCACGATGACAATCTTCGAGAGGCTGCAGACGGTGGCAATTGCGAACAGTAACGCACGCGCAAAGCGCCGCTCAATCAACGAGATCGCGCAAAACCCGAGAAACAGCACGGCGGCGAATGCGGGCTCACGATTTAGCCCGGCAACACGGGGAAAGTAGAAGTCCAGCTGGGAAAAAGCGTTGTAGTCGATGTGCGTTCCGGTGCCCGGCAGCAGTGGCCCGTAGACTGCCCGCAGCATGGCCGAGAAATCGATCTCGATATCGAGAAACAGCAGCAGGAACTGACCAATCACGACCGTAGCGTGGACACACGCCGCTTTGAAAAGGATCTCACGATAGTGGTCATCTTTCAGCAGGCTGCAAACAAAAAGGCATGAAACATAGAAGGCCGCCGTCCGTAGCGACGCACTCGGGTCAAACAGGCTGCAAAGTCCAAGTGTCGATGCCGACGCAACGAAGGCCCAGAAGTTGCCAGTCGTGAGGCGCAGCGAAGGTAGGAGCGCTACGCCCAAGAAGATGTAAGGGTAGATGACCGTTTCGTTGATGGCCGGCGCCAGTAGAGGAAACGCGAAGAACACGATGCCAAGCATGAACAGCCAATCGCGCGGCGAGCGTCGATCGCAGTGTGGCGAGGTTGCTGCCGCAAAGCGTCCTCCACCGAACTGGTTTGACGCAACGGTCGTCATGCGGATCCGTTTCTGTGGGCTGATTTCGCCAAGACGTGTGTCAGCGCCTTCAGCGAGCGCTCCTTGTTGCAGCGCGCGAACAGGCGCCGCTTCTGCGCACGAAGCAGTTCGACATCGAGCTGATGATCACGAACTGCGGACAGCAGTAGTTGGCGCAAATCGCTTTCGTTCTTGAACAAGAAATCGCCATAAAGGAGTTCGCGATTGCCGTGGATGTCCGACGCTAAAACGATGCGATCACGATACAAAGCCTCCATCACACTCAGAGGCAAACCTTCCCAGCGCGACAGGTTTAGTACGAAACTGAAATCATGTCCATAGATCGCTTCCTCCTCGAGCCAACCCCAAAAAAAACAATGGCGTGCGAGGTCATGGCTGCGCACGAGCTTGCGCAGAGCGCCCTCATCCGGCCCGGTGCCAAAGAAGTGAACTTCAAGGCCGGCCTCCTTGATGAAGGCACCGTGCTGTTGAAGGAAGGTCAACTGTTGTTTGTGTTTGTCTTGAAGTCTGCCAATCACGGCGATCTTCCGGTTCAGGGGTGTGAGCCGGAACGGCTGCTCGTTTTCGCAACCCACGTAGTTGTAGACGAACGTTGCTTTGTTGGCCGGGAGTAGGCGTTCCAATTCGAACCAGTTGCCGTCAGAGATCATGATCACCTGATCGGCGATTCTCAGGGATGCGCGTTGGAGCAGGGCACGCAGCCGCCATAGGCGTGGCCGCGATTTCGCCGGCGCCACAACGACGTGCGGGTACAGGACGATGCGGTTGCCAAGCGCTTTCAGCAAGAGCATCGGAAACACTCCGATGCCCAGCACGCTCATGTTGTAGACCACAGTGCCACCGCGCTGGCGCCACAGCGCGCGCAACACGGCCAGGCGCGAGGTAGAAGACAGATCGTGCCGTTGGTAGGTCCAGTCGTCGCCTGCGATGCCGGCCGCGCGCAAATCCTGGACAAGCTGGTCGAACTGCTTCTCCGCGCCGCCGAAGCCAACGTTGATCGACACGAAGGCGTTCATCCGGAAGCCCCCTGTCCTGCGATGTGGCTCAGGCGGGCAACCGCGGCGCGGAAGGCGGCCCGGATCTGCAGCAGTTCGACGAAGTCGCCCGTGTCGCGCGCGCCGGATGTTTCTTGCGGGAATCCGGTAACTGCGATGGCGAGCGCTGTCACCAGGGCGTCCACCGTCGGGGGCAGGTGGGCGCTGCGGCCGAAGAACTCCTCGAACACCGGCGATCGCAGCAAGAAGCAAGGCAGACCGGCGGCCAACGCGAGCGCGATCGGACGACCGAAGCCTTCATGCTCGGCGACCGACACGACGCCGTTCACCTCGCCGAGAAAGGCCTCCATCGGGGTCTCCGAACTGTGGACCAGTTCGATCTCCAAGTCCGGAAATGCCGCTTTCAATTCGTCGAGGTAGGGCGTCGGATGGCCGTAGGTCGCGAAATCGAGGCGGTCTGCGATCCCGCCACGGCGCACGGCCTCGAACAGCAGTTCGTAGCGTTTCTTGCGCGAGTCCGTGCCGAACAGCGCCACGCGCAACCTGCCGCTCGTGCCAGACGCAGATGCCACGCGCCGATGGCGGCGCAACGCGTCGATGTCGGCGTCCAGTGGGCCCAGGTTGGGCATATACCAGCGACGTGAGGTCGGTACCAAGTCGTCGGGGATGGCGCGCAATGCGGTCGAATGATTGATGTGGCCGACCTGGCAGCCGGACAGCGCGAGCAATATCCGGAACACCGTGCGCTTGAACCCGCCGCGCGGACCGAGGAACGGGTAGTCGTCGTGGATGACGATCAATTGCCGCTTCAGAATCGGGAATGGGTGCGCGGTCGGCGTGAAGACCCACCGGCCTCGCAGCGCGGCCCCCAGCAGTTGCGCGATCAGTCCCAGCGCGCCCAGTGACCGCACTTGGTGGTCGGGCAGGGCGCGGTGCGTTGCTTCGAAGAGCGCTGGGCGCACCAGCACCGGCATCCGCGGTTCCACGGCACGCAGGTAGTCCAGGGCGTAGTAGTACAGCCCGTTAGTCTGCTTGATGTGCCAGAGATTACAGATCATCGGAGCCATCGGTCAGGCTGCGACGGCGCCGGTCGCCTCCGCGGCGCGGCGGGCCGCGAGGATGCGGCGGCGCAGCGCGCCGGGCAACAGAATGAACACCAGGTTGCGCAAGAAGCGCGCGTTCAGCGCCGCGCGCGGATGCCGGCGCGCCGCGTGGCCCAGCAAGCCCAGCGCTTTGTCGCGTGTCAGGCGACCCTCGCTGAATCCCTTCTGGACGAGCCCCGCGAACTCGCAGGCGCTGTATCGGTACTGGCGGCCCGCCAGTTCGCGGGCGACCTCGGGCAATTCCTGGCGCAGTCGATCGAACAGCCGCCGCTCGAAGGTCAGCAACTGCTCGTAGACCTTCAGCGCGCGTTCGTTGAAGATGCGCCCGCCAAGGCTATCGTCATGCATTACGAAGGCGTAGCCCGGTCGTCCCGAGCGCGCTTCCGCCACCGGGCCCTTCATGCTGATAGTCAGCCAGAACATCGTGTCCGGCGCCATGTCATGGTCGACCTCAAAGCGCAGGCCTTGCAAGCTGACCAATTCACGCCGGAACAACCATCCCCAGCCGAAGCAGCCATGGCCTTCGGTGAACGAGGCCAACACGTCGCGCGGCGCTAGTACGCCGGGTGCGAGCGGGCTGAAGGGACGTCCGGCGGGCAGGCACTGGCCGTCGCGTTGCTGGTGCAACTGGAAGGGCACGTGCGAGGCGACCGCGTGTGGCGCCGCTTGCAGTTCTCCGAGTAGTTCGGCGATCACGCCGTCGTGGGTCAGGAAGTCGTCAGCGCACAGGATGAAGATGTAGTCGCCGCTGGCGCGCTCCAGGCAGGTGTTGACGTTGGCCGGGTAGCCGATGTTGGTCACATGCCGGAAGTAGACGATGCGGCCGGCGTCGAAGGCCTTCACTACGGACGCGGTGTGGTCGGTCGACGCGTTGTCGCCGATGATTATTTCGATGTCGCAGCCGGTCTGCGCGAGGGCGGACGCGATCGCGCGGCCCAACGTGCCTGCGCTCTCGTAGGTGGGAATGCAGACGGAAATCCTAGGCATGGCGGAGTCTCGTGAGTTGGATCGCCAGGATCGCGCGCAGCCACCCCGGGGGGGTGTAGCGCGACACGATCTCGAGCAACTTGATGTTTTCCTGGCGGATGTCGTAGCGGCGGGTCTCGTTGTGCTCGTGGAGGTTCACGTAGACGCCAGGCCAGTCTATGAAGGTCAGTTGCAAGCCGCGTCGGATCATTTGGCGCAGCACGAACTCGAGGTCGCAGTTGAACGGGAGCCGGCTGTCGAAGCGCTCGCGGCTCGAGCCCAGCGGGAACATCAACGACGATAGCGGGATGCCGTGCAGGTGTCGCGTGAGACGCCAGGGCCGGATAGTCACGAGACCACGGAAGACGTTGCGGAAGATCATCTCCTGGCTGCCCTGTCGCACCACACTGTTCGTGAAGGTCAGTCCTGGCCTCGCCTCCTGGCGCGCCACTGAACGAGCCAGGAAGTCTGGCGCCCAGTGGTCGTCCGCACACAGGATGATGCCAAGCCGACCGCGGGCGGCGTCGATGCCGTGGTTGATATTGCCGACCATGCCCAGGTTTACAGGATGTCGTACCGCCCGGATCCGCGGATCTGCATAGCGGCTCACGATCTCCGGTGTGTCATCGGTCGACGCATTGTCGAGCACCAGCAGCTCGTAGTCGCCATAGTCCTGCTGCAGCACGCTCTCGATGGTGTGCGGTAGGAAGTGCGCCGAGTTGTAGCTCGGCAGGACGATGGATACGTGGGGCGAGGTCATGCGACAGGTGGTGCCTTGGGCGCGGGCAGAAACCGCGTGAGCACGAGGTAGAGTACCGCCGCGGCGCCGATGCCCGCGGCCAGTCTCAACGGCGCCGCCTGGCCCTGCAGCGCTGCCACCAACGCAGCCTCGACCGCACCGAACAACGCGAGCAGTCCGAGGAAGCGCGGCACCATGACTCGCAGGTAACTGCTCGCGCTGATGCCTAGCCGGCGCAGGCTGACATGGGGCGCGTACCAGTTGTTGGTCAGCATCTGTGCGGTCATCGTGCCCAGCGCAATGCCCAGCAGGCCGAACCAACGCACCAGCATCAACGAGAAGAACAGGTTCAGCACCCCGGCTACCAAGGCGATGCGCACGAACGGGATGTGGCCGCTGGCCATCGTCAGGCTGGCGTGAACGACGTGGTGGGTCTCCAGTGTCATCATCACCGCCATCGCCATCAGGACTGCGTAGCCGACGAAGTTGCCATGGCCCAGCCAGGTGCTGAACAGCTCGGGCGCGAAGGCACCCAGGACGGTGATCGCCGCGGCCATCGTCAGCAGCATCTGCTGCACGTTGCGATAGAGCAACCCGCGCAGTCCGGCCATGTCGTCTGCGGCGAAGCCGCGCGAATAGAAGGGCACGGAGGCATTGGTGCTGAGCAGCGCGATCGTCCCCGCCGCCATGACTACGCGCGCCGCCGCCTCGTAGGATGGAATGGCAGCGGGGCCGAGGTTCCAGGCGATCAGTACGTTAGCCGTCTGCAAGATCAGCAACGCGCCGAGTTGCGTCAGTGCCCAGCGAGCACTAGGGTGCGCCAGTCGGCGTGCCACATCCGCGCGCCAGCGTCCCTGTGACATCGACAGCCCACGCACGCGCAGCTTCACCACCGCCATGGCTAGAGCGCGCCCCAGGCAAGCGTTGACGAGCCAAGCCAGCGCCACGCCGGTCAGGCCGTGACCGGCCAGCAGCACGTAGCTGCTCAATGCCAGCCATAACAGCATGCCGAAGGCGCGCGTCAGGCGCTCGGTGGCGACCAGACCTTCCCCGGTCAGCACAGCGAAGGACAGATTGCCGAGCAGGTTCACGCAGGCGCCGCCGGCGAACAGGCCCCAGGCGAGTAGCGCGTCACCCGCAGAAATGGTCTGCAACTTGAGCGTTGGCAGCAGCAGCCAGCCGACCGGCACGGCGCTCACCAGCAGCAGCGCCGCCACGCCGAGGTAGATGCGCAAGCAGGTCGCGGCCAGGTCCGCGATCGTGGGCAAGCGGCGGTCGTCGGCAGCCAGGAAGGCGATCTCGCGCGACAGCGTCGGGCCGATGCCTAGGTCGAAGAAGGCCAAGTAGCTGCCGAAGCTCCAGAACAGCAGCCAGACGCCTGCCAACTCGCGTGGCAGTTGGCCGATGACTAGCTTGTAGTGGATGATGGCGGTAACGATGGTCGTCGCAACCAGCAAGCCGCCGCCGATCGTGCCGGCAGAGATGCGCCGCCGGACCGCATGGGCAGCATCCATCTCGACGCTCACCGGCATCGCTTCAACCGACATGCACGTCGTCAACGTTGGCGACCAAGCGCGCCAGCTCGCCCGGCCGCAGCCCGACCTCGCCGGGCAGCAGCTGTCCCGTCGCGCCCCAGGCAGCCCACCAGCCGCGGGCGAATTCCAGCAGCGTGCGTGCTTGGCCGGTGCCGACGTTGCGCAGGTGTGGCCGTCCCGGTTCGATCCTTTCGAAGGCGAGTGCGCGCAGGAACTGCGCGGCGACGTCAGGCACCTCGATGAAATCCCGCACCTGTACGCCTGCGCTCATCGCGAAGTCGCGCCCTCCCAGCGCGGCGCTGCGCAGCGACGGCCAGAAGCGAGTCGCCGCCTCGCCCTCTCCGAATACTTGGAAGATGCGCAGCACCTGCAGGCGCAAGTCCAGATGGCGGGCGAGTCCGAGGCAGGCGGTGGTCGCGGCGGCTTTGGAGATCGGATAGGTCAGGGAGGGGCGCATCTCGGTGGACGGATGCACGAAGTCCTGCCCCTCGGCCGCCGAGCCGTACTCAAAGCAGGTGCCTGCCACGAGCACATCGCGGACGCCTTGCGCCGCCGCCTGCTGCAGCAGGCGCGTCGCCGCGTAGACGTTCCAGTACAAGCATTCATCCAGCGGCGCGTAGGGCGGATTCGGCGTGTGGGACGCCAGATGCACGACAGCGTCGCATCCTGCGAGCTCGGCCTCGAAATTCTGGTCCAGAACCCGATCCACCCAGACCGGTTCCCGCGTCAGCGGCAGGCGGGTCTTGCTACCGGGGCGGCGCTGCGCGACGACGTCGTGGCCGGCGGCCAGCGCCAGCTCGAGAAAATGGGAACCGACGAAGCCGGTCCCCCCCGTAACGAAGAGCTTCATGGTCAGAACGGTGAGGCGAAGTCCGCGAATGCGGGATGGGCACGGTCCCGCACCGACACGAGGGGCTGGTTGACGCCCCAGTTCAGTCCGAACGAATCCCAGCGGATGCCCGCGTCGTTGGTCTGCGCGTACACGGTGGTGACCTTGTAGGCCATCAGCACGCCCTCGACCAGCGCGAGGAAGCCGTGTGCCATGCCCTTGGGAATCATCAGGCCGTGACCGTGCCTGGCATCCAGTTCGACGGCGATGTGCCGGCCGTACGTGGGTGAATTTTTGCGCAAGTCCACTACCACGTCCAGCACCCGCCCCTGCATGCAGTAGACGAGCTTTTCATGATCGTGCGGTGGCGTCTGGAAATGCATGCCGCGGATCACGCCCTTGCGGGAGCTGGAATAGTATTCCTCACGCCACGCGGTGGGCAGCCCCAATTCTGCAAAGCGGTCCGCGTGGAAGGTCTTCACGAAGGTACCCCGCTCGTCCTGGGCAAAGAAGGGACGGACCTGGTAGCAACCGTCCAACATGGTGGGGATCAACTCCATCGACGGTACCTCAGAAGTTCACGCCGAAGAACTCTTCGAGTTTGTCCGCAATGTAGTCCAACTGCACCTGACCCAGCCCCGGGAAGGTACCCAGCCAAAACGTCCGGTTCATCACAACGTCGGTATTGGTCAGCTCGCCGCTAATGCGGTAGTTGCGGCCGGCCATGTACGGCTGCTTCGTCAGGTTGCCGGCGAAGAGCAGCCGTGTGCCGATCTTGTTCTCTTCGAGGAAGTTGATCAGGTCCGCGCGCTTGACGCCTGCCGTGTCCTTGACGACCAGTGGGAAGCCAAACCACGACGGTTCGCTGTTCGGCGTTGCCTCGGGCAGGTGCAGGAACTGCTCGACGCTGCCCAGGCGACTCTTCAGGTAGGCGAAGTTCGCGCGGCGCTTGGCAATGAATTCCTCGACGCGGTCCATCTGCGCGAGCGCGCAGGCCGCCTGCATGTCGGAGATCTTCAGGTTGTAGCCCAGGTGGCTGTAGGTGTACTTGTGGTCGTAGCCGTCTGGGAGGTCGCCGCCCAATTGTTCCTTGGTCCAGCAGAAGCGCTTGTCGCAGGTGTTGTCTTTGCCGGGCGGGCAATAGCAATCACGGCCCCAGTCGCGGAACGACTCGGCGATCAGCTTCAGCTCGGCGTTGTTCGTGAACACCGCACCGCCTTCCCCCATCGTGATGTGGTGCGCCGGGTAAAAGCTCAGCGTGCTGATGTCACCGAAGGTGCCAACCAACTGGCCGTTGTACGTTGCGCCCAGCGCATCACAGCAGTCCTCGACCAGCCACAGCTTGTACTTCTTGCACAGCGCCGTGACCACGTCCAGGTTGAATGGGTTGCCCAGGCTGTGGGCCAGCATGATGGCTTTGGTCTTGGGTGTGATTGCCGCCTCGATCTTGCTGGCGTCGATATTGTGCGTTGCCAGGTCGACGTCGACGAATACCGGCACCGCGCCGAACTGCACGATCGGGTTGACTGTGGTCGGGAAGCCCGCGGCGACACCGATTACTTCATCGCCCTGCTTGATCGCGCGGTCGCCCAGCTTCGGGCTGGTCAGCGCGGAGAACGCCACCAGGTTGGCTGACGAGCCGGAGTTCACCGTGATCAGGTACTTCACGCCCAGGAATTGCGCCAGGCGTTGCTCGAACATCGCGTTAAAGCGGCCTGTGGTCAGCCAGCCGTCCAGCGACGCGTCAACCATCATCTTCAGTTCGCCGGCACCGATCACCTTGCCTGACACCGGAACGGCGGTCTGGCCGGGTACGAAGGTTTTCGGGGCATAGGCGATGTCGGCGTACTGCTGGACCAGCTCGCTGATCTGGCTGCGCAGCTTGTCGAGCTGCGGCTGGAAATTGACAGGGGAGGTGCTCATACGTCGGATTGGAAGTGGGAGATTTGATTCAGACAGACCGCGCGCATGTCCAGGCCGGAGAGCCATGCCTGATGCCATTCGGTGATGCGTGTTAGCGCGGTGTCGAGCGACCAGCGCGGGCCCCACTGGAGGCGTTGCCGCGCCTTTGAGATGTCAAGCTTCAGAAACCTGGCCTCATGGGGGTGATTTCCCGGCTGCAAGCTCCAGGAGGCGCCGTCGCCCCAGGTCTCGCAGAGATGCTCGACTATCCACTGCACGGAACGTGCATCTTCATCACGCGGACCGAAGTTCCAGCCTTCCGCGTCCGCTTGGCCGTGCATGTAGAGGCGTTCGGCCAGCAGCAGGTAGCCCGACAGCGGCTCCAGCACGTGCTGCCACGGGCGGATCGCATGGGGGTTGCGAATCGGCACGGGCTCCTTGGACTGGAGCGCTCGCAGAATGTCTGGGATTAGGCGGTCGAGCGCCCAGTCACCGCCGCCGATCACGTTGCCCGCACGGGCTGTGGCCATCGCGATGCCGGCGTCCTTCAGGAAGGACTTGCGGTAGGCCGAACTCAACAGTTCCGCGCAGCCCTTGCTGTTGGAGTAGGGGTCGTATCCACCCATCGGCTCGTCTTCACGATAGCCCCACACCCACTCGCGATTCTCGTAGCACTTGTCGGTCGTGATGTTGACGATGGCCTTGACGGAGCCCGCATGGCGCGCCGCCTCGAGCACGTGTACCGTACCCATCACGTTGGTCGAATAGGTCTCGATTGGCTGGTGGTACGAGAGCCGGACCAGCGGTTGGGCCGCCAGATGCAGGACGATCTGCGGTTGAAAGTCGGTCATCAGCGACTGGACGGTGGCGAAGTCGCGGATGTCAGCGATGCAGTGATCCATGCCCTCGGCCACGCTTGCCACATGGAACAAGGCGGGCTCGGTGGGCGGTGCTAGCGACACGCCTCGCACGGTCGCGCCCATGCTCTGCAGCCAAAGGCTGAGCCAACTGCCCTTGAAACCGGTGTGGCCGGTCAGCAGAACACGTTTGTCCTGCCAGAACTCACGATTGGTCTGCTGCATGTTTGAGTTCAGTCCCACTTTTTCCAAGGCGCCTTACCGGAAGTCCAGAGCTCTTCCAGCAGATGCTTGTCGCGCAGGGTATCCATCGGTTGCCAGAAGCTGTGGTGCTCGTAGGCCATCAGCTGGCCATCGACGGCCAAAGCCTGAAGAGGCGCTTGCTCCCAGATGTCCGCATCACTCGACAGATAATCGAGCACTCGCGGCGACAGCACAAAAAAACCGCCATTGATCATTGCGCCGTCACCTTTGGGCTTTTCCTTGAAGCTCATGACCTGTCGCTTCTGGATGTCGAGCGCACCGAAGCGGCCGGGCGGGTAGGTAGCGGTGAGCGTAGCGAACTTGCCGTGCTGCTTGTGGAACTCGATCGTGGCCGCGATGTCCATGTCACCGACCCCATCGCCATAGGTGAAGCAGAAGGCCTCGTCGTTGCGGACATAGTCGGCAATCCGCAGCAGGCGGCCACCCGTCATCGAGTTGTCGCCCGTGTCGACCAGCGTGACGTTCCAAGGTTCTGCTCGCTTGTGATGCACTTCCATGCTGTTGCTTCGCATGTCGAACGTGACGTCAGACATGTGTAGGAAGTAGTTGGCGAAGTATTCCTTGATGACATAGCCCTTGTACCCGCAGCAGATCACGAAGTCGTTCACGCCGTGGTGCGAGTACATCTTGAGGATGTGCCATAGGATGGGCTTGCCGCCGATCTCTACCATGGGCTTAGGCCGCAGGGCGGTTTCTTCGCTGAGGCGTGTGCCCAAACCACCCGCCAGAATGACTGCTTTCATCGGATTCCTCTTGCTGTCGAAGTCTTCAAACCGGGGCCGAACTCACGAAAGCGTCTGAGTAAAAGTGCCGTTCGTTCAAGCCGGCCGCGACCAGCTGGTGCCTTGCCTCGTGGATCATCGCTTCGGAGCCGCAGGCGTAAACCGCTGTGCGACCCCACTCGTGTTTCTGCGCTAGCAGGGCTTGTTGCACATGGCCGCGGGCGCCACTCCATTCGGTACTGCTGCGCGATAGCACGGGAATGAACTGGTGGTTTAGGCAGGTGTTGGCAGGGTTCCAGTAGATGTCGTGCGGCACGCGCCCGCCCCAGAAGACAGATATGGATCGCGGGGCTGGCAGTGCACTGCGCAGCGCCAAGCTTTCAAGCATCGCTTTCACCGGCGCGATACCTGTGCCGGTGGCGAGAAAGGTGAGGTCAATGTCCTCGACCTCGCGCAGGAAGAAGGTGCCTAGAGGTCCGTGTAGCCTCAGCAGATCATTAACCTTGGCCTGCTCGAACCAATAGGTGCTCATGGCCCCGCCCGGCACCTGCCGGATGTGCAGCTCGATGTGCGTTTCGGCGGCTGGCGCATTTGCGATCGAATAGCTGCGCCTGATCCCGCCATGCCCGATGACGTCGATGTACTGCCCCGGGTGGAACTCGAAGTTGGCAGTCGGCGGCAATCGAAGGGTGACCTTGACCACGTCGACCGACAGTCGCTCCAGGGCCTGAATGCGACAGGGCATCGTCTTGGCTGGGAACAACTGCATGTCGCCCAAGTCTTCGACCTCGAGGTCGACGGCAGAGGCTGCCGAGCGCACGCAGGTGAGGATCCAACCCGAGGCTCGTTCCGAGTCGCTCAAGCCGAGTTCGTCGTGGATGACGACGGTCGACCCGGAGCGCACTTGGCCCTTGCATGTGCCGCAGCGGCCCGTGCGGCAGCTGTAGGCCAGCGTGACCTTGGCTCGCAGGGCGGCATCGAGCAGGGTTTCACCTTCCTCAGCTGCGAAGCTCTTGCCGCTGGACGTCTGAACGAGGGGCATGGGGTGCGGTTGTGAAGAGTTGGGCTTTGTTCATCGGTTCCAAGGGAAAGCCGGGAACTCGGTCTGCATCACGAGGCCGTTTTTCTTTGCTCTCGTGTATGCGCTCTCGGTCATTTCATTGAATAGTGAGGAACGTGCGGCAGTCCCGGTCAGCTTTGACGCTCGTTCTGAGCGGAGGATTGGATGTCTGCCTTGACCTGAATCTGCAGCGACTGGATTTCGGTTTTCAATAGCTCGAATTCAAGTTCCTTGCGAGCCAGAAAGGCTCGTGTGAGCCTGACCCGCTCAGCCACGCCCCGAGGGGTGAGCTGGTAGGCATAGGCCATCTTGTTATCACTGCGCCGAAAGTTCTGAATCTTCACCAAACCCTTGTCCAGTAATGCCCGCACCAGAAAGTTCGCTTTGCCGAGACTCAGGCCGAGGCGGCTGGAAATCTCGCGTTGAGACGCTGCCGGCTGCTCGTCGAGCAGGCGCATGAGTTCAAGTTGCTGACTGTGAGAGGGTGGCTCGGACGGCTTCTTTGCCATTGGGGTGTATCTGTTCACGCGATGAACGCGAACTGTACATCACGAATTTCACGGGTTTCCCTTGCCGCGGTCGCTGGAGGCGTGACCCCCAGTCAGGTATCACGCCCGCCGCGGCAGGTCTTTCAGGAGCATGGCCACGGCGTCTTTACTGGAGAGGGCGGGCGCAACGCCAATGTCGGGCCAAGAAATAGCAAGATCTGGGTCGTCCCACCTCACGCAGCCTTCGGACTGCGGCGCGTAGTAGTCGGTCGTCTTGTAGAGAAAGTCAGCGCTGTCGCTGGTCACCAGAAACCCGTGCGCCATACCGGGGGGGAGCCACAGTTGCCGGTGATTTTCGCCGCTCAATTCGATGCCGACCCATTTCCCGAACGTCGCACTATCCAGCCGAATATCAACCGCCACATCAAACACGCTGCCTTGCGTGACACGTACCAGCTTGCCTTGCGCGTGCGGCGGCAACTGGTAGTGCAGCCCGCGCAGCACACCCCTGGCAGAGCGTGAATGATTGTCTTGCACGAACGCGACCTCATGGCCCACTGCCCGGTTAAAGATATTCTGATTGAAGCTCTCCATGAAGAAGCCACGTGCATCGCCGAACACCTTGGGCTCGAGGATGAGAACGCCGTCGATGGCGGTGGGGATCACGTCCATGTGCACGTCCAGTTGATCGGTGGGTTACTTGCCGTCGCCATGGTTTCAATCGATCTGCTTGCGGCGTCCGAAAGCGTTTCGCAGGCGCTCCATCTGATCCGCATTGGCTGGATTGGCGACTGCCGAGCGCCACGAGCGACGGATCAGCACTGCGAGAATCATCAGGATGCCGCTCGCAAAAGTCGCACCCAATGCGATGAAGAACCGCTTGGGCTTGCTTTTCTTTTCCGGCGGCGAGGCGGCATCGACGACCTGGATCAGACCACCCTCGCGGCTCTCATCCACACGCGCCAGTTCGTACTGTTTGGCGAACAAGTCGAACAGGGTTTCTTGGTACTTGAACTCGCGATACTTGCTGACGTAGTCCGGGCCGCTCGCCGCAGCGGCCGGTTGCTCCAGCCGAGCTACTTGGCTGCGCAACGCCGCGAGCGTGTTCTGCTGCTGCTGCACTTCGGGCGTGGTGTCAGACAGAGACCCGCGCAACGTCTGCAAGCGCACTTCAGCAGCCGTCAGCTCGGCTCGCAGGCGTGCATAGGCCTCGGCGGCAGACTTCGGTTCGGCCTTCAATGCACCTTGAGCGAAGCCGCTGGCCTGCAGAGCCTGTTGCGCCTGCACCAGCTTCTCCTGAGTTTGTCGAAGCTGCAGCTCGAAGAACTTTCGGCGCTGCTGCGCTTCGGACACGGCGATGGTGTCGGTCATGCGGCGCAGTTCGTCCACGTAGCGGTTGGCCATCTCGGCGGCCCGCTGCGGGCTCTTGTCGTCGACCTCGACGGTAATCAAGCCATCCTTTTTGCCCACAGTGATGTGCACATTCGTCGCCAATGCGCGACGTGCATCGACGCGGTACTTCTGGTCGTATACCTCGAGCAGCTTGAATTGGTCGACTATGCGATCGGACACGGTCGCGCTCTGTATCAGCGCCACGTACTGATCGGCCGGCGTGCGCAGGCCCGCCGCGGCGCCACCCGCCAGCCCCGCCAACGAACCCAGTGACGACAGCAGCGAACTGGCCGAGCTTTGCTGTTGCTGGGGCGGCAGCAGCGTCGTCGTGGCGGTATAGGTCGGCGGGATCAGGGTTGCGATGCCGAACGCGACAATGCCGGCGGCGAGCGACCCGAATACCAGCAGCTTCCAATGCTCGGCGAGAGGCACGATGGCGTCGAGCAGCGACACCGAATCGTCTTCGAAGTCGATATCGGCTGCGGCGGCGGGCGCCAGATCACTGGCAGTCTTGTCCATCATCACTTGACGAACGTGTTGATCGCCGCGATCCCGACGCCGAACTGGTACAGGATCTGCGTCCAGTCCTTCGCATCTTGAACGAAGGTGGTCCTGCTGACGTCTTCCGGTACGAAGATCGTGTCGCCAGGTTGCGCCACCGTGGCCACGAACTCACTGCTGCGGGTCCTCAGCCAGCTTTTGGTTTGCAGGTTGCTGACCACGCTGCCGTTCGCGCGAATGACAAACACGCTGGCTTGATCGGCGCCCTTCGTCGGGCCGCCGGCCAAACGCAGGTAGTCATCCACGCTGCGCTTGTCGGACCACAGATAGCTGCCGCCGTTGAACACGCTACCGAATACGCCGACCGTGGTCGGCAAGGCCGGCACGTAGAGGCGATCGCCGTCTTCCAGCGCCAGGTCGGGCAGGTCGCGGCTGTCGGGCGGCAGTTGCAGCACGATGCGGCCGCTGGGCTTCAATGATCGGAGTCGCTCGATCAATCGGGTTGTTCCGGACGCGCGCTGCGACTGCGCAGCGGCTTCGTCGGCGGTGTTGGTCCGCAGCGTGGTCGAGGACTTCGCGAATTCGAGCTCCAGGTCACGCAACGCGCGCTCGTAGTTCTCCTGCTGCGTCAGACGCACGCTCTCGCGGTTGAATTCGGTACCGAAGACGTAGGCCGACGGTGTCAGCCCTCCGGCGGCACTCAGCGCGTCGTGAATCGAGCTGCGTGCCGGCAGCACGTATTCGCCCGGTCTGAGCACCTCGCCTTCGATGCGCACGCGCTTATTCTGGCGTTCCACCGGCAGCACGGCAAACACGGCATTGAAGGCCCGCAGCACATCGCCGCTGTGCAGTTCGGTGCCCAAGGCCTGCGGAAGTTCGAGCTGGGTGATGCGGGTGGTGGCGCGGTCGTCGAGTCGCTCGATGGCGATTCGCGACAGGTCGGCCACCGGGGTGGGGCCCCCGGCCATGCTCAGCACGTCGACAAGTTTCTCGCCCGGCTTCAGCTCGAAGATCGCCGGCTGGTTGACACTGCCGATCAGCGCCACTTGCGCACCGAGCGGGCCGACATAGATGACGTCATCGGGTTGCACGACCCGGTCGTTCGAGCGATCGCCCTTGAGCAACAGGTCGTAGAAGTCGAAGCTGGATACCACCTCGCGGCCACGGCGCAGCTGGATATTGCGGAAGCTGCCCGCCGCGGATGGGCCGCCCGCCTTGATCAACGCGCCGGCGATGGTCGACAGGCTGTTGACGGAATAAGGCCCCGGCCGCTGCACGAAACCCGTGATGTACACCCGCACGCCGCGCAACTGCCCGAGCGACACGCTGATCTGGAAGTTCTTGAACACTTGCGCGACCCGCTTCGCGATCACATCGCGCAATTCGGCATAGTGCACGCCGGCCACCATGATGGCGCCGACGCGGGGAATGCTGATCCGCCCGGACCGGTCCACGATGGGCCGTAGATCGGCGTCCGCCGAACCCCAGATCGTCACCAGGAGTTCGTCGCCGGCCTGGATGACGTAGTCCGCGGGCACTAACGGGTTGTAGTCGGGGCCCTCGACGGGGCACGGGTCCGCGATCATCAGATCAGCCCCAAGGCGACGAATCTTCGGCGTCGATGCAAAGCGGGAGGACTGCATGTCGGAGTTGTCCGACTGATTGCGTGAGCCTGTGGCGGAGTTGGGCTGCGTCTCGGATGCCGCTGCCGGGATTTGCGAGACCAGTCGCTGCACGTAGTTCTCGAACTCGCCCGGTTTGTAGTCAACCGTCTGTTGGCTCGGGTCGCAGCGCAGGTTGCTGCTGCGCCGCTGTTCCTGAGTATTGTTCTGACGCAGGCGCACCGCCCCGTTGTTCGCGGAGTTGTCCGTCTCGCTGCGCAGGTTCTGGTTTCCTTGCTGCGTGTCAGTCTGCGTTTGTGCGGTTGCCGACATGGCCAGCGAGAACAACCCGGCCAGCGACAGGCCTATCAGCCGGCAAGAGGTGGAACGAATGAATCGATTCATACAGGAAGACATCGGCACCGGGCTCGGGTTGCCCGCTGGCGCGGGATCGGCGGCATTCTACCGACGTGATCACCACGCCGAGGAGGGTCGAGTGCGCTGAAAACGCGGACGCGCGATAATGTGAGGATGACTGAAAACATGTTAGACAGCGCCATCGATCTGGCGCAAGGCGACGCAGCCGCCTCCACCGAAGCCCCGGTGTCCCTCGAATTCAACAGCGTCGGCCTCTCCGAGAGCCTGCAGCGCGCCGTCGCTGCGCAGGGCTACACGCTGATGACGCCGATCCAGGCCAAGGCGATCCCGATCGTGCTGGCCGGCCGTGACGTGATGGGCGCGGCGCAGACCGGCACCGGCAAGACCGCGGCGTTCTCGCTGCCGCTGTTGCACAAGATGCTGCGCCACGAGAACGCCAGCATGTCGCCGGCGCGCCACCCGGTGCGGGCGCTGGTGATCGCACCGACGCGCGAGTTGGCCGATCAAGTCGCGGCCAACATCAAGGGCTATGCCGCGCAGACCAAGCTGCGCGTTGCGGTCGTCTATGGCGGCATCGACATGAAGCCGCAGACGCTGGAGCTGAAAGGCGGCGTCGAAGTGCTGGTGGCGACGCCGGGCCGGCTGCTCGACCACATCGAGGCCAAGAACTGCGTGCTGAACCAGGTCGAGTACGTGGTGCTCGACGAGGCCGACCGCATGCTCGACATCGGCTTTCTGCCCGACCTGCAGCGCATCCTGAGCTACCTGCCGAAGTCGCGCCAGACGCTGCTGTTCTCTGCCACGTTCTCGCCCGAGATTAAGCGCCTGGCCGAGAGCTACCTGCAAGACCCGATTCTCGTCGAGGTGGCGCGGCCGAATGCGACCGCGACCAACGTCGAGCAGCGCTTCTACAGCGTCGCGACCGACGACAAGCGCGCCGCGGTGATGAAGCTGATCAAGGAGCGCGCGCTCACGCAGGCGCTCGTGTTCGTCAACTCCAAGCTGGGTTGCGCACGCCTGGCGCGTTCGTTCGAGCGCGATGGCTTGCGCACGAATGCGCTGCACGGCGACAAGTCGCAGGATGAGCGCTTGAAGGCGCTCGAGGCCTTCAAGCGCGGCGAGGTCGACGTGCTGGTCGCGACCGACGTCGCGGCGCGCGGGCTCGACATCGCCGATCTGCCGGCGGTGTTCAACTTCGACGTGCCCTTCAACGCCGAGGACTATGTGCACCGCATCGGCCGCACCGGGCGCGCGGGCGCGTCGGGCCTGGCGGTGACGCTGGTGTCGTCGTCGGACACGCGTCTGATCGCCGACATCGAGAAGCTGATCAAGAAGAAGATCGACCTCGAGCCGCTGGAGCTCGACGAGGCGCCCCCGCCGCGGCAGCTCCGCGACCGGGCGCGGCACGACGACGAGCCGCGCAGCGAGCGGCCGGCCGCGCCGACACGGTCCAGTTATTCGGCGCCGCCGCGTGCGCCCAGCGACCCGTTCTTCGACAAGCCCTACGAAGCCAGCGCCACCACGACCGAAGCCGCATGGGAAAGCAAGGCACCGGCCGTGCCGCGCGGCCTGTCGCCCAACATCAAGCCGAAGAAGCGTGTCGCGGCGTTGTTCGGCGCCAAGCTGCCGGAGCCGGTCGAGTCCTGACCATCAGCCCGCAAGCAGGGCAAAGACCGCCGGGACATCGGCCGGCAATACGGTCGGCCTGGCCTTCCAGCCTTGAACGCTGTCGGTGCGCGTGAACGCGCTCGGCATCGTCAGCCCGCAGCTGACCGACAGGCGCGTGGCCGCTTGCAAGTGCGCCAGCAGTGCGCCCAGCAACGCCTCGTTGCGGTACGGCGTTTCGATCATCAGCTGGGTTTGATTCGCGCGGCGCGACAGCGCTTCGAGTTCGCGGATGCGCGCGGCACGCTCCGCTGCGTCCACCGGCAAGTAGCCGACGAACGCAAAGCTCTGCCCGTTCAAGCCGCTCGCCGCGAGCGCGAGCAGCAGCGAACTCGGGCCGGGCAGGGCGATCACCGGGATGCCGATGGTGTGCGCAGTCTGGACCAGCGCGGCGCCGGGATCGGCAACCGCGGGCAGGCCGGCTTCGGAGATCAAGCCCACATCCACGCCCTGCAATGCCGGCGCGAGCAAGCCCGTGAGATCGGTCGCCGGAGCGCCGCGCGCGCCCTTCTGCGGGCGCGGCAACTCGACGATGTGAAGCGTCTGCAATGGCTGCGCGAGCGGCACGACGGCGTCGATGCGCTTCAGGAACGCGCGTGTCGTCTTCGCGTTCTCGGCCACCCAATGCGTCAGCCGCGCGGCGGTGCGGATCACCGACGCGGGCAGCACATCGCGCACGTCGGGCGCGTCGGCGGCGATGCCGAAGTCCAGCGTGTTCGGCACCAGGATGAGCGAGCCGCGGGGCGCGGTCATCGGGCCGGCGCCAACGGGTCGATGCCGGCCGCGCGCAACAGCGCGCAGGTGCGGATCAGCGGCAGGCCGACGAGGGCGGTCGGGTCGTCGGAATCGATGGCCTCGAGCAGCGCGATGCCCAAGGTCTCACACTTCGCGCTGCCGGCGCAGTCATAGGGTTGCTCGATGCGCAGATAGTGTTCGATCTCGGCGTCGGACAAATCCCGGAACCGAACCGTGACCGGCGCGAGTGCCGTGCCGACATAGCCGGTGGATGCGCGCACGACCGCCACCGCCGTCTGGAACACGATGCTGCGCCCGCGCATCGACCGCAATTGCTCGACCGCGCGCTCGTGCGTGCCGGGCTTGCCGATGGGCGACCCGTCGAGGTCGGCGACCTGGTCCGAGCCGATCACGATGGCGTCCGGATGCGCGGCCGACACGGCATGCGCCTTGGCGAGCGCGAGCCGCTGTGCGAGCGCCGCCGGCGCCTCGCCGGCCATCGGCGTCTCATCGACATCGGGCGCGTGCACCGTGAACGGCAGCCGCAGTCGCTCCAGCAACTCGCGCCGGTAACGCGAGGTCGAACCCAGGATCAATGCCGGTCTCGTCGTGCTCATGCGTCGATTCTCCCATCGCGCTTTGCACTGGCTACACTGACACGATGACAGCGCGTGAATTCGATCCCTCCCGCCTCGACGTGGTCGCCTTCGCCAAAGAAGCGGGCGAGTTGGCCGGCCGTTGGCCGCTCGCCCGCTTCGACCGCATCGCCGAATCGGCCGTGCCTGGCGCACCCGTGACTGATGCCGACGAGGTGAGCTGGCGCGCGCGTGGCGAGCAGCGCCAGTTGCGCGGCAGCGACGCTCAGACGTGGATGCACGTGGAGGCGGCCACGCGCGTATCGCTCGAGTGCCAGCGCTGCCTGAGGCCGGTCGAGGTGACCTTGCAGATCTCGCGCGATTTCCTGTTCGTCCACGGCGAAGACGCGGCCGCCCAGCTCGACACCGACACCGAAGACGACGTGCTGGCGATCACCCGCGCGCTCGACCTGCGCGAGCTGATCGAAGACGAGTTGCTGCTGGCGATGCCGATCGTGCCGCGGCACGAGGTCTGCCCGGAGCCGCTGGTACCGGCGGCTGATGCCGAGCCGCTCGAAGACAAGCCCAATCCGTTCGCGGCGCTGGCGGGCCTGAAGCGCCAGAATCTGAACTGACACACTCGGCGAATGTCAGCGTGCTAGAATCGCAGGCTTTCCCGCAGGCGTGGAGTTAGTCGACGCCCAGCAATATCGCGTTGAGAGCCTGCCGATCGTGCAGGTTCAAGGAGAACCCCATGGCCGTTCAACAAAACAAGAAGTCCCCTTCCAAG
>Ga0307515_10006228_pt1 | contig 23959 bp, 25 predicted proteins | sample 17_EM_MG_FD_194513 | JGI IMG/M metagenome (GOLD analysis project Ga0307515, IMG submission 194513) | Populus trichocarpa ectomycorrhiza microbial communities from riparian zone in the Pacific Northwest, United States - 17_EM | ecosystem: Host-associated > Plants > Roots > Unclassified | place... | reverse complement strand
ACGTATTGGAGGTAGCATACCGTGCAACAGCAGGATGCAGGCGAACCATTGTAAACCCCTTGCACTGGTGGACATGTCGAAGTGTGATACACAAAGAACGACTTGCTTGGAGCCCCCACCAATGACGGCAGTCACCTGTGACCCGCTCAAAGTGAAGTAGGTTTATAGTCTAGGATGCATACGGTCCAAGATGAGGCATGGCCATTGGGTCGCGTCAACATAGCTCTCGTAATCCAGTGATCCGCTGGCTGCTCTCCGTTACAACGGGAATGGAGCATTCTCCTAAGAGAATGAGAACTACAAGCAAGAAGGCAACGCAAGAATGTCTCCCACTCTCTCCTCAAGACCACAAAACACATGGTTCTATGTACGAATGCTGTTATCTCGCCGTTTCTGGGGAAGGACAGCATAAGCACTGGACAGAATCACATTCCCCTCTTGCTGTCGACTGGTTTTGTGGGATAACGTGTTTCCGCGGCCGACTAGTTGTGCACCACGCCGTCCCCCCCGACAAAATTTGTCCATTGCATGGTGGTTATGACGGAGGGGGCCCAGCATATTCTATTCTGACCTTCACCCCGTTGACACACGTTCGTCGATACAATGACTGTCGATTAAGAGGTTAATATTGAGAATAGGATGATCGTGAAGGGTTGTGTGATGGCAATTTGATCCGTGCCTTTCATGCCATCAAAAGCCATACTTCACATGGTCCCAACATTCAGTTTACATATGTGGGTATACCGACGTACAGGATGGTAGAGGTGCAATTACACAATACATCAAGTCACTCAGCCAGTTTCCCTCTCTGCCTCTCTGGCCTGACTGAGCATATCTATCCAGCCCGGGTTCGTGCTTCCGTCCTGGTGGGTCCAACGTAGTTGGAATTTCATCAGCTCGACCCCTCGTTTTCTTCTATCCCGAACCAACCGTAACATGGTTTCCTCCACAGCTCCCCTCTGCAACACCCTCCCAATAAGTCCCACCGTAAGAGAACGTAGTCTCGGGCAGACTACGTTCTCGGCAGGATTTTTGCGTGTCACTAGGAATGGGATATAGAATTCCTGTTTCCTCGATGCGAGTACCGACACGAGCTCCATCTCCTCTATCGCTGGCATATGTCGGAGGGCTGGTACTAATATGCAGGGGCGGACGTGTAAATTCGTGATGCTCAGGCTTCGAGGGTTCAAGCGGTTGGATGATTGAGCATCGTTGCCCCATACCCGACTGAACTCTTCTTCCATATCGTAGTCCGGATCTGAATGGAACTTGTAACCAACAAGCTCTAGCCGCTCCAAAACTGGAGCAATCAACTGTCCAAGAGCGGGCAACGAGCAAAACTCTTCGAAAGTGTAGCGCAAGTGCTTCAGGCAGGGCAATGAAAACGTCCCTTCTATGTGATCGACATGATTATCAATTGTCAGGTGCGTTAGCGTCGATGGGAACTCATGGTTATAGAAATTGATCCCTGTTTCGAAACCTGTCAGAGAGAGGAGTTTAGAAGGCGCACTCCATGAATCTGTAGGAAGGGGTATGTGGAACAGAAGTAACTCTTCCAGGTTTTTGCAGGATGAAATGATAGTCCCATACCGCTCGTGGCGTTGCTGGTCGTCCAACATGGCCTCCCACTCATCCATCCAATGCACTTTGACTTCGAGTTTCCGCAGTCGTCTCCACCAATCTCCTTTTGGGAAGTCAGCAAGGTGGCATCCGGTCTCCACACGGAGGCTGTGCAGCCTGGTGGCGGTTCGTGCAATGGCATCAAAGAGGATGGGAATCTCGATGGAAAAATCCGCTTCTTCAAGACCAGAAATATTTCCACTGAGAGGAGCAAGCTCATGGGAATAGGACTCATTGTCGTTATATGGTACCAACGAGTGGTGAAGGTGAATTTTCCGCCATTGTGATATGCGACTATTTTCGGTCAACAGAGCTAACCCATCTTGAAATACATCCTCATGGACGTCTCCAATGACAAGGTCCAGGGGCGCAGCCTTCGCGCGACTGAGGGTACGACGTAACTCTTCGAGCGTCCGACATATAATCAGCCGTTCTGAGCGTGCCCACCCCTTCCGCCAGGCTGAAGGTTTTGAGGTCGCCCAAAGAATTCCAGACCAGAGACGAGGACTGGCGAATGCCAAGTCTCTCCAAGTGCGGCACACCGGCACCAGGTGCCGTAGTGATCCACCATGGTCGAGGTGGCGTTGAAATATATCACAGAGTAGGTCCCCTGGGATGCGGTGGATTGGGTTAGACGAGCAGAGTTGCTTTTTTGCAGGGTCGCACAAGGTTGCAGAATCAGCATTCCGAGGGTGAGACATCGCGTCGTTATGCTCGGTGGCCATTTTCGTGTTTTGAGGATATTCGTTCAGAATGAGGATATTCGTTCAGAATGTATTTAGCCCCTCAAAATGTGGGTTAGAGGATACTCTGGGTATGGTCAAGTCGAACATACCAGACAACAGTCTTAAAAATAGGACCAAGGTGGAGTCACGCGCTGACACTCGGACAAACGATTCCGTCGACAGTCGTGGTCGAGTACAAGTGCTATATGGGTTGCATGAGCCCCACAAACGCAAATTGCTTGTACCTCCTCAATACTTGACATTCGGTTTGAATGTCCCGATGATATGATATGATCCGGGGTACGTGTCCATGTGCCCACAAATTAGCCTTCGGAGGAGGAGCTCAATGGATATGGGTACCTTCGGCTTCGGTCAGACGGACTGACCCGAATCGATGACCTCATCCCTAGCCAAGATCAAGATACCCTGGGACCAGGCTCCCGTGTGGGACCTGGGCGAAGCGGCTGTTGTAATGTATCAGGTGCTATTGTATTATAGAGGGTGGACGGTAAAAACCCGAGCAGGGATGTTGGTGCGGCCTCATCGCAGGTAACAAAATGGGCTCGCGGCCACAGCCGCGAGAGGGGAAACCCACCTACTCTGTTAATACTCCGTTAACGCGGCCACAGGAATGCTGTCGCATTCTTGTCAGTTCTACCACACATGTGGACGTTACCCCGCTACGGTCCTGTCTTATACCAGGATCAAATATTGTTTAACCGTCCTTATCGTATACAAGCACGGTCTTTGGCTATGAGTATCATATGTAGAGTTTTGGTCAGAATTTGCTCCAGACTGCAACGTATTCTGCTGCAATGTCCTCCTGGGTGCGCGCCGAGCTACGACGTTTCCACTTTGGTGGAACATCGTTCTCTGTCAGTGTTCGGGCAATCACCTCCGGTCTCGAATTTTGTCACCGTTGACAACCCCACGGACTCTTCCTCAAGTACTATGTCCGTTCTCCCTGCACTTACTCACCTCGTCAAGTTTGGTCCATGCATGACTTTGCTTCCTTGTCATTTCCGTATTCTCTGGTTCAACGGGAATTGACAGAGTTTGGCCTGCGTAATGGCAGAGCTCAGCGGCAAATATGTGAGATCTGCATAGTGGCATACTACAGGTAATACGATCAGTACCAGGAAAACGGAGACATTCAGCAGCGGAGTAGGGGAACTCATGCTCAGCGGCAGTGTTGTCAGAAAACGGCGTGCCACCGAAATTAATTAATGGAGAGGCGCGCGCAGAGTTGGTGCGGCACGCGCACCTGGGTGGTCAGGTTCAAATGGCATGTAAGTAACACAGCTATTAGCGAGGATATACAATAGTAAACTACATAGGGAATACACAAATTCTGACGAGTATAATTGATGAGTTCCCCATACAGCTGGGATTAAATAGTTTGAGTAAGTACAGCGGTCTAGCCGAAACATGTGGTAAACAATTAAGCGAGAGCACGCGGGCTGCGGTGAGGTATTATACTGCCGGGCCTGTGGTATTCATATGGGCCTCCTGGTGGCACGACAGGAATGATTAGATTGGCTTCACTTACCCGCAACGTTGCTCGAAATCAGAATGGTGAGGAGGTTAAGTCTTGTTTTTCAAATATGAGAGGGAAAGGGATGCTCGCCTACAATTAAATCCATTCATATTCGTAACTAGGGATCGAGTTTATACACATCTGCATGTGGACGCGGAATGATTGGCAGTGCGCGTAGCACGCGGAGGTTGTGTCACTTCGCCGCCGACAATGAAGCAAAACAATCAGGCATAGTGGACGAGGCACACTGCATCATCATGTTATTCAAACTGGTAGCCTAGAGCCATTTCTGGAATTGAAGGGAGTGTGTTCCAATTCAAATTTTGGCCAAACAAAGGTGCTTATGGCAAGAAAGATTGATAGCCACACGAAATTCCTTTCTTGTAGTAGCTAGGCTAGTTGGCTAAATACGAAAACCTATCGTCGTATTGAATTGATAAACGAAGGAAACCACTATGGGAGCTGTTGAGTATGGTCAAGCCGCTTAGAGTTAGCGCGCTGCTGCCAGATACGTTGTGACCGGCCTCGGCTCCCTGCTTGGACGCTCTCCCCCCTTACAAGAGCAGTAGAGTGTACCACACAGTCGGACCTCCACCCAGCCTCCAGATCCCAATCCAGTGAGGTGAGAAAGACGATCAAGCCATTAAATCCAGACAACTGACGAACCCTGATGCTCTCACCCTATGCACTTATTAATTCCGTGTCACATTAATATTCATCTGGCCCCTTCGTTCTGTTTAGATCGGGGCGCCGACGGGACAAACCCCCATTACTTGTGATACCCCTTTGCGCCACTATATCCAGTTGGATTACCCAACTTATTTCATATCCTTCGCTCACTGCGTGTCCTTGGCTCAAACGGTGATGTATCATTGAATTCCTCTCTACATGCTAAATACTATGATCCGCATGGCCCGATAGTGTGCCCTTGTTGGTATAAACCGCTATTGGCTTGGCAGTGTATCTCCTTCCTGACCTTGACTATGAATGCAGTGCTATGCCGTACTTCGTGGCTGGGGGTCGACCCTGAAGTCCTGTGGTCGGTGCCTCTGGGTTTCCATTCAATGGGACGACGAAACTTGACTCTATCACACATTACTACTGCATCAGCCTTTCTCCTGACTCATTAATCAAATTAGTGGCCTCTGTTCAAGAATGAAGGCAGGGCCATGTCCAGTACTCACACAAGTTGTGCCCGTGGCCATTAATATTCCTTGCTTAGGCGTGTTAGGTTTTCTGCAGAGCCAAATGTGCGACGAAAGGACTTCAAAGTTGTTGGGGAAATGCTAAGGATATACCGGTGTTGGAAAACAAAACCCGCTCTTGATTCTACTTTACGATGAGATTGCTTTTATACTAAGCGGTAAGCGAGGCACAGATGGAATAAGCGAGCCAGAGTCGAAATCAGTAGAGGAAATCGCCAAAAAACGGTTTGCAAACTTGCATATGACCGAAGCTCGGTTACTGTGGGGAAATCGAGCCGTGACGGTTTAGGGCGATATTCCGACAACCGGAACAGTGGCCGTGTGATACCATAAACCTATGATCCCGAAACAATCAGAACCCTGTGCCTCGGACACTGCATCCTAATTCCGACGAGGGGGAGTGTGTGGCGACTGCTTTGTCCGGGTGCGTGAAAAGTGCAAGATCCTGAGAAACCTCCCCCTTTTCCTCATCACAGGCCCCGTGTGTTATTCAGGTAAGACACATCCTTACCAGCGACCATGGATAGTGTTCCATTTGTCTTCAAGGGCCCCCAGGGTAGTTTGGGCTGACACTTCTCCGATAATCTTTCAGCTTTCAGACTCCTTCGTTCTAAACATACGGTTCTCAAGTTCCTCCAAATGAATCCCCCCCTGGCAGGATCCCTCGCAATTGCCTTAGTAGAGGGACTGGTTTGTGTTGTTCAAGGTAATTGGTAGGCCATCTCCGTTCGACAGGAGAGAACTGACAACATGGATTTAGTGCTGAGTATCAGTTCAGACACCCCACAAGAGGTCGACATCATCGTATTCTACCCAGCTGGCGGTTTCAGTTTCCTCGCTGATCTTAAAGAATCCCCTCCAATCCAGATCAAGGACATTCTATTTTCGCTACCCCCGAACCTGAACCATAGCGAGGGAACAGTTCTTGAGCTTTCACAGGAACATTATTCCAAGTACCTTGAGTTGAAGGAGAAGAACCAACAACGCCTTGACGAACTTTATGCCAAGGCGACGCAAAACAATCGCTGCACTCTCCAGTGAGATTGGCCAAAGCTGGACCGAGCCGACAACTCCAATCTCTTTTCTCAGGCCTGAGCACCGCGCTCACTCGTCCCCTATGTTGCTGGTCCTTAATTATAATTTATAACTTGAGTTGTCCTTTGTTATAATATTTAACTTGAGCTGCTATTCACACATCTCTGGAGTTGATTTTATGGACTATATACCATATACAGCTACCCGTCTTTGTTTTGTTTTGTTTTTATTTCAATTTCTTATACTATGTATATACCCGGTGCATTCCACAGCCATGGAATAGCACGCGTTTCTAAGTATATCATAGAAGCCTGCATAGAAGCCTGCACAATTCAAGATTGGGCAGTCCTTGAAGTAACAAAGCAGTGTTTCAGACAGACAACGGCGGTCATCTGTCATCTGTCATCTGTCAGCCTTACCCGAACAGCCAGCTTCCTCGAGGCTGAGAATAAAGAAATAAGTCTTCGACCACATTCCGACTCAACCACAGCACTGAGGCATTTCCACCTCGCACCCCCCGAAGAACCACAGTTTCCATCCATATAGTTACGAAGAATCCAACCGACCTCAACAGTCCACCAAATAGGACCACGCCTTCTACACGTTTCTCACGACATATGGCAAAGGCTCTCTGCGGTCTTTGTGAGTATTATGATATCTTTCGTTTGTAGGAATATTCTCAATGAAATCAGTTGCAATGATAGCGATCCACGGCCAAAGAGTCATAATTTACCCGGGCTCCGTTATACAACGTCCAGACCCAGGTCCGTTTTTTCCCATAAAACTACCTGGAATGTACTCACCCCAACTTGGCAGTATCCACTCCGGCTGAAGTAGGGCTACCCTATGAGGAAATAAATCTTACGACGAGTGACGGTGTTAAGCTTCGCACGTACGTGCTAGTCCAGAAGCGGGACCTAAAAGAAGCGAGAACGATGCGGACTTCCGCTCCCACAGACGTGGAGGTCAGTACTCGTCCTCTCGTTCCTTCGATGGAAGTACCTAACGACACCTACCTCTTGTTTAGTTTGCCAGACGGCGCCCAACCGTGTTCATATTCCACGGAAACGCAGAGAACTTTGGCGATGGTGTAGAATTTGCAAAGATATTTTATTTGAAAATGCGGTCCAACGTGGTCATGGTTTCCTATCGGGGGTGCGTGCATTTTGCCGTCGCACAAAGTCACTAAAATTTATCAAGTTACAATATAGATATGGAGGGTGCTCTGGTAGGCCTACTCAGAGGGGCATTAGCATCGATTCACAAGTACGTTTGCGCTGTTTCCCGTAACGAAGACTGAAGCTCCTTGCAGACGGTGCTCAACTATGTCCTTCAGCACGATGTACTCAGTTATACCTCTATAGTATGTCCAAGGAATGGCTTACGTCTCCCACTCTCATTCCAACCCCCAGATTTTGTATGGTCTCTCCATCGGGGGTGCCGTGGCAATCGACTTAGCAAGTCGTAACCCTACCGCTGTGAGACTCTTCTGCGGATCCATCTTATCTGTTGCTAAGGGACTTCCAGATTCACGGTTTGGTGGTGGAGAACACGTTCCTCTCCCTTGTAAGTGGATGGGCACGATCAAAACATCTCATCTTACCAAGTTGCCAGACCAAGATGGTCCCCACTGTTCTACCGGTACTTGCGCCGTTCAAATCCTTCGTGCGTGACAAGTGGAGAAGGTTGGTCGGCCATTGCTCAGTGGGATGTCAATCCACTCAAAGCCTGTTAATCTAGCCATAGAGCGATCCGGATGGTCCCAGTGACGACTCCTATCCTTTTCCTAAGCGGTGCCAAGGACGAAGTTGTCCCACCATCGCACATGAAAACCCTCTATGAGCTCTCGTGTCATGGGGAAGATGTCAAATCAACACGAACCTTCGTAGTATTCGAGAATGGAACTCATAGTACGTGATTGAAACTATATACCGTCCGTCTAGTTAACTCCAATGGGGTCACGCCCATCATTTGTACATGACAGATGATACATGGGACCAGCCAACGTACTGGCGGACATTCCGTACTTTTGTGGATCGTGTAGTAGCAACACGAAACGAACAGGCTCTGGCGGCGGAAGCTCAAAGCTTACCAAGTACCGTCAGTACCCCTACTACACCTTCACATAAAATTGACGGTCACGGCTCTTCTAATTGGCCGTGATAGTTCTGGTGGCCCAGTCTTCGTGCTAGTCGTGTTTTTATTATTGTGTATCCTTACAAAATGGACGGAAGTGCAACCCCTTCTAATATTCTCTGCGCGGCTCTCAGCAGTACTGTAGGATTAATATTCCAGTATTGTATATTCAATTCACGGAGCGTAGAGTATGGGCTTTCCACCGGGCAACGAACATACAAAAACGGAAATCCTCCTTGGATACAACTTCATCGCCACTACGAACCACCAGCAAGTTGGGCCAATTCTAATGGACGAAACTCATCGAGGGAACTCTGCTCAGCTCCATAGTGTTCAGATCAGGCAAGAACTGCAAGCCATCTTTCAAGGTCTAGCAGCGAAAGACTGTATACAAGACCTGGCAGTTTCGGATACTTTGGACACTGTATCAAAGAATCTAGCCCACTCACGAACTTACCGGTTGGCTTGTTTGATTTTCTGATAAGCAGATGACCTTACTCCAGAGCAGGGAAGATCTGGGTTACTGGTCCGATACGTTCTGGCCCAGTCTTCGAGATCTATGTGATCTTCTCTCTACTCGTATTGTTGAATCGTATTCCCCAGACGACACCGAGATCGCACTTGCCACTTCCTTAGCAAGATTTGTACGGAACTACGTAGCCGAGGTTCCAGCTAATCAGGAAAGAGCTTTGTAAGTCTCTGGTGTGTTCGCGTCTCTGTGTATCCGGCCGATATTTCGTCAAGATGCTGATATCAGGGATAGCGCGATTGAACCGTATATGCGACGTCTTATCCATTGCTTCACCTCCTTGTCTATGGTAAACAACAAGCATGGTAGGCTTACTATTCTAACCGATTTATTGAATGAGAAGATTTATTTCATCCGCAGCTAGGTCGGCTACAAAAATGCTGGTTCAATCGACATCCAATCTCGTTACTATGAATGAACGTCTTGCATCTCAACTGTGGGCGACATATATGGCGCTAACGGATGAGAAAAATATCCTAATGTCAGCCCTACCCTCCGTTCTGGTGTCTACGATGTTCTCATCATACATAGTGCAGACGGCTCACTGCCACTGATGATGTCAGTACTTTGACGGCGGCCTTTATTCTGGTCTTAAATTGTATGAAGGGGAGCGAGGAACGTTGGTATGTAGCCATATCGTGCACGTTGGAGCGAAAGTAGAACGACAAATTTACAGTACACTGTTTATCAACTCGAACGCCGGACGCCGAACATCAATAGCGCTTTTGGATCACATTGCAATCCTCGTTGATGCAAGTGAAGACACACCAGAGTCAAGTGCCTGCGATATTGCGTGAGCAATCCGACGTAAAGACCGACGTGGCTCCTTACTATACTTTGGCGTCGAGGTACCAAATATTCAAACAAATATTTGAGCTTGGCTTCCCGATAGAACTCTATAGAGCGTTAGCCCAGTAAGTGAAGTGTATCTTACACGGCCATGTGGCTGACACAGTTTAGGGATCCAAATACTGTAACGCCGCACCAACGTACTCTTTTGAAGCTTCTAGATGGTTATTTTCAAATGAACCCAACAAGCGTCCACATGGCCTTTGCCCAGGACTTTCCCCCTCTGTTCATGAGTCTTTGCTCCGCATCCATTGGTTCTATTAAACGGGCGATGCCCTCCCAGACAGACACCAACACTGATTTTCATCCAGATCGACACCTTCCGCCGATCTGTGAGGCATTGGTTCTTGTTTCTCAATGTATCCAGACTATCCTGTTGAGAGAAGGAGAGCAGGTTACCAGAGGATTGCGGGAAGGTTTGAAGATATTCGCCGAGGGAGGTGGGGCAATCGAAAAGACCGTCGGTATGTCGAAAATTATGACACTTCGCAGCAAATGTAACAATCACTCCAGAGTTCCTTCGACTCCTCGATATCTTCCTTCCTCGTATTGTGTTCGGGAAGGCCGTCCCATCCCCTTTGGTTAACGCTGGACCTTCGGTTCCTGCAACACAGAGAGCCGCAGATCCAACTGGTTTTGCGTACGTGAAGCGTGACATCATTCGCGTTCTCGGCACCCTTTGCCACGGGGATCGTATTGTTCAAGATCGAATACGAATGTGCGGGGGAGTCGAGGTCATCTTGAATCACTGTGTTGTTGATGAACGGAATCCCTGTACGTGTTTGGATGTTTGTTTGGGAGAGCGATCTGCTGATATAGCGAGAACAGATTTGCGAGAACACGCAATCTTTGCACTGCGGAACCTCCTCCATAACAATTCTGATAATCAGGCGCTTGTCCAGGATCTTAAACCACTCCGGGACTTTGACGTTGATGGCGTCCTTCGAAATGTTTACCAGTAGCTATCCATCCCAAATTGGCAGACGCGTCTTCGCTTGATTATGCTCTTCATTTCTCTCATGCATATCTGGTTCTTCGCTTACGAGGACAATAGGAGGTGCTTGAAGTGATCAACCATTCTTCAACCATCCTTCTCTATGCCCTTTCCATGCTCTCGCAAGCATTCCAGTCTGCCAATCCGCATAGTCTTTCCCTGAACGCCGCGCAGGTGATTCGCCACTGTCAGAGGCTCTTATGGTCTTGCCTTTGAGGAAGGTCTCGTAATACTTGGTAGCCAAAGGAGCGTCGAGCTCAACCGCCTGCTTGAATGCTTCCCTCGCAATTTTCAGAGTATTAGCCGCTGGTGGGTTGATCTGTTCGCCTTGCTGAGGAGAAAAGTTCGTGAGAAGCTTATATATCGATTCGAGGCGTGCAATCTTCTCGTCACTGGTTAGATGACTCAGGTGGGACACAGAATACCACAGAATAGCGCCCAGTGTCTTTGGTTGGAGTAGGTTGAGGCGACGGGATTGGCCCAGCTGGAGTAGCTCATCTGCTAAGTGTGGCATATCATGCCTCAAGCAGAGCTGAACTGCCTGGCCATATAGCTCCGCATCGAGTTCAAGACCGCTCTCCAGCATATCCTTGATTGTCTCTATTACAAAGTGTGGATCTCGCTCGCCGATTGCGTTGAGAAGGACAGAGACATCCAAAAGATCTGGTGGATGATCTCTTGGTATCGTAAGCCTCGCTTCTATAGCTATAATTGCTGCTTCATAGTCGCCCACCAGCAAAAGAATATGGGTAAGTGCCGCGAGCTTCTGATAGTCGGCCGAGTATAGTGGCAGACAGGATTTTGCAAAGTTTGTAGCTACGAGTCTGGCGAATTGATAGCAGTCGAGAGAGATAACGGTATGCCTGTCGGCTTCATTTTCGCCAATTTCCACCCTTGCACGTGCAATGGTGGCTCGATGCATGGCCATCGACACCAACTGCTTAGCTACTCCAGGATGTGCCACAATAATATGAACCAGAGGGTCTGGGGATGCCGCATAACGTTCGTACGCCGTCCTCGCTTGTCGATGGAAGGAGAAGTTTGTGAGGAGAAGGAGGTACTCTGGGAGGAAATGATATGGAAGGGTCTGCAAGAGGGGTTCGATGTCGAATGCGAGCATTTGAGCGGTTCGTTGATCGCCATTTTGAAAGAAAAACTTCATCATGGCGAGCATGGGCCGCCCAGTTGGTGGGATGTATCGGGTGTGCTCAGTAGCCTGATGTTGCTCCGTAGATGATGTTGATGGCTTGCGGCTGCGTTCTTCCCGCAAAGCGAGGTAGACCTTCGCGGCTAGTGCTAGGTTGGGTCGCCGGGCATCTACACATGCAGCGTAGAATTGCTGCAATGTGATTGTGTCGAAATCAGGTAGGCCAGATTGCTCGATGTCGATAATAAGGTCCGCACACGCTTGAAGCAGGGCTGGAGTAGGGCGTTTCAAACAACCCTTCAGGAATGTTTGGATGCAATCCATGGCTGTTTTGGCTTCGTATGATGGAGAGTGAAAAAGAGCTCGACAGATGGAGATACCCAACGACCACCACTGTCTCTCGATGCAAGGGTGGAGCAGGACACAGAGTAAAAGCGTCTTGCGATCCTGAATGTGTTGTACTCGCTCGATCGATTCAAAGGATAGAACAACCGTCCCACGCAGTTTGCCGAGGAGCATTGCGGTTCGAGATGTGTCCCCTTCTAAAATCATTTTAAGGAGGAAATGGACCAGAATCTCTGGATATAGGACATGGCGGTCCAGTGCATCTGCGTCGATGGACCGAACAACCTGGTCCACAAGCTCTGGTTCACGATGAGCCTTAGAGAGCATCGCCATCGCCACTCTAGCGAAGGAGCGAACCGGTACCTTCACTGTCGGTTGGCCGTCCTTGTCGCAAAGAATTTGATAAATTTTGAGTACCTGATAGTTCGAGATAACACCGTATTTGGCAGCGACCTTGAGGAATTGAAGAGCGATGTGGGAGGGTTGTTCTTCTGAACGTAGAAAGTCTAGGGCTACAGCCCGGACAATATTTGGTCTCTTTCGATGACAGGCCTCTTTCAGAATAGCGTAGAGAGTAAGAGGGGGAGGTGGCTTCTGCTTGTTACGATTTGGAGTGCCCATTCGTCGTTCGTAAGCCGTGAGTGGTGTTACTGGGGCGGTGGTTGTTCGCTCCATCGACACAGACGAAGCAATAGGACATGGTGGTGAGGAATATGGGAGTGGTGGGGCATTTTGGGATGTGACCTGGGATAAAGTCCGTGGCGGAGGAGACAGCACCAATGGAGGAGCAACGCGCAAACGGCGAAGCGACTGCATATACAAGCAGCTAAGCTTTTAAGGTCAGGAGAAATTGGCAAGAAAGACGCGAAACGAAGAGGGAGTCAATGGGTGACTCCGACGTTCTAAGGGACCCAGAAATTGTATCTGAAAAAGTTATGAGACCAAAGATGAGTACTTATGAGATGGTTTGCCTTACTTCTTCGTCCTACTCCAGACTGCTAGGCCGCTTGTCAAGAATGGAAGTTTGCACACAGCTTGGCCCGTACCGTGCCAAACAGTTCGTGTCGAACCACCCTCCGCAATGAAACCAGTATTTGTCGACCACGCGTACAACGGCAAAGAACCGCTCACAGACCACTCTAGATGGCGTCTACGCGAGCAAATCGGCGGAATTGGCGACCACGTCTGGGAGTATCTCCCAGAGGCGGCTGCGAAGGGCGAGCCGCAGAGTAATATGAATAAGTACTGGCTGGGGATCCCCATGGTATGCTCTACGTCTCCCTCTGCGTACCCATATAGACCATTCTATTGAGCATGAAGGCCAGCAGAGAACGAGCACTTCCTCTGGCTGGGGAAATTGGAGCTTTTCGAGTGGTCCAAAGGATTTCATCGAACTAGTTTCTGTTCCTGTAGTCTTTGCAGCCTAAGCCTATGTCTTAGCGGCTTGGTCTGCTACGTCGCCACCAGAGTATGTATTCAGTACAACAGATTGAGCAGCATTCCCCAGAATCTTGCCTCACTTCAAAAAGCCAAGACCCCTATGGAAGCCGCAAAGAACGGATACAAGTTCTACAAGAACCTCCAAAGCCTAGACGGACACTGGCCTGGCGAATACGGCGGACCACACTTCTTGCTGCCTGGGTTGGTCATCGGGACGTATGTCACGGAGCAGGATTTCACCTACGAGCAGAAGGCAGAGATTATTCGTTATTTGTTTAACAGAGCGAACCCAGATGGGGGGTGGGGAATGTGAGTTGTTGGGCCTGTATCACAACATGGGTACTAATTCTATATAGTCACATCGAGGGAGACTCTACAGTCTTCGGTACTGCTCTCAATTATGTTGTGCTCCGCCTCTTAGGTGTGGACCGGTACCATCCCAAAATTGTCAAGGCTCGTCACACCCTACTCAGCTTTGGTATGCTTCTATTGTTTCTTTAGAGCGCCAACGTCTCAATTCTATTGGCACAGGCGGTGCTACGGGAATTCCTTCATGGGGCAAGTTCTGGCTCTCAATACTGAATGTTTATGAGTGGGAAGGCAATAACCCTATCCCTCCTGAACTTTGGTCAGTGGTCTGATGCGTCTTCTGACGCTGCCCTAACCCCCCGAAGGTTGCTCCCAGACTGGGTCCCGATTCACCCGCACCGCTGGTGGATCCACACCCGTAACGTTTACATCCCCATGAGCTTCCTATATGGACATCGCTTCAAGGCAAAAGCGGACTCTCTCATCCTCTCTTTGCGCAAGGTACGAACCCCGCTATCACCACATTCCTTGCCAACCAACCCTTGAAGGAATTATACATTGAAAGATACGAGGACATCGACTGGCCGGCTCAGAGGAACAACGTCGCAGCTGTAGACATCTATTCACCCCATACCAAGCTTCTCGATTGCCTGAACTTGGTACTCGGAGCATACGAATCGTGCTCACTACCACCCCTTCGACGTGCCGCACTAAACCGTACCTACAAACTCATCGTCATGGAGGACGACAACACCGACTGCCAGTGTCTCGGGCCCGTGAATAAAATGATGAACCAAATCAGCCGCTGGTACATAGAAGGATCCCAGAGTCCTGCCGTCAAGAAGCACCACGATCGTAATCTAGACTTCATGTGGATGGGGTCAGACGGAATGCGGATGTGTGGGACGAATGGTTCGCAGCTATGGGATATCGCCTTTATCGCACAAGCGTTGGCGGAAACTGGGTTGGCTCTGGAAGAAGAGAACCGAGACTCTATGATGCGAGCGTTGGAATGGATAGACCGGAATCAGATGACCGACAACCCTAAGCACTTTACAACAGCGTACCGGCAGGCGACGAAAGGTGCTTGGCCGTTCAGCACCAAAACCCAAGGTTATACTGTCACCGACTGTGCAGCAGAGGGCTTGAAGGCTACGCTTTACCTCCAAGATCTACTTCCGTGAGTGATGAGACAAGACAAGCCCTGTCCATGAGCTCACTAGGTTCTTAGTGAGGACAAGCGGCCTATCTCACCCCAAAGGCTTTTTGACAATGTTGACATTTTGCTCGACATGCAGAATCCTTCTGGAGGATATGCGTCATACGAACTCATAAGAGCACCGAAATTACTCGAGTTGATCAACCCTGCTGAGGTATTCGGTGGGCGTCTATTTGAACCCCCACCTTGGGAGTATGTCGATTCAAATCTTTATAGGTAACATCATGACGGAGTTTGAGTATCCCGAATGCACAACTTCCGTAATCACTGGCTTGGCCATCTTTAAGAAGCGATATCCGACCTACCGAAACCAAGAGATCGATGCTATCACAGCGAAGGCCATCAAATACTTACACAACTCCCAGTACTCCCACGGGGGCTGGTTCGGATCGTGGGGTATTTGCTTCACCTATGCGACTATGTTCGCATTGGAGAGCTTATCACTTGTTGGAGAGACATACACTACCAGCCCTGCTGCGAGGAAGGCGTGCGAATTCCTGGTAAGCAAGCAGCGTGAGGATGGCGGTTGGGGAGAAAGCTACAAGGTGAGCTGAATAGTATAATAGAGTGCATTCTGGACAGTTCCTAATACTCCGTTTGCACAGACTTGTGAAGTGCATGAATGGGTGGAACACCCTGTCCAAACTCAAGTCGTGCAAACTGCCTGGGCAACCATGGCACTAATGTATGCTGAGTACCCGCACCGAGGGCCGATTGAACGAGCAATAAAGCTCGTCATGGACCGCCAACTACCGGTATGTATCTTCTCAATCCAAATGGAGCTGATTTTTGAAGCGAAGTCGATAGGATGGTTCATGGGCACAAGAGGCAATTGAAGGTGTCTTCAACAAGAACGTAGCCATCTCATATCCCAATTTCAAGTTCTCCTTCACGATCTGGATGCTAGGGAAGGCGCATAAGTATCTCGCAAAATTGAAAAATTGAAGATGCCGCTTCCTTTTGGACGATTGATCGGCCAAACGGGCCCCCTTGCTTTGACCGTATTCTGAATTGCCTCGATCTCAAATGCGAGTATGAGAACGAGTATTATGGGGGTTCAAGGCTACGCGATCGGTGATTACCATAGATATTTCGAACGATATAAATACTTGTGCAATCTACCGCTTTGCAGCCTCTCCGTCGCAAACACCCAAACAAACCGCCACTCTTGGAAGTCCTCTCTCCTTCCTAGTTGCAAGATTAAACCGAAACAAAAAACTAGCTTGCATACATTCCAGTGTTCTACCTAATCACCGTACTTCCACCTGTCGACTATGCCATCACGCTGGGCGCCAATCGAAAGCAACCCCGAGGTGCGCCCTTACTCGCGATTAGGTTCAAGAAGCCATCGTTTTGACGTCCTCATAGGCACTTTCAAAGGTGATCGCTTGTCCTTTTCATTTGCCACGTCTCGGTCCTGGTCATGACGCAGCCCTCTCATAGTGGGCCAGTGAGGTGGGGCTACCCGATAAACTCGTTGAGTTCTCAGAAGTATACAGCCTTGAGCCAGATGTAAGTGACGGGCCATTGAATACGGTATGTTTTCCTTGCTGATCCCTCCGAGGCAGGTTCTCGAATGGCTCCCCAAACCGGTCGAAGCGGTCCTGCTCGTCTTCCCAATCACGAAGGAGTTTGATGAAATGCGTAGATCCGAAGATGAGAAACTACAAAGGGATGGACAGCCGCATCTTGATCCCACCCTATTCTACATCAAGCAAACGGTGAGGTTATCTTGCATCCTCGCATTAAATAGGTCGCCTAACAGTGCGCGCGACTTATAAGATTCCAAACGCATGTGGGACTATTGCCCTCCTTCATTCAATCTACAATGTGAGAGCGGTTATGGTCGGCATGTAAATCACTCACCAGGGGTTCTTTTAGTCTCCGCTACCAGTCGAACCTACGAGTGCTCTTCAGAAGTTCCAGGAGGAAGGAATAGGTGAGTGGAGCGGGCCCTTCGGCGCAACCGAGGAACCAAGGCTACCCTGTCGGCTTCACAGGAATGACGCCGGAGGAACGAGCAAAGCTACTTGAAGAAACCAATCTCTTTGCGTCTGCTCATGAAGCTGCCGCTGCACTGGGTCAGAGTGTGATGCCTGAGAATCTGGACACCAACTACCACTTTGTTGCCTTTGTTCAGGCACCGGATACTCAGGACCTTGAAAAGCGTCGGATCGTGGAACTTGATGGCAGGCGGAGCGGCCCAGTCGATCTCGGAGAGAGCAAGGAATTACTGGCGGTAAGCCCTTCACCAACCTTCATCGCCTCTAACTTTGTGCGCAGGATGCTGCTCGTGTCGTTCAAGAGAAGTATATGGGTACACTCCAGTCGATTGGCTTTTCTATGATTGCAATATGCCAGCCGGCCCCTCTGGTTGATTGACGCATTCTCCGGTGGCAGTATGACAGCGGCCTGACGTAGTTGATCATTGAAGTATTGATACGTCCTACGACGACAACCCGCGAACTGGGAAAATAAGACAGATTTAAACACCTAGCACCAATTTTGGCTTAGTTAAGGCAACTCTCTCAAGGCAGCCCGAAAATGTCGACGACACTTTCTCAGCCCAACAGAGGGACGACAGAGTTTCCCGGGTCTAGCGTACAGAGGAAGGGGGTCATTGAAAGTCCATTCATGCCATGGTGGCTTCGTTCAAATCCCGACGGGCTCCGAATGCGTCCCTTTTTATCAAAGAACCAAGAAAGCACTCGAAGAAAGAGAACCAAACCAGGACGTTGAGGAAGAACCGATCACTGAGTGACTCCTAGGCTTGAGTTCTTTGAGAAATCACATCGCTGGCGGCAAAAGCACATAGGAGGCTAGCTCATCACAATTCGAGGCAAGAAGGAATAGCCATATGAATACCCCATAACACCGGAAATAATCGATAAGCAGAAGTGATCGAGAAACAATCAAACTTCCACCCGGCCCATTCCTTGTTTTGATATCTTTAGGGTAGTAAGACGGAGAGTTCATAAAGGTGGCCATCATCAAAGGTCGTGACGCCCTACATGGGCCCTGAAGGGTAAAAGCCTTTTACTCCGGTGAAAGTTGGAAAGGGTTTGCACGAACTAAGCTCTAATCGAATCGCATTTGTACAGGTCGCTGCTAAACCTGTACCAATATCCGCATCAAGCCGGCTGGGTCGCCCCTTCTTCGGTGTGTGAATCAATGGTTAAACGTCCGGCCCCGCCTTCGAGCAATTCGTCTCGAAGGTGGCTGAACCTACTGCCGTTAAAGAATGATGATCCTGAACGGACGGGCGGTGAAAGGAATGACTCCTAACACAACTCCTACTTACAGTACCTAGGCCGCATTGCTCGCCATCTCAAGCACGGTGTTATATCGAGTAACGAGAGGAATGTGCTATTCGTTTGTGAGTGAATCGTGGGGCTCAGTGGTTATGTCCTTGGATCGAGTATACGTTGTATTAGCAGCGGCGACCTGCGGAAGCCCCGTACGAGTTGATGTAGGCCGAGAGGACTCCCTGAGCCACAGGACACTTGAGGCCGCTTATGAAGGCGTATGCTACATTCTCGGCCCCGGTCTAAAAAAAAATAGAGTAAGAAGATCGGCCTTGAGAGTGATTTAAAACGTACTGGGCTAGTATGGGTGTTATCGTTATCGTGAGGGTAGAAACTATCAACCTCCTTCTTGCCGAGCTTGGCGTAAACTTGCATAGTAGCCTACGGATTAGTTAGTAAAGTAAAGCGGCGCTCTGAGGTAGTTGAAGACTTACTGCGAAATGGTCGACATATGGGACACCTTTTGCCGCCGCGACTCTGTTGGCGTAACCCACCCATGGAGTCGGTGCGTTGATGACCGTGTCGCTATTTGCGTATGGGTTGATCGGTGTCTGTGAAGAGATGATTGGGGTAGCACCCTTGCTCTTCGCCCCGTCTATCATGGCCTTGATGTAACTTCAAGGAATGCGAGATAGTGCTGGTCACTTGGGCAAGTCACCTACTGTGGCCAGGTATGGACGACCTCCACCGTTCTATTTGGAAGGGTTACAGTCTGAGTGTCTTGGATGAGCGTCAGTTCGGTGGTCCATTACGCATAGGAGTGCAGTACCTTCTCCTTCTCCAGGAACGGATGCCCTGTCACTGTCCGCCGGAGTCCCTACCTCATTGTGCCCTGAAGAGTACTGTCAGGCGTTCCACTCGCTCGCGCAACTGATGGCACAAACCAAATTCGATTATTACATAATCCCCGGCGTTGAGGAGACCTTGTATTTCGCTCCAACGTCCCTCACGTGTGTAGCTCCTTGCGCTCCGCCCAGCGATAGCCTTGTTCACGATGTTCAGTCCGTCCAAATAGTTTGAAATGAACTTTCCCCATCTGCAGTGGAATAGCTTATGATTGCCACAATAGTACATGGGAACGACATACCCTTGTATGTCCGTACGCCTCCGAGTGGCCATGGTGGAGTCACCCACGAGATAGAGTGTTGGTATCGCGAAGGCGAAGGATGTGAGTGTGAGGAGGGTGGCCAGAGCACGATAGAACATCGGTGGTAGAAGATGGGGGCGATGAATCGAGGGTTTTTGGTGCTCGTCCTTTTGTAGCTGCAGACTATAGAGACGCAACGATTGACCCCGGGCTTGCAGGGTTGTGCGTGAATCACGACCCGTGGGTTAATAAGATAGATATGAGATTTAAAGACCTAGCGCCAATTTGGCTTAGTTAATAAGGCAACTCTCTCAAGGCACTTTCTCAGCCCAACAGAGGGACGACAGAATTCCCGAATCTAGCGTACAGAGGAAGGGGGTCATTCACATGCCATGCATGGTGGCTTCGTTCAAATCCCGACGGGCTCCGAACGCCGTCCTTTTTTAGCAAACAACCAGGGAAGCACTCGAAGAAAGAGAACCAACGCCTTTGACCAGGACGTTGACGTGACGAAGAACCGATCACTGATTGACTCCTGGGCTTGAGTTCTTTGAGAAATCACATCGCTGGCGGCAAAAGCACACAGGCGTCCAGCTCATCACAATTCGAGGCGAGAAGGAATAGCTATATGAATACCCCATAGCACCGGGAATAATCGATAAGCAGAAGTGATCGAGCAACAACCAAACTTCCACCCGGCCGGCCCATTCCTTATCTTGATATCTTTAGGGTGGTGGAATAAGACGGAGAGTTCGTAAAGATGGCCATTATCAAATGCCGTGACGCCCTACATGGGCCCTGAAGGGTAACAAGCCTTTTTCCCCCGCGAAAGTTGAAGAGGGGTTGCACGAACTAAGCTCTAATCGAATCGCATTTGTACAGGTTGCTGCTAAACCTGTACCAATATCCGCATCAGTGAAGGGGTACCCCTGCGAGCCGCATCAAGCCGGCTAATGGGTCGCCCCTTCTTCGGTGTGCAAATCAATGGTCAAGCGTCCGGCCCCGCCCGCCTTCGAGCAATTCGTCTCGAAGGTGGCTGAACCTACTGCCGTTAAAGAATGATGATCCTGAGCGGAAAGGAAAGACTCGTAACACAACTTCTATTTACAGCGCCTAGGTCGCATTGCTCGCCATCTCAATCAAGGTGTCACATCGAATCGAATGACAAGAAGAGTGTGCTATTTGTTTGTGAATGAATCGTGGGGCTCGGTGGTTATGCCTTTTGATTGAATACACATTGTGTTAGCATCGATTACCTGCGGAAGCCTCAGACGAGTTGATGTAGGCCGAGAGGACTCCCTGAGCCGCAGGCAACTTGAGGCCGCTTATGAAGGCGGAAGCTACGTTATCGGCCCCGGTCTAAAAAATATAGAGTAAGAATATCGGCCTTGAGAGTGATTTAAAACGTACTGGGCTAGTATGGACGAAATCGAATTTACGAGGGTAGAAACTATCAACAACCTCCTTGCCGAGCTTGGCGTAAAGTTGGATAGTAGCCTACGGATTAGTTAGTAAAGTAAAGCGGCGCTCTGTGGCAGTTGAAGACTTACTGCGAAATGGTCGACATATGGGACACCTTTTGCCGCCGCGACTCTGTTGGCGTAACCCACCCATGGAGTCGGTGCGTTGATGACCGTGTCGCTATTTGCGTATGGGTTGATCGGTGTCTGTGAAGAGATGATTGGGGTAGCACCCTTGCTCTTCGCCCCGTCTATCATGGCATTCATGTAACTTCAAGGAATGAGGGATAGTGCTGGTCACTTGGGCAAGTCACCTACTGTGGCCAGGTTTGGACGACCTCCACTGTCCCATCTGTAAGGGTTACGGTCTGGGTGTCTTCAATGAGCGTCAGTTCAATGGTCCATCACGCATAGGAGTGCAGTACCTTCTCCTTCTCCAGGAACGGATGCCCTTTCACTGTCCGACGGAGTCCCTGGCTCATTGTGCCCTGAAGAGTACTGTCAGGCGTTCCACTCGCTCGCGCAACCGATGGCACAAACCAAATTCGATTATTACATAATCCCCGGCGTTGAGGAGACCTTGTATTTCGTTCCAACGTCCCTCACGTGTGTAGGTCCTTGCGCTCCGCCCAGAGATAGCCTTGTTCACGATGTTCAGTCCGTCCAAATAGTGTGAAATGAGCTCTCCCCATCTGCAAGGACGTGGCTTATGATTGACGTGACACAATGCCACATGGGAACGACATACCCTTGTATGTCCGAAGGACCTTGATCGGCCATGGTGGAGTCACCCACAAGATAGAGTGTTGGGATCGCGAAGGCGAAGGATGCGAGTGTGAGGAGGGTGGCCGGAGCACGATAGAACATCGGTGGTAGGAGATGGAGGCGATAATTGGACGATTCTAATTCTTGGTGCCCGTCCTTTTGTAGCTGCGGACTAGACCCCAGGCCTGCACGGTTGTGCGTGAATCGTGACCCGTGGATTGGGCTTCGATGTTGCAACAAATCGCCAATGGCAACCCGAATGTCCGCGACCATGCGTCCGCTTATACTTATTATGGACCGTGTTTACGGTGTCAAGGTGTCATTGGGCCCAGACCCATATGCACCCTTCTGTTCGTAGCTTTTATGAATCATTCCACACGAAAACTCAAATGCCAGCACGACGATCAAAGTTGACTCCTCAACTGATAATCCGCAAGAGAATGATGGTCCTCTGTGCTCAGGTGCACAGGCATCATTCCTTTTCTGTTACGAACGTCTTGCTGTAGACCTAAGTGGGAGTCCCTGGCGCAATTCCTGCCCGCGCAGCGGGCTACGCTGTTGGGCCACGCTGTTGGGCCTTTCGGCACACGTTGAGACTATGACTTGAAAAGCAGACGCTAACTGAGTTAGACACAGTGTACTCTTGGAATGATGTAGAGCATGTGGGAACCGGCTGATGGACCCCAAGTGGGGACACAAACCAATGCATTGAGAGCAACGAGACGAAAAACATGGGAATGCAGTTTTCCAGTTACAAAGGCGAACAAATGCAAATGCCAAATAAACGGGGAAAAGGGGATGAAGGAGAGAAGATAATGTGTAGCGGATGTTGATATGCGTGGGTTTGATTACGGAGGGTGTATGATGCTATCGAATAAGTTATTTGCAGTGCTTATGTAGAGCTACAAATTAGGGAATATGATACTATGTTTCTGTTGGGCACTGAGGGGTTCAAACCTCAGCTAAACGCGATCTGGGTGCGGCTTTGACTTTGGTTGAGGGTGGATGCTGGACACAGGGCAGGGCATTGGGAACGCGTATGTTGATGCACGTGTTTGATGTGAGGTGATTCTGTGAGATATATGTGGCATTTATGTGACTGCAATGTGATTCCTCGTGTATGGGACCGCCGAAAGATGAACGAGAATTGTGATATGGGCTATCAGTGTCTACTGCGGGGGTCGAGGCTGAGTCCTCGTTCGCATTTTATGACCAATTTTGTGTACTTACTCCCGGAAAAAATGAGGATACTGGACTGGTGCTGGAGGGGGATGAAGTCTCATCCACTCCTTTGCGGAGAACTCCATTACACACGGCGTCCCATCGGCCTTGATATGGCGGTAGAAGCAATCGCGACCTGGGACCAGAAGCTTAAGGCGGAATCGATGATTAGGCTGGGGCCATCCTCACCAAGCGGACAGAAGTTACGATCAGATTGGATGAACCAGCTGTATGTGGAGGGAGGTAAGTGTATATATGATGGAATAAACTGCGATTGACTAACCAGCAGTCGACTTTGCTCATGCTTTCCTTGTATCGACGCAACGCTTCTTTCTTTTCCGAGGACCCGTGGGCATGAAAGAGTGACGAAGGGATGACCAAGCTGATAGGTGTTCTACAGAGGGGGCAAGTCTTGCGCTGCGGCCCTTGGCTCTTCTGTCGCCGCCACTCCGTCGCACACCTGTGGCAGAGTGCGTGATTGCATTCCGCTGGAGCCGGTTGGGGTCTGACGTGTGCATAAGGTCTCTAATGTCACATACCAAGCAGTCCAAACTTCTTGGGTGTGTCGTAGCAGACTACACACTCATGTTCCTCATTGGCAGACTCCGTTTCGTGCTTGTACCAACAGTCCTCGCCACGTTTGCAGTAACCTGGAGCAGAGGGTCCATACAACTGATTCTAGAAAATTAGGGTGTACCGACCCTTCTGGAAGAAGAAGCAGATCTTGTTGAGGTCGTGAGGGGAAAAGACTGGATCATCGTGACGAAATCGACACTTGGAGCCGCTGAAGCAACCCTGGGGTGTCCTCTTCCAGTACTTGCATGGCTCTCTCGGCTTCTTGAAGAGCGGCTTCTGCATCCTTTCTTCCGGCGAGGTGGTGGAGGTCAAAGGAAAAGGAAATTAGGCCTGGATCCCGCCGCGTTGACCATTTCCAAAAAGCCATCAGCAACCAACGATATCGACCATGTTCTACACACTCTCCTTGATCTCTTTCATCATTTGTATCGTTCTCCGTGAGTTTCTATTTTACC
>Ga0307515_10006227_pt1 | contig 23959 bp, 7 predicted proteins | sample 17_EM_MG_FD_194513 | JGI IMG/M metagenome (GOLD analysis project Ga0307515, IMG submission 194513) | Populus trichocarpa ectomycorrhiza microbial communities from riparian zone in the Pacific Northwest, United States - 17_EM | ecosystem: Host-associated > Plants > Roots > Unclassified | place... | reverse complement strand
TAAGATAAATAATATGATCAAAGGCATGGCGAAGCGCGATTAGATGCTGTGCTTCGAGTAAATAGGCATCAGTGGCGGCGCCAGAGGATTCGCTGCCACGGTAACCCCCTTTCTAGACGAAGAGTTGGATTCAGCGAGAGTTTTCAGGTTTTCGAAAACAATAATAACCATTCTAGTTCTTTGTGCACGTAGTCTAACAAAAACAGTTCATCTTATTCTAGCCAGATCTGCAGTGATTTAAGATTACCATGTGACGCAGCATGCGGGAGATCGTCTGCACAGCCTCGAAAGAAGGCGAATACCTCCACCAGGGACACATCTCATCGGCTCACCACCCACACCCGGTTTCCCCTGAGATACTCCACTGTCTACCCTACAAATCCCGGGTCCTCATCCTTTCGTTTTATTATTCTTGTATTAACAGACCGATTTTCCTGTGCGAGTTGACAAACTTAAACCCCAAACTCCAAGCCTCAACATTACCAATATAATGGAAGCGTTCAGCACGGCAATGGCCAACCGGTCTTTGCGTGCAATTCGGACCGTAAGGACTCTTGAGCTTTCAATCGTATTCGATTGTCAATGGTACTGATACGCTACTCCACAGGAGCTTGAATTTCTCCTAGACGCCGATATAATAAGCAGCCAACAGTTCAATACGATTCTCGGCCAGCTTCCCCAGCAAAACTCCCTGCAAACCCCTCCTCCCTCTACGCAAGAAGCTCCCGTATCTTCTATGGCAAGCATGCAAATCAAAGAAACAGAGCCCGAGAAGAAAGTCGGATACTACGCCGAAGCTACAAACCCACCGCCACCAGCCTACCCTTCTGTGCCAGCCGTCCCCCCTGCTCTTGCACAAGCGTCCGCTCTATACCAATACAATGCTCAAGACGCCGGAGACCTTTCTCTGATGCCGGGCGACCGCGTCGCAATAACGGAATACATGAACGCTGAGTGGTGGAAGGGCCGCAACGAGCGAACAGGACAAGAAGGCATTTTCCCGCGCAGCTATGTAAAGGTCTCCGAGGAGAAGGGTCCTACGGTTCCAGCGGCTGCGGATCAACCTCAACCAAGCAACTACGGCAACATGCCGCTGGATGTGGCTAACGGCGTTGGAAGCGGTCCGGGCAAGGAGCCTGGTAAGGGCCAGGATATGGGCAAGAAGTTTGGCAAGAAGTTGGGTAATGCCGCCATCTTTGGCGCTGGCGCGACGATTGGTGGTAATATCGTAAATAGTATCTTCTGATTGGTCTTTTTGGGACGAACGGTATGAGCACTCGGGTTGGATTTTGATGCATCGGGAACGGATGGATGGCGTTGGAGAGTTCTCTGTTTCTTTTGTGTAGGTTCCAAATGGGTCACTCTTCCTACTTTCATTGAAAATTTCAAGAGTCTACGTGCATTCATCTCTCGTCTGGCTTTCGAATTTATCTAATTTCGTGGCCGTCACGCACTGGAATAAGAGAACCATTTCCACAGAAACGGATGTTCTTAAACCTAAGTTACATATCGTGCAAGCAATTCACTGGCTAAGAATTGACTATAGTTCGTCGTCAAGAAAGCGAACAGAAATGCATTGCAGCGGCAAAGAGCATGTTGCAAGTGATCCTGAGCGATTGCTAACATTTGCCTCTATCAAGCACAACTAATTGAATGGTTTTTATAAGGTAGCTTGGTGTCTATTGATTAAACTTGGAGAATGTTGCATATCTCCAGATCTGCCGAAATATACAAGGGTCGACGCAAGCCGTGGTGTGAAAGGTGAGGTCCACGGAATTATATTGTGGCGAGCCTAAGTAAGTAGTTTTCGACGCCTTGTGTCCGTAGGGCTATTTCAGCATTATACGCTTCTTAATCGGCGACATACCAGTAAAGGCACGTATAGAGGAGGCTTGTGGTATATTTGGTTAGGTAATTAGAGAAGAAATTCTTAAGAGTCTTTACTTATTAATTCCGGCTTTTATACTTTCTATAACTTATACGCTTAGGTATAAACGTCTAGTTTCCTTTATAAATTTAATTATAGTATAGCGGTGTAGATTAAACAACGCCTAGTATTTTGGCATTTTTCTATATTTATAGAGCCTTTGGCTTTCTTCCTTCCTTTCTCCTTATATATTACGACTGTCACGGAGTGAGTATAAGCGACGGTAATATATAGCGAGGTAGATATTATTAAGCTATATATATAAACTATGTAAGAAGTCAAGACGTTGCGTAAGGAGAGAAGGTAGGAAAACGGGAAGAAAGGGTATATATCGTTAACTTGGTTACTTAGTCAATACATATATAGGGTAGAATAGGGTTTAGGTTATAGTCCTAGCAGAACTTAGTAGAATTTAGTAAAACTTGGCAGAATATAGCAGAATGCTATAGATTGCCGTTAGATTACTATTAGATTGCTATTTTATGGTTAATCTCTAATTGCTAAGTTAGTAGAAATAGGTAAACGTGTGCAAGGTGTTACGGGGGTATCCCATAACAGTACCCCCCCTTTAAACTTAAGCTTCTATAAAATAGGGCTATAGTAGTTCTAAGTAGAGTTTGTAAAAGTCTTCTATAGCTTATATAAGTCCTATAGAGTTAATAGGTTCCTATAAGGACTATCATGCCTTGCGCTACCCATACGTCACGTATGGGCTAGAGAGCTTATAAGACATTCCAACCGGCAGCCCGTCCAGTCGCGAGACACTGCTGCTACCTTTTTGGTGGTTTGTATGGTCGAGTGGGTTGGGCTTGGGCATAATAAGGACTTAGTAAAGCCTCTCTATTTCGTGAGATATATATATTAGCGTTTCCGTTTATTATACTTAATATTATTAATTCTTTTAATAAAGTACTTATTCTTACTATCTACTTTAACTAGTAGGGGAGGGTCCTATATTTATCTAGGTAGGGCGTCTAATATAGGGGTAGTAGGATAGAGGACTAACGTATAAAATACGGGGTGGATTTTAACCGTATTAGGGAGCTTTAATTAGTAGGAGTAAGAGGAGACAACCTTCTTAACCTTATAAGGGCCAGCGTTCTTCTAATTAAGTTTCTTAATAGGTCGTTTTGTGTTTAAATTTCTTATATCTAGCTAGACGAAATTACTAATTTAGTAGGCTAGTACTAGGGTTTATTTCTTATTTGCTACGGCTTTATAAACAGATTAAGCCTATATTATCTTATTAGTAAGGAACTATTATAGTTCTTCCATCTTTTCTATAAATTTATTTACTTTTATAATTTATAAGGCGTAATAAGCAGGGTAAGGAATATTACTAAAGGGTTTAAAACCCATTTATAGGTGCTAGCTATAATTAGCTAGAAATGGGGAGACTTTTGTAGTTTTTAAGACGGAATTATTTATAGTAAACTTGGTAAATATAAGCTAGTTAATCTAGTTATCCTATAAATATAATGTATATATCCGAATATACTATTCCATTATAGTATTTACGCGTTTTATTTAACCATCCATTTTTAGGTAATACGCGGTAGATAATAGTGCTTTAATGCAGAGTTAAGTAGTTAGTTTTTTTGGAATACTAAGATAAACTAGCTGCCTCTATTGGAGATAATTGTTTTAGGAAGTTTGTAGAGATTTTATACGTAATCTAGAAATAGTTAAGTAATAGTAGGCGTTAATATATTAGGGCAGGCGATTAAGTGTCTTATCTTAAATAGTTGGTCTATAACTACTATAATATTTATGCAGCCTTTACTTTTATAGAGGTTAATAATAAAGTTAATTAAGATATCCTTCTATCTTTAGTTTGGAATAGGCAGCGGCTTTAAAAGGCCATTATACATCTTATGTGAGGCTTTAGCTTATTAGTAGGTATAGCAGCTAGAGATATACCTTTATATTATATTATATATATTTAGCTAGTAATGTAGAAGGGTACAACCTCTCTAAGATAGGAAAGTCATAGTGCTATCTGTCTGTCTATTAGTCGGTCGGTTAGTCGGTTAGTCGGTTATAATTAGTTAGTAGAATAGGCAGTAAGAAAGAAAGAAAAGAGTATATTGTATGTCCGTCGTGCCTATCCGAGTTATTGAAGACTCTAAAGGCTTTAGACCAATCTATATAACTTATAGAAGGCCTAGGCTCTCCCAAAGCTATGCCTAATTTAGATGTTAAATCTAGGGGCCAAATCACACTACCACATACCTTCCCTACTTAAGTCGTTGTCCCCTAACGACTTCCAAAACTCTAAAACTCCTTATCTTCGAAATAAAGGCACGGTAGGTAATCGCATACGTTCCTTACCCTTACTATAAACCCAAGATAGTAAATAAGGAGACTTTGTTTTAGTTAAATAAGACCATTTTTATTTACTTAGCTAAGTAGTATAAGAGACTTTAGACTAGCGGCTCTTAGATAATATAGCTCTTTTATGCCCTTCTATTTACTTAGTTCTGTCCTATAATTCTTTAAGTAACTTTATATAACTTTATCCTTTTATAATAACCGGGGGCACTCTACTTAGATCTACTATAACAGCTAAAGGATTAATTCTATTATTAATGTAGTAGAAGTAAAAGCGGCTATTAAAGCGTTCCATTTTAGTTATATATATTAGCTTAAACGCATCTTTATAATTCTTAACGGCCCTAAGACGGTAGGAATGCATCCATTTCCCAACTTCGTTCCCATTGCCATTAAAAAGAAAATTACAATCTCAAATTATTACTAAAAAATCCTATTATTATTTACCAAGAAGGGCGTTGGATAGAGCGCTAGCAGCTATAAGCTTAACTACTATAGGGAAGCGATATAGAATTGCGCTATAGAGATTAGCATATCCAGATAGCGTATAGGGCGACGCTCTTAAGTCTTAGTACGCATCTACTAACTCTACCTAAGTACATCCTTTAGTGACCTTAAGGTTATTATAGTCGTCCTAAATACTAATAAACTATAGTAGTATTATTTGCCGGGTTCTAGTTAAAGGTCCTTTCGCTCCATAAGGAAGGTAAGGCATAGTTATATATATATCTCCTTTCTTATATAGCTAAGCTACCTAGTTAGTTATATACTTTTCTACGTCTTTAGTAGTCTAGTCTTAGTTAAAGATCTTATAAATAAATCTATTGCCCTTAGTTAATTCTCACGCCTTAAGATCCTCCCACTATAATTCTAGGTGGTAATACATACTAGGTAGGATAATTATACAGTTATCCTTAGTCTTATTATCTAGAGAAATGCTCCCTTAGATTATATTAGCACTGCGTTTACTTTTAAAAAGTAAGGGAATATTAACATTAATATGGCGGAAAGCTGTAGAGTCTCCTTTAACCGCGAATTTTATATAATAAGAGTAGGAAGTAAGTCTTTACTAGCTATTAGGTCTAAGAGCGTAATAGAGACAATAATACTAAGGGTCTTATCTTATTAGCTATTAGTAGAGACTATAAACCATTGTTCTTAACTAGCTATAATTTAGCCGCCTATTAATTAGACGTTAATAGTAGCGGTATATACACATTTCCTTATTAATTATCGCTAAGATACTAGAATCCCACTACTATCCAAATATATTTAAAATCATAGATCCTTCTCGCTGCTACACTTTTTAGTCTTTTAGTAATATTATCTAATTAAATAAAGCCTCTCTATTATATAAAAACCTTAGCGCTAAGTTATAAATAAACTTATACGGTCCTAAGGAATTGGACGAAACTAAAGGTCTATAAGCCTTTCTAAACTAAGAGTATATAGTAAGATTAGTCTTTATAGTGCTGAGGTAGTTATAAGCGTAATATATTAAACGGAGTCTATAATATAGTGCGGCATAATTTAGACCCTTTATCGCTAAACCTATACGTCCTCCTATAGCTTATATATACATCTAGCAGACCTTATATATCTCTAGATTAGAACCAACTACCCTATATTAACTATACAAGAGCTTTATAACCTTAGTTAGTTTAATTTTTATAGTTTGGTTTAGGGACACCTTAAGATAAGCGGGCATATTATCCTTATAGTTATACCCTCGTTTTACATAGAGTATTATTATAGTATCTACGGCCTCCTTAATATACTCTTTATTATCTCCCGGCTTAATAACATTCTTATTAAATATTAATTCTACTCCTAGCCCTCCTACTTCCGGGTAAGCAATCATTAGCCCTTTTTTTTTTTTAAATTTCTTCTTAATAAAAATACTAATAGCTATAGGGGCAAGCCAATAGGCGTTCCAGCTGTAAAAATGCTCTTATTTATAGATAATAAAGGTAAGTTAACTAATATAGGTAATACTTAATAGGACGGACTTAGTATAACACTAACGCCTCCTCCTTAAATAGGTATTAATGGCTAAAAGGCTAAAGGATTTATTATATTAGAAGCATGTTATAAATATATTTACAGTATAAGAGCTAAGCTCTCTCCTACTTATCTAATTCCAATATTAGTGACCTCTGGCCCCATAGTAGTTAGTTTCCTACTTCTTAGCAGTAGGCCCTTATTTAAAATAAGGAAGCTAGTTAAGTGTCTTTTTAAGCTATACTTATTTACTACCTAGTTTAATACTGCCCTTCCTAGCATCTTCGGCGTAAGTGTAAAATCGGTTAGCTGCAGTTAAGTAGTGTTCTTAATACTACGTTCTAGATATTCGAGCCTATCAATTAGGGCCTTATTAACTTATGCCGTTACTTTATAAAGTAGGTAGACGGTAAGCTTTTAGGTAATAAAAAGAAAGTAATAAAAGACCGCGTATTTAAGTGGACCGTTAAAAACACTTTATCTTTAGAACTTTTGGATAATTTCTCTAGCTTTATTACACTAATTTCTTTAATCTTTTGCTATCTTACTAACGTTAAAGATACCCTTAAAGATTAATAAAAACGCGTCCCTTTCTAGAGATACTTACAGCCTATTATCCTGGTTGACGAAATTAACTACCATACTAGTAGCATCTGCGTAGTTTTCTTAAGAGAGTAGAATCTCGTTATAGATTTAGAGGAGTACTACTTAACGCTAATTAACTATAAAGCCTCTAACTTCTGTAAGAACGTTACTAATCTATTACTTAGCTCCTTTATATAGTACTAAAGGTCTACTAGATAAAGATATAATAAATATACTATTATTAATTCTATTTAATTTATAACTTTAACTAATTACGGCTATATTTAAGGTTTATTAAGGGTAAAAAGGTAAAGTTCTAAATAGGGTTTCCTAATCTAAATAGTCTACTAAATCTAGGTAGTAGTATAGAGTTCTACCGGCTCTAATCGTTAAATGGACCAATTATAATTTTCTATCCCCGGGATAGAAAATCACTATTGGCTTAATAAAAGCGATAAGCGGAACTAATATCTTTACAGTAAATAATACTAAATAGCTATACGTAAATATTCTTCTATCCTTACCTTACTATTAACACGTATTAAATTCCTATAACTAAAAAAGCAAATAAGAAAGCGTAATAGAAAGAGCTTTAAAAAATACGGCAAATAAACAAATAGATTACACGGCTATTATCTACATCCCCTCCCCCACCTTAGAACTTAACTGTCCCCTAGTTAAATATTTTATACTTAGTTCTATTAAACAATCTTTCTAAAATACGCACTTCTTAAACTATACGGCGTTACAATACTAGTGGATTTTATATAGCATTTTCCTTAGGTTCTAGCTCTGCTATTATTTCTTATAGTATAGTTTTACTTAACTAGTTAAGCTAGTCTTCCTAGCGGACCTTAGACATCTATTACTAATAGAACTTCTTTAATCTATTTCTTAGAGTTTAATTACGAAACAGTATACCGTTAAGATCCTTAATTAAGTACTATTCTTTATAAGGGTAACTCTTATATACGCGGAACGGGCCTAACCATTTTAGATCTAACTTATAACTGCTAGAATAGTCTTACTTAAGCTGCGTATTATAAAGTATAACTATATCTCTAACCTTAAATCTACCTTAGCGAATATAGTAAGTATTATCAAAGTACTCCTTATTTACTACCCTTAGTCGTCTTATATACGCGATAGCCTCTTTTATATCTACATCTCTTTAGTCAAACTGCTTTACATAAAGTGCTAATAGCTTTACAGTGGTCCGGACTATTTACTAAGGTAGCGTTTACTAAGTAAATATACAGAGTTTAATAAAAAGGACATACTTATATCCGCATATAACTCTTACCGGCGTTATTCCTATAGGCCGCTTAATAGTTATCCTATCTACCTATAAAACGGTATAAAGATTGTCTAGCTATAAGCCATCCATCTTCACCAAAGCGTCTATTATAGGTTTATAGCCTCGCTCTATAAAGCCTTACGCCTAAGCGTGGTAAACAAAAGCTATAACCCTCTTAATATTATAGAGCTCTACGAGCGCAGCGGTAACATCAGTATTCTCTCCTCTACTATCTACAGAGAGCTGTCTAAAAGCTCCCCATTAGTAGATAACATCTTTATAAAGGAACTTCGCTATATTTTTTATATCCTTATTTTAAAGGGCCCGAGCTTCCACCTATCTAAATATATATTCTTAAGTAATAGCTAGGTACCGGAATCTAAAACGGCTTAGAGGTATAAACGTAATATTTACTGCTACTCATTACTATAAGGTAGACTCCCATATAGGGTATATTACTTCTTCTTCCTATCCTAGCTGTCGCTCCTAGCATTATAGATATAACTTAATATACTATAATATCTAATCCTATAGCCCTAGTCACTAATATTAATTTAAAATCCTCTAATACGTTCCCTCTTATTTATAATATCCGCTTTAATTATAAAGGCTTTTAATAATCTCCTGCTAAGCGTCCTTATTATTAACTACCCTTTATATTAGTACATTTTTTAACTATTAGTAAAAGAGCTGTTAATTACGCACTAGAAATTTCAGTATATATTATTTAAATTATTTAAATTCTTTAGTATTTATTTCTTCTAAACGTTATAAGGTCACTAGCCATTTTATAATCTTTTAAGACTCCCCTAAATATAAGTCTTCCGGTAGCAGATTTACCTCTATTTTAACTAGGCTAGCTATATATTCTAAAGCACTTAGTTTACAGTTAATAAACTCTTTAATATCCTTAGTCGGCTTATTAGGTCGTTCGCCATCTAGTAGTTATTATAATAGTTTATTAGCTAGGCTATTCTTCTTCCCTAAAATATACCTAATATTAAAGTCCTATAATTAAATCTATACTAGCCATTGTGTTATTAAGGCTCCTAGTAAATGGGTAGCAGTACAATTTAGTTATATAACTAAGGTATTTATATCCATCTTAACCGTAAAGCGGACGCCGTATAAATATACTTAATACTTCTTTAATATATATAGTAATGCCTAATATTTAAGCTTTCCTAAATTATACTTCTGCTCCACTTAAGACTAGATACCGCTCTTATATTAATATAGGTAGCAACGACCTTATATATTTAGTTATATAAGACCGCATCCTAACCCATTCTTATATCTATTAACGGCGAGAATAATTAGCCTAGCCCCCTTACTATAATCCAGTTAAACCAACGCGGGTATAATAGTAATTACATACTTTAAAGTCTTTATAGCAGTTATCTACTCTATACCCTATATAAATGGAACATTTACTTATAGCAGTTGGAAGATTAGCTCTGCCTTTATTGCGAAGTCCTTTACCTATATTTAGTAATATATAATAATTCTTAGGAAGGCTTAAGCAGATATAACGTCTTTATAATCTCTCCAGTAAATAATCTTTATGACTTTTAACTCTTCCGGATATCGCCCCTTTTAATTATAGCGGTAACCAACTACTATAATCTCGTCCTTATAAAAATAAGACTTTATGCCTAAGATTATACACCTAGCTTATTCTAAATCTATAAGTACTCTATCTAGCCACATAATATATTCTAGAATATATCTACGTACGCCTAAAAGGCTCTCTTCTTTATTATACATTATCTATAGTCCTTTTACTATAATATTATTTAAAAACGGCAAGGCATAGTGTGGGATATATCGCTCTAAAATCTTAGTAATTGTCCTTATAAACTAGGCTATCAAATTTATTTCTTTTATAGGTATTATTGTTTATTATAGAAGACCTAGAGGTATTATAAAGGCCATTAGGTTCCTACTTTCTATATCTAGCTCCAATTAGTTATATCCAAAGAAGAAGTCCACTAGAGACATAACTTTACACCCTATAAACTCCTTAAAAAACTTATTAGTATATAGTAGCAGATTTACGTCCCTAATAGTTACTTAGTTAATATTTATTGCTATATTAATTAGCTAGTACTTTTTATATTCCTTTTTACTTATAAGAAACCATAGATTCCTATATAGGCTTTTATAATATTCTAGAGTCCCTTAAGCTAGTCGTTCTTATAATATATTTATTACTTCCCCTTATAGGGCTCTTAATATAGGGAAGTTTAGCACTTACTATACTTTATACAGTACAGTCTTAATCTTTAATAGTAGAGTTATATCTCTACTAACACGACCTATCTGTCACGGCACTGTCCTAACGCATACTGTTCCATACTGTCTCGTACTGTCTCATACTATTCCTACTATTGGCTGGCCCACCACTAGCGCCTTGGCGGCTGCCCCTACTATTTGTATACGATACCCCCTTTTACCTCCTTCTCCTCTTTATACCACAATGTAGTTATTTAGCCTACTTATATTATAGCACTGTAACAGTTTATGGTATCTCTAATTGCGCCCTATCGCGACCTTTGTTTTCTTTCTCTTCCTAGTATATTATCTCCGTTTTCCTAGTATAATCGCGACCCGACGCGACCGATAACACTATACTATAGTCCCAGATAATTCTAAATAACCCCAGCACAGTCCTAGATAATCTTAGCATTATAGCTAGTTTTATAGATTTTAATTGCCTTACCCAGACCCCCCGAAATGGGCAACTATAATATAGATAACACCCCATTGATAAACCTACGCAAAGCACTTACCTGCCTCTTTAAGACCTCCTATACCTATATTGCCTGGGTAATTAAGAGTGGTTCGGAGTACCCTAAGGACCTTAATGTGGCAGGAACCTTCCAGCACCTCTCTATATATATAACCTTTTTAACTAACGTTAAGAACGGCCTCTAAGCCGTCTATAATAAAGGCCGAACTATAAAGTCCTAACTTAAAGAAGCTTAGCACAGAATTAACTCCCTTAAGACGCTTAAACTATATATATAATAAAACGAACAGCAAGCTCTTATATACACTAAGACTATATAAAGTCTAAGCTCTTAAATTACTATACTTACCTAGACTATTGCTGAGAAGAATATAGCTACTAGCTCCCCTCTTCTAACCGAGCCCCGTAGAAAAAAGTGTAAAGTAAAAGATTTAACCCCGTTTGATGGCAAGGGATCACCAATTAAAAAATAAGAAAAATTTAAAATATAGGAAATGAAAATCTAAGGCATTTTCCGGAGAGATATAAAGTGCTTTAAAACCCTAATGGACGAAGTCCTCTATATATTAGACATGCTAATAGACAAGGCCTATAACTATATTAAGCATGGCCTTGATATACTACGTATATACCTAAACAACTTAAACAAATAGACCTTCTCTAACTAAGAATCTATGCTTATATATATAAGGAAGCACTATAAGACCATTAATATAACCTAAGCAGCTAAAAATAAGTTAGATACCTTAAGCTAGGGTAAGTGTAACTACTGGTCCTAAAAAGCAGAGCTTAATAAGTTAATAATTAAAGCAAACAAGACTAAGGAACAAAAAGTGGACTTACTTAAGAAGAATATTTCCCTAAAGATAAAAGACCTAGCCCTTACCCTTAGCTATAAGATCGGCGATGCTAACTATAAAGGCTGGAGTAAGTAGATAGATGTGTTTGCTTATAACCTATAGAACTACGCCCACTATATAAAGCTAAATACTGCTAAGCTAAGTACCGCTAGCGGCTATTGACCTATATTACCTAATAATAACACCTTAGCACTGGCACTATAGAATGACCTAATGGACCTTAACGCCGTTAAATTTGGCAGCGATAGTAGTAGCCTCCCTAATAACGTCTAAAGACACCGTATAGATAACAGACTCTGCATAGCATGTGGTTAACCTAGCCACTGGAAAGATGCTTATAACCCTAGGATGAACCTAAATCCCCTTCTAATGCTACCGCGCTAACCCCCTTCTAGCCGCGGCAGATTCTTTAGTAGAGGGGATAGTAACTAAAGCGGTAACCACGGATAAGGACGTAAGTTTGGATATAAAAACCCGCCCCTATAATGGCCTTCCCCAATATAGCCCCAGCTAATGGTCCCGTATATAAATTATAGATAAGTACTTCGTGTTACTACCAATTATAAGACCGGCTATATTATTAGTGAAGTACCCTTTAGCATATATACACCGTTGGAGACTAATATATTAGGACATACTAGCTAAGACCATAGCCACTAGCTAAGCCCTATAAGTTAGTTATTAAAAGGCTAACCCTTAAACTAAGTTGCCTCTAAGGGTTAGAACTATACGGGGAGGAGGATAAAAGGATTAGATTTATACTACTAGACTAGTTAAACCTTGTTTTAAGTTAACTACCACTTAACCTTAGAACAGTAAATAACAATAGAAATGCCATCCTTATTTAGACCTACCTCTCCTTATTACGTAACCTACTCCTATAAGTTTTTATTAAAACAGTAAGCCTTATTAATACTAGTAGTATAGCACCAATATTTGCAGACGAAGACTCGCTTATAAAAAAGCATAATATTATAATAAAAAGACTCCTAGTCCTAAAACCACTCCGCCTTACTAATAGACTTCTATCCAGCTTTATTACCCACTACTTTATAGTAAAAATAATAATCGGCCACTATATAGAATCTATGCTCTTCTACGTCACGAAATTATCACCCTCTATACTAGTAATTCTTGGAATGCCCTGGCTTAAAAAACATAACCTAAGGGCAGACTTCCCCGCTCTAGAGCTTAAGTTTAACTCCAATTACTATACCTATAACTGTCTCCTATAGCACATTCCTAATTATAACCAAGTAGTATTATGCGGACGTATTACAAGGCTAACACTTAGATACCATTAGCTAATAGTAGAAGAGGTGCCTAATACTAGTAACCTAATATACGCAATAAACGAAGCAGAGATCCTAGAAGACTGGACCACTGCCCTATCCCTAAAAAAATAAATACCGCTAGAACTATAAGTCCCCCGCATATACCTGCTTAACCTAGGTTAGCTAATAAGACACCTAACTTTAAGTTATTTGCTATATATATATGCGACCGCATATATAACAGCTAAGGATATTATAGCTAAGACCGAAACCAGAGCAATTAAGACCTCCCCCCTATAACGCCTAACCTTACACCCGTCTCCTACGCGTACCGTATAGGGCCGCCGCCTCATTTCCGCCCCCCTGGGTTAACTAAGCCGTGCCAGCCTAGCCGTAGCACTGGAGAACTAGATACGCCCTAACCTAGACAATATTAGATGTATTTATACCGTTAATTTTACCCAGTTCTATAAATAAAAAGATGTAAAGGTAATAAGGATCTATATGGCGGAGCTAGTAGAACTAGTTAAATAAGAAGAGCACTAATAGCTGTTTAAAGAGCTGCCTATAGGCCTAATAGAAGTACTAAACCTATTAGAAAGATCTTTCTGCTGGCTAGTAGAAGGCGACTATATAATAGAGGAAGCCCGTAAAACGTTACCCCCTTATTTTTATAACTTCCTTAAGATAAACCTAAAAACTAAGCCTAAGTTTCTACGCTAAAAGATAGTTAATACTAATATTAAGAAATTCCTGAAAGGCAAACCAGGATTAACCCGTAAAGATATTCTATAACATTTACTAAGAGAGTTTCGCGAATATATTAAACACTTCCTCCCTAAGAATGTAGATAAGCTGCCCTCTTACCGACCATGGGACCATAAAATTAAGATTATACCTAGAAAGTAGGCCCTATATTACAAGAACAGACCACTTTTACCTGCTAAACTTAGTTGTGTAAAGAAATGGATTAATAAGATACTAGATAAGGGTTTTATCTGCGAATTGACCTTACCAGCTACCGCACTACTCCTCCTTACTGTAAAACCTAGTAGTAGCGTGTAAATCTACTATAACTACTGTAACCGACTACCGGACCTTGCATATTACCCTGTTTTACCTGCGTCAGCACTACCCTTATATGTCTCGGATATGGTTTAAATAAGTTATGGGCTTCGGAGTTCGGGGTCTACTTTTATGTATTTATACTACTTGATTTCCATAGATTTATAATCAAGTTGCTTGTTCAATTCCCACACTGTAAAGCTTATAACTACTAAGGCCTAAATATAGTTACTATTAAGAATTGGTACCCACTGCCACTAATCCGCAAGACACTTAACGCACTCTATAGTGCTAAGTACTTCACTAAGCTTAATATAATTGCTGCGTTTAACCGGATCCGGATCGCGGAAGGTTATAAGTGGCTTATAGCATTTATTACCCGGTTCGGACTCTATAAGATATTAGTTATACCATTTGGTCTCTATAATACGCCTACCACGTTCTAGAACTACATTAACTATGTCTTATATAACGCCCTTAATAACTACTGTACTGCCTACCTTAACGATGTCCTTATCTTCTCTAAAACACGCACTAAGTATACTAAATATATAAATAAAGTTATTTAGAGACTCGGCAACGCCGGACTATAGATTAATATTAATAAGTCTGAGTTCTATGCGACTAAAATAAAATATCTTAGCTTAATTATCTCGACTAATAGCATAACTATGGACCCTAAGAAGGTGCAGGCCTTATAGGAATAGAAGGACCCGACGTTAATTAAAGAACTATAGCAATTTCTCAGCTTCGCGAACTTTTACTAACGATTTATCTAAAGCTACTCCGTAGTTATTAAACCTATAACTAGGCTACTAAAGAAGAGTACTAACTAGTTATGGGGCCCTAATTAAGTATAAGCCTTTTAGATACTAAAGATAGCGTTTACTACAGTACCGGTCCTAGTATACTATAACTATATAAAGAAAACCGTAGTAGAGATAGACGCCTTAAACTAGGCTTTAGGAGGAGTGCTTTACTAAGCTAGCAAAGATGGCAAACTTAAGCTAGTTGCATTCTTCTCTGCTAAGCACTCCGCCCTGGAATATAACTATAAGATATATAATAAGGAGCTCCTAGTAATTATAAAAGCACTAGAAGAATAGCGCCCTAAACTATAAGGAACCGAGCAACTGTTTGAGATTATTATGGACTATAAGAACCTCCAGACCTTTATAATAACGAAATAACTAAACTAGCGCTAAGTCCAATGGGCTAAGTTCCTCTCTTAGTTTAACTTTATTATTACCTATAGGCCCGGCACCAAAGCTACAATCTTAGACGCTCTTAGCCGTCTCCTAGGCGTAGCACCTACTAATACTAGTGACGAACGTCTACGACACCAAGACCGCGTTATCTTACTACCGAAAAAAGTTAACCCCGCTATTCTAGAAGAGCTGCTAAGCAAATCTTAAGACTAAAGCGTTAAAGACTTTATTGTAGTAATGGACCTAAAGCCTAAGAAAAAACCCCTTAAGGAGCTTATTAAGAATACCTATAAGGAAAATAAACTTGCTAGGGATATATTGGCTGCGCTATGCGAACGGGAAGGCCGTAAAGCACGCCGCTGGCCTAAGTAGATTAGGAAGTTACTCCGCTATAATAAATCCGAATATTTAATTATCGACGGCCTAATCTACTATAGGAATCAAGTATTTGTCCCTAATTTACCTAAACTCTAACTAGAAGTTATACACCGCACGTATAGTTTGGGTCCTGCGGGCTACCCAGGCCACGTTAAGACGCTAGACCTTCTTAATTAAACCTATTAGTGGCTAGGTATTTTATAGTTTACGGCTACCTTTATAAAAAACTGCGCTCTCTACTTCCGCATAAAGACCCTACGCTTAGCACCGCCTGGTTTCCTAAAACCACTAGAACTACTAGTTCGCCTATAGACCGATATCTCCATTAACTACGTCGTCGACCTGCCTAAGTGCCTTTATAATGGCAAAACATATAGATATATCTTTGTCGTTATTAACTACCTAACGAAAATAAGACACTTTATTCCTGTCACTAGCCTAGATACTAAGGAGCTTATTAAAGCATTTATCTATACTGTCTATAAGTTATACGGCGCTCTAAATACCATTATTTTTAATAGAGGCTCTTTATTCGTTTCTAACTTCTAGCGTCGCCTAAACCAGCGCCTAAAGGTAACCCTAAGCCCTAGCTCCGCATGGCACCCTAAAATAGATAGTTAAACCAAGATTATTAACGCAGCAATGAATAAGTACCTACGCGCCTTCGTGAGCTTCACCTAAGACAACTGGGTAGATTGGCTTCCCCTTACTAAGTTTGCCATAAATAACTAGGTTAATAAGACTACGGGAATCTTACCGTTCTTTGCCAATTATAGCTATAACCTATATCTGGGCGTTAAACTAGTAGGCCCCTAGCTATTAGCCCTGTCTGTATATACAAAGAAAGAATACCTATAAGCTAATACTATTGCTAACCGCTTTAAGCGTATCTTAACCTAGCTTAAAGCCCTAGCTTATATCTCCTAGCGATAATATAAAGATAATGCTAATATAAAACGAGATAAAAGTATAATATTTAAAAAGGATAATATGGTTATAGTTAGCTTTAAAAATATAAAGACTAACCGGCCTAAGAGGAAGTGGGACAATAACTAGGACGGACTATGGCCCGTCTTAGCTGCCTATAAAGGAGTAGTCGTAGTCGACCTCCTAGACTATATCCGTGTTAATAAGTCTTTCTATACTTTAAAAGTCCGCCTTTAGTTCTCTAAAGAGATCTCTAGTTAAGTATATATTAATAAAAAGGAACGTTATAATGTTACAGGCAGGATAGCCAAAAGGGATAATAACAGCAATATTACGGATAAGTGGGAATTTAAAAAGATCCTTAATATATATAATAAATAAATAGATAAGTATAGCTTAACATACTATATTAAATGGAAATATTATAATAAGAAAACCTAGGAACCCAAGAAATCCCTAAAAGGGTATAAATGCGCATTACTAAAGTTTTATAAATAATACCCTAAGAAGCTAGAACCCCCAGATTAGGTATAAGATAAGGGAGAGCTACGCCAAGGCTGTGGCCGACTATAAAGATAAATTGTGGTGGTTAAGATCTTATAGAACTTTAACCGGCGGTCGAAGTTATCTAATTAGTTAGTTTTTTGCTAAAAAACGCCACGTAGTGGCGGTATAGAGTTCTACCAACTTTACTCATTAAGCTAACTAATTAAGATTTTCTATACCCGGCATAGAAAATCGCTATTGGCTCGGTTAAGGGCGGTAAGCGGAAGTAATATCTTTATAGCGAAAATTACTTATTTAGTTTAGGGACTAAACCTTCTGGGGAGGGGAGTACTGTTACGGCACTGTCCTAACGCATACTGTTCCATACTGTCTCGTACTATCTTATACTGTTCCTACTATTAGCTAGCCCACTACTAGCGCCTTAGCGGCTGCCTCTACTATTTATATACGATACCCCCTTTCACCTCCTTCTCCTCTTTATACCACAATGTAGTTATTTAGCCTACTTGCATTACAGCACTATAACACTATCTTAGAGAACTCCTATACTAGAGCCTCTTCTTAGTTAAATAATATAGCCTTAAAAATTTCTCGTTCTCTTAGCTAGAGGTCCCCTATAATTACACGCTCTAATTATTCTAGCTTTAGCTATATACTATAGGCCAGCTTAATATACCGCGGCTTAAGGAAATAATTATATAAACTAAGGGGCAACCCTTAAATAGACGCCTTTTACCAACGCAAGGCCACTTCTCGCCACTTTATTATTCCTCCTATAACCATTCTATCTGGTACTAACAAATTAACTAAGCGGACTTTCTCTGCCTTTCATTTATACGTAGTTACTATACTTATAGCATTCTATTAAGCCTTACTCCTATAGCCTTCTATTTACATTATAAATAGATCCGTTATCTTTAACATTCAATATATAAGGGATTTAGCCTTCGCTTTAAATACTAGCTTTTACCTTTCTTCTAAATACTTCTTTAGGACTTCCTTTAACATTTCGCTATTAAGCTCTCTCTATTTAGCGTTATACTCTTCTTTTCGTTAATTACCTTATTTAGTAAATATCTAGAATAGTAAACGTCCTTATTAAAGTCGTACCTTATTTCCCTCTTCTCCGTCCTTAGCGTCCTTCTTATCCTAATATACTAGGTTATAAGTAACCCTAAATATAATCCTAGCGGTTATACCAGTTATATATTTCCCAAACTACTACCTATACTAATTCCTTTATTTAGTCTAAGAAATATTATATCCTTATAGGATATTAAGAACCTTATTTTAACTTTGCTATCTTCTAATTAAATAATATAAGATACCTAGCCTATTACGGTTCGCTATATTACTAGCCTAGCCCTTACCAACTATAGCTTACTAAGTATTACCTTATATAATATTTCTCCTATAGTAATAAAAGTCGTAGATATTAAGACGTCCCCTATAACTATAGAGGCTATATACACTAATTGTCACGGAACCCGACCGTAGGGGCCTCTATAGGAGAACCCCGTGCTCTTGCGTACACCTCGCGTACAGCTTATGTCAGCTACGCGAGGGTATATCACCTCCTTACGCCCTTAACCCTTACAATTGATCGCGCAACGTCTTATAGACTCCCCGAATACATACGCTTTGTAGCCATTACCCGCGTTCCGTGACATTACGTTGCGCCTTTTTCTTCACCGACGCTCAGCCTACGACCAATTCTACGTCTCTACGATACCGCAGACGCTGCCAGAAGTAGCGTGTCTACGAGTTACCTCACTTCGTACTCCTAAAGAATCAATAATAGTAAGATAAAATTTCTTACTAGCCACTATATTAAACTTAAAGAATAACCTAATACCTATATTAAAACCACGACACCAATTAGTCCCAGGAGGATTTAATTTGTTAGCCCTAGCCTTAACCCCTAAAGGGAAGCCTAGTGGCTTAAAAGACTACGATAACTATAAGGGGGACATTAATAATGTTTCATCCTTTATTAACTATATAACCACGGATAAATAAGCTAAAGGGCTACTACCTATTGAGATTAAGATACAAGACGCCGAGATGTTTGTAAAAATAGTAGCATGAGAACCTAATAAATACTACCGCCTTCTATAGAACTACTATCTAAAGCTTACACGAGCTAAGATGTATACTGCCTAAGATTATAATATTATCTAAGACCTATAAGCTTATAAGGCGCTTGCTAACAATATATACTAAGAGATTAAAGACGACCTTCGCGCGTCTAAACACAACGTCTAACAATTAAAGAAGGCCGAGATTATACTTATTGCTACAGTTACCGAAAGAGAGGGTATAATTAAATACCTATAATCTTAGCTTAATAAGCACATTTATAATAATACTAGATACCTCTCTATTATATACAACGCTACCTAAGTCTTTACGCCCCTAGCAACCTCACCTACTTAACGCTTAACGGAAGGTTAGCGCTAAGTAGCTTCACCTAATGGGAACCCCTACTATAGTAGCGGCAATAATAAAAGCCATAATAATTAAACCTAAACTACTATTATAGGGTCTAATACACGCTACCTTAATCCCCTAATCTTTAAGGGTAACCGTAAGGAATACAGCCACTAGAAGATATAAACCCGTAAGAAACTAACCTAGAGCGCCTACCTTTTCCCCACAGAAGATACTAAGATTAGCTATATCATCGGACAAATAAAGGGCATCCCATTTAATAGGCTTTTTGCTTAATAAGAGACTAGCAGTCCCTAAAAGTAGCAGTCCCACTAGGAAGTCCTTAATAACCTTAACTAAATATACCGCGACTATAACCTAATGGCCACTAGTTAAGCTAAACTACGCGCCCTAAAGATAAATCCTACTAAATTATTTAACGAGTTTTATATTAAATTCTAGGAATATACTAAAGTCCTTACCTAAGACAACGCTAAAGACTAGGAAGATCTCCTTAAAAAAGTCACTTATTACCTTAGTTACGCAGCCGCTAGCTATAACTATAACGACGTTTATAATATAGTAGCAGCCCTATAAAAGATTAAACAATGGCTAAACTAAATCACTACTATAAACCCCTACCCAAAGACCTCCCTATAAAAGCCCTCCAGACCTACTAAACCACTAACGCCTACTACCCTAAGTAACACCACTGGTCCTAATATCGACCTCTCTATACTAGCCTTTCTAAAGAAGCTACTAGATAGAGAGCGCGAGCTACTTCGGAAGCTAAAGCGTTGCTATAGATGCCGTTAAGAAGGCTATTATAGCTATAGCCTAAACTGCCTAATAGCTAGGTTTAGCAGCCGCCGTTAAATACCTAACCCTATGCCCCGGATACTAAATATATTACTACACGCCGCTACCACACAAGACAAAGATATAGCAATGGTAGTAGAATTAGACGCGGAAGCGGAAAACGCAAAGTCCTAGCCCTAAGTTATAGGTTAGGACACTCCAATAATAGAGGGATCTATATATTGGCTTACTTAATAGATAGCTTAGTAAAAATAGAAGGATAGAAGCAAATAGTCTTACCTATAGAGGGAACTACTACTAAGAAACAATATAAAACCTATTTTATAATTAACTGCAAAGCTACTAATAAATTTATAGATACCTAATTTATGCGTACTTATAACCTACCTACCTTACCCCTTACTAAAGCCCGCGCTCTATAACTCGCTAATAGTAGTTATACTATACAAAAGATTACCTATATAGTATAACTCTACCTAAACATAAACGGACACTAGGAGGAGCTTTGGGCCTATATTACACCACTTATAAACTACCCTATTATCCTTAGAATAAACTAGCTTAAATAATATAACCCCGCCATTAACTAGTAAAAGAGAGAAGTAACCTTTAACTCTAAATACTGCAGAGAGACTTACCTAGGGCACGGCCTAGCCGCCTCTATCTACTCCCCAAAATATTAACCTAAGGAAACCCTTATTACCCTACCTATGACTAACTACCACTATATAAGCGCCGCGGCCTTCTACTATATAGTACGTAGGAAAGGCTAGACCATTACCGCAGCCTCTTAATTATGACTATATAAGCTTAACAAAGATTAGGACCACGTCCTCTATAGTAATAGGATAGATATAATTAACCTCCCAGAAAATAATACCCCCGTAAAACTCTACAGACTTTTACCCTTAGACTTTAAGAAGTTTATAAAGCTTAAAAAAGGACTTACTAATAAGGAACTCCGTAAGCTCCTCCCTAAGAGATACTATAACTTTATTAATATATGCTTATAAAAGAGCGCAGATATACTACCCCCATATTAACCTAACGATTATGCTATTAATATTAAATAAGGAAAAACGCTGCCCTATAAGAGACCCTACTTAATGTTAAAAGATAAACTCCTAGTTATTAAAAAGTATATCGACGAGCACCTTAACAAAGGGTTTATTCGTCCTAGCATATCCCTAGTAGCCGCTCCTATCCTCCTTACTAAAAAGCTAGGAGGAGGTATTTAATTCTATATTAACTATAGAGGACTTAACGCTATTATAATTAAGAACTAATACCCTATACCGCTTATACGCGAAACCCTTAAATGGCTTAGCCAAGCCAAAATCTATACTAAACTTAATATTATTACCGCCTTTAACCGCCTCTAAATACGGAAAGGTAATAAATAGAAAACCGTATTCGCATCGCGCTTTAGCCAATTTAAATATACTATTATGCCTTTTGGCGTATATAACGGCCCAGGCAGCTTCTAAAGCTATATTAATAATACCTTACGGGACTACCTTAATAACTTCTGCTCCGCGTACCTAAACAATATACTTATTTATAGTAATAACCCTTCTAAGTATACTAAGCACGTTTAAAAGGTCCTATAGCGCCTTAGAGACGTAGGACTTTATATTAATTTAAAGAAGTGCAAATTCTCAGTTATAGAAGTAAAATACCTTAAACTAATTATTACTACTAAAGGTATCTATATAGACCCCGAAAAAGTATACATAATTACCAAATAGCAAACCCCTACCTATATTAAGGACGTATAAGCCTTCCTTAGTTTCGCTAATTTCTATCGGAAATTTATATATAACTTCTTAGGTATTATAGCACTACTTATAGTAATAATGCAAATAAAGGGCTTTTCTATAAAAGGAAGAAAAATATATCTACGTTTTATCTAGACGCCTAAATGCAAAAAGGCGTTCTAAGACTTAAAAGATATATTTACTAAAGCACCTATCCTAGCTTACTTTATACTAGGACAATAACTCTATCTTAAGACTAACTCCTTAGACTACGTTAACGCGGGCGTCCTTTCCTAAATAGGTGATAACGGTCTCCTCCACCTAGTTATATTCTACTTGTCTAAGCTTATACTATAAGAATATAACTATAAAATCTATAATAAGGAACTCCTCGCAATTATATAAGCGTTTAAGGAATTCTAACTAGAACTCTCCTTAGTAGAACCTAACTAGCCAACTAAGGTCCTTACGGATTATCGCAACCTTAAGTACTTTATAACTATAAAATAACTAAACTAACGCCAAGCACGTTAAAACAAGTTCCTTTCCGGTTTTAACTTTAAAATTATATATAGGCTAGGAGTATAAGGTACTAAGCCTAATAGCCTAACACGCCGTTCGCAAGACCTTCCTTAGTTAAAAGATAACCCTTATAATTAATTCCAACAATAAATAATCCTAAAAGTATAAAACTTAGCCCTAGGTATACTACCTAAGACAGAACCAACCGCCCCTTAGCTTTATACTATAGAACTAAAGTTACCCCCCAAAATTAACAAACTTATTACTATAGCATATAACACCCCTATTAACCCATTACTATATTAACTAATTACTACAAAGATTGCTAGCACCCATACACTACCTACTAACCTCTAAAGCTTAGGCTAGATTAATATAGCAGCCTTAGAAGTAAAAGAAAATAGGCTCTATTATAGAGGCCGTCTATTTATCCCTAACTTAGAAGACCTATAACGGCAACTAATCCAAATAGCCCACGACCTCTAATTAAGCGGCCACCTAGGTAAAGAAGGAACCTATAAGCTTCTCAGCCAATACTACTTCTGGCCTAAAATAATAAACTTAGTTAAATGCTTTATAAGCGCCTACCACGGCTATAAACGTGCTAAAGCATTTTACATAAAGTACTAAGGACTGCTATACCCTCTACTAGTACCTATATAACAATAGGCAGATATCGCTATAGATTTCGTTATCAACCTACCGCCTTGTAAACGACATGGCCAAACCTATAAGAACATCCTTATAATAATATACCAACTTATAAAAGAACGCCACTACGTCCTAACTAAAGGCGTAGCTATAAGCGATATTGCTAACACCTTCCTCCACAAAGTTTACCAACTATATAGGTTACCTAACTCTATTACATCTAACTAAGGCACGTAATTTAACTCTAATATATAGAGGCGGATCTGCTAACGCCTTAGTATCTCCGTTAAGATATCTATATCCTTTTACCACAAAACTACGGGATAACTGGAAAACGCTAACGCTAGTATAAAGGCGTACTTATGATAGGTAGTTGCCTATAGTTAGGATAACTAGGTAGACTACCTTTCGCTAGATAAATTCGCAGCAAATAATTATATCTTAGCCACTATAGGACTTACCCCGTTCTTTACGAATAAAGGATATTACCCACAATCCGGTATAGAGCCACTAGAGCCTATTAATAAGAAACTGCTATATAGAAAACGCCTTAAGATACTACTTACTAATTAATATGCAGACTATATAAAAGACCTACTTAACTACTATAAAGGAGAGATAGCCTAGGCCTAAGTAAAATAAGCTTACTTCGCTAACCGCTATAGAAC
>Ga0307515_10006226_pt1 | contig 23962 bp, 28 predicted proteins | sample 17_EM_MG_FD_194513 | JGI IMG/M metagenome (GOLD analysis project Ga0307515, IMG submission 194513) | Populus trichocarpa ectomycorrhiza microbial communities from riparian zone in the Pacific Northwest, United States - 17_EM | ecosystem: Host-associated > Plants > Roots > Unclassified | place... | reverse complement strand
GACAGGCCGCAGGCCTTGGCGAGCGAGGCGAAGGTCAGACCGTCCGGGCCGTGCTCACGAATGACATCAAGTGCGCTTTCGAGCACGTCCCTGTCGGCGAGAATTTTATGCCGCGGCATTTTTTCTCTTCCAATATAAACGATTGTTCGGTTATATTGGATTTTAACAGAGTCAGGAACCAAGGCAAGGAGGATCGCATGTCGCTGAAAGGAAAAATCGCACTTGTCGCAGGCGCCACCCGCGGCGCCGGACGTGGCATTGCCGTCGAACTCGGGGCCGCCGGCGCCACGGTCTACGTGACCGGCCGGACGACGCGCAGCCAGCAATCCGAATATGGGCGGCGGGAGACGATCGAAGAGACGGCTGAGCTAGTGACCGCAGCCGGTGGCACCGGTATCGCGGTGCAGGTCGATCATTTGGTTTCGGCCGAGGTGAAGGCGCTGGTCGAGCGAATTCGTGGCGAACAGGGACGGCTCGACATATTGGTCAACGATATCTGGGGCGGCGAGAAGCTGTTCGAATGGGACAAGCCGGTCTGGGATCACGATCTCGACAAAGGCTTGAAGATGCTGAGGCTGGCGATCGACACGCATCTGATCACCGCGCATCACGCCCTGCCCCTGATGATCGAAAGACCGGGTGGGCTGCTGGTGGAGGTCACCGATGGCACGGCGGAATACAATGCCACGCATTACCGGCTGTCGCCGTTTTACGATCTCTGCAAGACATCGGTGACGCGGATGGCCTGGGCGCATGCCAAGGATCTCGAGAAGCATGGCGCGACGAGCGTGGCGATCACGCCGGGCTGGCTGCGTTCGGAAATGATGCTGGACGCGTTCCAGGTGACCGAGGCGAACTGGCGGGATGCGACGAAGTTTCAGCCGCATTTCGTGATTTCCGAAAGCCCGCATTTCATCGGCCGGGCGGTGGCGGCACTCGCGGGCGATACGGAACGGGCACGCTGGAACGGGCAATCTGTTTCGAGCGGGCAGTTGGCGAAGGTCTACGAATTCGACGACCTCGACGGCTCGCGGCCGGATTGCTGGCGGTATATGGCGGAGGTTCAGGACGCCGGCAAACCCGCCGAAGCGACGGGGTACCGGTGACCCTCATCCGAACATGAGCTTGCGATGTGTGGCCGCACCGGCCATCGCACCATCACCCACGGCCAGCGCCACATTGCCGGCGGCGCGCGCGGCGTCGCCGCAGGCGAAGACGCCGGGAATAGACGTGGCCTGCATTCCATCGGTCTGGATGTAGCGGCCGGTCGGACCATCGGCAAAATCGCAGCCGAGCTGGCTTGCGATCGGGCTCGACACTTCGGTGGCGGTGGCGGTGAAAAGACCATCGAGAGCAACGCGCTTGCCATCTGCGAGGACCACATCGATCGGGTCGCCCTCAAGCGCGCGGATTTTCTCGCGCTCGACCGTCACGCCACGGGCGGAAAGTTGCGCCAATTGGTCGGCCGACGGCTCGAAGGCGCCATTGACGAAGAAGGTGGTCGTACCCCAGTCGGGCAGCATCAGGGCGTGGTGCATCGAGATCTCGGAGACGGCGAGCACGCCGATGCGACCCTGGTTCAGCTCGTAGCCGTGGCAATAGGGGCAATGGAAAACCGCCCTGCCCCAACGCTCGGCAAGGCCCGGAACATCCGGCAATCCATCCTTGATGCCCGTCGCGAGAACCACGGAGCGCGCTTCGTGCCTGAGACCCGATTTGTCAGCGACGGCAAAGCCATTGTCCAGGCGTTCGGCGCCTTCCGCCCGCCCGGCCAGCCATGTCACATTGGGGTAGGCGAGAAGCTGCTGGCGCGCATCGGACGCAATAGCCGCCGGATCACGGCCATCCTGGCCGAGGAAGCCGTGCGAATGGGCGGCGAAGCGGTTGCGGCGGACGCCCTCGTCCATGACGAGGATATTGCGGCGCGCGCGGGCGAGCTGGAGGGCGGCGGATTGGCCGGCATAACTGCCGCCGACGATAATGGCGTCATACATATCAGGCATCCTTATGAGGGTGGGAGGCCCGGCGCTGCCGGGCATGAAGACGGAAATCCTCGGCAAGTTCGGCAAGCGTCACATCGGCCAGACGCGCGGCGAGCAGCGCTTCGGCATCGCGAAACGCCGAGGTCAGCGACCGGTTGACGGCCTGCTCGACGAGGCAGGCGGGATTTTCGAGATTGATGCCGATGGCGAGCAGGGTCGGGGCACCCAACGCATCGTAGACATCCTTGAGCGTGACTTGCGCGAGATCACAGGCAATCTCCCAACCGCCGCCATGGCCCTTTTCAGAGCGGACGAAACCACGCTCCCTGAGCCCCGCCATGGTGCGGCGAACGACGACGGGATGCGTGCCCATATGGGCCGCGAGTTCGGCCGAGGTCATCGGCTTGTCGCGCTCGGCCATATGAAGGAGCACGTGGAGGGTGACGGAAAGTCTGCTGTCTGTTTTCATGTAACTATATATGTTACGTGAAGCGAATGGTGTCAAGATTTTGCGCGTTTTTTCCGAGCCCGACCGAACGGGCGACACGTTTTCATGTTCAGGAACAGCTGGTTAGCGCGGATGAGACCTATTTTATTTCCTGATATTGACACCATACCTACCAGTCGGTATGGTCATCGCATCGTCAAAGCCCATTGGAGGAAAACATGGCTAGCAAGATTTCGACGGTTCTGTGGTTCGAGAAGGGCGGCGAGGAGGCCGCGAAGTTCTACACGTCGCTCATTCCCAATTCACGGATCACCAGCAAGATTTCGCCGCCGATGGGCGATCAGCAGCGGGACAATGGTGACGCAATGGTGGTCGATTTTGAACTCGACGGCGTACCTTATCAAATCCTCTCGGCGGGGCCGCATTTCAAGCAGACCGAATGCGTCTCGATCATGGTGCGGACGGATGACCAGGCGGAAACCGACCGCCTGTGGAATGCGCTGATCGCCGATGGCGGCAACGAAAGCGATTGCGGCTGGCTGAAGGACAAATGGGGCGTTTCCTGGCAGATCACGCCGAGGGCTCTGCTCAAGGCAGTCGGCAGCGACGACAGGGCCGCCGCCAAGCGCGCGATGGACGCCATGATGAAGATGAAGAAGATCGATATCGCCACGATCGAGGCGGCGTTCAAGGGCTGAGTGCCTGGGAGCGGGCGCGTGAAGGTTACGCGCCCGCTTTCTCCCGCTTGCGGCGGAAGAGTTCATCCGTCAGCAAATAGACCAGCAGCATGACGAAGGCGAGGTAGAACATGCCGTCGAGTGGTCCGGGCTGATGCCCGGCGGCATATTCCATCACCGGGCGGCGCAGGAAGCGGATGGTCATTATGGCAATCTCGCAGCCCACGAGGACCAGGGCGGCATTGACCAGCCACAGCCACATCGATCCGACGGGACGCATGAGATAGCTCGTCGCAAGCGCCAGCGATTCCGTCAGGGCATAAATCTCGATCGGATGGGCGGCGACCGGCGCCTTCGACAGGATGCGGTGCCGGACAATCGCGAAATTTGCGATCAGGATTGCGGGAATCACCATGATGAAGGTGATCAGCGCTGCAAATTCCGGCGTCCTGAAGCCCGCAAGCCACCAATTGCCATTGCAGACGAAGATGAACACGACGCTCGCGAACAATGATGCAGCGACATATTCCGCAGCATGGGTGATGCGCTGGAGCTCGGAACGGGAAATCACGTAAGTCGGGGCGTCTTCGTTGGCGCGATAAAGAATTGTGCCGTCGGCGTCCGCACGCCAATGGAAACCGGCATCAGGTAGATTTCTCATTAAACCCCCGTCTTTGCGTCATCGCCCACAATCCGCCACGAGGCCACCGGCGGAAAGTCGCCTGGAATCGCCTCGTCATGGATTAAACCTTAGGTGGCAGGACTTAACCAATATCAAAACGGGTAGTTCAAATTGTCGCTAATTATTCGTTCGTGCAAAATAGCTGTGGCAAAGCGTTAAGGAAGGATTGCGGTGGGTGCTTGCGCAATCGTCGCCGCATAGCCCTTCATCAGCCCATCATATTCTTCCATCGCCGGATAGGTCGGGAAGCTGCGCTGGGCCGACGTGGTGACCCAGGGGAGCTTTTCGCTGGTGAATGTCTCCATATAGGGCGGAAACGACGCCGGCTCGGCGAGCATGGTGGAACGGACGTTGACGAAGAAATCCACGCCTTCGGGCCGGGTGAACATCCAGGTCATGCAGTATGCGCAGAAATAGTGCCGGGACACGCCATGCAGGCCGCCGATCACGGGTTCGCCTTCGACGACTTCGAAGCCATCGGCGGGAATCGCGGCTGAGAGCGAATAGGCGCTGGAACTCATCTTCTGGCAGCCGGTGCAATGGCAGGCCGTGGTCAGGAGCGGCGCCCTGGAGATGCGCAGGCGCACGCGGCCGCAGCGGCAGCTGCCTTCCTGCGGGAGATTGATCGCGATCATGATGTGTTCCCCCAATATAGCGCTCTCAGTGCTCATCCGCCATAGCGCGCTGCACGCTGGGGCGCGCGGACATGCGATCGAAATGATCCTTGAGGATCGGGAAATCGGCGATCTCGACATCGTCGCCTTTCAGCCAGGTTTCCATGGTGAAGAGATAGGGGTCAGCGACGGTATACTGCTCGCCCATCACCCATGGACCCTCGAAGAAATCGCGCTCGATCAGTTGCATCGAGGCGGCCATGGTTTCGGAGACCTTCGCTTTCATGTCGTCAAACGAACTCTGCTCGTTCGCCCAGCGCGCCCCGCGACGGCCATGGGCGTGGTTCACATGCACGGTCGAGGCGATGTAGGAATTGAACGCCTGGAGCTCGGCAAGCGCGAAGGCATCATCGAGCGGCGCAAGATTTGCCGCGGGAAACATCTGGGCGATATAGATGAGGATCGCCGGCGTTTCGGTGAGTATGCCCTTTTCCGTCACCAGCGCCGGCACGCGCCCCTTGGGGTTGACCTTCAGGTAATCCGGCGCGCGCTGCTCACCCTTGGAGAAATCGACGCGGGCGACCTCGTAACCGGCACCGGCATCTTCGAGCGCGATTCGGGTGGCGAGCGCGCAGGTGCCTGATGTGTAGAAGAGTTTCAGCATGGGATATCCTCGATGATGTCGAGGAGGTTCTAGCGCAGAGCGGAAAGGATGTCAGCCATCAGCGGACCTGAATGTGGATGTGGTCATCGTGGCGGGCGGCATTGCAACCCTGAAAGCGGATCGTATCGCTCGAAACGCCGAGACGCGCTGGAATATGCGGTTCGATGAAGACCTTCTCGATACCGTGGCTGTGGCCTTCTGTAGACAGCCAGCGCAGGGCTTCCTTCATGCGGGCGGGCTCGATATCCCAATCCGGAAACAGCGGCTGCAGCCAGGCTAGGTCCCAGCGAAGCGTCATGAAGCGCCTGCGGCTCGTGCAGGGCTGGAGCGAATTCGGCAGCGGCTGCTGGAAGGCGAAATAGCCGAGCGGCGAGCGCGTCTCGCCATTGCGGAAATTGCCGTCGATGTCCTCGTAATAGAGGGCGAGATCGAGTTTGCGGCCATCGTCGTGCGAAAGATGCGGCATAAGCGGAAAGCCGGTGACGAAAGGGAAGTTCGCGTCGAGCGCCAGAGTCGTGGTGCCGGGAAAGGTTTCGGCCATGTGGTCGGCATAGGCGTTTGCGGCTGAAGCCAGTTCCGGCGTCACGTAATTGCGGTTGAGCGCGCAATAGAGTGGCGAGCGGACGGCAAGGCTCTCCGTGGTGAAGCACGGTAGCGGGACGCGACCAAACCATGGTGCGACCTGATGCGTGAGGAGCGTCGCCGCCGAATAGATGCCTGCGAAGAAAATCAGAAAGACCAGACGCCGGGACGAAGGCAGAAGCCGCCGAAGCGCAAGCGCCAGCAACCATGCCAGCCCACCAATCTGGGTGAGCAGCGTCAGCAATACGATCGCGAAGCCATGCCGGAGGACGCGAAGCATGGTCAGCCCTCCCCGCTCCGGCTGTGCCCGACTCAGGCGTCGATCTTCGCGCCCAGCCCGGTCATCAGGCTCATGAATTCCGGAAAACTGGTGGCGATCATGCGGGCATCATCCACGGTCACCGGATGTTCCGACGCCAGGCCCATGACCAGGAAGCTCATGGCGATGCGGTGGTCGAGATGGGTCTTGACCACCTCTCCGTTCGCGTTGCCCAGGCCCTTGCCGCCGGGCGTACCGCGGACTGTGAGCGAGGTCTCGCCTTCGGTGCAATCGACGCCGTTCAGTTCAAGGCCGCGCGCGACGGCTGCGAGGCGGTCGGATTCCTTGACGCGGAGTTCCTCGAGGCCGGTCATGATGGTCGTGCCCTCGGCGAAGGAGGCGGCGACCGAGAGAACCGGATATTCATCGATCATCGATGGCGCGCGCTCGGCCGGAACGGAGACGCCCTTGAGCTCGGAATGGCGAACGCGGAGATCGGCGACATCCTCGCCGCCGGCACTGCGGGCGTTCATCACCTCGATATCGGCGCCCATTTCCTGCAGCGTCAGGATCAAGCCGGTGCGGGTCGGGTTCATCAGAACGTTGAGAATGGTGACATCGGAGCCCGGCACCAAGAGTGCGGCGACCAGCGGGAAGGCGGTGGAGGACGGATCGCCCGGCACGTCGATGACCTGGCCGGTGAGCTTGCCACGACCCTCGAGCCGGATGGTACGGACGCCGTCGCTATCGGTCTCGACCGCGAGATTGGCGCCGAAGCCCTGCAGCATCTTCTCGGTGTGATCGCGAGTCATGACCGGCTCGATCACGGTGGTGATGCCTGGCGTGTTGAGGCCGGCGAGCAGCACCGCCGACTTGACCTGGGCCGAGGCCATCGGCACGCGGTAGGTGATGGGGTTGGGCGTCTTCGGTCCATGCAGCGTCGCGGGAAGCTTGTCGCCGGCCTGTGCCGTGACCTGTACGCCCATTTCCCTCAGCGGGTTGAGCACCCGCCCCATGGGACGCGAGGAGAGCGAGGCATCGCCCACGAAGGTCGAAGCGAAATCGTAGACGCCGACCAGGCCCATGGTCAGGCGGCAGCCGGTGCCTGCATTGCCGAAATCGAGCGGCGCTTCCGGCGCGAGCAGCGCGCCGTTGCCGGTGCCGTGGATGATCCAGGTGTCGCCCTGCTTTTCGATCCTGGCGCCCATGGCCTTCATCGCCTTGCCGGTATTGATCACGTCCTCGCCCTCGAGCAGCCCGGTGATGCGGGTCTCGCCCGCCGCCAGGCCGCCGAACATGAAGGAGCGATGCGAGATCGACTTGTCGCCCGGGATGCGCACCGTGCCCCTGAGATTTTCGGATTTCCTTGCGGTTGCCGGCGCCGGCGTCCCTGAATGCGACATGAAATAGGCCCTTCGAATGCTTTCGATATGCGGAGAAACACCCTTCCCGCACGGTCTCGTCGGCTCGTTAACACAAAGCTTTTGAACGGTCATCAGGCTTTGTCGGGATATTCGCGCGATCGCCTGCAATCAGGGCCACTTAGGCTTTGACAGCAGCCTGCAACATCGCTAATGGGCTCAGCACCCAAATTTCAACTTCGGCCGGCGATCCGGCCCGCCGCCATTTGCGGCAAAGACGATCATGAGGTCTTCACGTGGCTAAGGCAGAACTTGGTACCAAGCGTATCGATCCGGAAACGGGCAAGAAATTCTACGACCTGAACAAGGATCCCGTCGTATCGCCTTATACAGGCAAGAGCTATCCGCTCTCGTTCTTCGCGGAAACCTCGATCGCGGCCGTGATGGAAAAGGTTGCCGAGGAAGAAGAAGTCGCCGAAGTCGACGCCGAAAGCACGGAAGTCGAAATCGTCTCGCTCGAGGACGCCGACGAAGAGGCCGCAGCCGGCGAGGAAATCCCCGATCTCGGCGATGACGAGGTGGATATCGGCGACGATGACGACGACACCTTCCTCGAGCAGGACGAAGACGAGGACGACGATGACATCGATGGCCTGATCGGCGTACCTGGAGACGACGACGAGGTTTGATTTTCGCCTGCGTGGCGGAAATTTTTCTCCGTCATCCGCAACATTCCTGCTTGCCATTCCCGGAAAGCAGAAGTATGAACCCGCCACCGAGGCCGAACCGGCCTTGGTGATACCACCCTCCCCCTCGGGGCCGGATGGGGCTATAGCTCAGCTGGGAGAGCGCTTGCATGGCATGCAAGAGGTCAGCGGTTCGATCCCGCTTAGCTCCACCAAATTTCAACTAAGCCATTGAAAACTCTGAACACCCTGCAACACAGGGGTTTGCGCGGCTACAGTTCTTGCTACGGAATTGGAGGTGTCGGGCCGAACTCCGCGTTCCGGTCGAGGTTCTCCTGAACGAAGCGGGTCCATTCGTCCGCGGTATTCGACCTTTGGGGGAAGGGTTCCGATGTATTCTTTTTCAATCTGACCACCCTGCAGTGCACGAAGGCTGGGCTGGATACAAATGATGAATGCCTGGTCACAATAATTCCGAAAGCTTGATCTCCTGATGCCGCAATGCGGAGACCAGTCGCGCAAGTCCGTGTGGATCCGTTCCGAGTCCGCAGGTGAATTGACGGCAAGGGTCTTCACAGGCATTGGCTCGATCACTGCAGAGAGGAGAATGCAATGTTCGACAGGTTACGCCAGGGATTTCAGCTACCCGGCGCCAAGGACGCGGAAATCCAAGCGTGCGAGTCCGCCCTCAAGGTCATATTGCCGGAAGAGTATAAAGCGTTTCTAGGAACCTCGAACGGATTTAACGACGAAGTGGGCGCGGGCTATCTGGTTCTCTGGAGCGTCGCCGAACTCGCTCAGGCAGACGGCTACGAGATTTTCGATTTTCAGATCGATCGCTTTCTGATCGGCTCGAATGGCGGCCCCACTGCCTATGGGATCATCGACGGAAACTATGTCTCCATCCCGTTTGTATTCGCCGGTCCCTGGCAAGATGAAGTGCAGGTGCTTGGCCGAACATTCGCTGAATTCATTGACGCGGTTCATGCCGGGCGGGCGTTCTAAATGCTGCATCGATCATGATCGGCCATCGGCTGAAGCGGATGGCGTCGGCCGATCACTATTGTCCTCCCGGGCCGTCGGTTACATCCCCAAGCCCGACGATGATAACCGTCGGCCAGCGCGTCGATGAAGGCCGGCGCCCAGGCATCGATGAACCTGCACGCGGTGCAAATCCTCCTCGGACACACCAATGGGTGCGCAAGCGGAGCGGCAGATTTTTCCTTCGGAAGCGATACGCCTCGTCACCCATACGCCAGGCAGGTTTTCGAGTGCAGTTCAAATCCGCGTCCGGCGTCAACGCGCCAGCATAAATCCGAAGAAATAAACCGCTTGCAGCGTCTCGACAGTAAAGCCCGGATGAGCAGCAGCCATCCTTGTCATGATCACCTCGTCATGGCCGTGGTCTTTGATTCCGGTGCGTTCCTCGCGAAGGCGCTCGGCCCAATACTCTTGCCCCCAGCGCGTGGCACTTTGAAGAAGCGCTGCCACTCGCTCTCGAGTTTCGTGGATTTCGCGCGGTGACAGGCCAGACAGGCAAACGCCCCCATGCAGGTGCTTCGACACATCAAATGCATATCTGAGGTTGAATAGCTCAATCGTGAGGAGCGCATCGGCTGGAGACATCGCCCCTATGCGCTGCTCCACGCCTTGACGGGACCAGCGCCATTCGTGATCGCTTTGCCTGTTCGACATGGCATCCGTGTTATCCCCGGCCATTGCAAATCCTGTGTTTTAAGATGCGGCAGTGACCACAGACAGGCGCATCACCGACTTAGAAGCCATACATCGCGATGAGGATTCCGAAAGCGATGACGAACAAAATGCCGACGAACGTCATAGCGCTTGCGATGAGGGCGGCCGCGATCGGATGGACGTTGCACCATGCAAGCGTGGCCGCAGCGATCGCGATAAGGGGCGACATCACGAAAATGACCGGCGCAACTTTGCCATCGCCTGGCAAATCGAATCCTTGCTCAACGACGGACGGCAGAGTCGAAGTCCAGCCCAGCATGATGCTTGCGGCGACTGCAAGGGTAGTGCCGCGAAGATCGCGCCGGACGGCCAGCACAAAAGCAATGACGGCGGCAACCGCCTGGGCCCCGCCCAGCGTCGCTACGGTCCATGCACCGACGCCGGATGCCGGCTTCAGTACCCCCATGAACAAATACGCCACGGACGAGAGACCCGAACCCGCCTGCAGCACAGCCGTGAGAACAAGCAGTGGCCATGCGGCCTGTGCCGCCAAAGATTTGTTCTGCTGCCCTTCGCCCACCATTTTTCCGTTCCTGAAGTCGGATTATCTCGGCTATGCCGCAGCCGGATGCCAGGCTGTCTGTGAAAAACCGCCCCCGGTACGGCAATGTCCGCCCGGAAGAGGTATTTTGCCATCCCACCACCCAAACGACAAGTCGGGGCTATATGCGGAATCATTTCCGCTCTGCGGACGCATTGCCGCCCGGCAGCATCGGCAATCGGTCGGTGGTGTCCCTGATCGCATTTCTGCTAAGCTGGGAAGCAAATCGCCCGCGATGTCATCAACTGACGACGTGCGAAGGGCGCTACGGGCTGATGGGCCTCTCGCTCATCGAGCCTCTTGTCTTGAAGGAGGAGCGATAGGATGAGCACCGATCGGGAGACCGTGCAGTCTTATGATGCGGTCGCGGCGGAGTACGCCGCGGAGGCCGGGGCGATGCCCGAATGGGTCGCGACAGAGATCGATGCGTTCGTGATCGAACTGGGTGGCTCGGGCAGGGTGTTGGAGATCGGAAGCGGTGGCGGGCGAGATGCAATCGAGCTTGAGAAGCGGGGGATTAGCGTCCGTTGCACTGACATTTCGAAGGGTTTCGTCGAACTGCTTCGCGAGCGTGGCTTCGAGGCCGACCTGTTGGACCCGCTGACCGAAGACTTGGCCGACCCGCAGCGCCCCGGCACGCCATACGACGGGATCTGGGCCTGTGCCTGCCTGATTCACGTCGCACGTGATGATTTCGGCACGGTGCTTGGACGGCTTGCCGAGGCGACCCGGACCGGCGGCCGACTGCACGTCTCTGTTAGAGAGGGTGACGGCGAGGATGCGTCCACACACGGCAGTGATGCAGCGCCGCGGCGTTACGTCGAGACGTACTGGCGCGAGCCCGCCCTGCGGTCCGCACTCACAGGCGCCAGGTGGACCGTCAGCGATATACGTCGGTGCGTCGGAAAGCCCCATGATCGGTGGTTGAGCGTTCGGGCGAGTCGGGCGTAGCAGACAGACCTGCGGGAATTGCCGCGGACGGACAGTTGACCTGATCGGTCAAGCTGGTTGCCCGAGCACTCCCGGGCAGGGTGTCTTCTCACCCGATTGGAAGCCATGATAAACGATGCCTATGGGCATCAAGAACTATCTGATCGAAGGCGGTTCCGGCACTGGAAAAACGTCTGTCGCTACCGAACTGGAGCGGCGGGGCCACCATGTCATCCATGGCGATCGGGTTTTAGCTTATGTCGGTGACCCCGAGACAGGCCGGGCACTCGCAGGACCGCCCAAGGGCGCGGACCGCATCGCTTGGGGATACGCGCACTGGATCTGGCCCGTTGACGAGGTCCGGACCATTGCTGCCGACACCGCCCACCCTGCCACATTCTTCTGTGGCGGCTCGCGCAATTTCCAAAAATTCCTGCACCTGTTCGACATGGTATTCGTGCTCGACGTCGACGTCGAGACGTTGAACCGAAGATTGGATGAGCGGCCGAATGAGCCGGGCTTCGAGCCGGCCGAGCGGGCGCTGGTACTCCATTACCATCGTACTCGGGAATATCTTCCGGTCGGCATCACCATCGACACGGCGAATACCGTCTCACGTGTCGTCGACGATATCCTCGCTAACCTCACCTGAAGCCTTGCAGCGATTGGTTTCTACCGCCGCTTTGCCAGGGTAAGACGCGACAACATGACAATGAGGCCGACGAGAACCGTCACAACGATGAAGACGATCGCCCGCCGCCAGGCATCCGCCGTAAACAGTTCTTCGAACCAGCGCAAAGACTAGGAGGGGATCGGATAGGTGAGTATGACGATTGAGGTGAAGGCGAGCGGTAGAATGGCAATGAGGGGCGGCACGAGAAAGAGGATCGCGATCGACGCGAAAGCGAATTTGGCGAGCTTCATCGGCATGACCTAATATCTCTCCGATTCTTCGGCCGAGCGCCGCGCATAGACGCTGTAGAGAGCCAAAGTCGCGACCAGCAACACGACACCCAGTGCGCCGGCCATCCCCCAGTTCGCAGAACCGATGGCATAGAACGCGATGATCGACGAGATCATCTGGTCACCCGGCCCGCCGACGGCGATTTGATCGTTGTCAGACGTGCTGGCCGCCGTTGATGTGGATTTCAGCGCCGTTGATGTAGGACGACGATTCTGTGCAGAGAAAGTAGATGGTTTCCGCGACTTCGTGCGGATCGCCCAGTCGCTGCATGGGCACTTCCGCAGCAACAAGCGCATCGGTCCCGGGTGACAGTATCGATGTCTCGATCTCACCGGGAGCGATGGCATTCGCTCTGACACCGCGGCGGCCGAACTCGTGCGCCATTTCCCGTGTCAGCGAACCCAGCGCGGCCTTGGACGCCGCATAGGCGACACCAGCGAATGGATGGACCCGCGTTCCCGCAATTGAGGTGACGTTGACGATCGATCCCTTGGCCGCTTCTAGCTCCGGCATCAGCGCGCGGGCGATCAGCGCCGTCGAGATGACGTTGACGTTCATCACCTGCGTCCAGATATCCGCATCCGTGCCCATGACACCGAGGCGGCCCTTGTCCGGCCCCTTCGGCGAAACGCCGGCATTGTTAACCAGCGCGTGCAGCCTGCCATGGGGCAGACGTTCACGCACGGTTGCCACAAGACGGTCGATCTGCGTGAGGTCGGAAAGGTCGGCCTGGATATGGCTTTCTCGTGCCGATGGCCAGGCACATTCCTCGGAGAAGGCTTGGCGTGACACGGTCAGAATGCGCCAGCCCTTCGACTGAAAAAGTTTCACCGTTGCATGACCGATACCTCGGCTTGCACCCGTCAACAGCATGTAATGGCGTTCTTCGGTCAAGCCAGCGCCTCTTCTGATGTTTGATGCATCATAATCAGGAAATTGCGAAATGCAAGCCCTTCTGGCGAGAGCCTACATCAGGGTGATTTCGCATCACTTTCCCGCTCCACGCGTTCCAGGATGGGCTTGCCACCAAGCAGGATGTCGTTGACGATTGCCATGGAAGCGGCCGAGGGATCGTGACGTTTCAGGGCGTCGATCACGGGATAATGGTTGTCGATCATCGTCCGCCCACCCTCGATATACACATGGGAAATGTGCGGCCCCATCTGCAGCCAAAGCCGCCGCAGGATGCCGTTCAGCAGCGGCAGCCGCGCAATTTTCGGCAGCATGAAGTGGAAAGCCTGGTTGAGTTCCGTGCCTTTCAGCCGGTCGCCGTTAGCGATTGCCTGTTCGTTTTCGCGCAGAATATCCTCCAGTGCCGCAATATCAGCACTGGTGGCCACTTGTGCGGCGGTTTCAGCAGCCAGTCCTTCAAGTCGTATGCGGATAGCACGAATTTCCTTGTAACGACTCTCCCCCATGCCTGGAATTCGAATATCGCGTGGCGACCGGAAGATGATCGCCTCGTCATTGACAAGTCGCAATATGGCGTCGCGGATCGGCGTGACGCTCGTGCCGAATTGCTCGGCAAGATCGCGGATCTTCAGCCGGTCACCTGGCTGGAACTGCCCCCGGATAAGCGCGTCGCACAGCTTGCCGTAAACCGCACTGTTCAGATTCTCATATTCCAACATCGAGAATTCAGGCATGGACTGGTCCGAAAAATTGCGCAATAAGATACTTGATGCATCTTATCGATCATGATGCAAGTTCGTTTTTGGGCACGGTGATACTGTGATTGACAAAACACCGGCGCATGGCCGTGAAATCTCGTTTCCACAGCTGGCACAACCCCCTAGCGCCGTAACGAAGGTGAATACAGAAGGCAACGCGTAATGGAGAATGCATGACGAAGCCATCGACTGCCATCGAGAAAACGGACTCCATGCTGGCGACATGGAAAATGACGGGGCTCGCCGATGCAGAGGCCGCGGTTCGGGATATCTATGGCTTTTCCGGTACGGCAAAGAGGCTTTCCAGCGAGCGTGACGAGACCTTTCTGTTCACGCGAGACGACGGACAAGAGTTCGTTCTCAAGATCGCCAACCCGGCGGAAGATCCGGTCGCGCTGGACTTTCAGGATGGAGCACTGTTGCATCTGGCCTCCGTCGCCCCCGATGTTCCCGTGCCGCGGCTTGTCTTCACGAACGACGGCAACCGCCGCCACACACTCGATACGTCTGACGGTCCACGCATCATGCGCCTGCTGACTTTCCTTCGCGGCGAATTGCAGTACCGCACGCAAAACAGCGAAGCGCAGAGCCGGAATGTCGGCCGGGCTCTGGCTGCGCTCGGCGTTGGCCTCGAAAGCTATGACGGACGTCCGGCGGCCGGAAAGCTGATGTGGGACATTTCCCACACGCTCGATCTCGCCAACGTTATAGACCATGTCACACCGGAGCGTCGCACACGGCTGGAGGCGATACTTCGGGAATTCGAGTGCGCAACGTCTGCGATCCAAGGGCTTACACGTCGACAGATCATCCATAATGACTTCAATCCACACAATATCCTGCTTAACCCGGACAAGCAGACCGAGGTCGTCGGCATCATCGACTTCGGCGACATGGTGCATGCGCCGCTCGTCAACGATCTCGCCGTGGCGCTTTCCTATCATCTGGCGACAGATAACTGGGCTGGGCGGATAGGTGCCTTTCTGGAGGGCTATCTTTCTGCCCGTACGCTTGAACCCGTCGAACTGGAGCTTCTGCCGGTGCTGACGAAGGCGCGGCTTGCGATGTCGATCATCATTGCCGAATGGCGTTCGGCACGGGTGCCGGAAAACGCCAACTACATTATGCGCAACCACGCCTCTGCCTGGCAGGGCATTCTCAACATCTCCGATTTGACACCGGCGCGGCTGAAGACGCTCGTGCCTAACCTTTCCGAGGCTTGAATCATGTCGATGGTAAATGCTTTCTCGCACGAAGATTTCGAGCGACTGGATGAAACTGAACGTGCGCTGATCGCGCGTCGTGAAAAGGTATTGGGACCCGCCTACCGTCTCTTTTACGAGAAGCCGCTTCATCTCGTGCGCGGCGAAGGCGTTTTCCTCTATGACAGCGCCGGCGAAAGATATCTCGACGCCTATAATAACGTCGCATCGCTCGGACATTGCCACCCGCGCGTTGTGGAAGCGATCACGAAGCAGACCGCGATCCTCAACACCCACACACGCTACCTGCACGAAGGCATTGTCGACTATGCCGAAGCGCTGACGGCGACATTCCCCGACACGCTTAGTCAGGCCATGTTTACCTGCACTGGCAGCGAGGCCAACGACCTTGCGGTGAGGATCGCCCGTTACGTGACAGGCGGCACCGGCATAATCGCTACCGAGCTTGCCTATCACGGCCTGACAAGTGCCGTGGCGGAGTTTTCCCCCTCGCTCGGCGAATCGGTGACACTCGGGCCGCATGTGCGCACCGTCCCGGCGCCTGACAGCTATCGGCACTCGCCGGACGCGGTGATGGAAAAGTTCGGTCGCGACGTGCGCGCTGCCATCGCCGACCTGAAACGTCACGGCATCAAGCCGGCCATGCTGATCACCGACACGATCTTCTCGAGCGACGGCATCTTCCCCGGTCCGAAGGGTTTTCTCAAACCTGCCGTGGACGCGATCCACGAGGCCGGCGGCCTCTTCATTGCCGACGAAGTGCAACCCGGCTTCGGCCGCACCGGCGAAACCATGTGGGGTTTCGAGCGCCACGGCGTTTCACCCGACATGGTGACGATCGGCAAGCCAATGGGCAACGGCTATCCGATGGCAGGAATCGTGCTGCGTCCGGAGGTCATCGCCGAATTCGGGCCCCGCGCTCGTTATTTCAACACCTTCGGAGGGAACCCGGTGGCCGCCGCCGCCGGCAAGGCCGTGCTTGATACGATCCGCATCGAAGGCCTCCAGCAGAATGCATTGGAGGTTGGCCGCTACTTGATGGACGGTTTGAGACGCCTGTCCTATCCGGCGATCGGCAACGTGCGCGGCTCCGGCCTATTCATTGGCGTCGAAATCATCGGCGAATCGTCAAAGCGTCCCGACGCCGCCTTGACGACCCGCATCGTCAACGGCCTTCGCGACCGGCGTGTCCTCATCAGTGCCTCAGGCCCCAATGCCAATATCCTGAAAATCCGCCCTCCGCTCGTTTTCTCACGCGAGAACGCCGATATGCTGTTGGAAGCGTTGAACGACGTCCTGAAAACTCACATCTAGAGCGTGTCGCAGCTATTGGGAGCCATTCTGTTGGCTCAAACGGAGTCGGATGGTCGACCGGCCGGCACGCGTCGTAGCCACGATCTACGGCCAAGCCGGCCGGCCGATCAGGCGGCCCGTTTCAGCCAACCCGAAGGGCCGGGCATCTTTCCGCCAGGATCAGAGGCGATCGGCTCGGACGTACATCTGGGTATGCCCTTCGCCAATCGCCTCTGCCCTGACGAAAACCTGCTCCGGCAGAATGGCTCCCAATAGCTGCGACATGCTCTAGGCAGCCGCGCCTTGCCGGGAGTAAGCCCCAGGCGTCTTTCCCACGTGGCGGCTGAACGCGACGCTGAAGGCGCTTGCTGAGCCATAGCCGACGCGGTGTGCGATCTCGGCCGTGGCCACATCTTTGCGGATCAGCTCCTTTGCGAGCGCCATGCGCCACCCGGTTGCGTATTCCATCGGGGCCACGCCGACTTCCCTGCGAAAGCGCTCGAAGAATGTCGATCGCGACATGGCGGCATCCTGCGCCAGTGCTTCAACCGTCATGCCGCGGCCCGGGTCCTCGTGAATTCGGCGTAGGGTGGGAGCCAGCAGCGGATCGGCCATGCCGCGCAGCAAACCCGGGGGCGCCGCTGGCCCGCCGGTCGACCGGAGTGCCTCGATCAGCAGCACCTCCAACAACCGGCGAAGCACCATGTCGCGAGCCGTCCGGTCGGCTCTGGTCTCGTCGTTGATCATTCGGACGAGAAGTGCCAGTCGCTCCTCGCCGCGGATATGAACGACTTCCGGCAGGAGCGATACAAGGAGAGCCTTGTCGTCCGAGCCGAAAGCACAATGGCCGACCATTGCTACGACCTCGGCCGGCGCGTCGGGGTCACCAAGCCGGAAAACGCCGGGACTGGTCTCAAGCCGTTGGGCGACCGCCCCGCGAGGTGGGGGCTCGAGGCTCGTCATCGTGAACGAGAAGATTTCCGGAACCAGCACGAAGTCGCCCACTGTCAGCACCATCGGCTCGCGCCCCATGATCGTCATCAGGCAGCGCCCTTCCGCAACGGCGCAATAAAAGGCGCTACCAAGCTCCTTGCGCTCGACAAACCACTGCCCCGCGCCGGTGACCAGCTTGGAGATTGATGGGCGCGGTTTGAGCAAAGAAACAACTTCAGCGATCGGATCGGTCATGTTCGGACTTTTGCGAAAAGATTTTGGACAAACGAAGGTAGCAAGTCCAAGCGCGTCCGTCCATCACAAGGCAAGCTGACCATTAAGGAGACGAACACATGCCAAAGATCCTCATCACCGGTTGCTCTTCCGGATTCGGTCTTGCGATTTCGAAAGCCTTCCTGTCCGAAGGTTGGGACGTGGTTGCGACCATGCGCACGCCGCGCAATGACCTGCTTTCCGCCAACGGCAGGCTCGAAATCCTGGCGCTGGATGTGACGAACGCGGAGAGCATCGAGACAGCCGTCGAAGCCGCCGGCTCGATCGATGCCCTAGTCAACAATGCTGGCGTCGGCATGCTGAACGTTCTGGAAGGCGCCGAGATGTCAAAAGTCCGCGAACTGTTCGAGACGAACGTCTTTGGTGCCATGGCCATGACCAAGGCAGTGCTTCCGCGGATGCGAGACCGTCGATCCGGCGTCATCGTCAACGTCAGTTCCAGCGTGACCATCAAGCCGCTTCCCGCGCTGTCCGTCTACAGCGCGAGCAAAGCCGCATTAAATGCGTTCACCGAAAGTCTTGCCCATGAAGCCGCCCTGTTCGGTGTACGTACCAAACTGGTCCTGCCTGGTTCCGCGCCAACGACCGGATTCGGCAAAAATGTCGTCGCCCGGATGGGGATGAATATTCCCGAACCCTACACCGCGTTCGTTCAGGACTACCTGACGACGCTGCGGTCCGGGACGGAGTTCACCACGCCGGAAGACGTGGCCCATGCCGTCTGGCACGCTGTTACCGAGACGGACTCGCCGATGAAAATTCCCGCTGGTGCCGATGCCCGAACCTGGTTCCACCAAGCAGGCCATTTGGTCGATCGATGCATCTGCCTGCCCAAAACACCGGAGACCTGAAATGGGCAATCGCATCGACCTCGGCCGCCACGTCCCCGCGCCGGACGCCAATATCACTGTTGCCCATACCCCGATCCGTTTACCGATGGACGACCGCCAGCCGCTGGAGCTGAGACTGACCGCACCCGCGACCGGCGGCAATCTGCCGATCGTGCTGTTGTCGCACGGCTTCGGTCCGTCGAACTATCTCCCCTCGAAGGACGGCTACGCTCCGCTTACGCAGTTCTGGGCAGAACGCGGTTTAGCCGTCATTCAGCCGACGCATGCCAGCTCGCGTGTCGGCGGCCTGCTGTTGGGCGCGCAGTTCGTCTGTCAACGGGTGGCCAATGCCCCTACATTGCGCGGCTGACTAGAGAACGAAATCAGCCTCGACGAATTCAATAATCCCGTTCGTCCGAATGACGAAGTCGGCTGAACCGTTCCCATTTGTGTCGCCGCTCACCCAGGTAAAGTCATTGGCGGTGCCTGCATTGTCGAACAGTTCAAAGCGCAGTTGGCCGGCCACATTTGAGAATGCTGCCCCGCCGATGAACACGAATGGATCGTCGCCACCCGTGGGTGTATTCGCATCGATCCCGCCAAGGTCGATCCGGTCTCCTTGAGCGTGGTTGAAGTCGGTGATGATATCAATCGACCCGGCCGTTGTGCCGGTGTGAAATGCGGCGGCAAAGAGAAACGTATCCATTCCTGCGCCGCCGGTCATCAAGTCGATGCCGGCTCCACCCGTGATCGTGTCATTGCCGCCACCGCCAATGATGGTGTCGTTGCCGTTGAAGCCACCATTCAAGACGTCATGGCCATTGCCGCCAATCAATCTGTCATTGCCGAAGCCACCGTCCAGGCTGGCGCCATGATTTGCAGCCTTCAGGATATCGTCGACGTTGCCGCCGGTGACCTTGTTGACGGCTGCACCGCCGTTGTCGTTGGAAGAGGTGATTTTGTTGACCGCAGTGGCGCTACCGACGAACTCGATGACCTCACAGCCGCTGACCGTAGTGCCGTCGGAGAGCTTGAACGTCGCTTTCGAGAGGTTCAGGTTGTTGGCGTGGCTTGAAAACAGCACGCTCAACACGAGCGTGTCGTGGCCCGCACCGCCGGAGATTTCTGCCCTGGTGGTCCCGGCATTCATATCGGCGGCGCTGCGATAAAGCGTGTCATTGCCGGCATCTCCAAAGATGCTGGTCTTGCGCGAGCTGGCGCCGAGCGTATCGTTGCCCGCGTTGCCATGAAGCGCACCGGCTCCCGATCCGCCCCCGATCTCGTCGTCGCCCGTACCTCCGTCGATATTGGCCCTGGAACTATTGGAAAAAGCGACTGAAGCGCTGTCATCGCCTGCACCCAGTGCGATCCTTGCCGTGCCAGTGCTGATGTTCACGCTGTCATCGCCGCCGCCCATATCGACGACGCTGGAGGATGCCGTCCAGGCGACTAGGACGTCGTTACCGATACCGCCCTTGAATTTTATGTTTCCGGTCGTTTCCGTCGTATTGATGCTGGCCGCTTCGACATTTGTGAATTCGATGATCTTCTTGCCATCCCCGAGGAATTTGCCCTTGGTGACATCCAGTTCAAGGTTGGTGAAGCTGTCGCCGCCGCTCGTCTCTTTCCAGCTGACTGTATCGGTGCCAGCGCCGCCATCGATATGCTCCAAACCATCGTTGCTCGTGCCGTAGATCACAAAGCTGTCGTTGCCGCCGCCACCGCTCAGATTGCCGGCGGTGAAATGGGCCTGTTGACCTGTGTTGACCTGGATCGTGTCCGCAAGCGCTCCGCCGGCTATATTGATCGAGCCGTAACCGCCGTTGAAGACGATCCGTTCAAAACCGCTGCAGACGACCCCTTCGAGGGCGTTCACTGCAATGGTGAAAACGCTATCGACACCGAAACTGACGGCGTCGCCGCTCGCGGCAAGGGCAATGACATTCAGGGTATCGGTACCAGCGCCCCCTTCAACCACCGACCCGGCAGAGGCTGTGGATTCCGCGATGGCGCTGAGCCTGACCGTATCGTCACCGTCACCAGCATCGATTTCATCGTAGGGCGAAAAGGAAAACACGCGATCATTCCCACCCCCGCCGCTCAATATATTGTGTGCCGTGAGATCGGTGATGTCGTCGCCGTAGAGGGAATCGTCGCCCGCGCCACCATTCAGGACATCGTCGCCAGTCCCGCCGTAAATGGTGTTACCACCATCACTCGCGGTGATCGTGTCGTTACCACCTTCGCCAAAAATTCGGTCACCCGGCGTCGTCGATGTGTAGGAGTTGGGTTCGGATCCAAGATGAATGTCTGCCATTTTATTGCCCCAGATGTTCTGCTTCACCAAGCTTTATGGGATATTGCCGACTCCTCAGATCGGAAGACGTTCTGATGTCTAGTCTCAAGCGGAATTCTCAGCTGAGGGTACACACATCTGCGTCAACATGAAGGGAGTTTCATTAAAATGGCTCTCGCGACAATCCCCCGTTTAGGGGATCAAATATCCGAACCATAGTTACAAAGCGACGGGACGGGATGGTGACGGGATCGGTTGCGAGCAATACGAGTGCGAATATCTCTATAGCAAGCACGAGCAAGCCAATGAGCAAGGTCTCCTCGTGATGAAACGCGGAAATTATTTCCGCGTTCGGACACTCAACCAAGCGACGGGTTTGAAAGAATCGAAACCGGGATATCCCTGTTAATGCGGTTTTTCGTCCGTACCAACGTACTGCGAGACACGGGCCTCCCGAATTGCCGCGGGAGGCCCAATGGGCCTGTTGCAAACTTTCGGCGATGCCGGAACAACCGATAGCGGGGCTTCTTTTCATGCTTTGTTAGCTTTTTGAAGTCGAAGAGACGCGCAAGCAGATCGTTCTGGTTTGGACCGTTCAGCCACGCGAAAAGCCAATACCCTTCCGCAGCCAAAGCATCGCTTCGAAGTCGGTGATGGCCGGCTCACTCGGTCAAACGTTGGGAAGGCATTGAATCGGGTGTCAGAACTCAATCACAATCTTGCCGAAGGGCCCACGACCGAGATGGGCAAGTGCCTGATCGGCCTCGTCGAAACGATACCGTCTGTCGATCACCGGCTTTAGGCCGATAGTGTCGACGGCATGGACGAAGTCCTCCAGCGCCCGGCGGTGGCCGACGGAGATGCCTTGGACCACCGGCGACTTGAGCAGCAATGCGGCCGCGGGACCAGAAATCTTAAGCCCGGCAAAGACGCCGATCAGTGACACGCGGCCGCCCACGGCAACCGCGTTCAATGCTTCTGCGAAGCCGGAACCACCCGCAATGTCGAGCACGTGGTCGGCGCCATAGCCATCGGTTAGTTCAGAAAGGTTCTCGACCCAGCCATCCCGAGGCAGAAGGTGATTGGCGCCCAGCAAACGCACACGTTCGAGCTTCTCGGCGCTCGACGAGGTGATGAAGGTTTCTGCACCATGTGCCCGCGCGATCTGCAGCGCAAAGAGCGCAACGCCGCCAGTTCCCTGGATCAGGATTTTTTCACCAGCTTTGATATGCCCGCTTTCGACAAGCGCCATCCACGCCGTAAGTCCGGCGCACGGCAGTGTGCTGGCCTCACCCGGATCGAGTGTCTTTGGCGCTGCGGCGAACCAGTCCGCGGGGAACGTCACGTATTCGCTCAGCACGCCGGGATACACACCGCCGAGCGTTCTGTAGGGAGGGTTTCGCGCATCACCTAATCCCTTGCCCTCAAGGCGGCCCGGCATGAAGGTGGAGATTACCTCGTCACCCGGCTTGAAGCGAGTCACGCCTGGGCCGATGGCCTCAACCGTGCCTGCCATGTCGGATGCCGGCACGAAGGGAAATTGGAGGGGCAGCCCCATGCCGTTTTCCAGAACCAGCTTGTCGCGATAGTTCAGCGAGACCGCTTTGGTCCGCACGAGGACCTCACCATGAGCGGGTTCGGCGACCTGGGCCGTCCGAATCCCAAAATCCTTTGGGCCAATCGCCGTCATGCTCCATTGCCGTGCCGTTCTCATCATGTTGCTCCTTCACAGTTCGATGAAAAGGAGCATACTGTTGAAAATGCATCGGCAGTTGCGCTATTAATTCGTCATACTGGTTCCATCGGGGATACAATATGGAGCATCTGAAAGACATTGCGGTCTATGTTCAAACGGTCGAAGCCGGGGGTTTTTCTGCAGCGGCTAAGAAGCTCAATCTGACCCGTTCCGCAGTCGCCAAGACGATCGCGCGGCTGGAGGAGCGGCTGAAGGTGCGACTGTTTCATCGCACCACCCGGACCCAGAACATCACCGAGGAAGGGCGCTTCTTCTATGAACGGTGCCAGCGGGCCGTCGAGGAAATTCGGATGGGGGAAGCGGAGCTTGAATCCGGCCGGCGCGAGATTCGCGGCAAGCTCAGGGTAACGATGCCGGTGATCTTCGGCCGCCAATGCGTCGCGCCGCTGCTCATTGGTCTGCTCGACAAGCATCCGGGGCTCGAGCTCGATCTGTCATTTAGCGACCGTGTCGCCGATCTTCGTGCCGACGGCCTCGATTTGGCCGTGCGCAACGGTCGCCTCAAGAACGACAGTGAAACCATGGCTCGGCGGATCGCCTTCCAGCGCCTGACCGTATGCGCGGCGCCGACTTACCTTGAGGCCCATGGCGAGCCGCGCGATCTCGAAGACCTCCCGAATCATGAGGGCATCGTTTACGGTAAGCGGGACAGCCACGACACCTGGGTGTTTCCGTCGCCCGACGATCCGTGGCGCGTTGTCCTGCCACGCTCGCGGCTTCGGCTCGACGATCTCGAGGCGATCAGGAACGCCGCCTGTGCCGGGCTCGGCCTCGCCTGGCTGCCCTGCTGGATGATCAGGAACGACGTGGCCGCCGGCCGGCTTCGACAGGTCCTGACGTCGGTGCCTTCGGTGACGTTCGAAACGCATGCGGTCTGGCCGCGGTCACCAGTCATGTTGCCGAGAGTGCGGCTGGCGATCGATACATTGGCGGGCGAGTTGCCGCGTTTAATGGAGTAGGATTCACGAAGTCGGCGCGCTCCTTTAGTTTCTTTGATGACAGTCCCAACTGCCCCCGCAATTCGATGGAACAAGAGGCAGAAATCATTTCCTGGTCCGCACATGACCTCACCGGAATAAAAGTGCGATTTTGCGGTCGATGGCGCAGATCCTGTCCCCGCAACTTTCGACAAGTTGTGCGGCAGGGACCCTGAGCCGCTCATGGGACGAGAACCTGTCTTGCAACGAACCAGCGCATCCCATAGCGTTGTCGAGCAAGCTACGAGATCCGGAGCGTCGTAGCGTCACTATAGTGGGCCGACGAGATTCGGTCCTGACCGAGCTAATCACGAGGAGCTTCTATTGCGCTATATTCGTCCGAGTTCATTAGAGGACGCCGTTGGCCTACTGGCCGAATCGTCCGGCAAGGCCTCAATTCTGGCTGGCGGAAGCGATCTGCTGGTGAGAATGAAAGGCGGTTTTGTCGAGCCAGAACTTATAATCGACATCAAGTCCATCGATGCCCTTCGCCACATCCGTGAAAGCGACGATGGTTTCGTCATCGGCGCCACCGTGCCTTGCGC
>Ga0307515_10006225_pt1 | contig 23965 bp, 26 predicted proteins | sample 17_EM_MG_FD_194513 | JGI IMG/M metagenome (GOLD analysis project Ga0307515, IMG submission 194513) | Populus trichocarpa ectomycorrhiza microbial communities from riparian zone in the Pacific Northwest, United States - 17_EM | ecosystem: Host-associated > Plants > Roots > Unclassified | place... | reverse complement strand
AAGGTCTTGATGTACTCGACAAGCCGAATCGACTGAGCCCACCAGTGAGTCAATTGGAGTCGATCTGGAAAAGTTTGAAAGGGGTCTGCCCTGGAGACTGCAGAAGCAGTAGAGCAGCCAATCGAGAGCTAATAATCCATGTATCCCACCGTGCTTACACCATCTTGATGTACTCGACAAGACAAATCAATTGAGCCTACCATCGAGTCAATTGGAGTTGATCTGCAAAAGTTCGAAAGTGGTCGGCACTGTAGGTGGACACTGAGTAGAACATCAAATCAAGTGCCAATAATGCGCATACTGCTGTACCCTTCTACCGTCTTGATGTACCCGATGAGGCGAATTGATAGAGCCTACCAGTGAATTAATCACGGATGAGTTGCACAATTTTGAACATGACGACAGTCAGCTGTGGGGAAGAAGGTTACGATCAGGCTTGGTGTAGCGAATGAGTAAATGGTGATGGCCTGGGTGATGGCGATGATGCAAATGAAGGAAGGAGCAAGTAAATTAAGGCTTCAGGGGTCGAAATGGTTGTCATGGTGATGGGGATGGTGATGCTGATGGTAATGGTGATCACGTGGCAAATACAGTTGAAGCAAATGAAGTATGGTTGCAGGGGTTCAAGGTTAGTAAGACTAATCTCCAAAGTGCAAAATCACCAATGTCCAATCGGCAGTGAGATTTCACATATCAAGCATTGTGACTGGTCATCTCAACAATGCACTAAAGCTTCCAGGAACCTGATTGAACATAATGCAGTTGCAGCCTATTTCATAATGTTGGGAAACCTGGCTGATGTCAGTGCGTGGGGTCTGGTTTCAGAAAGTAATTTCGCTTTTTCCTGATGAAGGAGCTGATGTGATCTTTGTTTTTGGCGCGGGGCTTGATGCAGTTTTTTGCATTGCGGTGGGGCTCGTTGCGGTCTTTGACTTTCTAACAGGGCTTGGTGGGTCTTTCTTGGGTGTGGTGGTGGCTCTTCAAGTGACTTTTCTCTGCAAGCATGAGATGAGTCTGTGACTTATATGGAGATTATCATCATGTATCTTCGCGTCCGGAGCAAGTCCCAGGAGACTTCAAAAGGTTTCATCAAGGGTCTCGTAAATGTCGGTAAGCTCCTATTTGTCAGGTCAATGTCAGTTGATGTCAGAGACTTAATGTCAGAGACTCAATGGCAGAGACTCAATGTCAGAGACTCAATGGCAGAGACTTAATGTCAGAGACTCAATGGCAGAGACTCAATGTCAGAGACTCAATGGCAGAGACTCAATGTCAGAGACTCAATGTCAGAGACTCAATGGCAGAGACTCAATGTCAGAGACTCAATGTCAGAGTAGGATTTACTAACCTGGGCATGCATCTTTGCTACCACTCGCTCCTTGGTGTACAATTTGATATTGGTGTATGCAGGGATAGTGGAATTGTCATGTTGAGTTTTCCATTCCTAGACTGCTACGAGGCATTCAGTGAATGCAGACAGGCTACTCGCAGCATCTATGTCCTGGGTCTTCTGCTTTAGCAGCGAGGCACAGCTATCATTGGTCCAGTTTGAACCACTGGTAGGCCATCTCGGTGGAACTCGTGGTGGTGCAATAATGATGGTCGTTCAGTGGATATGAGTGTCGCTGAGTGGATATGAGAATCGCTCAGTGGATATAACAGTCGTCACATTAACATTGATTGATCTGAGTGAATATGTGAGGATTGTATGTGATCTATACCAACCCCTACTGCTAGATGCGCTCTGACCTACGCTCGAAGGGATGACCACTCCAGCAGCCATTGACATGGTGGTGCGAATATGCAAGTCGATCCGGTTGAGAAAGAGTCACATATCGAAGTGAGGACGGTCTGAAGAAGCACAAAGCTAGTTGGTTGAGACAAGTCTAGTAAGTAAGATGCAAAAATGTCATTGGTTTTTTGGAAGGCCAAAAACGATGATGTTCGGAAACTGAGTGGTTGTGTGGTGTACAAATGCTGATCGGTTTAGGGCCGAAACAGCGGCTCACACTGTTCTGTTCAGGGAAGCCGAAAATTGTTCTTTGAAGCGAAACTTCCCATAGAAGAGAACAAGGGGGGCTAAAAATAGTGTGTGGTACAACAAACATCTCGAGGCTAGGCTAGAATCCAAAGCTGTTTAGGGTAGGCTGATTACACGACATTGGGACACGTGATGGGAGCCTCAGTACAATCATTTCCAGGGGCAACGGTGCTCAATCACAACCTTGCACCGTCAACATTGCGGTGCTTCATTTGCACTTCTTGCGTCCGGGTCTTTTCCTGACAATGTCGTCTCACTCGTCACTACCGTTCAACACATGCGTGTCTTCACCCAAATTCCAGCAATCATTCCGCGTCAGATGGGCTGGACTATATACTGTCAGATGACATTCCCCAATATGATGACGATACACAATGCCAGCAACCTGAGACGGAGATATTCCCAACTGCAGGAGCCCCAACTGATGACACAGTAAGAGTTCCGTCTGTTCAGGATGATGACTGGGACCCCCTTGCTCCGTTTGCTACAACCCAACAATTGCAACTTTGTTGTTCTATTGTGGATACCAACCTAGGTTAAACGAAACTCAACAACATCCTCAAACAAAGACTTGTTGTACCTGAGGCCAATGCCAAAAACCTCGATCAGCTGTATCAACTCATTGCGGACATGGAAGAAATGGACGGACGTGGATGCAGATGGGAGGAGAGTTCTATTCATATTGAAGGAAATGCTACTTCATTCTGGTATCTGAACCCAATTGCAGCGGTACGATATATCCTAAGATATCCCCTGTCTAAGGTCCAACTCCCATATGTGCTGGTCAAACAAATGTATTCCAATGGCGACTGTGTGTATGCTGAGATGTGGACCTCAGATTGGTGGTGGAAACCGCAGGCAAGTTTCCATGTATTGTCAGACAGCACGTGTCAGAGAGAATGTGTCATAGAGAGCGTGTCAGAGAGAACATGTCAGAGAGCATCAGTGTCAGATTGTCAGAGAGAGCATGTCAGAGAGCGAGTCAGAGAGCGTGTCAGAGATCTTGTCAGAGAGTGTGTCAGAGAGCGTGTCAGAGAGCGTCAAAGTCAGATTGTCAGAGATTGTGTGTCAGAGTTTCATCGTGTCAGAGCGGGTAGCGTGTCAAGAGTGTCAGCGCCAGTGTTGACAGGATTTCTCTAGATATCGGAACCTGACTACTCATTGCTAACACATCCTAGGAATCTTTGGCAGATGGATCAACAGTTGTCCCCATTTTACTTGGCAGTGACAAAACTATGCTGCCTACGCTATGCAGCAACAAACCGGCTTGGCTGGTTTATCTCAGCATCGGCAACCTATCTAAGGCGAAGGGACAATCAGTTAAGACGAATGGATTAATTCCAATCAATCTTGTACCGTAATGTCCAAACGGACCAGAAGCCCACACAAATTGGTTCACCTATCATGAATCCATTGCAACGATATTGCAGGCTCTACAGGAGCCGGCGAGGTGCGGAATAGTTGTTCAGTGTGCAGACAGTCGCACTTGTCACGCATTTCCCTGATTTGCGTCATTCCTTGCAGACCACCCAGAGCAGTGCACCATAACTATGGTGGAGAATGGTTGGTGCCCTCGATGCGGGATATGCCCGGATGGCTTGCCTGGTTCCGCCTGCAGGCTTTCACGCCGCCATCACCAACAATACCTTCATTTGTCAACAATGGCTGCTGAAGAGGTGGGGTTGTGGAAGTTTGCTGACTGTCCAAATTTCACCAATGCCCTTGTAGGTTGTAATATAAATAGTTGCATGGATGTTGACCGGTTGCACCAGCTACTGAAGGGCATGGTCAAATATCACACCTGGAAATGGATTGTTGGTTTTCTGAACGATATTTATTGCTAGGAAAAGGGTTAGGACCTGAGAAATGAACGATTCTCCATAATTCCTCACTTCTCTGGGATATGCCAGTTTGGAGACAAACTTACTGGTGTGAAACTATGGACTGGTGCTGAGTACAAGGACATGGTGAAGGTGTGGCTTCCGGCGCTTGCCCCTTTGCATAAAGGGCATCCTGACCACTTTAAGTTTATCAAATCTGTCACCGACTTCCTATTGATTGCCAGCTACCACTCTCACACCAAAACTATGCTCAAATACCTACAGCATGTGCTTAGTGGCATCAGCAGCCATATCCACCTCTTCCTACCATACCGCAAGAGCCACATCAGCAAAAAGCGAAATTACTTTCCGAAACCGGTCCCCACACACAGACATCAGCGAGATTTCCCAAAATTATGAAATAGGCTGCAACTACATTTTCTTTGACCGAGTTTCTGGAAGCTTTATTGCATCGTTGGGATGACCAGTCGCAATGCGTGATATGTGAAATCCCACTGCCAATTGGACATTGGTGATTTTGCGCTTGGAGATTCGTCTTACTACCCTCGAACCCCTGCAACCATATTTCATTTGCTTCAACTGTATTTGCAGTGTGATCACCATCACCATTACCATCACCATCACCATCATCATTCCCAGCACCCTGATAACCATTTCGACCCCTGAAGCCTTAATTTACTTGCTCCTTCCTTCATCTGCATCATCGCCATCACCCAGGCCATCTCAAAGTAGTACTTCGCTACACAAAGCCTTATAGCAACCTTCTTCCCCACTGCTGACTGTCGTCAAGTCCAGAACTGTGCAACTCAACCGTGATTAATACACAGGGAGGCTCAATCAATTCGCCTCATCGGGTACATCAAGACGGTAGAAGGGTACAGCAGTATGTGCATTATTGGCACTTGATTTGATGTTCTACTCAGTGTCCACCTCCAGTGCTGACCCATTTCGAACTTGTGCCGATCAAGTCCGATTGACTGCATGGTAGGTTCAATCGATTTGTCCTGTGGAGTACATCAAGGTGGTGTAAGGACGCTGGGATACATTGATTATTAGCTCTCGATTGGCTGCTCTACTGCTTCTGCAGTCCCCAGGGCAGACCCCTCTCAAACTTTTCCAGATCAAATCCGATTGACTTGCTGGTAGACTCAGTCGATTCGGCTCGTCGAGTACATTAAGACCTTGCAAGGGCGCTGGGGTACGTCCATTACTGACTCTTAAATCGCTGCTTTACTCCTCCTCTTCCTCCTCCTCCTCCTCCTCCTCCTGCAGGGCTGACCCCCTTCGATGATTTGCAGAACAACTCCAATTGACTAACTGCTAAGCTCAGCAGATTCGGCTGATCGAGTACATCAAGATGGTGTAAGGATGCCAGGATATATTGAATATTAGCTCTCGATTGGCTGATATACTGCTTCTGTAGTCTCCAGGTCAGACCGCTTTCAAACTTTCCAGATCAACTCCGATTGACTCACTGGTAGGCTCAGCCGATTCGGCTTGCCGAGTACATCAAGACCATGAACGACACTGGGGTACGTTCATCATTGACACTCAATTTGCTTCTCTACTCCTCCTCCACTTCCTCCTCCTACAGAGCTGACCCCTTCAATCTTTGGCAGATCACATCCGATTGATTTACTGGTAGCCTCAGTCGACCCAGCTCGTCGAGTACATTAGGCCGGTGCAAGGATGCCAGGGTACGTCCATCATTGACTTTCGATTTACTGTTCTTCCTGCTGCTCCTCTTCCTGCTGCTCCTCTTCCTGCTCCGCCAGGTCTGACCCGTGTCGAACTTTTGCAGATCAGCTCTGATTGACTCGCTGGGATGCTCAATCGATTCGTATCGTCGAGTACATCAAGATCTTGCAAGGACGCTCGGGTATGTTCATTTTTCAGTCTCAATTCGCTACAGTACTCCTCGATCCCATCTGGCTCCTCCTGCCGGGGTGACCCACTTTGATCCTTTGCAGATCAACTATGATTGACTCACCGGTAGGCGCCATCAATTCGGCTTGTCGACTACATTATGATGCTGTACTGACGGGGGGGTATATCCAACATTCACCAGGCAACAGGGGTGTACAGAGATACAGATGTCACTCGTCTTGTTGTTGTTGTTGTTTATTCATACTGTATGCACTCTGATTAGTGTATGACAGGACCTAATACCCACTCCGCCTCCAGGCGAGCCGGCAAGATTTCAGATCTCCCCTCCCTCTACCCTTCATCCCTGCTGACAAATGAAATCATAAAGATAGAAAAACCAACTGAAAAGAAATGAGAAGATATAAACCCACCGCTGCTGCTCCGTGCACCTGAGTCAGCCTCTGTGTCGGCTCCATGCCAAAGGTCACTCATCTTATCATCATACAACGAATTGCACGCTCCATCTTTCTGTGCTTTTGCTCTCACTTGCTCTTTCCAAGATTTCATAGATCCACATAATGCGTGGATCCTCATGGTCGGGAAGTATCATACCATCTCACCCACTAACTATCTTTCTCATGAATATTATTTGAATGCTGCCAGATGTGCGGCGGAGTGTTGATCATGGGCTTTCTGCCGTGTAGCTCCTATATTTCAACACATTGCCCTCCAGTGCTGCCCCAGTAGATTGTAGTCTAGTAGGTGTTTGTGTAGGACCTTAGATTTTTGTGTCAGAGATGGGTTGTAGTTTAATGAGAACTCATATACAAGTAATCTGTGGTTCGGAAATTACAATTGTGAATTTGTGACCTGAATGGCGTAAACCAGGCGTTGAAATGATAAATTGCCACCTTCCCGGGTGAGGTTTCTGAGGTTCACGAAATGATTGCGACTACTCCTTGAACAATCTGAATCAATGTAGCAATGCCATATGTCAGGGAAACCTCAATTTCATTTTTTGGGGTTTGTGGCTATAATAAGCATATTAAGTTTAATGAAGCAAAGTTTGTTTTTGCTGATGCACAGTATGAGCAAGATACCCAAAGTTCATTCCTTTCTCCGCTATATTGAATGTATCAGGGAAATGGGCTCTGCCGAGAATAGTGACACCGGAATATCTGAAGCCGCTCTTGAAAACATCATCAAGGATGACTACCGGTGTTCCAACAATGTTAACAATATTGCGTACATGTTACAATGGGAAATGTGTCTCGTTCATATCATGTTGAGAGTCAGCATTCTACTTCATATTGTTCGATCAGATCACTTCTCGCTGAAGGCCGATATATGCAGAACGCTCCTTGTGCGGAATTCTCTGGCGTCCCAGAAATTATCACCTGGATTGATACCTCGCATCAATGCAGTAATGAGCAAATGCAGCGTGATTGCAATTCTGACAGTTCCAGAGGGTAGCAGCATATCAGAGATTATTGCTGCTCTGACATCGTATTTTTGCACATTTCAAGTGGATAACAGCGCCAGGCTAGACCTATGGACCACCGGATGCAGTGCATCATGGAATCTCTGTTCAACGATTCACTGAGTGAACGGCGTCACAGTCAGTATACGGCCGCACAATAATCCAGATGCGGTTGGAGTTCAAAAGGCAAAGAGTGTGCAGATGTGGCGCGGACGAGGCAATTGATTTGACAATATTTTGATTCAAGGATATTGAGCACCATGAAACAATAGTTGGGTACGTCAACGAAGATATTGTCGTGCAAAACTGCTATACGCTTTTTGTTTTCGCATTATAATTTATACAGGGGAAGCCAATCCTGATTCGAGTGTAATAGGGCAGACGGTACATCACGATCTATTGCTAGTAGAGGATTTGAAGTATCAATTTTCTGCCATGCCGAGCAGAACCCATGGAATGATACTGTGTCGAGATGCGTCTCAACGTGTGCAAGGCATTTTACATGTTTCATCGGTTCTTACACTGATGCAACTTGTTCTGAGCGGTTAAGATCACCAATTCCTACTCAACCAGTGCTCATCTTTGTAATCATATAACAAGGTATACTTGATGGCCCAGATATGTTGATCTCAACAGGGATGCCTGGTATCTAGAGCCAGCACTTGTCAGTGCCGCCTTTTGCACCTTGCCAGAGCCAGAGTCCATGTCAGAGTCGCATTTGTCAGTCACATTTTTCGCAGCTGGGATTGTCAGATCATGTCAGAGGGCACTTGTCAGCGCTATGTGAATCAGAGCCGGGATTGTCAGAGACCATGTCAAAGCCACTCTTGTCAGAACCGCATTATCAGAGCCGGAATTGTCAGAGACTATATCAGAGCGTACTTTTATAGCTGGCATTGTCAGAGACTTTGTCAGAGCCACACTTGTCAGAGCCACATTAATCAGACCAGGATTGTCAGACCATATCAGAGCTGCACTTGTCACAGTGAAGTGGCGATGAATACCAGGTAGTGTTGCATTACCAAACTCATGAGAACGATATTGATCAACTCAGGATGGTCGCTTACTGCTGATATACAAGTCAAACTAGGTCGTGCTCAGTACGAGCACATTGCCTATAGATGTTGAACCAGTCTCGAGTGTCCGCTTACTTCACGCCAACATGATTTCCGATCTATACAAAAACGTTCCAGCGTGTCGGTTCGAGATCAATTTGCTGGAGTGGTGAGAGTTACTGGCGGGAGTGGTGGAAGAGTAGTCGAGCTTAGCGTATATATTTTGCTAAACAAGATTCTACACCAAAGAAGTAGCATACATCAGCTAATTGTAAATCGGTCCGGAAGCAACATGCAACCCTCCCAGACACTCTGGGTGACCACAGCAGTGCTTCCAAGGACTTCCTGATGCTCCCAGACCTCCCTGGAGCTACGCAATGTGCTCTCAGACTCTGCAAGAGCATTCTCAGGTGCTCCAGAAGGCACCTACAGTTATGCAGGCGGATTCAGGATGCTACAAGATTTGACATATAGAATAGTCAAATTTTGGAGCTCCTTGGACCGCTGCACAGATCTGCGGGAGCCTTCAAGAGCAGCTGAGACGGCTGGGCGGCTCTTCAGGAGACTTCGAGACCAGCCGAGACCTCTGTACAGCCATGCGAGAGACAATGTGCCATATTTTCACAGCAGTGGTTCTTACACAACCACAAGGCATTTTGTGTTATCATATTCGTCTTTGTTACAGTCACAAGATTCACTACATCATAATATGGCATGCATTATTTAAGTCTCTGTATATATAGACATACAATCAATCTGGCCGCAGATAGTAGTCGAGCATAATCAGAGGAGCACCTGGACCCACCCATTGAGAGAACTTAGAGATACACTACTTGGAGGCTGTTGTAGTGGAACGATGGAGATAGCAGGCAGAGAGCCAACCACCAACATTCAGCCGCACCTCTAGCGATATCCAGACGCCATTCATGAGAAAGGCCGGTTCTGGTTCAAGGTGGGTAGGAATAGGTTGTGAAGATATGATACTACCCAGTGTTGATGATGCAGGCAATTGTGTTGACCCACGACATCTCGGACAGAGCCAGTGAGACCAACAGTTGGGAAAGATAGAGTGTGTATTTTCATTGTATGATAAGATGGTATGGAAATGAGATGATGTCTATCTACTCCGGGGTCTGCCGAATATACTCCCCGTCACTCTATCCACATCCGTTATGCCAGAATTTCCGTACACCGGCCGTCGCTCGTGAAAGATGTACTTGGAGGCTGTGATCGCGCCAGTTTGGAGATGCAGTTGGAGGGCATAATGGTGCAAGTTTAGAGATACACTTGGATGTTGTGATCGACCGAGTTTGGAGATGAACTTGGAGCCAGTGATGGTCCGAACTTGGAGGCGGTAATCGAGCGTATATGGAGATACACTCGGAGGCTGTGATCGAGTGAACTTAGAGATGCACTCTCAGATCATGATTGCGTGAGTTCAGAGATCCACTTCAAGATGATAATGGGGTCAACTTGGAGGCCATGATCGAGTGAGTTTGTATGCCGGAATCATGCGACTTTGAAGATACACTTGGGGGCTGTGATCGAGCTACTTTGAAGAGGCACTTGGAGGCCATGATCTGTCGAGTTTAGATGCTGTAATCGTACGAGTTTTGAGATACACTTGGAGGCTGCGATTGTGCGAGTTGGGAGATCCACCTGGAGGCCGCAATCAAGCGAGTTTGGAGATGCACTTGGATGTCGTGATGGTGGAAACTTGGAGGGCGTAATCGAGCGAGTTTGGATTACTCCTAAGAGGAGGTCGATGGACAGCACGCCAGGTGCCAAGACTGTATTCATTAGTTAGTTAACTCGCAACCATGGGAATTGGACAAGGTGACTTTACCATGGAGCTCTTATGGAGAGCTGCCTGATGGCAGTCGATCGGGTAGGGAGGCACACCAGAAGCTGAAGCTGCATTCAGGGGTCAACTCGTGATCTTGAGAATGGAGGGAAGACAAATAATATTGGGTGGATACTGTACTCGGTGTATGCTGTTATCGGTGGATTCTTGTACTCGGAGTATAATGTACGAGGTGTCAACTCATGATCTTGACAAGGAGAGATTGACAGGGATGACTTGACTTTGTGTTCTGCAATGATGGTAGAGTTGTGGACGAGGGAGAGAGAGATAAGGGATGAAGATGAGAACAACGTGGAGGATATGAGTGGATATGGGAAATCAGGGGTACAACATCGCTGAGTGTGTTGGGAACACCTCGTATCAGTGAAATTACACACCGGATCGGGACTCGTACCTGCTGCATCGGGGATGGTAAATGGACTCTCACAGAAAATTATATCCAGTCCCAGTTTCTCATGATGATTTCACCCATCTCCGCTCATCTCTCTCTTTCTCGTCCTTAACTCTACCATGACCTAAAAAAACAAAGTTAAGTCAATGCTCTCGATCTCTCCATGCCATGATCAAGAGCTAACACTGAGTACAGCACACAGTGTATACTGCATCATCCCAGTATCGACTGTCTCCCGCTCCCAGCTTGTCACTCATCTCTCGGCAGACCATGTTGTAGTCAATTCTCTCCAATGCCACAATTAGGAGTCAACCGATGAATGAAGTCCAGGCTCCCGTCGTGCCTCCCTCCTGAACTACCACCTCCAGATTGACCGCCTCCTAGTACTCCTCCAATCTGGCTTGATCACAGACTCCAAGTGCGTCTGTATACTCGCTTGATCACATCCTGCAAGTGTATCTCTCAACTCACATCATTACGGCCTCCAAACGCGCTCGATCACGGCCTCCATGTTCGCATGATCATTGGCTCCAAGAGTATCTCCAAACACGCTCCATCATGATCTCGGAGTGCATCTCTAAGTTCACTCAATCCCGGCCTCCATGGGTATCTCCAATTACGCTTGATTACTGCCTCCAAGTGCATCTCCAAACTCGGTAGATCACGGCCTCGGCGTGTATCATTGAGATCATTCAATCGTCATTTTCAGGATCACTTCGAATTGCTCTCAAGCATCTCCCGCAGCTAGTTCAGATATACTGTGTGTAGATGGGTAGCTATACAGATACATAGAGGGGAATACAAACTGAATACGTGAGTTTTAATAATTGTTCAACGATTAGTAGTAGCTATGATTTCCAGGCTCACCAGTAATGTACCCAAACAAGATGTTTTTCCGAGACTGCTTTACTGTGATTCCAGGTGCTCCAAGACTTCTCGCCGGCGCTCCCTGGGTTGTCATCTGCGCACCCAGGCTTGTTGCCGGCGCTCCCAGATGCTCCCAGCTGCACCCAAAGTTCTCTCCAGTGCTCCGAGGTGTTCCCAAACCTCTAACAATCACACCTATGGTTCTTCTGTACCAGTCATCAGAGATCCCAGTTACTCTGAAGGCCGGCAGGAATGCTCTCCTAGGGTCTGATACTCTCCTGAAATTGACTCATCTAAGATTGCACTCCACATCCTCTCAGACACTCCTGGAGGCTTCCAGTGACTAAAATACATTTCGCTGATATATATCTTGATTAATGACACGATTGCTCTGATATAACACACGATTGTGCCTAATCTTCATTTGTATGTGAACACCACCTTGTAGGTATCCGAATCATTGTTGAAAATTGTCTGGATACGGTGAGATTCTCACACACAAGATGTCATAATATCTTGAATAGAGTAAAATCCTAAGCAAACTTGCCATAAACTCCGAGACTCCCGGTATTTAACCCGTAGTGTACCGTGGCCCGGTGGGAATATCGATAATGTAACGTAGTAATGTGCACACGGCCATAACAAATCTTGGTTACGGTAACCCCAATGGTTTCCTCGATGCACAGCACTCGCCTTCGGATGCTGAATTGATGTCACGGGTAGTTATATCACCCATCTATATGCCTACGTTGTTAATAGTGAATGCTGCAATCGCAGGGCTACTGGACCTCACCATGACAATCTGCAAGCTTAGAGGATGCCGGGAGAAGCCGAATAGAGATGGTCATGTGCATGACCGTAATGTGACCCCAATCATCAATGACAATACTGGTGCCGGATGGGTACAGGCAATCATGAAATTCGACAACCCAATGCTGTTATGTGTTGTTTACAATGGCCAACAAGCCGATGGCACATCTGCCGCCCAGATGACTATGCATGGTGGTCAAAGCAACCTGCCTTTAAATGACATCCTGCCCCTACCAGCCTAGGATGTGATTGACCAATATATGGGAGGAAGCACATCATGATGCTGAGACTCGGTGCCCAACTCCAAGAAGCTTCACAATCACAGCCCAGGCTTCCGAAAGTTCGAAATGAAGCTTCACAGGAGGATTATCAGGCGGCAACAATATGTTGATGTGTTCGGAAACAATGCTCTTGGTCTCTTTTCCGATTCGTAGCAAAGCGTTGTTGCAGATTATGATGTGGCGTAGGTATGGGAGCATGATCACATTGTGAATCCACACAGTGTAACTTATTTGACCAATATGAAGCGTACAAGCAGCCACCCAGTGTGGAGAGAGAGGAAGGGTCAATATAGGATGCGGCTCTGCGTAGCGCATGGGCCAGAGAGCGGAACATGCGTATCCACTCAATTGCGCGGATCACTGTGAGGATAGTGATCGCTCGCTTAGACACAGAATAGACTATCCTCACTTCATACTACTACATTGGTAGCAACACTGTCAGATTGGATTCTCCTGTATCTTATATGTGATGGAGCCCAACGTGATTCGAGGAACAGTAGTTGATATGATCACAGACGACTTGCTGATGGAGAAGAAAATCCATCTTACCCCATGGCAACACCATACCGACCATCACGATGCCTGCTGCCGTGCGCCTCAACCCCACTGCAGGTCGAATGAAAGATGGCTTACAAGTGGCGAGTATGTTGAGAGTTCCCAGGGCTAGCGGAGTCATCCCAGATGCGCAGCCAGAGTGATTCAGCATCACTGAACAGCAGACCGATGACGACCGAGCCTACCGAGAAGAGATGATCAATCACCCGGCAGTAAACGTGCTGGAGGATTCGCCCGAGGAGGTCCTCAATTGATTACATGCCGTTGAAGATGAGTACTGCTTACAAATCGAAGTTCTAATCTGAATGTGTTCGAATTCTGATCGGGACCGGGACACAGAGGCCAATGTACCTTATTATTCACAGAAGCAACTGGCCGACAAGGAGCAGGCCGTAGTAGTGAAACACACGGAGAGCAACAGAATGGGGCAACATGCCTCTGACGACATCAAAGATGATGCAGTGCCACTCGTGGTTCACGATGCAACCGCGAACGAGATGGTGTAGCTGAACTGAGTGATCACTGCCCAGACCACGCATAGTATGTCGATGCAAGCCAAATTGGGCGCAGCCTGGTAGGAAGTCGAACAAACCTCGAAAGCGTTGGCAACCACTGAAGATGCGAGAGATATGATCAGTCAACAGATGAAGTCGGCAATGATGGAACTGAATGCTTCAAACGAGGCCATACTTTGAGTGACTGCTAACTCGGCACCCGTCAGCACTTTCCAATCTAACTCCAGTAACTGCATATTCAACGTCAAGATGACCAGAGTGCCAACCAATGACGGTTTGAGAACTCTGAATGCCGTCACCTCCTTTCTATCCACCCTGCACAGCCACTTTAGACCTCGTACCTAGGAGTGAGGCAAGACAGACGAGTTTGGAATTCCGTTGACATCATCAGCAAAATATAAAATGGTCTGGAAGTCATATCTCAATGACGCAGCTGCTCTGAACCGCCACACCGATCGTTCCATATGCTCCCAGAACCTCCGGAACATGGTGAATGCAACATGATGTGCCTCTCAGGTGCTCTGAGAGTACTTTCAGCTGCTCCGCAACGCTTCTGAAGTAGCGGCACGGAATAGAAAAATATTCTAGAGAGTATGAAGTCGTCTTCAGAATGCTATAAAATCATGCCTTTAAGTTGGTATAATTTCGGAGCTGCTGGGACTATGACACTCGTCTCCAAGATGATTCTGGTGCACATGGAGCCAGACTCTCCAGGAGTGATAATATATAATGACCATATCGAATAGTACAATTCGATAAATTATCTCACAGCTACACACCTGAAACAGGCATTCTAATCTAAGTAATATCCAGTCCAGTAGGTATCTAAATCAACATGATTATTTACAAGCCATATGCTATTGATGCTGCCCTATGCAGCGTTCTCTGGCACCAAATGTGCCGGTCCAATTATTGCTCCAACAGGTACAATATGCATCATATTCATTTCTTTGACAACCCGGATGAACCCGTCAACACAATCAGCCCAACCGCGAAGATCATTGGACTTTGTTGGAATCACCACAGTGTATTCTTGAGCTTGAGGATGTAATACCCATTGTTGACTCCTCTTGCACCTCTTACAAAAGGTCGATAATGCTTTCCCGGCTGGCAGGTGGTGCTGAAATTGTAGAATCAGATTCGGTGGAGTCCCGCTGAAGTATAATAAAGGACAAGCAAGAACTTGTTCCTGGAAGGTGTTACCAAGGTCATTCTCTTCACTTTACATATACTGGACCCAGATGTTATGAGCTTCAGGCATGATCCCTTGGTTGGCATTGGTATATTCTACCTTGCAATCAAGTCCCAGATGCTCAACCAAAGTAGGGTTGCGAAATGGTTGACAGTAATACAACAGCCCATTCTGGAGTTTGATAAATATACTGCCTATGAGTACATTCTGATCATATCCGAGCACAAGTCCACTAACTTCGTGTCCCCAGTCCTCTTCAATTTGCGCACGGAATTGCGGTCCAAAGTTGGGATTTCCAAAGTCTTCTGATGCATCTCTCAGTGAGATTAATTTGATACTTCTGCACACTCCGCGGACATGCGTTTCTCTCAAATGATATAACTGCTGTGATACAGGGCGGATGAAGGGCTCTTCCTCAATTGTTTGAAGAGGTAAAAGATGGGATCGACAAGTACTTCGCTGTGTATCGGTGGTGGACGGTAAGTCGCAAACATTTGCAGAGCCAATATTGTACCAGCCTTGGAGTGCAAGATATGATAGTGTGGAGTCCATACAGTCAAGACCAGTACACCGGTCATTGTGCTTGAGCATCTGTCGAATGCAATTGACTCTGTTGCTAGATCAATATGCCTCTTTCACCCTGGCGACAGGTAGCCGCGCAAAAATATCCATGGTGAAATTATCACCGGAACCCATTCGCCGAATTGACTGCGATATCTCGCTCACAAGAAGCATGTTGGGAAATCCGAAATGTATTACGCATTGTTGAATGGTTTTTCGGAGAGCCTGAATGCCGATTGGCTCCCCCCTTGCTTCAGAATCGATCAAACGGATGGAGAATTCCTTCTTCAACCACTTCTGTTCATTCGAGGTGATGCCATATATCTCTCTCTCCACCTGGGTAGTGAACCGCTCCGTATCAGCCAAGCTTCTGGTCGTGGCTTCTGGCTCAGCATCAGATAGGCTGATCTCAAATTGCAGTCGCTTGTCGGCAGTCATGTTTGCCGCCCCATAAGCCTCGTCTTTGGTGGCAGTCCTCATTAGGGCAAGGTCTCTGGCGAATATGCTTCTGGGACCTGTTGCGTTCGTTCCGACTTCATGCAAAAGTTGTTGTTGATGATGTTGGAATAATTCATCGAATAGCTTGCGTTTAGCAGGTGTCACCTGATGGATTTCCCACTCCAGTCACTGTTATGCCTTCTGATGATCAGCATCTGACCAAGTCGTTGCCACTTGTCGGGCTCTTTCCAGGTGCACCTGAAATTGCCTACGTTTTGTTGAGGAAACCTTTTCAGCCCTATCCACAATAGCCACCATTGCAGCACGAATCTTAGGAATCTTTTGTTCGCATAACTGATGGGATTCCTGTGCCAACAGGTCATCCACTTTGGCTATTGCAGAGTTTGACATTTTCTGTTCTCGAAAACTACTCTTCATCTGGTCGAATCGCTTGACTGCATCATGCAGTCCTTTGAGGGATAGATCAGAGTGATTTTGTTGGCTAACAAGTAGAGAGAAGTCACATAATGCTCACACTGTTCCCTTTACCATGTGCTCAGAGGATGTTTCCGCCGCTGTTTTCCCGTCATCTGTGGAGCAGACAGGAATTGAAGCGTGATTCACCGCCAGTGTTCTGATCATTCCGCGGATCTCTTCACGTTGCCAGGTGCCGCTTCTCGATGAATCCAATTCTTCAGAGGTGTGCAGGAGACCGGCATATCGTGGCACCGAAGTGAATCGATTGTCAAATTGATCCTTGACATTTCTAGCCTTCAGGTATTTGAGCAGCCAGTGCAATAAGTCTTAACTAAACCCAGGAGCAGCTGATGCAATTCATCAGGCTGCCAATACTGATAGACATTGCAGAGAGGGTACTGCCAGAACTGGTTGCGGATTGGGTGGACACCGGGAGTGTGCAGAGCATCAATATTGTTCTCCAGCAGCTCCAAGTAAATATGCTGGTCTCTTGAATTATTGAGTGGTCGAAAAGTTGAATGCCCTATCAGCGCACCATTAGGAATTTCACACATCCGGCATGAGCCATATGAGACTTGAGTAATCATGACTTATTCCGGATGATCCCCAACCCAGGCAGGTACATCTGGGTTACATTGTCGCTGGAATCCATCAGCACAATCCCATTTCAAGCCAGGGCCAGTGATGTCAAGATGCCTAAGTTGAGACAGCACAGTTCCAACCGCAGAATGCCATGCCTCATGAATGTTTTTGGCACCAGCGGGTGTACATGGGATCTGCCTGACAAGAATCCAGGCGCGCTTTGTAGGGGAACGGTGGATATCCTTCCGACTGTTACCAATTGTGAGATACAGGGGCCAGGCATTCTGATCTCCCGAAATGTTGGTCCGGTTAGTCTTGTCCGATGCACACATGACTAGCAAAATTGTCGCTCCAGCAGGTAGTTGATCCTTTGAATCCCACCACCACTTGCCTGTGTTCATCTCGCTGTAGATTTGACGACCATCAGAGTCAGCAAGGCGCACCAGTTCAAAATTGAGGTGCGCCTGAAATGGGAGATGTGCCAAAAGGAACAGGATACATTGGAAAATATCCCTGCAGTATAATGTTCCGAAAATATGTGGGTCATCTTCAATCCAACTATCATTGCCGAGCCTGAAATCAAGTTCAGAGAGCAGCTTTCTTAGGGCATCTGCAGATTGGAATGATTCGATTTTGTAGTTATCCAGTCCACGCCTGAGATGTTGATCTATGCAGGTTTTTGTTTGCTGGCTAAATGACTGAGCCTGCTGAAAGTCATGTGCGGACCAAAATGGATGCCATGGATTCCATTGTTCTGAGTACTTGAGATGCTTGTTGTACAATCCAGTTGCTTTGCCATATGCTTTCCCCCCAGCATTTTCCACTCTAACTACCTGCCTATGAGCCCTTGTCTTGGTTGGATCAGGGGTACAAGTGAGATCAGGCTGCTGAGGGTCTATATGATCTTCGTTGGTAGTATGTTCCGGTGGCGGGACACCTGGCATGTTGTCCATGAGTTGATCATTAATTGACAGTTTGTCAATGGCCATTCTGGTGCACATACTGTAGTCAATCCATGATGGCTCAGGGTGATTCTAGCCGGCAGGTGGCAGAATCCAAATGGGTAATAGACCTTCATTCATTGATATTGGGTGATATTGTTGATAGTGAGCTTCCAGTTGGTTCTCGTTGCATGATTCCTGTTTGCAGATGAAGCACTTAACATGATTTCGGCGAGTGTTGACCATATTTGAGACAAGCTCAGTGTTCTGACGAATCTCAATGATGCTTTACGGGGTATGGTTTTTTCCTTGATTTGGGCCTCAGGGATAATTGTTTGAAAGTGAGCCAACTCGGGTTATTGTATCACATTCAAAGCCGCATCACACCCTACCAAAAGTCGAGGAGGGGTAAAACAATGTCACCTCACAATCAGTTTCCTTCACAAACTAGGATGATAATTATCAAATCCCACCCAATGATGTCGCACATTATCTACTGAAAATCGTTGGAAGAGAAAGTGTCTGTTGTCATCACTGCGATAAACTTTCATTACTAATCACCAGGTGCTACTACGATCGGCCGTATGGTATACTACCTCATTGCGGTATTGTGCAGATTACGTCTACGCTCTAGCCTCAAAGCAGTGGATAACATCAGCTTAAGACAATAGATAGGGAAGTTTCTTACGTTGCTGTATGCCCTCTCAATGATCATCGGGAACTGATAGGTTGGTCGGATGTGTTCTTCAGTAACAATCCTTGACCGGTGGGTGAATCGTAAGGAGAATATGAAGTTTACACAAGGAGCTCAAAAAGAAGCAATCACTGTTGCTGCTCGACGAACTGGCCTCATATGAATCAAGTAGAAGGTAGTACACACATATTGGGAGTGTAAAATGGCTAGTCATGCTAACCTTTCAACCGGATATAGTTCTTGTTGGTTTCCTGGAGATATCATGTCAAATCCCTTCTATGACCTTTACAGTCATGAACCAAACAAAGGTGAACTTCTATCCATCATCCCAGTATACGAATTTCAGCATATAACAACGAAAGGCAGGATGTGTGTATTATGATTCCTTCTTCTCAGCCGGCTTTCATGGAATCACAGGTGCAGTGAAACGCCACAGTTCGTGACGAATAGGATGGATCTAAGCGGCCTTCAACCCGCCGAAGGTCACTGTTCCCTTCAATATTCTCAAAAGTACTCCGCCTCATTTGAAATCAGCAATTGAATTGATAATTTGTTTACGACCAGCTTCGGTTCAAATACGATGTCGATGAACGGATCTCCACCGAAGACAACCAATATGACTCCAACCAGTGGGCTATTTGGCTCACAACAACACCCAGATGATAATGTGCGAGCATCAGATAATAATACTGGAAATACACTGAGCAAAGACAAATAATTTGGGCAACCCACGAATCAATATCCTCCACCACCAGGGTATTGTTACCTGCCTTCACAGTCTCCATTTCCAGCTGCTCCCCAGTTCCACCTCCCTGCCTCATTCAACAGGACACCAAGCTCGCAACCAAGCTCAGGTGCAACCCAAAATTATACGACTTATGGGCCACCGTGGCAAGGATACAATTTTCCCCAACGAGGTTATGGTGGACCTCAAATGGTCCCCCCTCAGAAATTCACCTGACAGGGGCCGTCATATCCAGGCGCACCACCAGTGCCTCCAGCACCACCTGGAACCATTGCATTCATTCGCCCGACATCTTCCTGGTCCACTCAAAATTGACAACTTCCCGGCACACGTGGGAGACGCCCCAATAGCCTCCCAACAAAACGATATCAGCGTGCTGAGGAAACGGGCAGGACAGATGTTGCAGGGATTGCGGATTTGCCCCTAATACTAGAGATATCTTATGACAACTTCGATGCCAATGATGGGATGGACGATTCATCGTACTTGGGCGGGGCCGGAGGCAACGCCCAATCAGCTTGAATCAAACGGAGTACTCCTTGACGATATTTGCCACAAGGATGGGGCAGCCCAACTTCAGTGCAGTCAACCAGTGGAAGAACGTATGGGTGGCTTGGTTTCTGGAGAAGAAGCATCGGTCCATGATCCCGGGACAGAACAGTTTGAAACAGCTGCGAGATGGGCCCCTGTACTGGGAGATTGCGGGTGCAGATTTTCTGGAGTCTTGCGGGACCTGGCTGCCCATGGAAAACTTCGATAATCCGGAATGCATTCGGCGTCAGCAGGTGGAGATATTTTTCAACAAATTTGCAAGCGTGGTTCCGGAGGCTAGAAAGAATGGAAGGCTAGGCAACAAGCAACCGGCAACAGATTTGAGAGAGTGTGGGGGCAACACAGTGAGATTTAACGTCCCTGCGGTGCCAAATACAACTTTCATGCTTGTGAATTGTCAAGTGCCCAATGGCAACAATGACCAGACATCCAGCACGCAACTTCAAGCATCGTACACAGATGTCAGGCTCTGGGAGGAGCTGAGTAATGTCATCGAAAAAAATTGCGGCCTGAAAGACATCAGCAACAAACCTAGGTTCCGTCTGAAACACCCGGGTGTCCCGGACGGCTCTGACGACTCTGACGGAGAATTACACGCTAACCGTCGCCCAGGCGACGGGTCGCATTGCATACTCACCTCCATTACTATGCGCCTGGTATACGCACCATCAGAATGACATGTGGGTTACACTCTTCGCAGGGGTTGCAGTTATGCTGTAGCCGTTCACACAATGCCTTGCGATGTTTATGCATTTCTTCGGCCGATAGCCACATTTTACCTCTCCGCCATTGCTATAATATATCGGATGCCACACTTGCCCCATATATGTTTAGCTTTGAGATTTTGTCACATATTGCAATATAGTCTTCGCTTCGGATACCTCGCTTGCCGTTGCATTTGCTTCGCCATTATCGTATTTTACAGGTCTGAAATATACAGTCCAATCTTCACACTGTCTAGTACTATGCCCTCAGTCCTCCACATTCTGCGTTGATCCATCATCGACTTGCGATGCTTCTTCCTCCTAATCCGCATCCGCATCCGCATCGTCGCCATCCTCGCCCTCAAACCCGTCGACATCACTGAGCCCCAGGTCAATCCTCCACATTCTGCGTTGATCCATCATCGACTTGTGATGCTTCTTCCTCCTCATCCGCATCCGCATCCGCATCCGCATCCGCATCCGCATCCGCAATGTCGCCATCCTGGCCCTCATACCCATCGACATCACTGGTTCCCAGGTCAAACCTCTCGAGTTCCATCGCGGGCCGTCGTCGCTGGCTGGCGGTGGGGATGGCATCGCGATCGTCGCTTTCATCACCTTCATCTTGGTAATCCCCGCTGCCCCCTGGCATCCCGAAATGAAGTTCGTCATCCGTGCAATTGTTGTTTATCGGGATGTTTGGGTCAGTGCTTCCGATCTCAGGCTCCTCAAGCGCCACTTCAGAGGGCACATAATCAAGAAGAATCGCATTGTCAACACGCGCTGCTTCCACGCTGATCACGACGGCAGGCGTTGGGTTCTCCGCCTGTTGGATCTGACGCGTGACTGTAGCAAGAGTGTTGTTATACACCCTCTGTTGATAGCTCTCCGGTAGTGTGTTCCAGGTATTCATCAAGAACCTATACGTGTCTGCAACGCCAGGCGAGGTTAACAACTTGCGACCCGTTACAGCGCAGCAGGATGCGATGTTACCACCATCATTCTTGTGGTTGAAGTAGTTCGAGCGATCAGGTCTGTTCGCTTTCAGCTTTGACTTGGAAGCTATCGGATGAACACCTTTGTTCTTTTGCCACTCCAAGAGAGCATGGTGCAACGCGGTGCATGTAAACATGATCAGTGGCGAGGGTATATGACCGTCCTTGTCGTTAATCATGGAATTATAAAATCCATCAGCATACTTACCGCGGTTATTTGCCCGATGATGAAATTTGATGTAGATTAACCGCGGGATTGCCTCCGCCAGGAAGTAAAGTGGACGCTAGCCATTCGTTATCAGCTGTCGACTCGCTATGCGTTGGATATGGACCGCGTACACCACCTTCCTCACGCTCTGCTACAGGAAAACGATGCTTATCGTCTGCCAGAAGGGAATCAATGAATTCCAAACGCTCTGCGGCGGATTCAAAGCGGTGGAGATCATAACGCTCTGCAATGTTGTCCCTTACTGATTGAATAGAATGGGATTTAACCTTATCGACTTGTGTGCGAACCTGGTACCTGTTTGAGCATGTAATATCCACCGTGGGCCATTGATTCAGCATACCTCTTTCAAGATCTCCTTTGTGCGTGCCTCGAATACTACGGACCAAATGTCGTTTTGCTGCATAGCGGTGTTCCAGTACGTCTCTATTATCTGCCAGTGTGGGGCTTAAGCTAATGCTTTTGCAATGCGTCGCGTTGCATAACTTACAGTCTCCAAGTCGCTTGCACTCATCAACGGCCGTCTGTTCCACATGTAGAGCTCCAGGAGTCTGCCCGTTGCAAATACAAGACGCGTCATGTCTGAGTGACCAAATCGATGGATACTGCGACTGCCGGAGACCATTGATCAAGGTGTAGACACCGCCTGCGGTTGCAATTGCCACTGCATCTGTCTGTGATTCTTTTCAGTAGCTCGCGTTCACAGTGGATTTGTAATGATCGCGCAGGCTTCTGGAGTCGGGATGGGGGTAGGCAGGTTTTCAAGATCGCTGAGAGGAGTGGGAGTGCTAGCAATGCCGGATGCTGGGCTGGATACAACGCGACGCGTTGAGTCTGTCTGTATGGTTCCGCTGGGAGGTGGTGTGTTACAACTGCTTGTACCCGGCGTGGCGGTTTGAGTAATTATTGACCGTTGCTGTGTAGTTGGTGGGGTGGAAGCCACGCGGTGAGTGATATCTGCATCGCGAGAATTGTTCAGCGAGGATGAGGGGGTGGAGTTCTGACCTTGGATTGTAGAGGGTACAAAACTCCCTCCGTGAGAGGTATCCCTCTCGCCAGCCGGTACGGAAACGCGTCTCTCAGCAGGCGGAAGTTCAGCATTCCCCGAAGGCTCACACTGTTGTTGATTCTGACGATTAGCAAGACTTCGAACATTTTGTACGACCAGAGACGTGTCAGGGTGAGAGCCTTGGGAAGGCATATTCCGATATAGATGTTCGACCTTAAGAAGGTAGGAATAATTCCCTCTGCATGCATATGTAATGGCAGGCGAGGTAGACTCCTATTTGAGCGACCACGGACGGATTCGACAAAATAGGGAGGCGCAGTGTAGACCGTGCTAGACTCTAAACCCTGACAATACTCGGGGACGAGATCCCTTCAAAAGCATTCAATTATGGGGTTACCTGCCATCAGATTAAACTCAGATTAAACTGAGCATTGATATTCACTGTTACAGTAACGTCTGAAGGTCTATTTGCATCGCTTGAAGGGTGTTTGTGCCATCTTGGCGCAATTATCATCGTATTGCACTCGTTCTTGGCACAATACTTCGAACCATCGATTCTGTATATCTTCTGCTTCCCGATGGAAATCCCCCTTTGGCAGAGCTAAAAGCATCGCAAAGAGAACAATGACGTATTCTCTATCCTATGACATCAGTTGCGTGTGCTTTTTCCAGTGCCAGGCATTGGTAGCCGTGTTGGATGGTTGCACAGTTGGGACAAACTGAGAACTACTCAGTTTCCTCCGAGATGCACGAGGTCTGAGCGGTACAAATGATGTGTGATGCAAACGCAACGCCCGGCGTTGTAAACAGTCCTCTCTGCGAGTACTAAATCTCGTCTCGAGGCTTGTCGTTCATTAGGTGCCTGGTGGTTCTGCAAGATGAATGCTGCGCCGTTTTTTGTTCGTTAACCAACAAAACTCACAAGTTGAACTAAGAAATCGCCGGAACTCGAGTATATATACCTCTTCTTCCCGCCTACTCCTCCATTCTCTTGTCCTCTGGTATTATAAACACCGACAGCATCCTGATCTCGACCTCACGTGACTTGCACAAAACAACACCTCCCGTTCCAAAACACACCCAATAACCTACACAACTTTGTACCTTCCTTCTGGGCTTCCTTCCGCTACATGCAACAGTATCATAATGCTAACGTATCGGATGTAGATTCATTGTCAACTCACAGCGATGGCACCAAAGGGCAGCAGCAAAGGAAAGGGGAAGGCTAGGGCAAAGATGCCGACATCGGTTATAAATCGACGCTTGTCGTTGGATCGGGACCG
>Ga0307515_10006224_pt1 | contig 23969 bp, 24 predicted proteins | sample 17_EM_MG_FD_194513 | JGI IMG/M metagenome (GOLD analysis project Ga0307515, IMG submission 194513) | Populus trichocarpa ectomycorrhiza microbial communities from riparian zone in the Pacific Northwest, United States - 17_EM | ecosystem: Host-associated > Plants > Roots > Unclassified | place... | reverse complement strand
GGCGGATAACCATCCGGAGTTGCGCAATCCAGCCTCTCAACTGAGTTCGATCCGACCCTGAAAAGTCCGGGGAGTCGGGAAATTTCTGTCCTCTGTCTTCGGGTTGGGGGGGGGCTGGTGGCGCTACCCGTGCGGCTAAGGATAGCGCATTCGCTAACTGCGTCCTCAAATTCCGGCCCTCCTCACTGGCTTCGCAGGCGTCCCTGGTCATGTCGTCCAACACCCTCCTCAGATCTTCGTCTGTTCCCGCTGTCCGGGGGGTTCGTCGGGCTACCTCCAGTTCGTTCTGGAGGGTCGTCAATCGTCTCTCGTAATCGGTATGATCGCATACGAGCGGGGGGGGTTGGGCCTGTGCCTGGAGGATCGTTATCTGATTCCGCAGGTCTGCGATCTCCGCGGGGTGACTGCACACTTGTTGTATTTCCCTTACCGGTTGCGAATACTGTGCCACCCTGCTCAGGACCTGTTGTGTTACCATCAATAGCTCGATGCTCACTGTTTCTGCGGTTTCTCCGAGGTTTGTGTCGAGAATCCGATTGATAGTTACCTGGTCTTGTACTGACACCAGGGCCGCTCGGGGTTCCTGTGATGTGGACATTACAGCGGATCAAGCACATCTACCAGTGCCAATTGAACCGGTCGATTTCAGAAGGAGTAGGTGTCGGTGGTTCAACAACAATCAGAGGAATCTCAAGGGGCATTGCTGTTTCTGCTGCTGCTGGTGCGTGTCCCTCAGTCTCGTGGGTTCCGCAACAATCGTGTCCTTCGCACCAACAAGGCATATCTGCTTCGCAATTAAACCAGGAATGGGCTCCCCAATACCTGGTCCAGCTATTTCCAAATACTGGATCGTCAAGTTCTAAGCCTCCTCCGTATGCGGCAGCCTCTGTCCAATAGAGGTTCCAAGGGGATATAGTATCTGATTGTTCCCAAAAATAAGCGGGAAGGCAGAGATCGTCTACCTCAGTATTCAACAATCCTTCGATGCTTTCGAAGGCGTTCAAGGGTTCAGGTTCGGACAGTGTACAATGTGTGCCGGCAAGGTCAAACCAATTCGTTCAGGAGGTACAGTCACTGTCGTATTTTTGCATTCGAGTATGGGGATCGGTGAGGGTAAGCTTGGATATTAAATCCGGTAAGCTGTCTGCGAATATCAACGCAATCGTCGCAAATATGGATCCAACGACGTTCGGTTCCTAAATATACCCAACAGGAGGGGGAACAAGGTTCGTGACAATACCTTCAACCGTTCGAGGGATGTAGGCACATTCAAATGTCTCAATTCGTAACTGCAACAACCGCAGATCGAAATATAACTATCAGTTTCTTCGAAAAGATACCAACACAAATCAAAGCAAGGAGTCAGGCAATGTTGACAGAACATCCGCTATCAGGTGCGTATATGGAAGACTCGTTCTAGTGTAACGGGCGGGGTCGGGCGCAGGTGATATAAATGTTTGCAGGACTGAACTCGAAGTGCGTATCGAGGAACAAGAATCAGAATATCTTTCCAAAGTCGTACTATTGCTTGTTATACAAGAGAACGAGTAAAGAGAGAAGAAAAGGAAATCCTCCAACACCATCGACACTCTCTTATATACAATTCGTCTGCCACCTCTCGAACCATTCTCCATGCTCCGATGTACCATCCGAATCTTATCCCATGATCTTACACACCACTCTGTTATTCCTTATCGTAACAACCACACTATATCATCCGACGTCGCAACACTTCTCACCACTTCTTTTATCTTACTAAATTATACCGCCACCATCTCACCGCTTCGTCCGCCTCTTCCAACGTCTCCGCCTTTCCGTAACACAATTCCTTCCGCACCACCCGTATCTTTCTTCTATTATTCCCAGGTGTCACCGTACCTGCCTGCGCCGTGACAATTACGACACGTCAGCTCGTATAAAATATGAGTCTGACGTTGCAATGCATACTAACTGAAACCAATGAGCAGGTGTTACGGGGGTACCAAACCAAAAGTAACTATACTTATTCCGTTTAAGTACGTACAGGGGTACGGCCGTAGATACTGTTCCTCTATAATTCGTCACTGGAGGAGCTTGCCCGACTAATCTCTACAGAACTAGCTTTCACTGATTCGTGCTGATTCCTCTGATTCTGGAATTTTCCCTTCTTGGAAAAATATGCTGTTCCCTTATCTAGCTTAACAGGGCGATAGCAATCCTGGACTTTATGGTTCCCTTTCCTATCTGCTGGCCAAGCACAATTGAGGCACTCGCCTGCTTTCCTTCGTCTTGAAATCTCGTCTTCGTCAATGCCTGTTTCTTTGCTAATGTTGCTTATTTCCCGACAGGATTTATCCTTCTTCTTCAAGGTCTTTTTAGATATCCGTGTGGGATTAACTCGTCCGGTCTGAGTTGTTCCTTTCGATTTCAAAGCAACAATATCTCTTAGTCTCCGGGATTCCGTAAAATATTCTTCGCACTCTTCCAGTACTTGATCCTGTCTGGATTCTTCCTGAATGTCCCTAGGTACTGGCGATATAGATTTCCGTTTATCCGGTTGCTCCTTATTAAACGGCTCCGAAGTTGTAACCAGAATGTGAGGCGCCTTGTCAGACGTAACCGTCACTTCAATACGAGATTGAATATTATCGATGTAATTAATTAATCCTTGTTCGAGACCAATAATCGAAGCTAGCCACCAAATGCACTGGGCCACGAAAATCTGTTGATTCCTTTTGGCGTAAGACAGAATCATTTCGGAGGCGTAGGTAATAACGTCTGATACGTTTTCGAAGGTTATAGTCATTTGTATGCGTAGGGATACTTAAAGGTACGGTGCTTCCGTACTTATGGTAGTAGATTCTTATGTATATAATAATAGGTATAGGTATCATAAAAACTCAATAATAGATAAAGATCTTCTTCCGCTGGTAGGTTTCTGACTGTTCGCTGCTAGAGCTTGTTCTTCCATTGCCTGGACAATGTGAGCTTTTTATAGTCCTTAGCTGGCTCAAGTTTGGCCGCCGTTCCACTGACTATGACAACAGTATTGCTTGATAGCGTCCTCGGGATTCTGTCCCGGTCTCCGCCACGAGTTCCCTTTAGGTTATCGTGTTCATGAGCGACTTTCCGTCATCACTGCATGATATCAAACAAAACTTATGCCAACTCATAACTTCAACTTAGACATCTTGCTTATCGTTCGTTCAGTAGTTGGAACACTGACGCCATATAGACTGCGCAGTGCTTTAGCGCAATATAATAATATCGTGTAGATATTAATACCTCACCATTCCAATTTGGCTATTCGGCATTGCGTCAGAGGTTTATTCGGCGACCAACCGATACTCTGCCAACGTAGATTATGACACCCTGTTTCTTTCGGGTTGCGATGCATACTAACTCAAAAGTTATGAGCAGGGTCGCTTCAGGCCTCTTATCATCAGCCAATGCCATTAATCCCTCACGCACTGCATGCTTAGGATCCAGATTACTGTGACCCGGGGAGTGCGCGCATTATTCCCTATCTCTGAGAGATAAGGTGCGACAATCCCTCGTACTCGCATATTGCATAACACGTGCTGCACACCCGACTTTCCGTCATCGTGATGTGTTGTCCCGCTATCAAAGGTTCAGTAGGTGTAATGTATAATCATGCGCACCGCTGATGGTTTTACTCATCCCGGCTATGGCAACATAATTGCGGACTTCCCAATCCGCTTGATAAGTTTGTTCTTATCAAATCATTACATACGGCTCAGATGTAACCCCGCTAAAGGCCGTCTGACTGATGACATGAGCTGATGCGCAAGCAGGTGTTTTTCTGCGTGACTAATGGTATCCACTTCCAAATGGTAGCCACGAGTACTTGCTTCAGTCACATGTATCATTACCGCTGTTAAGGGAGAACCCCTAACAGCAGGGTTGCTTCCGGCCTCATATCATCAGCCGATGTCATACATCCCTCAGTCACGCCATGCTTAGACCGAGACTATTCTCTTTGGTCGGGGAGTGCCCCGATCACTCTTATCGCCTCAGGCAATAAGTCAGAGATCCCTCCTAATCGCATATTGGCTATCGACTGTTGTGTCATTAAGAGAAGTCCTGCTAGTATCAGAAAGATGAATGTGATTGAAAACCATGCGCACGGCTCAAACAAGTTTCCCTGCTATGGCGACATAGTTGCCTCATCTTAAGTGAATCCGCTAAGTGAACTTGGTCACTTATTCAATCGACGCGCGATTCTTGAGTATATCCGCTATGATATCATAAGATTGGTCTTTCATGCATGTCTTGAATAGGTGTTGTGCATATCACATGTCTAGACCGAGAGTTACTCCGTGACATGTATTCCATTGACTAATGCAAGTACCATTATCGCTGCATGGGGAGAACCCGTAACACCCTCATGGCTGATTGGATGAATATCATGTCGTCTTTCCATTCGTCGTAGTTTGCGTGGGTGAGCTTAGGAATCTCGCCCCACATGGTTTTGTTGAAGGCGGGTTCGGAGGAAGTTCTCGAGGAAGACATCGTGCGATCATGGAGATGGTGTTGAGGTTTAGGGTTCTGTTGACAGATCGTCAGAATCAGATTTTGTATGGTAGCGATCGCCGGGCTCATAACCTGTTGAATTACTGACTACTCAAGAAGCCTAATTCTATCTAAGAGGGCCACAATGCCATATACATATATGGTACGAGCACGTTCGTACTCATCTGAATGCAGAGACGGCTGAGCTCCGTCAGCCTGTATCAGATCCATCCCCGTCAGCCCGTATCCGAGCCAGCCCCGTCAGCCAGTATGAGAGCCAGCCCCGGCAGCCTGCATTGGAGCCAGCCCCGTCAGCTCGTATGAGAGCCAGCCCCGTCAGCCCATATGTGGGCCAGCCCTGTCAGCACGTATGAAATCTATTTATGCAACACCAGCAACTCCCACTCCTCTTCTCAGTGCAACCCCCAGAAAGCCCAGTGCTGTAAGCCGATTAGCTTGTAGTGCTCTTCACCTTGCCAGATGCCAATCACCTTGCTCTCTTATGATGAAGACATTCATAGCACAGCTGGAAAGGTCAGCTCAGGATGCACTTGCAGATAAGGACTTAGGAGATGAAATGCTGAGAACACTTTGCTCAGGGGCCAAGGATGCCACTTTGGTAGCACCCAAAGAACAACGCCACCAAGGTACAGCTGGTGTGTATACAGCGGAGGATGTGTTTCATCTCCGAGAAGAAAGAGAGAGCCTCGACAGACAAAATGTGTTCAATCCTAGTAGTATTGCGTGGACAGGGGTCAAAGAGTTCTCAATAGGCGGAAAAGATGATCATTGGTGCTAAGAAGTAACCTGTAATTGGGCTTAGTCATTGGGAGGATGAGGAACAAGATATAGGGTGTGGAGAGGTGTGGGATGAGGAGGATAATGCGGGGGAGGAGCACTCTGTTGTATATATTGGTGATATGCTGGACCTAGAGAATGCAGTGTTCCTAAGCGGCCCGGCTGGCCACCTGGCACCCAAGAAAAAGCCTGCAGGCCGGCCGCCAAGAAAAATGTCCCACGCAATATTGCATATATCCATGCAATTTGTGTGGATCCTCACGGCCGGGTAACATCATATCCTCTCTCCTTCTTCCGACACTCCTCGAGCCAGAACCGCTCTTTCTCACGAATTCTCTTTGGATGCCGGGAGAGGAGCGGCGGAGTGTTGATGATGGGCTCTCTGCCTTCTAGCTCCCGCCATTTCACCACAACGGATAGCAAGGTTATGAACTTATGATGCACGATGGCTGAGTTTACTTTGGTGGCTTTCTGAGTTTAAGACTTTAGTCAGCAGCAATGGGTGTCATTTGAACAAAAGATGTTTATGCTTGTTCGATTGAACTTATACGTTGGCAAATAAAGCCTGCAGATCGGCCGCCCAGCCGCCCAGAGAAAGCCTGCACATCGGCCGCCCAGCCGCCGAGAAAAAGCCTGCAGATCGGCCGCCCGGCCGCCAAGGACGTCAGGAAAAACATATTCTGTTACGTGTAATCTACCATAGGCTATATGGCCTACCGTAACCTCCCGTAACACCGATAACACCAAATAACGCAAAACACCCCAGAGCTGTTTTCGGTAACCAACGATACTACACCTGTAATTTACCGATAGCATAACTGAATTATTACTTTAATGCGACTGTAGCGCATGTATTATATACTGCAATGTATGGATTATATACTGCAATTTATGGATTATACTATATATTCAAGAGTTACTCATTTATTTACTACTCTGACAAGCATACACTCTGACTCTCATGACTCCAACAAGCTCACTCTCACAACTCTGACATACTCGCTTCCACTTCAACTCTGACATATTCACTTCCACTTCCACTCTGACATACTCGCTTCCACTCCAACTCTGACATACTCGCTTCCACTCCAACTCTGACATACTCGCTTCCACTCCAACTCTGACATGCTCACTTTCACCACTGATCTGCTCGCTCACACAACTCTGACATATTCACTTTCCCACCTCTGATATGCTTTGTCTCACTGCTCTGACATGGTCACTCACACCTCTCTGACAATCTGGCTTCGCTGGGGGCAAGCTGATAGCGGTGGATCGGGCTTTGCTGGTAGGAGTGAAAGTGTCTTCGCTGGGAGCAAGCTGGTAGCGGTAGATCGGGCTTTGCTGGTCGGGGTGAAAGTGGCTTCGTTGAGAGCATGCTGGTTGCAGTGGATCTGGCTTCGCTGGTAGCAGTAGATCTGACTTCGCTGGGAGCAGTGGATCTGGCTTCGCTGGAAGCAAGCTGGTAGCGGTGGAATGCTCACTCTCACCTCTGTGACAATCTGGCTTCGCTGGGAGCAAGCTGGTAGTGGTGGATCCAGTGTTCTAAACGGGCCGTATGGGCTTTCTCATCGCTTGAGAAATGACATAATTTGTGCGGTTGAATGTATGAAGTCTTGGGAGAAAGCGGGCATTATGGAGTTAAGTGAGGTCAGGAAGTTGGAGGAGATGCTTCGGGCATTGGAACGACAGCCTGATGTGGTTTGACATAAGGCTAGGAGGTCAGGATCAATAGGTGTACTTGCTTTGTTTTCTTCTGGGCATTTTATGGTCCCCACTACCCCACAGCTTATTTCTTAAGAACCAGGGTTTTACCGGACAATCCATCTGGTCAAAGTATTCTTCTTTAGTGTGTATTTAGTCCCTCCAATTTATAGCATAGCCAGTAATGATATCATGGCTCTATGACTTTTTCAATCTGTAGATGTCACCCGTGGACGTGAATCACAAATGAGTACTCGGCCCGCTGGGCTTACAGGCCGGCCAGGCTTAAGCCCGAACAGCCCGCGCTAAGGGCGGCCGGCCGGGCTTGATATAAAGCCCTCGGGCCGGGCCTCAAGATGTCAGGCCCGGCCCGGCCCGGCCCGTTTTGAACACTGGTGCCATAGATGATCAGCCGTGAAAGCGGAACCTTGGATATTGCGTACAGTATGGCAGACTATGACCCTCGATAATGTTAACGCGTTGGTCCCCAGTTAATGACTTGATGAATTTTGTTTTCCTGGCACTGGTCGTCCCTATAACAGCAATTACGATTTTTTCATGCTGTCCTTGTGGACAATGGGCTCGAGATGGAGGTGCGCTGCCTGTGCTGTTATGGTAATTATCTTCCGGCTCGTCTAGCACATATGATCCGAAGGAATTACTCGTTTCGGTGCTCGATGAGGTAGAAATTGTATTCGCAATGCTTGGTGCTCGATATGTGTAAGTAGAAGGCGGGCGCCAGAACAGGAGGTTTTAATAGTTTTGGAAATCGACCGAACGCTGAGTTTCTACCCCTCTTCATAATTAGTATACTGAGAGCTTAATAATAACTTGAATATCGTGGCGGCTCAAGTGCGCACTTTTTATGATATATCGTACACTTTAGATCCTTGCTTCCACTACGGAATGTGACAATGTAGGCCTAAAAATTGGAATACACCAGCAAGGAAGACACAGCTGCATGCTGTGGAGGGTGTTGCATAAAGAGATCGTCAGCTATTGTAAGATTTACGGGCTGAGGGGCTGATGGGCTAATTATTCTCAGCTGTGGTATAGCTGGCTATTGATGGATAAATGCATACGCATGCATACAGAGGCTACTGTAAATATACAGTATCTTCGCCACGATAGACATAAATGTTAACTTTCAACAGCAGGGCATGCGACTGGCAGATTTCCCACCCGGTACCCCAACACGTTCGTCCAGTAGACCACACCCCACCATTATGGGACACATGGTTTTCCGCTGTCAACACTTCCGAGTGCGCTTTAGGAATTGTGCTTGCGCTTATATTTGCAATGTCCATTAATTTCTTTTTCGCCCACACAACCCCTCGCACATGTGCTTCCATCGTCGCTGTCTTATCCATTCGCTGAGAATCAAATCAGCTTTTCGGTATGCCGATTGGGTATTCAATTTAGGGCCGTTTTACAAGCAATAACAGATGTGTGATATTAGCTGAGAATATCGCGTATGGTGGTGATTAAAGACACTAACTGCTTGTGGGAGTACCGATTCCTCCGTCCCCGTCAACGCACCCACCATCTTAACTCACTCACCATTGCTAGTTCCCGCCTTGTAGATATTGCCCGCTGCGCCCGACTCTGTCCTTGATGTCTCCAGAGCTAGTGCAGTCTAGGGTGGCGTGGGAACGGTAGCGGTAGCGGCACGGTGGTGGTCGAGATTTGGTATACAGATAGTGTAGAGGAGGTGGCAATGGGTGTTGTAAAGGAAGGAAGGTGAGCAACCGATTGAGAGCAACCAATACCTATCATTTGTAGCTACCCCTTAGAGGAAGAAAGGTACACACACAAAGAGGCACAAAAAAAGGTACTGCTGGTGGGGTTCTGGGTCTAGAAAATGCACCATTTCAATAGCACAGCAGTAGAAAGTCATGGATTTAAGGTGCCTTTGGTGGGAGTCCAGCATTTTCAAAGTCACAAACTGAAAGGACATGCAATAAAAGGCTGTAGGACTTTCGAAAAGGCATGAAAACAAGTTCCAGCATCTCTTGGTGCCTTTTTTACCATACAACTAGTGCCTTTTCGTTTTCATTTGTATGGAGAAAAGGCACGAAAAGCACATTTCCGACTCCCTTAGTGATTACTCCGATCAGGGCGATTATTAGATGTCAAATGATCTACTCAACGAGCTCTACCAAGTCCTGATCTCCGGTCGTAAAGCGACATGGAGTGGTGGCTGCTTTGTAGTTCAGACTAGTCCCGCTGTATTTCTGGCAGTTAAACCTTGCAGACACCGGATTTGTGTGGAATATATACAGTGACTCCCCACAACGAACGGAGACTCACTGCGGCTACTGGAACGATCAGCGGCTGGGATAAACCAACTTCGATTGTATTCGTCGATCACAGGATATTCACTCGGTTCTTTTATTGATCTCTCTATTGGTGGTAAAGGGTTTCCAAAGGCTGCGTAACTGTCGTCAATCCATTGTATATATCTTGGGACATCTCTCTCAAAATATATATATTCTATACCATAATGCTATACGCACAAGGTTATCTCGTCCATACTATGCAGTAACCGTCTCATGCCTCGCCCCTTGTGATTATAAATAAGGTATATTGCACTTATTTGAGAACCTTTGCCTTCTTGTGCTACCATTTTATGCACTATGATCAGAGCTGTAGTGATAATTGAGGACTTGCATCATCCTATTCTAGTTTTTGGGGATCCACCGAAACGAATTGGCGAAAGTTTATAGAGTTATCGTTTGAACTCATTAAGTTTCTCAACCTCAAATTGTTTCTCAATCTCAATTGTGTACTGTGCAAGAGATGAAGTTACGCCTGACCTGTCAGTTCATGCAATTGCAAACTCAATGAGAATTAGAACCCGCAAAGCCTATCCCCGTTGGAGGCATAAGGATATCATAGTTTAAACGGTTGGAAGAGTTAAATTCTTCCTCCAATGGTAGATGAATCTAACAAACGGAGACGCCAAAAACAATATCATTAGGAAGAAAAAAATACCTCTGCCGCACTGGAGTATTGATAATAGCTGTCGTATCCAATGAGATCTAACAACAAAGTAATCTTACCAAAACATCTCTCTTAATGTAGCAAATTTCGGCAGGTTTAATTTGAACTCAGGTTGAGTTAGGAAATGGTTGCGCAATGTACCTATTGTTGAGACTTATGGATACAGGCTTACGGAGCTCGGTTGGATAATGATAGACGAATTGCGTACTTCTGCGTATATAGATAATAATATGTATGTATGGACTTACCGGCCTCAATAGATAGATATACAAGCAACATCTTGATCTAAATGTAACAGTCCTAGTTGAAAGATGTGATACTGAAGAAGTCTTCTATTATATCAAAAGTAAGATCAAAGTTTTATGTACACAGAAAATCGGAGAGATCAACGGAGTCGGTAGAGGCCCGTCGAAGTGGTGCATCCATCAGAGTAATATATCTGTCAGAGTGGCACGTCCGTCGGAGTGGCTCGAGCAATATGTATCGCAGGGCTCCAAGAAACCTCTATACCTCGGTTTGGACCGTTGTTCAAATACAGTATCGTTCATCAACAAACTCTACGGGCAATAAGCAACACTTGAAATTAGCCACAACTAGAACAAATTCATCTTCCGGCATGTGCGCGGGATCCTGATATTCTCAATAAATGTTCACGTTTGTCTGTTGCGCTAACTGAATATGAGACTTCAATAGTCCCCTTGGGTTTGTCCGCATGTCAAATGTATACGTCGCAATCCTTATCGGCTGGGTTGAGGTGCCAAACGAAGGCACAAATGTGAGGGTTAGGGTAATCGTATCAGCATTAGTAAACATCACATTTCTTTACCTGTCTATCCACAGCGCAAGGGAGTACAGCGTCTCGGTGAGATTTAGAACACAACCGCTCAAGAAGGATGGACCAAATTTGTGCCGTCGGTGTAATTGAAATATGCCAGTCGATTGCAAGGCAGCATGTCTAGGCGACTACAAAATTCAAGATTAGCAAATCAATGAATTCAAATGCACGAACCGAGACACTGTATATTCCGTTAAAGCTGTGTCACGTCGTCGTTGGTTGTCGATAGTGATGCTTAGAGCTATCGGTGTTGGTGATTTATGTGCGGATAGGAGAACGAATAGATAGCGCTTGGCGTGGATGCAAGCTGCCGCAGTGGAAAGAGACGAGGCTTCCCGAGCCAATCATTCGATGCCATCTCTGTTTGCAAACAAGACACCGCCTCATTCTTCGGCCTAGACTTCCGAATTAAAAGTACTGCTTCATAATCCACTGGTACGGGGAGTCGCTAGGCAGACAACAAAGAAGGTTTGCGTTTCGAGTCAAACTATACGCGAAGACCTATCACATTGACGCAATGCTTCAGCTACACCTATTGGTCAAATACGGACATCAATATGGAGGAATCATACACCGTCAAATCTAAACTAGTCACCTAGAACAAATAGAGCAGCAAATAATACATCCACCTCCGCCTTACCAACCAATTTATCTTCAGCCAGCCTCCAATAGCCCACCATATACGAACTTAGCCACCCGGAACCTACCGACGAGGCATGATGCCAGTAAAACATCTAAGGATAACGGGCTCACAAGGACACCATTGCAACTCTCAGAACCCTCAAGCCATAGTCCAGTATGTCTATCAAATGATGTATTACTGTCTTCACTCTTATTGCGTGGAGGATGATATTTTACGGTTGCATTTCTTAGACAATAAAACGAATCTCCTGACCTCATCGCTCCTAACAAAGAACCTGGTTCCAAGCAACTGCTTCTGTACAAACCCAAACTCAAATTGCGCTCGCGAGAGCAACCGCCAAAGGAGCTGGAACTCCAGCAAATGTGGCTACTCCCCCGACTAGAGCCTTCGTAAGTAGTGTGAACCATCTGCCACTACGGTGTGCCTTATCAATCTTGTTCTGTAATTCTTCATTCTTCTGTCTCATTTCTTCAATTTGCACTCTCATAAACTCTTCTTGCTCAGCTTTAACCTGCTGAAGTTTTTCCTCTGCATGCTTCCTCTCTTCTTCCAGAATACGCACCATCTCAACGTCCTTTTCATCTGATGCTGCTTTCCATTCTGTCTTCAATGCATCAAGCTCTTCCTCGAACTTCTTCCGAGCGTTCAATAGTTCTTCGTTGACAACTTGCCCTGCATCGGTATCCGACACCGTCATCCCCTGTTCAATCTGCTTCTGAATATTGAGAACAATCCGATCCAAAGATAGCAACGGCTCAACGACCTTCCACGCCGAGTCCCTACTCCCATCGCATCGCTTAACCTTCGCCCCTCGCTCCATCATGCCCTTCCAGAATGTGCTCCGAAGCTCAGTCTCTCTTTCCACAGCCCGCGTCTGATCAACAACGTCCCAGTGGGTTGTTGTCAACATGACATTCGACAACACCTTGTCACCGCAGAGACTCTGGAACATCCGTAGATTCCGAAGTGCGGTGCCTTCCATGCGGTTATCGGTGATGCGATGGAGGTAGATGATCCCCGAGAGGAGCTTGTTATTGGAATATGTGATACTGAGCCATTGTGCTACTTCCTGCAGGATCACCGTGTCTTTGCGGTTGGTGTCGTTGAACCCGGGAGTATCGACGAATACGATGTGTTGGCGGTTGTAGATGGTCTCGTAAGTTGCGATCTGCTGCGTGCCTACTGATTATTAGCCGAGGAACCAGAACCGTGGGATATCGCGTACAGGATTGCAGGCTATGACCCTCGATAATGCTTTGATCCCCAGTTAATGCTCGGATGAATTTGCTTTTTCCAGCCCCTGTTGTCCCCATAATAGCAATCACGATCTCTGCTTGCTCTCCTCGTTGACCTTTGGCTTGAGATAGAGGTGCATTTGCAGCCCTGTTGTGATTATCTTTCGGTCCGTTTTGCGCTGTTGGTCTGGAGGAATAACTCATTTCGGTGGTTGAAGAAGGTCAATATTGAATGAAATTTCGTTGTGCTTGGTGTTCGACGCGTGCCGGTAGAAGGCGGGCGGTAAAATGGGCGGTTTTGATAGTTTTTGGATATTGGCCGAACGCTGAATTTCTACCCCTCTTCACAGGTTCGGAAGGTCATGGTGAGCTCAATATCCACGTATACGTGTACATGTGATTGCTCTACTGTACACTTTCTATGATATGTCGATCCATGTTACTACTACGGAATGTGAGAGTGTGGGCCTAAAAATTGGAAAAACATCTGGAACGAAGACAGCTTGCGGCAGGGAGTGTAATTGGCAGAGATAGTGTAGGGGATTGGCCAGCAAACACCACACTACGCCCACATATAAGTTGTTTCCGCCATCGCTGTCTTATCTATTCACTGAGAATCGAACTCAATTTTCGGTGTGTTTGCGTGTTCAATTTCGGTTGTTTCAAAAGCGATAATAGACGTGGCATGCGATATCGACTAGTAATATGATATCACGCTAAGTCGCTCGCTATTGGGCAGTAGTGTCGTCATGGCCAGTGACAGAACGCGATATATTGGCAATTGTTACACTTGGTCACATGTGTCTAGCATCCTAACTTTACACAAGAATAAGTAGGGTTGTTAATTTGTCACTTCGTACAATGTCTAGCGAATACTGCGGACCCCAGCATTCCCGACCGAGAATCATATATAGTCACATATCTCATTCAAGCGCTCTGGCCACTACACAGCCATTGATATACACCACCTTCAACATTCTGAGTTTTCTATCACCATCTTCACTTTTGATTCCGTTTACACATGAGATATGGCGAATACGAAGGACATACTGATTGCCGTCATGGGCATGACTGGTGCGGGAAAGAGCACTTTCATCGGTACAGCAACAGGTTCCGACACAAAAGTAGGCCACGGTTTACACGCCTGTTCGTACTTCGCTGCTCTTCATCGGCACAACCAAAACTTACTCAATACTTTCAGGTACCCAAACAATCGAGGTCGTCCAATTCCAGCTACGCGGATACACGATCCACCTCATTGACACCCCCGGCTTCGACGACACGGAACGCTCCGACACCGAAATCCTAGAGCACATCACTGCCTGGCTGCAAGTGTCTTACGACACCTCTGCGCTGCTTTCGGGGATAATTTACCTTCACCGACTCACTGATAACCGTATCACCGGCAGTGCTATGAAAAACCTCCGCATGTTCCGGAAACTGTGCGGGTCCAAGTGTCTTGCGAACGTACTGCTCGTCACTACGATGTGGGAGAACATGAAATACCCTGGCGATGGCGAAAGACGAGAAAAGGAACTTGTCGGAGTCGGGAAGTTTTGGGGAAGACTGATAGCGATGGGTTCGAAGGCGTGTAGGCATGACGGAACGAAAGAGTCTGCTTTGACTATAATAGAAGGGCTGCTGGATAAGGAGCCGGTAACATTGCACATACAGGAAGAGCTTAGCCGGGGGGTAGCTCTGGGGGACACCGAGGCTGGAAGGGCTGTATTGGATGAGTTGGCGTTGAAGGCGAGAGAGAGGGAGGCGGAGCTGAGGGAGTTGAAACAACAAATGCAGGAAAGTATGGCGAATAGTACAAGGGAGTCTCAGCAAATGCTGGCACAACAACGGGCAGAATATGATGAATTATTGAGAAGGAAAGAGAACGATCTGCAAGAAAGATTGAGACTAAGCGAGGCTGATAGCGAACACTTGCGACGGAGGCTGTTGGAATCGGAGCGGAGTAGGAGTCGTAGCAGATGTGTAGTTATGTGATATTGTCTTAGCCAATGAATATATAAGTACCCGATTATTAACGAAATTTGTGCACACAATGCAGAATGCTCAAACGAATATATGTTCATTACAAGCTTTTAACTCTACGAGTAAGTCAATACCACTTGTAGGCGAATGGGAGGGTCCTCCGAATATACCAATAACCTGCAGATGACATCCTATATTCAGGAGGCATACCGGTTATTGTAATCATACTGCATTCGGCCACAAAGCAGCAATGGCATAGATACAGATTTCCTTCACTTCTCCGCAGCGGTTTCCCCACCACTCCGCAAGAAAGGAGGCGTACCGTTTATGGCATGCCTACTGGATCTTTCGGGCTCCTATTCAGGAAGGAAGGGAGTAGATACTTAAAGAAGCCCTATGTGAACTACCATTTGTGGGTCACATTTTTTAAGAATATTACTAGGTATTTGAAACTGCAGACTGAATACCTGATAGGCAGGTAGTCAAGCGATGGCATCATGATCGAGTGATGGCTGCATGATCAATCGAGCACGATAGTGATTAGAATATAACCTCACCAAAAGCGGCTACAAAAGTTCTCTAGATGCTAACACTACGTCGTAGGTATTCACATATGGCTATGTATCCCAGGGCTCGAAATGAAGCCAGATTTAATGCACTCCCATCTAAGTAATTATAGTTACCCCACTAACTACATTTCAGCCGCAACACCATCGTAATCTTCCAACATCATAATATTTCACTATTGTTATTTTCCTTGGACTCGCGCGTTGTTGCCACGTGATGTTTTGATGGCACAAGGGAGAGTGGAGAAAATAGGGCGAAGGTGCTCGAGACTGCAGAATAGCGACACCAGAAAAGAAAGGACGATGCAGCCGGAAAAAAATTATCGATACCCCAACTCGACAACGTTGTGTACTCCTCGCAACCCAGGATGCTAAGTACCGCTGTTTACCTTATACTGAAATTGCAAAACTTGCTGGTATCGAAGTTGGCAACACGGCTCTTATCAAAGCTTTTCGGAAGACGTTCAGCACGCAAAAAGCCATATCTTGATGCAACTAAAAAGATGAAACGCCTTCGCTTTGCGCAGGAACATAGACTTTGGGATGGCATGATGTGGAGACATGTTATATGGACCGATGAATGCTATATCTAGCTAGGAAGGACACTGGGAAGGGTATATGTGATACGCCGAATTGGAGAAGAGTCGATATGTGATTGTTTGGGACCAAAATTCAAGAAGGAAAATTTGATAATGGTTTGGGGAGGTATTTTGGATTCCGGAGGCAAGAAAATACTGGTAATTTGGGAGAAGGATGATTGGGTAACCATTATGGCACAAACCTATATCAACCATACCCTCGTCCCTGTATTCTACCGCATCTGGCGGATGGAAAGCTAGGCAAATGGTCTAGAACTAGACGGAATGCCACTTTGGATAATTTGGATAATGGAGGACGGTACCTCCGCCCTCAGAGCATATGCTACCCATGCATGGCAACAGCAGCACTACATGCTAAAACTTTGTTTAGCCTCCCTCTTCCCCAGATCTTAACCTTATTGAAAACATTCGGACTCTTCTTAAGCAGGGTATCAATCAGAGAAACCCCTGGCCACTAGCTAAGCTGAGGTAAAAACAGCAATTATAGAAAAGTCAATGTTCTCAACGGTCTGTGGGTGGTCCAGTCTGGACTGGAACAGTCCGGGTTTATTCCAGTTCAGTGCGGGGTCATTTTGGACTGGAATCGGATTAGTCTAACATTTCATCAAACCGGTTCAGACTCAGTCTGGACTGGTACTGGACTTCATTGTAGGGTTAGGTTTAAACTTGCTGGAATCGGGTTGATAATGGGATAAATTTGCCCATTTTGACTGGAAACTCATACTATACTGGACATAATCGTCTATTTTTGGGTGTTCGCTGCTTAAAGTGGGGAAGAATCGTGATTTTGTAGGCCGCCTGCTTGGAGTTATACCGAATCTTGATAAGTAACATTAGTAGAAAATGGACTGGTGCAGACCAGTACAGTCCAGTGTAAGACTTCTAGTCTTTTGCCCAGTTCAGTCTGTCCTCACTGCTGGACTGGACTGTACTGATATCTACCTGAGACCGGGTCCGTACGGATTGTTGAGAATATTGAGAAGAATGGAACAAAATTATGGTTGAGGAGATTCAGAAGGTGGTAGATAGCCTACCTCAGCGGATTCAAGCTGTCCTAGAAGCAAGCGGAGGCCATACAAGATGGTAGCGGGCGTGTATGTAGCTGTAGTAATGAAGTTTTGATATTCATCGCTCGATCCCCCTTGTTACCTACCCTTGTTTTCCCGATCCTTTCCGTCCATAGCTGCACCATACGAGGAACAACGAACTACAAATGGCTGGGTGTGGAAGGAGTAGTGAAATGAGGAAAGTACATACACACTGCTACTGAGCTCGTTGATGATGTTAATCGCATTCCTACACTCTTCGGATCCTTCCGACTCTATATTCCTCCGATAATAAACATCATCGTTCCCTCCCGCGGACATCCTACTCACCAGCAACAATAATCCCCTGCACGCTGGGATCTGACAGGGGGCAGTGAGAGATCGGACTCTCCTTTTTCGGCAGGTGCAAACTTAGAAGTGGTAATATTCGAGAACGCTACATGCAGTATTGAGTAAAACTCTCTGCATTTTGACAGAAAGGGGAACAACTAGAAAAGTTTGACTACATCCTCAGTTTCACTGCACCACTCAGTACCCTGCTTTCTTACTCTGCTGCCTGACTCGAGTACACATATGAGCTTAGAGGGGGCCGAGGTGGCCGGATGAACACAAATAAATCCCCGACTTTCTCGACCGTTTTGTATGCTTTCTGCGTTGCCACCTCATTCATATGTATAGCTTAAGCACCTTATTAGACCCGTCCTGCCACCCTGAAATTATAAATTTTCTACCGTCAACGTTAGATGGGTGCGTGAGCTGGGAGGCTCTGGTGGGAGCGTGGCTGCGAGGCGCATGTGTTCCCCGCCAGAGGCTACTCTACTCAAGGGCTCAAACTAACTGCTCGGTACTTCTCGTTCGTTGGTATTTTGGCCTTCTGCTACGGCACTTGGGCGTAAGCTGAAATTTCCCTGTACGAGTTAGCGCAAATGTCGGCTATCAAATAAGCAATTTACACACAAAAGTCTTAGCCAATAACAACGCCTTGCGGCGATGGAAGCTTGTTTTCTAGCGTGAGTAGGAATTAAGGCGGTACTAGTGGCATACTTAAGTTGTAACCATACTTGTACCTATGTGGACTATATTGCTGCCAAACATCGCGTATAAATGTAAACGTCCCACACGCTGGGAACTTCTGGTAACTCTGAAAGCTGAATATGTTTTTAGAAAACACTTACGAGGAACCCCCGAGACCCCGAAGCACAGAGCAAGTCGTTAGAGGGCAAATCGTCCTGTTACACTAGCGGGCGGCGCTAATCGTACAGAACAAGACAAACGGAGATCTACAGGGTTCCAATTGTCAATGGAATATCTGTCAGGCTGCCCTTCATACGACCCTCTCATGGCTCCTCCCCATGATGTGGACGACGTTCTTTCAGCACGCTTAGTATACGACGAGAGCCGCAACTCACTCCCATATTATGAATTTTTAATCGGAGATGGCCACGGCCGTATGTTTCTTCAACCAATGCTTAGCTTAATCAGCTGACCTACTGCACATAAACGATACCATATGCTAAATAATGCCTTAGATCATAAGCTTATGAGTGCAGACACACCTGTCAGTACAGAAGAGGCAGTTGTAATGTAAGAACCTACTCATTCGTGCAATACTGTCGCAGCTGATATTTGGAAATAAAATTTCGTGGACTGGCTTCCAAAATATGTCGAAAAAATATTCTTGTGTGAAACCCTTTTTCGGGGCCTCTTGAGGCACTATGAGATAAACCCACTCTTCGTCCTAAAGTTGGGTTTTCCCAACACTGGAGGTGCTAATACTTCATGCACATATGTTCAAGACAAGCCCCATTCTTTTCGTAGGCGCACCCACTAATTGCATTCAGTTCATTCTAGCTTGAATATAAGATCTCTGTCTACGCTACCCATCCCTATCATCTTCTATCCACTTTGCTCTCTACTTTCAATTTAATTTCTCGACTCGACAAGTCCGCGTCTTTGTCTTAGATGGCTATGGCCAAAGGGCGGAGCATATTGGAGGAAAGACCCTTCAGGCAGTTACAGAATACCACCAACGCCGATACCAAGTAACTCCGAAGACATTCCACCCATTTATGTATGCCATACCTTTTCTTCTATCCGTTGGCGGCGCGGTGAACGAGTTCCGGAATCATTGCAGAGATATGGTCATAAATCCCGAGAGACAAACCGGTATAAGTATATACGGCCAGGACTGCACCGCACCAATTCTTGACCGGGCATATGATATTGAACATCTAACAAGTCAGGTGCACTTATGCGGCGCGAATGTCGCTGAATCTCAGAAATATCTCAGCGTTCACATTCGCGTCGTCGAGGAATTCATTTGGGGTTTACATATGTTTCAAGTACTCTATTCGGATGGAAAGAACTCTGAGTTTAAATTGAGACCCAGCGCGTGAAGGATTCTTTGCAGCTAGAGTTGGACTATTGCACGGGAAGGCAAATGGAAGTCGATAATCTTGCCAAGCGGATTGATATTCAGATAAATGTGGTGAGAATTTCACTACCCTCTCCGGCTGGATATATTCAGACGACTGTCGTACTTTTTGTTCACTCCCAAGTTAGCTGGACTGGCAGCCCAGAGAGACAGCAGGTTGGATGCACGCATTGCCGAAGAAACAAAGAGTATTGTCTTTGAGACGAAGATAGATAGTTTCGCGATGAAAACGATCGCGACGCTCGCAATGCTCTTCCTGCCGGGCTCTTTTATTTCAGTAAGTTTAGTCTTCAGCTGCGTACTTGTAACAGAGGTCGATACAGCAATATTGTCTAACCTTTTTTTAACTCTAGGCTATCTTAGGCATAGATTTTTTTACTATTTAGGGGACGAGTTTTACCGTCAATCCAAAGTGGTGGTTCTTTATTGTTGCAACAGTACCTCTCACGCTGCTTGTTTTCGCAGTTTGGTACTGGTGGGTCAGAGTGGGCAAAAAGAAAGACAATCGTGTTGATGAGGAGACGCAATAATGAAGTGGGATGCTGTTAGTTCATTACTGAGGACGTTGGAACTGGACTTGTTTGTTGTGTAGTTAGGGCGTTTTTGAAGTGTTTGGTGTCGTCAGGTGATTCGGGTTATGTGTAGGCTGAGTTTGGTTATCTTGTGTTTGCTAGCTGCTATGCCTTCTCTGCCCGGCACTTCTTCATTCGATAAATCATTAATCCACTGTCGCTAACTGCTAATTTTGCTACATCCCATCTTCTGCCCTGCCATGGATGTGCTGTACCGTGACATCGACGGTTTCGGACCCAGCGGTGCGGCTCTGGATGCTGCAAACGTGTGTAACAGCCCCAGGTATCAAGCTAACAATGCAGACCACCCGTATACGGTTTAGAGGAAGGGGATCTCTCCCAGCTGACTAAAGATTTAGCCCGAATGCCGTCGGAACTAATGCGGGCACTAGATTAGCCCGCTGGCCGTTGGGACTAAGGTGGGCATTAAACTTAGCCTCAAGCTTGGTACCCAATTCTCCGTGTACCTCGGGCCTGAGTGGAGCTTCGCTCCAGGTATGATTGTTTTCTTATTTATGTCTATCTTATCCTCTCTTTGTACTATAGACAATCAGCATCCTTTCATTCTCTTTGTTCATTGCTGTCAACACCCCATCTACCCGGATATCCGGAGCGGGGTGAATGCAGGCTCTGCCATACTCTAGTAGAATGAATGCAGTATGATTAAAACAAAACAAAAACCACCCGCGTACGTACACGAAATGCCTGACCCTTAACAAGATGTACCCCTCGCCTGAATTTAAAAAACTTTAACACTCGTACAGCAGGAACACGTTTGTCAGTGCCGTGTGTTCTCGTCCGACAATGGTGTTGGAAATATGGAGGTATGTACATTTTCTTGATTACAGAAAGCTATCTTTGTAATTCTCCTTACGAAAGGTGTTTTTGTGTTATAAGAATAATGTGGTGTGTTAATACTTTCCTTATATTTTATTGTCTAGAAAGTTCTGGTTAAGAACTTGTCTAGAAGTTTGTATGTTCTGTGTTATCATATGGAGTTTTCTAGCACTTATCTTTGGAATACCTCTAGATGTTTCTATTATGTTCTACACAGTTCTTATTTATAATGATGTACCTTAGCAGAGTTTGTTCATACTTGTTTTAGTAATAGTTCCATTCCAACTTTGTTGCTATGTACAATGAAAGAGCTTTTCTCTACCTTGCTGGGTTATTCATAGGCTGCAACCATGTTCATGGACAATTACTCATATATATTTGTATATTATGAAACTCTTTCTCCAGCGAGAGAAGAGATCTTTAGATACCAGCTCAGACATTGATACAAATACAATCAGTATATCCTCTTGACCTTATATGATAATATTTTGACATGCACTTTATTCTATTCTCTACATTGTTTTGATACTTCGACTATTCTTCTTTAGATATTAGTACATCTCAGTACCCTTTCGTTACGACGATACATGGCTGCTGTGTTTCAAGTGTTTCAGTCCGTTACTAGCCGGCGCAGCTCTGTGGATGAGACGCCAGTCGAATAGAAGGAAGTGCTTGTGTCAGGGTTAGGGTGTTCTATGCTACGACTAGATAGATAGCTCACTAGGGTAAAATTTGGTACGTAGAAATGCTAGAATACCTATAGATATAAATTGGGGTGAGGATAATAGTATCTAGTGAATCTGACAATGTTAGTATCGTACCTGATGAATTTAAACATCCGGGAATTCAATATACTCGCTGTTGCTCGAGCGAACACGAGGATGGAACGGTTTTTGCATGTCGGTCAGCATCAGTTGTAGGTCGTCTCATGCAAAATCGTTTGTCAGTACAAAGAAGTGACTTGAAAATGACCGGGCCAAAAACCGGAATTAGGGTTACATTCGCATACGCGGTCTACTTAGGTGATAGTAAATATCTGGAAGCACCGCCATCATTTACAAATACTGCCAGCATTTGTAAATATTCACCGGCATTAACAAATACCTGTAGGAACCGTCGGCATTCATAAATATCCACAGGTGATAAATTGTGGCTAGCTTTGACACATTGCCGGCATTTGAAGTAGAAGCCTGGCTGCCGCTGGCCTTTTTGAGCACCTGCCGGATTTAGCCTTTTTGTGGCCGGTTGATCGCCCGGCGGCTTGCTGGACTGTTTGGGAACACTGGCTATAGTTAGCATCAACTTATCAAGCCATTGAAGTAGTTAACATTAGCCGCTGTCCTAAGCAATTATGCTTTCAACATGGCACAGCCTCAGTTAATAACGCACTATTGTTGACTACAAGACAACCAGGGTGAGATCTCAATAGACCCTGTGAACTCTCCATTCGTGGTGTGTTGGGTCTCGTTGGCTGGGAATTCCTGTGATGCCCCGCTAGCAAGCCCGGAATGTCTCGTACTGGGATTGATATGCATATATACTTAAATTATTATATGTCTCCCGTATGGATCGCCAATACCCTAATCGAGTGGCGTTGGGCTGGAAGATGATTTGAAGGCAAAGGAGCGTATAAATTAAAGCATTTACAGACCTGGATACTATCTGCGGGCTCAAGTTTGCAGACCGTCCATTGTCGATTTGTCTCGGTAGAGTAACATCACCGGCCATATGTCTTCACTCACGGGTTTCCGAGGTATCCCTGTTGAATATGTTGATTGAGACGATTATTTATAGCTATCTAATCGAGGCTTAAAGAGCTGTATATGTATGATCTCCCATATGCGTGTGCTTACGTATTTATCTTGGCCACATCCTGATACAAGCCACTTACGCTTATGCGAGCCCATGATCGACAATCTATATATATATGCAACATCCTCTGTTACATATATATAAACTTAACACGAGCTAACAGTAAGCAGGGCTGATGGTAAAACATAAGGCACAATTCTCTAACTCTCTTGTATATATCTCGAGTCTTCCTTCTGCTCTTCTCACTGGGCTACAGCCTATACACACGAATCTCCCCTTGGCGGGAACTGAGGTTTTGGGGGCTAGGAAGGGTGTTATGGTATTAGAATTGGTGCAATGAGCAAACTCCTGCAAGCAGAGAATTCAATGTACATGGGTGCTCCCATATCATCGTTGTGGGCTAGGAAATCACATCAAGTAACTTAAAATAACTTAAGACTGTTCACTCCGCCCCGGCGGAGCATGCAGTTTTGAAGGACGGAAAACTTGCACTGTTGAAATGGTGATGCTAGAGAAGCTTGATTGTATATTATCTAAGAGTGCCACAAGGCCATATATATATACGAGTACAAGTGTGAATGCGTGCGTACGCATCTATGTATAGACCCTTCAGGCAGACAGCAATCTCCGGTCATACGAGACTCATCTCCGGCCATAAGATGGCAGAGACCTATCATGCAATATGCACTCCCTGAAGTCGGTCGAGTGATTGTCATGATCGAGTGCTAAGCGTGATCCGAGTGGACACTTGGCTGTGCTGTGGCGATGGTAGGCGTACAACGATTCTACCTTGCAGATGAGGCGTTGCCCGAGTGAATCCGACTATGTGACAAGGGACATACATACATTAGATCAAATGACGGACTCCAAGCCTCTCCTTCACAGCCAGCTTGATAGCCGAGGCTGTAGATTGCTGTAGAAGGTTACTTGATAGAAGGTTTTATGCCGTAAATGTCAGTTGTTGTTCACAAGCAGGAAAACCTAAGTAAAGCTGAGTGAGCTTGAACGGAGAGCACAGCGTTCTTCAGCAGGCAAAGAGTATGTTGTCCAATTTTGAACAATGGTGTCATGGATTGCTGTGCGTATTCAGGGAAGGAAAGCTGTTTTCCGTGCTCACCACTAGACACTCGGGGTTCAGGGTGTAGCACGTTAGTTAGGTTGGTTAGAGTAGCTATCCCTTTGCCGGTAACCGGGTTTGGGCCCACAGATGGGCCAGCTTTTAAAATACACATCACACAACCACAATCCAGCCTAATGCCCCCAGAATAAATAGAAATACTCTACATATGGGGAAATTCATGAAAACAATTTCGTTTGGGTGTGAAACATAAAGCCTCATTGCAGTCCTCACACTTTATGCTGGTTTTCATGCCTTCTCCACTACCACCCT